>Ga0210019_1000112_pt1 | contig 109761 bp, 103 predicted proteins | sample CryGeyCG2114_020_2_FD_183969 | JGI IMG/M metagenome (GOLD analysis project Ga0210019, IMG submission 183969) | Groundwater microbial communities from aquifer - Crystal Geyser CG11_big_fil_rev_8/21/14_0.20 (SPAdes) (version 2) | ecosystem: Environmental > Aquatic > Deep subsurface > Groundwater...
GAAGTCACTGACCAGGAAGAAGCTCCTGCGGAAGAACATGCCGAAGTCACTGACCACGAAGAAGCTCCTGCGGAAGAACACGCCGAAGTCACTGACCAGGAAGAAGCTCCTGCTGAAGAACATGCGGAAGCCACTGACCACGAAGAAGCTCCTGCGGAAGAACATGCAGAAGCCACTGACCAGGAAGAAGCTCCTGCTGAAGAACACGCCGAAGTCACTGACCAGGAAGAAGCTCCTGCTGAAGAACACGCGGAAGCCACTGACCACGAAGAAGCTCCTGTGGAGGAGCACGCGGAAGCCACTGACCACGAAGAAGCTCCTGCGGAAGAACATGCAGAAGCCACTGAGCACGAAGAAGCTTCTGCGGAAGAACACGCGGAAGCCACTGAGCACGAAGAAGCTCCTGTGGAAGAACACGCGGAAGCCAGTGCTCACGAAGAAGCTCCTGCGGAAGAACACGCGGAAGCCACTGAGCACGAAGAAGCTTCTGCGGAAGAACATGCGGAAGCCAGTGGACACGAAGAAGCTCCTGCGGAGGAACACGCTGTTACCAGTGCACACCCGGAATCACATGGGGATTCTGATTCTGATCGCAGTCCCGAAGTCGTCGCTTTTCTTGATTTGATCGAAAAACTAATTCACCAGGTTTCCAACTGGTTCGGTGAAATCATCGGGTGGGTGAAAACTCTTTTCAGTAAAATTTAAAATCTGATATTCTTCTCTATACAGTAAGAGAACCTGAAAGAACACACACTGAGGATTTTTAGTTTTGGGTCGCTTATTTTTGTAGGCTCTTCAAGGGGTACTATGCCGAAACTGCTAAGAATTTTTCTATTTGCTTTCTTTTTTCTCTGTCTCCCCGTGATTTCCTCACTGTGGGCACCCAATGCACACGCACAGGTGTACCGTTGGACCGACGATCAGGGACGTCGTAACTTTACAGACGATCCTTCCAGCATCCCCTTTAAGCATCAGAAGAATATGGAGAAAGTTTTCTCCGCGCCGACCCCGCGCAGTCCTCTGTTGCGTACAGAAACCCCCGAACCTCAAGAATCAAAAAAAGAAGAACCGGTATCGCCCTTTTCCAGATCAACGGCAAAAGAAGAATCTCAACTCAGCCCCGAAGAAACCAGTGCCATCAACGAAGCGATTGGGTTCCTCAATGCCGATATAGCACGTTACACCCCCTACATAGACAAGCCCGTTGATTTGAATATCGATCATGTAGTGAGAGGAGCTTTGGATCAGAAAATTGCTCTGGCCGACAAGTTATCTGCTTTCAAATTGGAGGTATTGAAAAAAACCGCCAGCTTTTTGAAAACCAGTGCGAAGGAAGACGAAGATGCCCGGCGTTTGAGTCCAAACAACTCCCTTCGCAAGTCCCGAGCCGTGCAACGACGGGATCGCGCCAAAACCGAACAGGAAACCAAAACGGCCCTGATCAAAGAGCTTGAAGAAGCCTTGATTCCCAAAGATTCCGCCGCTGAAAAAGCTAAAAAGTAGCACCATTGCCCACCCATAGCCTTGCCATGCATGTGCGCAAAACCTGAATGAAACATTCCATCCATATTCGGTCGGCCCTCCCGGAGGACTCTGCCCTCATCGCCGAGAACAACAAAAAAATGGCATGGGAAACAGAAGAGAAATCACTGAACATCGACACCGCCCACAAAGGTGCACTGGCGGGAATCAATAAATCACATCGTTGTCAATTTTACCTTGCAGAAGTTGCAGGCGAAACCGTCGGGCAGGCCATGATCGCCTATGAATGGAGCGACTGGCGCAATGGCGAGTTTTGGTGGATTCACAGCGTTTACGTGCGCCCGGAATTTCGGAATCAGGGGATTTTCAGTGCTCTGTTTTCCCATATCGAAGCATTGGCGAAATCACGGCCTGAAGTCTGTGGGCTGAGACTCTATGTCGAAAATGACAATTTGCAAGCACAGGCCGTTTACAATAAATTGGGTCTCGAAGACGCGCGCTATAAAATTTTCGAAAAGGAATTTTTTTAGGCAAGTATTGGACAATACCGCTCAAAGCCAAATTCAGCGGCCTGTGTCCATCAAGCACAACGGAGGATGACATGGAAGCTAACGAACGAGAAGAATTTCGCAAACAGATCGAAGCAGAAATCCAGGCTCAAAAACACCTGATCGAAGGCTTGAAAGAAACCTCCAAACCCGTCGCACCAGACAACGCCATTGGCCGCCTCACCCGCATGGAGGCGATCAACAGCAAAAGTGTGAGCGAAGCATCCCTCCATTCCGCCAGCTTGCGCCTCACCAAACTGGAGAGAGCGTTGACAAAAGTCGAATCTCCAGACTTCGGGATATGCATGCGGTGCGACGAACCCATCCCCCGAGCCAGAATCCTGCTACTCCCCGAAAGCGTCGTGTGCGTTGCCTGCGCGAGTCGCTAGGCGAAAAAAGAGCCATTAACGAGAGCCCCCGGGAAGGGGAAAAGTCAAAATAACCTTAGCCTTTTAATAAAGTTTTCATAGTTTGGTTAGTTTTTGCAGCATTTCCTTGCTGAAAGGAATATGTTTGGATGCCCTGTCTCTGAAAATAATCGCTATGGGTTTGACAGAAGAACCTTTTCCATCTTCAGGTGCCAATTGGCTGGTTTTGTCAAAATCTTCCACTGCCGCGTCATATTCTCCCGTGGCGTAAAATGCCATTCCTCTGTACAAATGGGCCGCATACAAGAGAGGAGCGTTGGGTCCACCTGCGATCGCATGGTCTAAATCCTGTATCGCATCGTTGTACCTTCCATTCTGGATAGAATCCCAGGAAAACATCAAATTCAACGCCAATGACATTCTTTCAGAGTCGGGGGTTGTGATGCACATGAAAATAAAAATAGCGATGCACACAATAGAATGGACTTTTTGAGGAACATCAGTGTCTCCTTACTTGCAAGATTTGGACTTGAATTGATTCAGGTGATTTTAAAAAAAATTTCAGGCGGTGACGGAATTTTTGCGCGAGTTCTTTTCGTGACAATCCATCATTGAGCCAAAGAGAGATTGACCACGCTGACCCTCGACCTGAACCGTGACGAGGTCTCCCGGCTGGACTTTCAATTCAGGATCATCAAATTGAATCGACCAGTAATGTGGCGTTCGTCCTCGCCAGCGTGGCGTGCCCTCATTTTCTGATCTTCGGGACAGCCCTTCCACCAAAACCTCAACATTCTTGCCCAGATACCGTTGCCCCTGCTCCTGAGTCAGACGGTTTTGCAGGTCGATGGTTCTTTGCAGACGACGTTTTTTCTCCTCCTCAGAGCTCGTATCCGGCCAATCTGCCGCCGGCGTATTGGGCCGAGCACTGTATTGGAACATGTAACTGTTGGAGAAGCCCACTTTTTCCATCAACTCCAGAGTCATTTCAAAATCGCGCTCCGTTTCACTGGGAAAACCCACAATGATGTCGGTCGAAAATTCAATATCCGGTGCGGTGTCTTTCAAAGCCTGAATCAATCCCAGATATTCATCCACCCCATGTCCCCGGCGCATCTCCTCAAGCACACGGTCGCTTCCACTTTGCACCGGCAAATGCAGATGATTGACCAGAACATCCAGATCCCCAAACGCCGCAACCGTTTCCGGTGTGAAATCTCGGGGATGACTGGTCGTGAAGCGCAGACGCTCCAGCCCCGGAATTTCTGCCACCCGATACAACAACTCATGAAAGGCTACCGGTGGATCGAGATCTCTCTTTCCATAGGCATTCACATTCTGACCCAGCAGGATGATTTCGCGCGCTCCTCGATCGATCAGTTGACGGGCCTCGGCGCAAATTTCATCCGCCGTCCGAGACTTCTCACGTCCCCGGGTGTAGGGCACCACACAGAAGCTACAAAACTTGTCACAGCCTTTAATTATGTTTACAAATGCACTTGGACTGACCGCCTGCCCCGGAAGCGGTGCGATTTCCGGGATCGAGTATTCCTTGTGCTTGTCAAATTCTATCCAGATGCGAGGTTCGTTGGAAGTGGATGCCGCTTGCACAATTTCAACCACCCGATCCACTCCATCCGGTCCCATCACAAAATTGATATGCGGAGCCCTCTTCACAAGATTCTCGCCTTCCTGTTGCGCGAGACAACCCGTCAGACCCAGAATGAGATCGGGATTACGCTCTTTCATAGGTCGGTAAGTGCCAAAGAGCGAATAAATCTTATGCACCGCTTTTTCACGAATCGAGCAGGTGTTTACAATGATCAAGTCAGCGTTTTCCACTGCATCCGTGCGCAAATATCCCGAATGGAACAACAAAGCTTCCATTCTATCCGTATCTGCCACATTCATCTGGCAACCGTGAGTCTCTAAAAATACCTGTTTCATAGTGGATTGAATTTAAAGGAAAAATCGAAAAACTTCAAGGCATAAACCCGGTAACAAATTTATATCAATTTGTTTAAATTTATATAAATTTAAACAAATTCCATATAAACTTAATTTTTCATAGACAAACTTACCCGCATTATATAAACTTTAGGGTGTTCATTTACACAATACGATAGTTCTGATAATCTACCTCAAAACATAAGGCGTCACAACTAACTACTTATAACATAGAATATAGAAGGGAGATTTTATTGTGGCCGAAACCAATTGCGTGAGGCAGTTAAGAGAAAACATGATGATGAGCAAAGCAGAACTTGCACGCAAGGCCAGCGTGACAGTTCAGACCATTGATCGAATTGAAAAAGGCAAAGAATGCCGTGTGGATACCAAACGCAAGATCATACTGGCGTTGGGCTACAAACTGGCAGACCGGTCCCGGATTTTTATGAATGAAGAAAACAATGAAAATGTCATCGCTACATTAAACTCCGTTCAACACGATTGAGCAGAACATAGCCTTACAATTTCATTAAGTCCCTTTTATAATGTAACTGCGTTGAGGACAACAATCTGGCAGACCGGAGCAAACACTCAACCCATTCGCAACCTGATAAAACTCAGCGTCGAACCATCTGCACTCATTGAGACTGTTATAAGTCAATAGGCGGGTGAGTTGAAGCGAGTTAATAAAAACGATTTCAAAAAAGATTAGCATTATGTTTCTTTCCAAAGACACGCCTCTGGTAGCCGTAGACATCGGGTCCCATTCTATTAAAGTGGCCCAGTTGTCCTTAGGGAAAAAGGAGCCTGAGCTACTCAATTTTGGCATCATCGAGCAAGAGGCAGAATCCATCGTCGAAGGGGTTATCAAGAAGCCCGATGAAATTTCCGACGCATTGAGCCGTCTTTTGAAGGCAGAAAAAATAGAAACAAAATTTGCAGTTTCCTCCCTGTCTGGCGAAGCCGTCATTGTAAAGAAGATAAAAGTCAGGGAAATGAGTCAGGAAGAATTGCAAGGTCGAATCAACGAAGAGGTTGACCAATACATTCCTTTTGACATCGACGATGTGAGCTTGAGCTTTCAGATTTTAGGTCCCGTAGAACCTGATGCAAGCGATCCCGATTTAGACGAACTCAGCGAGCCCTCAGAACCTCAGATGGGAGTTCTCCTCGTTGCGGTACAAAAAGAGATCATAGACAGTCGGATGGATGTTTTGACAGCCGCAGGCTTGAGACCGGTCATCATGGATCTGGATGTGTTTGCCATAGTCAATGCACTCAATCTTCAGGCTGATATGTGGCACTCCGGTTCAGTGGCTTTGATCGATCTGGGAGATTCCTACACTCACATGAATATTCTGAGCAACGGAATCACCTATTTGAGCCGGGATATTCCCATCGGCGGAGGCTCCATCACTCAAAAATTGATGTCGAAATACGATACCCCTGCTAAAGAAGCGATGACAATGAAGTCGGGCATCGTACCTTCCCAAGCCAAGGCAGAGGAAATCGTTTCCACAATAAAAAAATCATTTGAAAAAATATTAGACGAAATCGGCAATACGTTTGAGCAATACAATATGACGCATTCTCAGCCACTGAAAAAAATTATTTTAAGCGGAGGAGGGGCTTTGATTCCCGGTATTTCTCATCACATCGCCGATCATTTTAAAGTGTCAACGGAAATTCTTGATCCAATACAATCACTTCGTTTCAATCCAAAACAATTTGACAAAGACGCCATCAATGCATTGGCACCGTTGTCCACAGTTGCCATCGGGCTGGCGACACGCAGATTTGATCATAAATGAAGAAATTTAAGCTTCCGGAAATCAAATTCAAGAAGCCAGTATGGAAACTTCCCCGCTTTGGCAAGCGTAAAGCCGAAGTTGCGCCGTCATCAGATGAAACGGTCGCAAGCGAAACCGTGTCAAAACCCACGACTGCCTCGCAATCAGTGAAGAAATTTAAGCTTCCGGAAATCAAATTCAAGAAGCCCATATGGAAACTTCCCCGCTTTGGCAAGCGTAAAGCCGAAACTGCAACGTCATCGGATGAAACGGTCGCAAGCAAAACCGTTTCAAAACCCACGACTGCCTCGCAATCAGAGAAACTCGGCATTCAACTCATTGCCGTTAATTTACATGATTACCGTTTTGAGCTGGTCAAGGTAAGAATCCAAAAATACATAGTCAAAGCCTGCGTTTTGACTGTGGCTTGCATCCTATTTGCCGCCGCTCACTGGTTAGTGGCACAAGACGAAATAGATCGCAAAAAAATTGAAATAGAAGAGTTAAACCAACAGGTCAAAGCCTTGGAGAAGGATTTTAACGCCGTAAAATCCATGGAGGAAAAATCCAAACGTCTCCTGCAAATCGTCGATGGAATCCAAAAACTCAGGAACGGTCAACTCGAAACAACCCGCGTTCTAAACGACCTCTACCTGCGAATTCCAGACGATATCTGGTTGACATCCGTTGAGCAAAGAAACTGGAAGGATCTTAAAAGAAAGAGAATTCCCTACATTCTTTTTGAAGATCCAGAAAAGAAAAATCAAAAAAAGAAAAAAAAGAAAAAAGACGACGACGATGAAGACACGAACCTTTTTTATGAATTCATTGAAATAAATGGCAAAGCCGCAGGCATGAATGCCAGCAATTCTGTAGCCCAATTGACCCGGAGCTTGAGCCTGATCCCGTACTTCAAAAAGGTTTTTATTTTAAAAACCCAAGATGGAGAAACAGCAGGGGTGCCAACGGTCAAATTTTCGATTTATTGTTATATGCCCATTCAGCCTTTAAAAATCGCATGAGGAACTAGAAGAATGGATGCCTTTTTCGAAAAACTCCCCTACGATGTCCTTGAGAATTTCAAGCAGGCTTATTTTCTATTGGCCGGCCTCGGTTTCGGGATTTTGTTGATCGTCGTTTATATCTTTACCGTAAACACTACCACCAGTGAAGATATTGCCGCTCTTGACAAAAAGAAGGATGAACTGCAACTCAAATTAAAGCAATACCAGCGCACCGTAGATAAAAAGGAAACCATTTCCAGAGAACTCATTCTGACTGAAGGCAAATTGCGACTGGAAAAGAAGCAACTGCCAAGAGAAGAAGAACTTCCAGGGCTTCTCAAACAAATCTCTTCTTTTGGTTCCAATAGAGACGGCTTTAACATGACTTTATTTGAGCTTCAGGAAGGAAAAATACGTGATTTCTACAAGGAAATCCCCTTTGAAATCACCTTTCAGGGAAACTTTGGAAGCGTAATGGACTTTTTTGACAAAATGGAAAACACCTTACGTTTGATTGGTTTTTCAGAATTAAATCTGGAACTTAAGAATGTGACGCAAAAAGGCTCTGACAAAAGTATGCCCGTGTTATTCACCAGTTTTACAGCCAAGACATTTTCCTATGTAGAAGGGGCTGAAGACAAGTAATAGAAGATTTTAATTGTTTGACAGAAGGATCTGGTTTTAAAATTTACCAGGAAAATTAGCCCAAGATGATACCTGCAAAACAAAACATAATTAGAAAATTTTCAGTGCTGGGACGTTTGGTTCTATTGTCGCTACTGGTCATTCTAGTTGCAGGACAAACCAGTCGAGCTGAAACAGGATCATCAATAGATAGATTATTGAAGGAAAGTGGTTTTGACCAGGACTCTCCCTTCACCAGCAAAGATATCTATTTTGAATATTTTCGCGAACTGCAACTGGGAGATGGTGAAATACAATCCCTGAAAAATATCATTGCGCGTTATTATGTTCCAGCATCTTTCGTTAAAACTCTGAACGGCAAATTAAATAAAAAATTCAAACCAAATTACGCAAAAAGTCTTGAGCAGTGGTACCAGTCTCCTTTGGGGAAAAAGATTTTATCGGAAGAAATAAAAGCCGCGCAAGAAGGCACCGATCAGGAAATTCAGAAGTATTTCCAGGCGTTTCAAAATGATCCGTCCTATAAAAAACGATTAGAACAGATCGATAAATTGAAACAGGTGAAAAACCTGCTGGAATTATCAAAGGAAAACGCAGAAATCATTATGCAATTGACGTTTCCATACAGGAATCTGGCAGAAGGAAGATCTCTGATCCAAAATCGTCTGGAATCTTTGAGCGGATACATTTCACAAACCCTTCTGCATCGTTACCGGAATCTGAGCACCGCTGAACTGGAGCAATACATTGATTTTCTAGAATCTCCAGCCCAAACGTGGTTTGACAAAGAATATCAGCTCAGTCGCATCGAATTGATCGATGCTTCTGTCGACAAAGGAATCGGCTTACTGAATAAGGTTGTGTCACAGATTCAATCTGGACAGGGAGGAGTTTCTCTATTGAAAGAGATCTTCCCACCCGGAGAGCGCTATAGGTTGATTGTACAACGCGACCCCTTCTCCCCTCTCGTTTCCACTCGGCGCGCCAGTGGTAAAGACAAAGAGGAAAAGTTAACATCCAGACGCAAAAAGAAATCCACTACTGCTGAAAAAAATCTGCAAAGGATGGCAAATCTGGGTTCGCGCCTCCCCCCTATTCCTGTAGAAATTTTAAAGCAAATGAAAGACGCCCAGCCAGAGTTATTGGCCCAGTTGGAACACTACGCCGGTATTTTTTCCAACCGCCGAAAATTATTGGAAATGGATGATGAAACATTCAACGCAAATCTTACAGGATATAAAAAGCTGATCCGCTCGGCCAACCAGTTTAGAAAAACCATAGCCCTGACTCCTTTGCAGACCGATTACAAAAAATTCAAGTTGGTCGGCATTTTGAAAAAAGGTTCGCAAAAAGTTGCTATGATCCAAACTCAAAATATGGGGCTGACCATAAAAAAGGGTGTTTTGATTGGACCCGATTTTGGCATCGTTGAAAGAATTGATACAGAAAAAGTTGTGATTCTGGAACAAGTTCGCGATTACACCGGTAATATATTTTCCAAAAAAAAGGAACTTAAATTCTCTAATAATAGGAAAGACAGGAGCGAGGCACGGTCATGAAAAAATCCACTCCAATTTTCAAATTATTTGCGGTTTGTTACGCTTGTCTGTTTGGGTTTTCATTAGCCCATGCGGCAGAAAACCCACAAGTTGACTCCAGCAAACGCGAGATCACCCAACTATCGGCCACGGAAGAAGGCGCGGGACAAGTGACCGTCGCCATTGGTTCCAGCGGCCCGATTCAATACACTGCGTTCAAGCTGAACAAGCCGCCCAAATTGATCCTTGACCTATCCGATATGCAACCTGGAGCCGCCGCCAATCCTATTGTCTTGAATAAAGGGATTGTTAAAACAATACGTCCCTTATACTTTAAAGAATCCAAAGTTCTGCGACTGGAAATTGAGTTGAGCAGTCTTCCCGATTATAAAATCATGCGCTCCAAAGGAAATGAGTTACGAATTCATCTCGCAGAAGCAGGGAATCTTGTCGCTCCAGTAGAAGCCGATGCTGACAACAACAATCTACAAGTACCCGAATCCCCAATTGAAGAGACAAGCCTGACAGATACTGCAAAGTCTTCCAATTCCGAAAATAACGAGACCGCAGACAAGACATCGTCTTTGAGCAAAGAAGACGCTTGTATCCCGATTCTTGCAGGTGTGAAAGAGAAAATCACGCTCGATTTTCAAGATGCAGACATCATCAACACACTCCGTCTGATCGCCGAAGTGAGCGGATTCAATATGATATTTGGACCCGGTATCGAAGGCAAACTCAACCTGCGTCTTGTAGAAGTGCCATGGAATGAAGCCTTCAAAATCATCCTCGCCAATAATAAATTGGGCCGTGAATGTTTTGGCGACAATGTGGTACGTGTCGCACCGCTCAACCGCATATCAGAAGAGAACAAAACCCTGGTCGCTGTCATTGAAAGCAAGAAAAGTGCAAAAGAGGCCGGAGAACTCGTGCAACCGATGGAAACAGAGGTTGTTAAAATCAACAATATTGATCCAAGCGTCTACAAACAACTCATTGATGATATCCTCAAAGAAATGCTGAGTGGTGCCGACCACTCCCAAGTCATCGGTGACGTACGAACCCGAAGCATCATCATCACCGATGTTCGACCTTATATCGATCAAATGCTGAAAGTGATCAAAGTTCTCGATTCTGAAGTGGTCGATCCCAATGAGGAGTTGAGCAAACAGGGTGCCGCACAATTGGAAGAACAAAAGGACAAATTCCCGACCATCCCTGTCCCTGTGGTCGAATTCGTACAACAAAGCAATCCAAAATTATATGCGGATCTCGAATACTACGAGAATTTATTTTCCGACAAAGCGCGTGTCGGTAAAATGACCACTGGAGAACAAACCTCAGCTATCAATCAGTATCGTGATCTCATCGAACAAGTGAACAGCGCAAAGTCGTCTATCATCAGCTCGCCCCTGCAAATTCCGCTGGAATCGTTGCGCTGGGTCGGAAGTCTTCTGAAAACATCTGAGCGCGTTGCCCTTGTCGAAACTGAAGATAAAAAAGGTCATATTGTTAAAACGGGAACCCTCGTCGGCCCCAATTTTGGTCGTGTTGATTCCATCACTGAAAATAATGTGATCGTACTGGAAAGCGTCCGGGATTTTGAAGGAAATATTTTTTCTAAAAAGGTAAAAATCTCTTACCTGCAATCAGAGACGAATTAAAAATCTATAGTGAGAAAATACGTGAAAATGTCATTTCACAAAACGACCTTATCAGCTCTCAGCTTGATGCTATTGGCAAATCCGCTTTTTGCGGAGGAGTCCTTTCAACGTCCGCTTCAGGTTGCGCAAGTCGAAAATTCGGTGCAACTCGGGCAGGCTCTGCGTCTGGGAATAGCTCCTGGACAGGAAAAGGAAACCATCGTTGCCTTTGAGTCTTCGGATATCATCCAGTACACAGCTTTCAAACTAAGCAATCCTCTCAGGCTCGTACTGGATATTCCCAATATGAGTCCGGTCGAGTTGAATACCCTCGATGTCAAACAAGGTGTTGTGGACTCAGTGCGTCCTGTCTATTTCAATGTGCAGAAAATCCTGCGACTCGAAATCATTCTCTCTGCGGCCGCCGATTACGATATCGAAAAACCCGACGGAAAAAACCTGCTGATAAAAATTCAAGCCTCCACTAAAGAGAAAACAGCTACGGCCCAAATTCCAGCAGAGTCCGCTCAAACTGCTACAGTATCTGCCGATACCATCAATCCTGTGCAAGAAACCCAACCTGCAAGTTCTGAGGTTACAACACCCGTACTGCTGAGCATGGGAAACACACCCGCAAATGGTACAGCAAAAACTGTGACGGGAGATAAAACCGCTAAAGATACATCTAAAATTGCTACGGCAGATGAAACCAACGTCGAAGATCCTTGCGATGCTTTATTGAAAGGTGATAAGGAGAAAATCTCTCTGGATTTTCAAGGTGCCAGTCTTGGCAACCTGTTCCGTTTATTTTCCGACGTGAGCGGATTCAACCTCATCGTCGCACCTGATGTCAATGGCACAGTCAACATCCGTGTCAACGATGTCCCCTGGAACATGGCCTTTGACCTCGTTTTACGCAACAACGGTTTGGGCCGAGAGTGTTTCGGAAATAACACCATTCGAGTCGCTACTTTCGGAACTTTGGCCGCTGAAGAGGCAACCCGCAACGAAGCAGGGCGCAACAAAAATGCCGCCGATATCGCCAAGCGTCTGTCTCAGGAAGTCACCACCGAAGTGGTACGCATCAACTATGCCAATTTAACGGATATGGTAGCCAACCTGAACCTGCTCATAGAGAATTTGTATTCTCAGCGCAATCCCGAACGCGCGTCCGTAGCCGTTGACGCTCGCACCAATACGCTGATACTGACCGATATCCCACCGCATATCGAGGAAATGCTCAAAATGATCAAAGTCCTCGACGTGGCAACACCGCAGGTCATGATAGAAGCGCGCATCGTTGAAGTCACCAAAGGCTACGCAGAACAACTCGGCGTGCAATGGGGTTTTACGGGTGCTGTGGGTCAGTCCAGTGGTGGACGTCCCAGACTGTTGATCGCACCGCCGCAAAATGTTACAGCATCAAATTCTGTAGGTGCTACGGCAGGTACTGAACTGGCCAACAACGGAGGCGGATTTCTCGTCGATCTTTTGCCAACGGGCACAACGGCGGGTAATTTTGGTGGTATCAACCTGCTGGTAGGTAACATCTTCAGTGGACTCAATCTCGACCTGCAACTCAAGGCTCTGGAAACACAAAGCAAAGGCCGCGTACTGGCCAGCCCGAAAGTGACCACCGCCGACAACCGCGAGGCAAGTATCGCCAGTGGTTCGCGAATTCCGTTTCAGACAACCTCGAACAATGGCGGCACCAATGTTCAATTCATTGAAGCCCAATTGTCTCTGACCGTCACGCCACACATCACTCAGGACAACTTTGTCTACATGAACATCCTTGCAACAAGAAATGCGCCTGACTTCAGCAATACCGTTAATGGCAACCCTGTTGTCAATACCCGCGAAGCACGCACCGAAGTACTCGTCGCCAACGGCGACACAACGGTACTGGGCGGGGTCTATGAAAACACCACCAACGACAGTGAAGAAGCGGTTCCTTTCTTTGCTAGAATTCCTTACGTAGGCTGGTTCTTCAGAAATAAAACTGTGTCCGAGTCGATTTCCGAACTGCTCATTTTTATCACCCCGACCGTCGTCAAGAAATACTAGCCAGACCTCACATGAAGAAACTAACCATCGACCTCGGTCAACGCAGTTACGATATCCTCATTGGTACCGATCTCATCGAACAAACCGGTCGGATCATTGTTGAAGTACTTTTTCCAAGCCAAGTCATTGTCCTCACGCATCCATCGATCAAAGCTCTTTATGGTGAAAAATTGGATTCGGCCTTGAGTTCGGTGGGGATGAAACCACACTGGATAGAAATTCCCGAAGGGGAATCCAGTAAATCACTCGCACAGGCCGGTGAAATATTCGACCGACTTTTTGAACTCAACTGCGACCGAAAATCCTTGCTCGTGGCTCTGGGCGGGGGAGTGATCGGAGACTTGACCGGATTCATTGCAGCCGTCTGGTTGCGTGGCCTGCCTTTCGTACAAGTCCCCACCACCCTGCTCTCACAGGTTGACAGTAGCGTTGGCGGCAAGACGGCCATCAATCACCCGCAGGGGAAAAATCTGATCGGTGCTTTTTATCAGCCGCAAAGAGTCATCATTGATCTGAATACCTTGAAAACACTGCCCGCAAATGAGTTCAAAGCCGGGCTCGCAGAGGTCGTCAAATACGGCATCATTGAAGATCCTGATTTTTTTGAATTTCTTGAAAATAACAGCACGGCCATTCTCGCTCAAGATCCTGAATGCTTGCAACGTATTGTGCAAACCTCCTGCACGGTGAAGGGACAGGTCGTCGAGAAAGACGAAACCGAATCTAACCATCGCATGATATTGAACTACGGTCACACCATCGGGCACGCGGTCGAAGCCCTGACCCATTACACCGACTATCTGCACGGTGAAGCGGTCGCCATTGGCATGGTTTACGCCGCCCGGCTTTCCAGAAATCTGGGCAAATGCGATCCCGGTGTTCCCGAAAGAATTCAGGCCTTGCTCGAAAAACTCGGCTTGCCCACGACCTTGCCCAAGCTGGACGTAGATGCAATCGTCGAGTCCATGACTCACGATAAAAAAGCCGTGCAGAAGAAAATACGTTTCGTCCTCGTCACACAAATCGGGACGGTTGAAATCGTCGACGACATCCCCCCCAACGAACTTAAAAAAGTTTTGCAGAACGATTAACGGTCCCCTGCCGCAACCATCACACGCTTCTTGTGACAAAGAGGTGGCGTAGCCTTCGTGATCTCGTACCTCTCGTAGAAATGAAAAAAGAATCAAAATTCTACATCGAGCAATGGATACGTGTGCGGCTGATGATGGAAAATTGACTTTCTGGATAGGTGTGAACGGTATAAAATTGATTCGCTGAAGGATCAACCGCTATTCCCGTGAAGGGATTTTGTCCCTTGTTCGCACTTTCCGGATGATGGGGAAACTGACGTTGCAGGATTTCTACCTGAGGTCCCGCCGAAATGGCCTGGCAATAGGCGGACATGTCATCGAACAAAATGGGTACCACTTCGATCTGATATTCATAAATCAAACCAGAAATATTTTGTGAATTGGCATGACGTGTCCCAGGCTCAAGGCTCATTGAGTCCAAAGCCTTGATGTCAGCGTCCATGGGAGTACAGGCAATGTATTCTGTCACGCAGTCATTGCCCTGGGTACAATAGATCCGATGGCTTTGGCCAATGATGGAAGCCTCCAGTTCTATCCCGTTAGCAAGCACCCAGAATGCGGTGCATAAAACCGTTACAGGAGCCTTATGTTTCCCCTGAAAAAGGCTGAATGTTATAGGATGAGACAAGGTGAGTTCTTTTGAGGAAAAATTTGAAGGATTACAGGAAATCATTTTAGAATAAAATGACCTGCTTGTAAACGCACAAGGCGCAGTAGAGCACGCCGGGAAGACAAAATGGAATACCGACGATTTGGGAAAACAGAAGAACAAATTTCAGTCATCACTCTGGGAGGAATGCGTTTCAAGCAGGGTTGGGATCAGCCTCGCAATCACCTGCCCCTCGAGTCGATAGACAATTGCATCGACATCACCCGCCGTGCGCTGGATTTCGGTATCAATCATTTTGAATCTGCTCATGGTTATGTGAAGAGCGAAAATCTGTACGGTAATGCATTTCGCGAACTGGGAACTCCACGAAACAAATTCAAGATGATGACCAAAGGGGCTCCGAAAACAGCCGATGACACCCGTGCACTGGTTGAAGAGCAACTGAAGGCCCTCAAAATGGACTATTTCGATTTTTATGGCTGGCATGGAATCAATAACGAAGAATTACTGAACATCGCAATCAAAAAGAATGGACCGGTTGAAACTCTGCTTCAAATGCGCGAAGAAGGAATCATCCGTCACGTCGGATTTTCCACCCATGGCCCTCTCGATGTCATCATGAAAGCCCTGCAAACCGGCTTGTTCAGTTTCGTCAATCTTCATTTTTATTTCTTTTTCCAGCGAAACCTGCCTGCTGTGGAATTGGCCAAAGCAATGGACATCGGAGTATTTATCATTTCCCCCAACGAAAAAGGAGGGATGCTTTGGAATCCGCCCGAAAAATTGCAAACACTTTGCGCACCACTCACCCCCATCCAATTCAACGGACGCTATTGCCTCAGTTTTCCGCAGGTGACCACTCTGAGTCTGGGAATTCACCATCCTGAACATTTTGATCAAAATCTGAAAATTCTGGGAGGCGATACTTATTTTTCTCCGGAACAGAAAGAAATAGAACAACGGGTTCGTTTTCCACTGCAGAATTTCTCCAGTGAGTGTACCTATTGTAGTGAATGCCTCCCCTGCCCCGAAGACATCAACATCCCGGAAATATTGCGCTTCAGAAACCTGTTGAAAGCTTACGACATGAAAGATTACGGGAAATACCGCTACAACATGCTGGAAGGAAAAGGCCATTGGTTCCCGGGTCATTTTGCTTTTGCCTGTACCGAATGCGGCGACTGCCTCCCAAAATGTCCTGAGAAATTGGACATTCCCCGACTTTTATTTGAAACTCACCATCAACTATTTGACCGCAAGGCCTATCTCAAGAACAAAGTTATGGAATTCCTCAAAAAAATATACTTTTTTCTCTTCCGCCGTTAGTCCTTCTAACTGCAAATTTCTCCAGGTAAGTCGAATTAAAACAAAGCACAACAATTTTCCCTAATTGGAATATTGGAAAGGCAATGATTTGAGCCATAATATTTGCATTGCAAAGACACGCCAATGCACGTATTATATAATTACCCGAAAGGTAAAAGTAATTTAATTCCAATAAGAGAGAGGTCCGTCATGACCACTGATCTGGAGTATAAATCTGCAAAAATTCTTATCATTGACGATGAAAAAGGCAACATTAAGGTTTTAAGCCGACTGCTTCGCAATGCGGGATATGACAAGATATTAGCCATCACCGATTCGCGAGAAGCCCTGACTGCATTCAATGGGTTTCAGCCGGATCTGACGATTCTCGACTTGAACATGCCGCATTTGAACGGACTCGAAGTCATCACCTTGCTGAATAAAGCAATGGGCAACGTCTATTTTCCCATACTGGTTTTGACGGCACAGATCGACAAGGAAACACGCGTCAGTGCCTTAGAGGCGGGAGCTTCTGACTTTATTCAAAAACCCATGGACCCGTTTGAGGCCCTCCCCCGCATCAAAAATCTCATTGAGATCTGCCTGTTGCATAAAAAAATCAGTTACCAGAATTACATTCTTGAACAAAAAGTGATGGACCGAACCCAGCAACTGGAGGAGAGTCGGCTGGAAGTGATCTTGCGACTGGGAAGAGCGGTAGAGTACCGGGATAATGAAACCGGTCAACACGTCGTTCGCATGAGCCACTTATGCGCCCAATTGGGAAATGAAATAGGAATGTCTGAAAGGGATTGTCAAATTCTCCTGCATGCCAGCCCCCTGCACGATGTCGGGAAGATCGGCATCCCCGATCGAATTTTGCTCAAACCAGGCAAACTCAACGAGGAAGATTGGGAGATCATGAAAATGCACCCCGAAATCGGTGCTGAACTGCTATCCGGCAGTTCTTCGCACACCATGCAGATGGCAGAAATCATTGCCTTGAACCATCAGGAACGATGGGATGGATCGGGCTATCCAAAACAGTTGAAAGGAACTGAAATTCCTCTGGAAGGTCGTATTGCCGCACTGTGCGATGTTTTCGACGCATTATTGAGCGAGCGCCCCTATAAAAAAGCAAATACGATAGAAAATGCGATGGCTTTTCTTGAGGAGAAAAGCGGTCTGTTCTTCGATCCGGAACTTGTCACCGCCTTCAAGAAGGCTCTGCCAAAAATGCGAAGGATCGTCGAGCAATTCAAAGATCATCCAGAAGAAATCAACGACAGTCTAAAGATCATTCGACTGGTTCAACATAATGCCGTAAAAGCCAGTTGATTCTGCTTTATGGAATGTTCTTATTCCTTTGCAGTTCGGCTTTCGCACAAATCATACAATTTCTGTGCATTGGGATAGGTATCGTCTTTTTTTAGAACTTGCCTCAAGTAAGGAAGTGCCTTCTGGCAGTGCAGTGTCTTTGCATACATCTCACCGATCATAAACTGCATGTGCATATCTTCCGGATCAAGCAGTTCCAAACGCTCCCCATACATAATCACTTCCCTCGGGATCCCCAGTGAACGATAGCTGAACAGGATACTCTGCAATGCCTTGACGTTATTCGCATCCATTTCCAAAGCCCGCAATGAATACTCCAGCGACTTCTCATAATCCTTTTTCATGTTGTAAAATTGCGCCGCCGAGAGGATGAGCCCCAGACTGTCCGGCTTCAAATCCAGTTGATCCAGCAAATCGGCAAGAGCCGTTTCCTGAATAATGGCACGGAAATTTGCGGGATCATTTTTTGCGGCCAGTTTGAAAAATTTACGCACCGGTTCCCTCTTGCCCATTTCCATCAAGCTATACCCCATGTACAAATTGACGTAGGGGTTGTCAGGATTGATGGACAACGCCTTCTCTAAAGATGCAATGCTCTTTTCGTAGTCCCCCATTTGAAAATAGGCATGCCCCAGATTGAGGTGATGTTCGAGTTTCTCCGGTTCCTCCTCACTGGCCAGAATCAATCGTTGAATATGATCTTCCCCCGCCTGTAAATGGTATCGCAATAATGCGCTGTCCTTTTCCAAATGGGAAGCCGCAAGGAGTTGTCCCCTGTTGGCATACATGACACCTCTTTGATACAAATCCATCATCTCATAATCACTTTTGAGAATTTTACGATCTTCGTAGGGAAGATTTTTTATACGCTCCGCGATCGACTCAAATGACGACCGGTTGAAAACGTATTTTTCCTGAGCCTCCAGCCCGACAACATCGCCAAGATCCAGATAAAATTCCACGTAGGGCCGATTGTCCGTGATTTCGGGACTGCCCTGCCCCAACGCCTGCATCTCATCTTCCAGATACCAGATATTGCTTAGCAGAGAATGAATGTCTGGAATTTCTATCGCCGAAAACAAGGCTCGGGACTTGGGATCATTGAAGCGTTTTTTCAGAACTTCAAAATCCAGCGTGATGGGACTCTCCGAACCGATGATCAATATTTCATTGGCAACCGAGAGCCAGCCCATTGCGTGCGGAAAAACGGAAAGGAACGTTTTGAAATGCATGTCCACTTCCTTTTCCCCTTGACTGTGCAGAGGAATCCACTGAGCAACGATGCCGCCCGGCTTCAACCTGTTACGAGCGGACTCATAGTACTCGCGGGTATACAAGTTCACCGTAGCCGCCGTACGCGGTGGTGGCGGTTCGGAAGTGATGACGTCATAACGTTTGTCCGTCGTGAGCAAATAGTTCCGACCATCTTCCAGCACAATATCCACTTTCGGATTGTTCAAAACATCATGATTCTCTTTTTGAAACACCTTTCCTGAGCGAACAATGCCAGGGGAAAGATCCACCGCCGTCACCGCCTTCGTAAAAGGATGAGCACCGGCGGCCCCTACGGTTTGCCCTGTACCGAAACAGACCACAAGCACGTCGTCAGGATGTTCTGAAAGAAGAATCGGGACATAGGCAAACAACTTCATATAGCGCGTCGCAATTTTATTGGATGCCGACATGGAGATGCCGTTGGTGATCAAACGCTTGGCTTCGGGGTCCAGACCGCCGTAGTTGTCCTTGAAAACAGCCACCGTATCGGTCAAGCCTTCCTCAAAGAAAAGCAGTTGAGAAACCGCACGTTTGCCCGCGCTGTCGCGCATAAAAAACCGGTCCAGCAAACCGGAAGGAATACTCATATTCACAAACAGGACCAAAGCCGCAAACACAACCGTCAAACCCTTGCGCACCGCGGGTGTCAAATAAGACCCGGTACGAAACAACAAAACCCCTGCCAGCATATTGAGAGCGGAGATCGCCGCCAGACTGTTTTGCACCCCCAGTTTGGGCAGAAGTAAAAACCCTGCCAACAGCGAACCCATGATCGCACCCAGTGTGTTGAAAGCGTAAATCCACCCCGTTCCCTGACCGATATGATCCCGATCTTCGGCTACAATTTTTATCAAAATGGGGAAACTCATTCCTATCAAAGCCGTCGGTACCAGCATCAATGCGGAAGAATCCAGAAAATAGCGCGTAAAGGCATGGATCGGATTCTGTAAATTGTAACTGTTCCATGGGGGAGACAAGATCGAATCCATCGTGTAGATAGAAAATACAACAAACAGACCCGCACCGATCTGAAGCACCGCCAGCGTCCCACGCAAATCCTTCAACCAGGAATTTAGAAATCCTGCAATCAAGCTTCCAATCACGATACTGAAAAGGAAAACCCCCAACATCATACTGAAAGAATAAACCGTGCTGGAAATACTGAACACCAGCAGACGTGTCCAGAGCACTTCGTATGCGAGAGCGGTGAAACCACACAAGAAGCTGATCCCGATCCACAAACGATGTTCCTTTTCCCAACGCATTGAGGGAAAAGAAAAATCTGGCAAACGTATGGGTTTGCGTTCCGCCTGCGGCATCTCCTGATAAATCCGAATCGAACCAATACCAACCATCAAATTGACAAACGACGCGAACAGAACCGTCTGCAAAACGCCGAAAGTACCGATCATAAAAAAGCCCGTCACCAAAGCTCCCACGGCCGCACCCAATGTGTTCAAGCCATACAAGAAACCAATTTGCGCGCCCAGCTTGGAGCGGCTGGTTACTGCATATTTACTGATGATCGGCAGGGTCGCACCCATCAAGGTCGCGGGCACAACCATCGAACCAAAGGCCATCGCGGCTTTCACCAGATTGTGAACCCACACCGAATCGGGCAACCAGGTATGAACCCAGGAATACAATCCCGAAAAATTGGAAAATATCAGTGACAACAACGCACTGGTGATCGCTATCCCAATTTCAATCCAGCCATACACCAGCAAGGGAGCCGAATTGTCCCACTCTTCATTTTCAGAAGCAGACGCATCGCCTGCACCCCTTCTGGTTTTACAAAGTGCGTCAATCCAGGGACCAAAATAAAACGCCCCCAAACCGAGACCTGCCATAAAGGCGGAAAGTGTCACGGAAACGGAATAGACGGTATGTCCAAAAGACAGGGTCAGCATGCGCGCCCAAACAATTTCATACGTGAGCGCGGAAATGCCGGATGCAAAAAAGAGAAAATAAATGAGCGGGGATCGTTTCATAATTTTATTTTGGGTCTAAACAAAAAGAGACAAAGCTTTACTCAATCCAGCAAGCAAAGCTTCTATGGGAACTCAACTGTTTCTATAATTAAGAATGTCTTCAATGTAATTTTCGGCGGATTTTTTGATGCGCAAGACCTCGGCATCGGTCAAACTTCGTTTTACTTTTGCAGGGGAACCCAAAACCATACTGCGTGGCGGGATGATGGTCCCACCTGTAACCAGCGAACCGGCTCCGATGATGGAATCTTCACCGACTTCTACGGCATCCATCACCACCGCTCCCATTCCTATGAGACAACGATCTTTTACCACACAGGCGTGAAGCGTTACATTGTGACCGATCGTGATATCATCTCCCACAATCAAAGGATGCAATCTGCGAGTGACATGCAATACACTGCAATCTTGAATATTAGTTCGCTTGCCAATACGAATGTAATTCACGTCACCGCGAACAACTGCATTGAACCAGATACTGCTGAATTCGCCAATCTCTACATCACCGATGATTTTTGCACCATCCGCAATAAAAACACTCGCATCAATTTTTGGGGTTTTTCCTTTAAAGGGATAAATCATTCCCGAGTCCTTTCCAGTTCGTATCTTTCTCTCAATTCGATCATTCCTGCATCCACCTGTTCTCTGCTTTTCCGGGCCAGAACGCGACGTTCCTTCTCCGCGCTCAAAGGGGGATGTATTTTAACCGAAACTTCCAATTTTGCCAGCGTCAACAAGCCCCAAATATGTTCACCAAATGTTTTATCGACCCAACAGGCAACGGAGGGTGTTCCTCCATCATGATAAATGATCGAAACGGGAACAACGGGTTTACCACTTCTCGAAGCAGACTCAAAATGTGCGGTCTTAAAGGGCAACGTCGTCTCTTCGGCCCCTGCCGTTCCTTCTGGGAACAGGAGAACGGAGAATCCCATATCCAGCCGTTCGGCTATTTTTAAGATCACTTCATGCACTTGCATGCGTTTTTCACGCACCACATAGAGCGTGCCACCCAATCGCGTCAACCACCCTACCAGAGGCCAGTTGGCAACTTCTGCCTTGGACACAAAAAAAATATCAACGCAGGATCCTAACACAAAAATGTCCGGAGTTCCGGCATGATTGGCAACCAGCAAGGCTCCACCTGAAGGCAAACGCGACAAACCAAATCCTTTTATATGAATGTTAAGAACTTTGCAAGAAATGCAATGCCATATTCTTGCAAGCACTTGCACCCTGCGAAGATAACGCGGGGTCTGACCTCCTTCCATCGCCAACAGGAAAATTGCGGTCATCCCCAGAATCGGGTAAACAATCGCCAATATCGCTACTCTTCCCAAAGCCCTCAGTGCACCCAACTCATCCCCCTGTCCCTAGAGAAAAATTCCAAAAATCTTTTGGTTATCCCAGGCCCTCCTCGTAGCTACGCTGGTTTAGAAGGAATTGCGCGGGTTTTCTTTTACGCCCAGTATATCGCACAGACAACGTTGCAGAAGATTGTATCCCAGAGAAATTCCCGAATCTATTTTACCGACCCTCACAGCCGCACCGCCTTCACCCAAAAGACATTGAGCAATCAGTGTCCAGACATGGTTGCTTTTCCATAGATGATAATGGATTTTATCCATTCCACAGAATTTATTCAAATCAGGAATCAGTGAAAGACGTTCGCCGGACAAATTCTTCAATTCTCCATTGATCAACAAAACAGCACGCCGGGCCTGATCGTAAGAAATAGAACTGTTCGGGAAAAACAGATTGCGTAAAATGTTGAAGGTTTTCTCGTCGACATCATTTTCCATGTCAACCGGAATGGGGGTGACCCAGACGCGCGCTTTGAGGAGCTTCAAACGGTCGACCATCGCATTCAGCCGGGTCAGTATTTCTTCCCCGGAAAAGCCATACATGATGTCATTGCCAATGTCCATGAACAAGGCAACCGTCTGAATACCTGTTGTCTTTGCCCGCGCTTCTGCGGCAGAGAGGATACCGCAATCATGAACAGGATCGTAACGGACATTCAGGAAGCCTCCGCGTGCGCAATAACCCCGCCCCGGACCCAGCGCAACAAGAATATCGTTGCGAGAGACCGAGCCGAATTTTTCCAAAGCCTGAACCAGAGCGTATTGTCCGCGAGCCAGATTGCTCGCTCCCATCAAAACATAAAGGGTATCTTCAGCATTTGATTTTGATGGCAAAACACTTGCGCCTTTACACTACAGCCGGTCGAAAGATCCCGAATGAACTGGTGTAGCCGTGTAGAAAAGTCGAACTGCCGACCGGTCCGATTTCACCATTGCAGAAAAAACCGCCCAGGGGCAGGCGGCCTATTTTTTCCTGAAACAATTCGGAGTCGTGATTGGGTTTCCCATAAAGGTATTGCCCACGCCCCAGACAAGAAAACAATAACGCACCTTCGGCAGAATGATAATCGTTCTCCTCCTGATACCGAGTCAAAACCATGTTCAAATCTTCTGAAGACATGCTCTTGTCGCGCAAATGAAATTGAACCAGTTGCCCTTCACGCAAAAGAGCCCCCACGGAAATGCCCCCCGATTCGCGATCGGCTCCCATCAAATTACGTATCAGGAAATCTCCCTGTTTCGGATGTTCGTTCATGGGGTTCATCTCAATTCCAAGAAAAAGAGATGTTTGCAAAAGTTCCCGATCCTTTTCGTTGAGCGTATCAAAAATTTCCTGCAAAATCTCCATAGGGGGACGACCGTTGAGTTCGCGAATGAATTGTTGATCGCATTTTGTGATGTTCATAGGCACGCCAATCGGACGACACCCTTGAGCAACAATCGTATCGAGCTGAATATTTCCGCACAACGCCAGTCCAATCACTCCCTTGCTGTAGATCTTATCATCAAGAAACATACGATTGCCGCCAGCTTGACGCGCGCCACTGGCCAGACCGCCGACTTTTTTACTGTTAGGGTAGGCAAAGTCGATACCCGCAAGAAATTCTTCGCCGTGAAACGAAAATGGATCGGCCAAAAATAAAAATTCCGGTTTTTTTTCATCAGAAATATCCAGCCATTCGCGCCACACTCGGGGAGAAGTGTCCTGATCCGGCAAATTCAGCGTGTCAGAATAAATCGTTTTTATCTCGACGTCGGGCAGGTGGGCACAGGTGATGCTGAAGGCAGGCTGTTGTTCCACTTCTTCGCCCGCGCCGATGATGCCTCCGCCCGTACAACCAAACAGGATTCCAGGTGTCATCTCAGCTCGAATTTTTTCAGGAATTTTGTCGATTTCTCCCGCATAATGAGGAGACACAAATACAATAGTCAAATGTGGCTCGACGCCTCCCAGACTTTTTTTGATGTCTGCGATTGTTTCTTTAATACAGGAATCCAAATTTTCCTGTGTGGATATAGCCGAAGCCCATTTCATATTTTTTCTCCAATTAATTTTCAGGAAATCTTTTTTTTTAGATGCCAAAATACAGCATAGGATTTTATTGACTCAATAAACCGGGTGGAGCCGACAACCATGTTCATCGACGTAGAACCCAACGATAATATCAATTCCAGTGTCAGCACTCTGTATCGAGATGTAGGATCACCGCGTGAGGTGTATTGCATCAAGTACGAATTACGAGGCACGGACGAGCCGGTGCAAATTACAGGATTTGATCTTGATACGGGAAAACCTTGTCCTGCTTATGCCTGCCCCATCGAAGAGTCGGGCGACGGACTCGCTTTACTGATCTATGGCGGATCGGGAGGAATTCGTCTCAAACGTCTGGAAGATGAATCGGCATGGGATGTGTCATCCACAAATCAATGGGGTGAAACCCATTTGATTTATCCGCTCGACAGTTTCATTGTCTACAAGGATCAAATCTAATCCCTGCACTGCAAACTAAGCTGGCATGGCTAAAACCTGCAATGCTTTTTCTGCGACCTGAGTCCCATCATGAATACAGTCGGGAATTCCGATACCGTGGTAGGCACTGCCCGTAAGATACAAGCCGGGATTTTTTGATAAAGAAGCCTCGATTTCCGCAATCAACTCAGCGTGCCCAACCCGATACTGCACGTTGGACTTGCGATTGTGAAATACCTTGCAGAAAACGGGTTCCTGCGTGATCCCCATCACCTCACGCAATTCGGAACGAATCATCGCTTCAATTTGCTCCGGGGCCTGTTCTGCGAGTTCTTCTCGCGTCGCGCCGCCTACAAAACATCGCAACATCACATACCCCTCGGGAACACGGCTGGGAAATTTTGACGAGGTCCAGGTGCAAGCCAGAAGCTGGCGGCCTTCGTTGCGCGGAACCACAAATCCAAATCCGTTCAGGGGATGGCTGAAACCCTCTTTTTTGTATGCGATCGAAACCGTCGCCGTCGATACGTATTTTATTTGCCCCAACAAGTTGGCAGTCTCAGGTGCCACGCTTCGAATCATTTTTGCTCCGATTCCCGCCGGTGTCGCCACGATGACAATATCCGCCGAAAGCGGTTCGCCCTCTTCAAGCTCCACTTGCCAACCCGATTCCGTTTTTGAAATTTCACGGACTTTGGTATTTTCCCGGAAAGTAATATTGGGACATTTCTCCAGCAAGCGTTCCGTCATTTCGCCCAGACCGTTTTTCAAGGTCATGAACAAGGTGAATGGCGAAGGTCCTTTCGGTGCCGCAGGTTGCGCACCCGCACTGCGCTTACGCGCCAAGGCCCCAAGGATCAAAGAACGGTATTTTTGCTCGGCCTGAAAGAACATCGGGAAAGTGCTTTTGATGCTCATCGTCTCGGGATCACTCGCGTATATCCCGGCCAGCATCGGCTCCGCCATTTTTCGCAAGGCTTCTTCGCCCAGTCGCCGACGAATGAAGGAGGCCAGACTTTCGTCCTTGTCATCCCCTTTGCCCGGAAGAAACAGGTCCATTCCCATGCGTATTTTCCCCGCCCAACTGAATAGCGGACTCAAGGCAAAGGGCAGAAATTTCGTCGGAATCATGAGGCTCAGCCCATCGGGCATCGTCACCATACGCTTGCCCGTGTACACATAAGTCTTGGTTTGATCGGGATTGGTACCAGTCAAACGATCGGCCAGACCGATCTTTTTGCACAATTGAATCGCCCAGGGTTTTTGCGAAATAAACGAGTCGGGCCCACGCTCTACCAAAAAGCCATCAAAGCGTTCGGTGTGAATTTTCCCGCCGAAATGAGCAGAAGCTTCCAAAACTTCGCATTGGATATCCGCACCTTTTTCGATTTCTTCCTGAATACGGTAGGCACTTGCAAGTCCCGCAATGCCGCCGCCAATAATGATTATTTTTTTCATATTTCTATTATGTCAGTTTTATATGTTGTCCGCAAATCCACCGCAAAGAATGCTCGTCACGATAAACGGACTGTATATTTTTGTAAAATATTTTATTGCAACACCATAAGAGAAAACCATCTCATCTGAATACATTCAGGAATAAGCATTCATCGCGTTGCCCTTACCCATACGATAGAGAAAGAGATTGTTATCGGCATTGATTTTATCCGGTGCCTGCCCGCGAAAACAAAACCGGTAACACACGATCCGCGCCGAAGGCTTCAGTTGTTTCTTCAATTCCGGCAACAATCGATCCATCGCCTGATGCGTCAGGTAAAGGTAAACAACATCCGCATCTGAGCAATCCGTCTCAAAAAAATTCTTGCGGAAAAATTGGGCACTCTCAGAAACATTCGCTCTGCGTGCCAGCCAGCGAGCCAGCCAGACTTTGATCGGGTCAATCTCAAATCCCGTCGCTTTTGCGCCAAAATCCTGTACCGCAGACAATGAAACACGACCGTCCCCAGAACCCAGTTCGAAAAAATTTTCACCCGCTTTCAATTCTGAAAATTCCAGAATTTTTTTGATCGATTGTCGGCGCAAGGGATGCCAGGGCGAACCCCAAAATGCCGGAGCGATGGCGATGACAGCCAACACCAGAACAGCGACTAGAACGAAAACGGAAAGCGAAAATAACATCACATTGAAGTACCTGCGAATCGGGAACAGGAAAAATGCTTTCATTTAATGAAGCTGGGGAATGATACGTCAAACAGCCTTAGGCTTCAAGCCGGCAAATACCCTCCATAGAAAGGCATTGCCCTGAATCGGCACAAACAACGATGATACATAGACAAGCTCGGCCTCCATTCCCTTTCAGAAAAATATATTAAAAATCAGTTTACTTAAGCATAATAATTTGATATTTCTAGAACTATGGAAATATTAAACGCAGTCACAGCCTTGTCCGCTTTAGCACAAGAACACCGTCTCAAGGTTTTCCGGTTATTGGTTCAGGCAGGCCGAACGGGAGTTCCCGCCGGGAAAATCGGGGAGCAACTCGATATTCCTCTATCCACACTGTCTTTCCATTTGAAAGAACTGAAACAAGCGGAGCTCATTCAATGCCAGCGAGAGGGAAGAACCTTATTCTACTCGGCAAAATACGAGACCATGAACACTCTGTTAGCGTATCTCACAGAAAATTGTTGTCAGGGACAACCTGAAGATTGTGAAGTCCCCGGCGCATGCGTTTCCTAAGACTCGGTTTCATAATCTTTGAGAAATAAGGATCATTCCAAATGAACGCATCCGTGGATATCTCCAGCAAGAAGAAAGATCAATTACCTTCTCTGGATTTTTTTGAACGTTACTTGAGTCTTTGGGTCATTCTCTGCATTTTGACAGGAATCACCCTCGGTCATTTTCTACCGAGTCCGTTTCAATCTCTGGGTCAGGCCGAAATATTCCGTGTCAATATTCCCATGGCTCTGTTGATATGGGTGATGATCGTCCCCATGCTCTTGAAGGTGAATTTCAAGACTTTGCACCAGGTGCAGTCGCATTGGAAAGGCATCTGCGTCACGGTTTTTATCAACTGGGCGATCAAGCCTTTTTCAATGGCGATTCTGGGATGGATATTTGTATCCCATCTCTTTTCCGACTACCTGCCCGCCGGACAAATCGATGCCTACATCGCAGGACTCATCCTGTTGGCGGCGGCTCCCTGCACAGCAATGGTTTTTGTCTGGAGCAATCTTTGCAAAGGAGATCCCAATTTCACCCTCAGTCAGGTTGCCTTGAATGACTTGATAATGATTTTTGCTTTTGCGCCCTTGGTCGGTTTATTGCTGGGCTTTTCATCCATCACCGTGCCTTGGGAAACCCTGTTCCTCTCCGTGGCCCTTTATATTCTTTTGCCGGTTGTCGTCGCTCAATTCTGGCGAAATTGGCTGGTGAAAAAAAAGGGCGAAGCGCAGTTGGAAAAGCTTTTACAAACCTTGCATCCGTTTTCACTTTCAGCCCTCCTCGTTACTCTGGTTTTACTGTTTGGTTTTCAGGGAGAACAAATCATCGCTCAGCCGATGATCATCGTTCTACTTGCCATTCCCATTATCATTCAAGTCTATTTCAACTCTGGATTGGCTTATTTGTTGAACAAGTCTTTGGGGGTTTCTCATAGTGTCGCCGGACCTTCTGCGCTGATCGGAGCCAGTAATTTTTTTGAACTCGCAGTCGCAACCGCCATCAGTCTTTTTGGTTTTGAATCGGGGGCGGCGTTGGCAACGGTGGTGGGTGTGCTGGTCGAGGTTCCCGTCATGCTCTCCGTGGTGCGTATCGTGAATGGAACTAAAAATTGGTACAATGCCTCACTCACAAAACCTCTTCCCTAAAATACACATGTCACCTTCCATGATTCCCATCAGTCTGCAATCCACTATCACCTGTCCTTTTTGCAATCATGCAAAAACAGAAATCTTACCAATCGAGACCTGTCAGTTTTTTTACGATTGCACGAACTGTGGAAGAGTCCTGCGTCCCAAGCAGGGGGATTGCTGTGTTTTTTGTTCCTATGGGAGCAGGCCATGCCCTTCTGTTCAAAAAGCTCAAAAAGTAGAAACTTCCAATCAAATTAACAACAACAAGATTTAATCAAACCGGCGATATCAAGCTAAAAAACCTTTCAGCTTGAGTTGTTGTGCGCGCTCGTCTTCCAACTTTTGCCTTCGCCATATTTTTTTCATTCGATGTTTGAGAACAATGGCATAAGCGGCAGGGAGAACGATCAAACCCAGCAAGGTCGCGGAAATCATGCCGCCGATCATTGGAGCGGCAATGCGTTGCATCACTTGTGAACCGGTACCTTCGCCCCACATGATGGGGGCCAAGCCTAGAGTGATCGCCGTCATGGTCATCATGATCGGTCGCACACGGCCCACGGCACCTTCGATCACCGTTCTGCGCAAATCGGCAACATTCCTTATGCTTCCTTCCTGCAAATTTCTTTGATACGCCTGATCGATATAAACCAAAACCAGAACCCCTATTTCTGCGGCCACTCCCGAAAGTGCAATGAAACCCACCGCAACAGCAACACTGAGATCATAACCCAGACAATAGACCAGGCCGACACCACCAACGGTGGAGAGCGGAAGCGAAAGTAAAATGAGCAGGCTCTCGGATATTTTTTTGAAGTTTAAATAAAGAAGCAGAAAAATCACAAATAAGGTCAAGGGTGCGGCTATTTTGAGTCGCTCTTTTGCCCTCTGCATATACTCATACTGTCCGCTCCAGGTCAGGCTGACTCCTGACGGGAGCGAGACTTCTCTCTCAACAATTTGTTTTGCATTTTCGACATAGGTTCCAACATCAATGTCCCGAATATCAATATAAATCCAGGCATTCAAACGCGCATTTTCGCTTTTGATTGCAGGTGGACCTTTTTTTATTTCTATAGAAGCAACCTGTGCCATGGGAATTTGCTCGCCGCCGGGAGCTGGGATCAGCGTTCTTCGCAAGACGGGAAGGTTATTCCTGAACTCGCGACTGTAACGAAGATTGATGGGGTAACGTTCGAGTCCCTCAACCGTCGTGGAAATATTTTTGCCGCCGATCGCTGTCTCGATCACGTCTTGAATGTCGCCTACAGTGAGGCCGAAGCGAGCCGCTTCCAGTCGGTTGATATTGAAGTCAAGATAGTTCCCCCCCGCCACGCGTTCGGCATAGACACTGGAGGTTCCCGGAATATCCCGTACAATGCCCTCTATTTTTTTTCCCAATGCCTGCAACGCATCCAAGTCATTACCCGCAATTTTAATTCCGACAGGGGTTTTTATTCCTGTGGACAACATATCCAGCCGAGTTTTTATGGGCATGGTCCAGGCATTTGTCACCCCGGGAATATTGATCGCTGCATCCAGTTCACGTTTCAAATCCTCTACACTCAGCCCCGGTCGCCACTGTTCTTTCGGATGCAATAAAATGATGGTTTCAAACATACTCAAAGGAGCAGAGTCGGTGGCTGTTTCAGCCCGACCTGCTTTTCCAAAGACTCTTTTGACTTCTGGAATCTGCTTGATGATGCGATCTGTTCTCTGAAGCAGGTCCCGCGCTTCTGTGATGGATATTCCGGGCAAGGTGGTTGGCATATACAAAAGATCACCCTCGTCCAAAGGCGGCATGAACTCGGACCCCATGCGCGTCAGAAGCGTCCAGGCAATGAACAGGAGCACAAATGCCGATAGAATAATCAATGTCTTCATTCTCAAAGCCAGATAAAGAATCGGTTTGTACAGAAACGTCAACAGAAGGTTGATCGGGTTTCTTTTTTCAGGAAGAATTTTACCGCGCACGAACAAGGCGATCAAAACAGGGGTCAATGTGATTGATAAAAAAGCCGCGCTGGCCATGGCATAGGTTTTTGTAAAAGCCAGCGGAGCAAACAACCTCCCCTCTTGCGCTTCCAGAGTAAAAATTGGAAGGAAGGACACGGTGATGATCAACAGACTAAAGAACAGGGCCGGGCCGACTTCCGAACAGGCTTCATACACGATTTGCCAATGATTTTTTTTCCCTTGTTCACGTTCCATGTGTTTGTGAACATTCTCAATCATCACAATCGCACCATCGATCATCGCGCCGATGGCGATGGCGATACCGCCAAGTGACATGATGTTCGCGTTCAATCCCTGAAAGTGCATGACCAGAAATGCCATCAATATTCCGACGGGGATCACGCTCATGGCAACCAGAGAGGAACGGATATGAAACAAAAACACCGCGCACACCAAGCCTACAACGATGAATTCTTCGATCAGCTTTTCTTTCAGATTTTCAACGGCTCGCAGGATGAGTCCAGAGCGGTCGTAAACAGGAACAATTTCGACCCCTTCGGGAAGCCCTGATTGCAATTCCTTCAGTTTTTGTTTGACACCATTGATCACATCCAACGCATTTTCCCCAAACCTCATGAGCGCAACACCTCCAACAACCTCGCCCTCACCATTCAGGTCAACCAGGCCCCGTCGCATCTCCGGCCCTAAATGAACATAAGCCACGTCTTTAAGCAACAGGGGCGTCCCTTTGGCATTGACACCCAGAGGAATGGATTCAATATCCTCAATGGATTCCACATAACCCCTGCCCCTTACCATAAATTCGGTTTCTGCCATTTCCAGAACACGCCCACCCACGTCGCGGTTGCTTCTTTTTACAGCGTGGACGATTTTTTCGAGTGGAATCCCGTAAGCAAAAAGTTTATTGGGGTCGACTTCGATTTGATATTGTTTCACATAGCCGCCAACACTGGCGACCTCGGACACTCCCGGAACAGTTTGCAATTCGTATTTTAAAAACCAGTCTTGCAAGGATCGGAGCTCGGCCAAATCCAAACGTCCTGTTTTGTCGGTCAGCGCATATTCATACACCCAGCCTACTCCGGTAGCATCGGGTCCCAGTGTGGGTTGTACTTCTTTGGGCAAACGCCCGGAAACAAAATTAAGCAATTCCAGCACTCGACTTCTCGCCCAATACAAATCGGTCCCGTCTTCGAAAATCACATAAACAAAAGACAACCCAAAAAAGGAATAGCCTCGCACTGTTTTAGCACGTGGAACCGAAAGCATCGCCGTCGTTAAAGGGTAAGTCACCTGGTCTTCGACTATTTGCGGTGCCTGCCCTGGATAGTTGGCAAAAACAATCACCTGCACATCGCTGAGATCGGGAATGGCATCGAGCGGCGTTTTTTTCAGAGCGTAGATTCCTGATGCCACAATCAGAGCGGCCGATAATAGAATCAGGAATCTATTCTTCAAAGAAAATCCAATGACTTTCGCAATCATAATTGTTAAAACCTTTGCATGGGCTCAACGCCCAGCAGTTTATTTCGAGGTATCTTCAATTTTTCCCAACGCTTCTTTTAAATTACTTTCCGAATCAATGAGAAAGTTGGACGAGGTCACCACCTTATCCCCTTCCTTCAGTCCATCAATAACCTGGATATATCCCTCCGCCTGAGCCCCCAGCGTCACCTTTTCGGATGAAAATTGTCCCTTTGCATTTTGAACCACGACCCGATTCTCCAAACCAGAACGAATGACGGCCTCCTCTGGAACCGCAAGGGCTTCTATTTCTATAGGGGATTTAATCATCACATTGGCATACATATCCGGCTTCAACTCCCAGTCGGGATTATCAAATTCCATCCGCACCTGTATGGTGCGTGTTTTAGGGTCAACCACCGGATTTATGAAAGTCACTTTCCCTTCAAATGACCGTCCGGGAAAATAAGAAAGCGTCATAGAAACTGTTTGCCCCAAGCGAATCCAGGGCAATTCGTATTCATAAATATCGGCCAGCACCCATATATTGGTAAGGTCGGCCAAGGTGTATAGATTCATTCCAGGTTTGATAAACGAGCCATGGTTCACATTCCTTTTTACGACGAATCCACGTCCCGGTGAATGGATGTGCATGGTCTTCATGATTTTTTTATCACGTAGCAAGGCTTCGATCTGGTGAGGGTGAACATCAAGCAATTCCAATTTTTTTTTCGCCGAATCCAATAGCCCTTGCGTTCCTTTAGCAATCTCTGGAATGGAACTATTCTTCAAAGTCTGATTGTATTTGAGTGCCAACAAAAGCTCTTCCTGTGTAGCCACCAGATCGGGACTGTAAATTTCGGCCAACACCTCATTTTTCGCGACCTCTTGACCGGTAAAATCAACATATAATTTTTCTATCCATCCTTCATATTTCGTATGGATGTGCATGAGCATTCGTTCATCGTAAGTCAACGCCCCGACGGCGCGAATAGTCCGAGAAAGCTTTCTCTTTTGCACAACATCAGTTTTAACACCCGATGATTGCCGAAAACCTCGGTTTGTCTTCACGATCGGAGTTGAGGAACCCTGAGGTTTGTCGTCATAAACAGGAATCAGGTCCATTCCCATAGGAGATTTTCCTGGCTTGTCTGACTTGAAACCGGGGGTCATGGGAGCCTTCCAATATTTTACTTTTTTGTCACTCGATCCTTTTGTGGAAGAAGAAACCATCCCTTCCATACCGGCAGATTTACGAGGCAGTATTTCAGATTTCTTCAGAGTCTCTACTTCGTCTTTGATCTGCCTGATATAAGGTTGAGCCAACTCGTTGCCATCCATCCAAATCTGCATGAGTGTATTGCGCGTTTCCGCTATATTTTCAGGGCTACTCAGATAACCATAAGAAAAAGCTCCAGCCATGCAGACAAGAAGAATCACCACCATTGCAAAAGAGCTTCTGCGTTCCTCAAGCATTTTCTCCTCGGGCTCCACTGGAAATATGATCTCCCACTTTTTCACGTCGTCTGGTAGCAGATTTGCGGCGACAGGCGCAGTCGGCAGGGTAACGGACGACGAAGCAGACTCTTCCTTATCGGAAGTCACATGTTCCTCATTCTTATCCGCAACGATAGAAATATTTTCTGATTCGCAGATTTTTTTTAGAAAACTTTGAATTTTAGAAAATAGATTTGCCAACGGTGTACTCCAATGTCGCGATATTTTTTTCATAATTAGTCAGCTCTCGATGATATTTGATCTGCCATTTGAACAACGTTGCTTCGTTATCCAGCAGGGTCAAAAAATCAACTTTATCTACGCTGTAACCGGCCATGGCCGATTCCAGTGAATGACGTGCCTGGGGGATGATTCCTTCACCAATCAACTCTAAAAGCCGGGCTCCTTTATTTTCCTGGTCTGTCGCTTCTTTGATTTCCATGAAAATTTTGTTTTTTAATTTTCGGTACGTTTCCCTTGCATACTCAATCCGGTAAGAAGTTTCCGAAACTTTTTTACTCTGTTTGCTACTTTGCCACAGTGGTATGCGGACCTTGAAAAATGCCGAAACCAGATCAGGGTGTCGTGTTTGCAATGAATCTTCCCGTTGCCCATAGCTCACACCCACATTGAGATCGGGATAATATTCTTTCTGCGCTAAAGCATTGCCCGCCATTGAACGAGCTATCAGGGCCTGTGCCTCTTTCAACAAAGGTCGATTATCTACTGATAATTCCTGAAGTTGTTCGATATCAAAGTTGAATTGTGTTTTCTGAATTCCATGCGGGATATGCAAGGGATCTTGCGGAAGACGATTCATCAGCGAGTTCAGCTTGCCCTTTTCGGTTGCCTCCAATTGTCCCAGACGAAGCAACTCATCCATGATCTTGGAAAGCTCTACCTGCGCCTTGATCACATCCTGTTGCAGTCCCTTGCCAACCGAATATTTCGTTTGCGCCATTTCAACAAATTGTTGAAGCAGTTTTTTGTTTTCGAGGGTTGTTTCCTGGGCCGCTTTAAGAAAACACAATTCATAAAATGACAATTTGACGTCACGCTCAATCAGCAAGCGTAGTTCGTCCCGATGTTGACGAGCCATCTCCACATCTTTCTCGGCGGACAACTCTTTCAGTCCCAACTTTCCGGGAAATGGAAACATCTGCGAAACGACCACTTTTTTCTGCGTCATCGCTTCCTGATCGAACGCAAATGAATTTGTCGGCAAATTGTACAAACCGAATTCCAGAACCGGGTCCTCCAAAGAAGACACTTGTGCCGGAATCTCATTCAACGCATTTATATGTTGATCGGCTTCTCCGAGCAGGGGGTGATTTTGCACGGCGGTATCAATAAAATTTTTCAGAACCTCTTCAAAAGATTCTGCAAAAAGCCGACCGGGGAACACGACCACCCCCAGTAGACAAAAAACGGCAATCCATCCAGTCCAATGACGCATGACTGTCTCCATATTTTTTATGAAAGGGTAAAATTCGCTCGCAAATACACAAAGCCTGTTCCATCAACATTCAGTACGAACGGAGAAACAAACAAAGTGCACGCGTTATCACGGTCTAAGAGACCGAAACTCAAGCAAACAAAAATACAAATACGGATGGGCTACAGACTACGCTTTGGGAGGGGGTGTGAGCGGTTGCAATGTGGGGGGGATATAAATAGCAAACGCAAATGGACTGAAATGGTCGGTTTTAAGAAACACCGAAAACACCAATGATGTGGCAGAATTGGGAACGGCACAATGCATACAGGTGGTGCTGATGGCACAATCCTGCATGCCGTCATGGACCGCACCCGAAGCAGGACTCGCGACAAATAGCAGACAAACCACTATTGCCGAGAGAAAAATCGCCCTGTGTTTTTTGAAAAAACTCTTCATAACATTAGTTACGGTAAATGATAAGCTATACTTTAATATAGTCCTAACTGAATCGTTTTGCAAACCATGCAAACAAAAATGTTTTTTTTGATTTAATATCTGCCTCTGGAAATTATTAGGCCGCCTGTTGAAAAATCCCTAAAAATGCTATCAAGAAGGTAGAATGGTCGATCTGAATTTTATCAGTCCCTTCACATCAAAGGTTTTGTTATGTTAATTTTTGCAAAAGCCATCGACCAGCGTCCTGAGTCGATTATCTATGAAAATATCCCGACCGAACAAAGGGAACGCGAGACCTATTATCGACAGTTGTTTCCCTACACAATCGTTCGAGCCGGGCTTGATCTATCGTATAAAGAATTGGACGATATTCTGGATTATGTCGAAAACGATTTTCAGCCTCCCGCGGATTCTTCCCGTCAGGAATATCCCAGCGATATCGATGCCTGGTATCATTCGCGATTTCCCTGGACCGCAAATTTTCTCGACAAAGAATCGACTCACTTTGCGCTGGTCCTTCTGGTCAAGTCGATGGATTCTTTCGGATCGTACGAGACCATGAATGAGATTCATTCGATGATCATATACGATTGTGTTGAATCGATCGTTTCCCTTTACAACAAACTTCTCAAAGAGGCCCCGGAGAAAGCCAGAGACATTACTCTGAGCAAGGGAGTCCCTGTGGACTTTGACGACTTCATCAATCAGTACTGGCCAAATATCGATTTTGCTTTGATGTCGAAAGCCGACTATCCACATAAGACGCATTCAGAACGTAAAGAGAAGATTGAAGCGTTCATGGACGGTCTGCTCATGGATGGGACCGAACCCCTCCAAGCGATTGACTCCACCGTCAATGAATTTGATCTGTCACCTGCGGTTAAAGTTCTTTTGCGGAGAGATGAAATTTCGCGTAAATTACTGGAGTTGCAACGCAAAGTTTGAGCATTTCAGTGAGAATCTGAAGTTTTATAATTTTGCAACAGGTGAACGATTTTGGAACCATGTATTTTGACCAGTGACGATTGGGACAGTTGGCCAGAGATGGCGGCGGAAGCAGTCGGAAAAGCTGTAGAACTTGTTATCTCCAGACAGGGCACTTGTAATCTCATGCTCACAGGTGGAACCGTCGCAGAACGTTTGTATCTGTATTGGTCCCGCACTTCTGCGTTGCCACTGGATAAAATACACTTCTACTTGGGTGATGAGCGTTGCGTGGCACCCGATCATCCCGAAAGCAATTATGCGTTGGTGATGAGGACTTTGCCCGGAGTGACTTCCATCGTTCGTATGGAAGCTGAAAACCCAGACCGGGCGGCGGCGGCAAAAGCCTACGCTCAAATGCTTCCAGAAACCATTGATGTCCTGCTTCTGGGCATGGGAGAGGACGGCCACATCGCATCGCTTTTCCCTCACGACCCGGTCCTGCTTTCAGAACGAAGGGGGGTAGAATCCATCACAGGACCCAAAGCACCCTGTCAACGTTTGACCGTAACTCCCGATGTCATCACTCGCGCCCGGTATATTTTTGTTTTGGCCACGGGAATTGCAAAAGGCAAAACTCTGGACACAGCTTTTGAATCTAAAACCGATTTTTCCTCCCTGCCCGTTCGTCTGACCTTGGGAGGTACCTGGCTATTGGACAGAGATGCGAGCAGTCAAATTAGAAATGATTTTAAAAATAGCAGAAATTTTCAAGACTTTTTAGAGTCTCGCTGGTAATACAAAATGGCAAAAGCACTCATCACCACGGTCCCTTTTGGAGATAAAAATCCTCGGCCTTTGGAATTGCTCGAAAAAGCCAATATCGAGTATCTGATCAATCCGCATAACAAAAAGCTCACGGAAGATCAGTTGGCCAATATGATTCCTGAATTCGATGTTTTGATTGCAGGAACGGAACCGATCACCGAAAAGGTTCTGGCACATGCCAACAAACTCAAACTGATCTCAAGAGTAGGCATCGGTCTGGACAGTGTCGACCTGCTTTCAGCGCAACGACGGGGAATCAAAGTTTCTTACACACCCGACAGCCCAAGCCCGGCGGTAGCCGAACTCACGCTGGGAATGATGTTGACCCTCCTGCGCTCGACACATGTTTCCAACACGCAAATGCATCAGGGGAAATGGCATCGCATTTACGGGCGAAGACTGTCCGAAGTGGTCATTGGTATCATAGGAATGGGGAGGATTGGAACCCGTGTATTGCGTTGCATGAAAGGCTTTGGTATGCTCAAAATCCTGGCCAACGACATCCAGCCCAATCACAAACTGGATAAGGAATTCAAACTTGCCTGGGTCTCCAAGGAAAAAATATATTCAGAGGCAGACCTCATCAGCCTGCACCTTCCCTTGACACAATTGACCCAGGACATGATCCGGCGCGAGCAATTACTGGCAATGAAAAAAGACGCGATGCTGATCAACACATCACGCGGGGGCATCATCAACGAGGACGATCTCCACGATGTCATGGCTGAAGGACACCTCAGTGGCGCGGCTATGGATGTGTTTGAAAATGAACCTTACAATGGCAAGCTCGCTCAAATTGAACGATGTTTGCTGACGGCCCACATGGGCTCCATGTCCATTGACTGTCGTACCGAAATGGAAATCAAAGCCACTGAAGAGGCTGTACGCTTTTTAACAGGGAAAACACTAGAGAGTGAAGTTCCTCAAGAAGAATATCGCATTCAAAGCCAAAATCTATGACTGGAAATAAAAAGGGCATTGTAACGGTGATTGGGGGAAGCGGTTTCATCGGTTCCCACGTCGCCGATCATTTGAGCGCGGCCGGATTTCAGGTGCGCATCTATGACTGGGTGGACTCTCCCTGGAAACAACCCGGACAAGAAATGATCATCGGCGACCTGCTCGACCTGGATCGACTCGATCAAGCGATTTCCGGTTCTCAGGCAGTGTATAACTTTGCGGCTCTCGCAGACCTCAATCAAGCTCTTGACAAGCCGATAGAAACCGTAAAAATCAATGTACTCGGTAACGTTCATGCACTGGAAGCCTGCAAGAAACACAATGTGAAACGTTACGTTTATGCCAGCACCGTTTACGTGTACAGCCGCGAAGGCGGATTTTACCGATGCAGTAAACAGGCCGGTGAGCACTATGTTGAAGAATACCAACGCGTTTTCAATCTTGACTACACCATCCTGCGCTACGGTTCTCTTTATGGCCCCAGAGCGGACGATGGCAATGGTCTCCTCCGCATTGTTCGCAGAGCGATGGAAACCGGCAAAGTAAGCTATGAAGGAAGCTCGGACTCCTTACGCGAATACATTCACGTTGAAGATGCCGCCAAAGCCAGCGTCGTCGCATTGGGAAATGACTTTCGCAATCAGAGTGTCGTCCTCACGGGTCAGGAACCCATGCGCGTGAGCGATTTGTTAAAGATGCTGGCCGAAATTCTGGGCATCCCTGATAAAGTTGAATTTATAGAAAAAGAATTGATCGGACACTACGTTCGCACACCTTATGCGTATCAACCCCGTCTGGGCCGAAAATACGTGCCACCACTTCATGTGGATCTGGGGCAAGGCCTGTTGCAATTGATCGACGAAGTACGCATTGAACAATCGAATTCTCAGGGAAATCCCATCGACAATGAAGACTCATAACCAGAAAATACATAATCAAACAGGGCATCGCACGCAAGCACAGTGACTGCCATGACTGATTTAAAACAAGAGGCTTGCGCTCTATTAAAATCCCGGCAAGTGATCTTCTGGGACTTTGACGGTGTGATCAAAGATTCTGTCACTGTAAAGTCAGAGGGATATGAGAAGCTGTTCTCTTCCTACGGCATGGATGTGATCAAAAAGGTACGCCATCACCACAGTCTTCATGGGGGTGTTTCCCGTTATGAGAAAATTCCGCTATACTTGAGCTGGACAGGTACGACAAGCTCCCCAGAACGGATTCAGGATCTTTGTGAGCAATTTTCAAATTTAGTTCAGCAAGCCGTGGTTGATTCTCCATGGGTCCCCGGGGTACGCGAATATTTGCAGATAAACCACACCGACCAACATTTTATTTTGATCACCGCGACCCCTCAGGAAGAAATTGAAAGCATATTGAATGCGTTGGGAATCGCCCATTATTTTAGAGAAATTTACGGCGCACCGAAGCCTAAAACCGAAGTCGTCAGCGAGGTATTGAACCGCCTTGGTTGTCCCGCCGAACAGGCTTTGGTGGTGGGAGATTCTTCAACCGACTTCCATGCCGCCGAGAAAAATAACGTGTCCTTTTTACTGCGCCGTACCCCTTTCAATCAAGATCTGCAAAAACGGTTGCAGGGATGTTCTTTCGATGATTTAAATTTTTGATTTTTTTTAAGGAATGTATCAGTGAGTGAATCTATTGTTTGTGCGCTTGTGATTGGACGTAAAGGCAGTGTTGCGTTTCCCGGAAAAAATGTTTATCCCGTTTTAGGGCGTCCCCTCGTCAGCTATCCGCTGTTAGCGGCAAAGGAATCTTCTCATGTTAAACGGGTTTTTGTTTCAACCGATTGCCCTGAAATCATGACCCTTGCCAAAGAGCACGGTGCTGAGTTGATCGAACGTCCACCCGAACTGGCAACCAAACAAGCATTGGGAGAAGATGTCTTTGCCCACGGGTATTATGAGATCAAACGACTGCTTGCTGAAGAAGGCAAACGCGTCGAACTGATCGTCTTATTATTTGCCAACGCCGCAACTTTGAATAGCGTACTGATTGACAAGGGAATCGAAATTCTTCGCAATGATGAAACCTTTGACTCCGCAGTCACCACTTCGGTTTACAATATGTGGAGTCCGCTTCGCGCACGCAAACTGGGGCCCGACGGGTGTCTGCGCCCCATGGTTCCTTTCGAAACATTTGGAGATCCTCGTTCTCTGAATTGTGACCGCGATTCTCAGGGAGATGTCCATTTTGCCGATATGGGGGTTTCTGTCGTCCGCCCAAAATGTCTGGAGAAAATGGCAGAGGGACTTTTACCGCAAAAATGGATGGGACAGAACATCGCCCCTATTCCAAACTGGGGCGGATGCGACGTTGACTACGAATGGCAGGTGCCTATGGTTGAATTCTGGCTTCGCAAACACGGATTTGAAGAAGCGTAGAGGACAGACAAAAAGTGACCGAGAAAAATCGCCCCATCTACGAAAAACACAACAGCTTTGTCGAGATCCGGCACCAGAACAATGATCTGCTCGCTGTATCCATGAAGCGTATTGCCGAGCTGTCCGACAAGGAAGATTGCCTCAAAAATTTGTCGGAGCCGCATCGACCCATTTTTGATCAGCTCTGCAAAGACCTGCTTTCTCCAACGCCGGAAAACAATCGACCGTGTTTTTCACTCAGTCCAAATGTAGTGGAAGAAATCGCAACCGTATCCGATGCCGATTTACCGCGTTATCTGGTGCATCGCTACCGCTATGAAATCTATCCTCAAAATAGAATTCTTGACGCGTATCCACCCTATCTTCAAATCGAACCCACCTCGATTTGTAATTTTCGGTGCGTATTCTGCTTTGAAACGGACCCTACCTTTTCCGACAAATCGCATGGATTCATGGGTCAAATGTCACTGGACCTGTTCAAACAAATCATCGATCAGGCCGTGGGGAACATTGAGTTCATTTCACTGGCTTCCAGAGGAGAACCGTTGATCTGCAAAGACATCGTTCCCATGCTGGAATACACACGCGGAAAATTTCTCAATCTGAAAATCAACACCAATGCATCTTTGCTGGATGAAGAAAAATGTCACGCCATACTTTCCGGTGGCGTAAAAACAGTGGTATTTTCTGCGGATGCTGCAACGGAGCCTCTGTACAGTAAACTGCGCGTTAACGGCAATCTCGCTACTGTTCTCAGCAACATCGAGCGATTCCAAAAAATTCGACAGATCCAGTATTCCAACCTTCCCGTCATCACCCGTGTTTCAGGCGTTAAATTTTCGGACGAGCAGGACATCAATTCCATGCAGAAAGTCTGGGGCGATCTTGTCGACCAGGTCGCGTTCGTACAATACAATCCCTGGGAAAATGTTTACAGCCAGCCCGCAAACGGAATCAGCAAACCCTGTTCGGATTTATGGCGTCGAATGTTCGTCTGGTGGGACGGTCAAGCGAACCCCTGCGATGTTGATTACAAATCGACTCTGTCAAAAGGTTTTCTAAAGGACCTTGATTTGACCGAGTTGTGGCGTTCTGCCGACTACGAAGAACTGAGAGCCGATCATCTCAACAACAAACGCGAAAGCAGAAAACCCTGCACCGCATGCACGGTGATCTAGGAATTTAAAAATGATAAAACATAAAGCATGGGTCAAAAGCGTCCATCGTTTACGCGGCGAATCAAAAACCCGTCATGGTTTGATAAGACTGGACAAGAACGAGCGCATCACAGATTTCCCGAAAGAATTTTTCGATGCCTTTATCGCAGACATCCGTTCAGACCATCTGACGGCGTATCCTGAGCCCGAGGCTCTGTATGAGAAATTGGCGCAACTGCACCAGCTGAACGTGGACCAACTCATGATCACCGCTGGCTCCGATGCGGCGATTCGACACTGCTTCGATTTGTTTGTAAATCCGGGCGGAGAGGTCATCGTTCTTGATCCCACTTTTGCGATGGTAGATATTTATTGTGAATTACACGGCGCGCAAAAAAAGGCCATCGGTTATGACACTCAATTACAACTCGATATCCCCGGCCTTCTAAATAGCATTGGGCCAAAAACAGAATTGGTTGTCATCGCAAATCCCAACAGCCCAACAGGAACCCTGATTTCTGAAACAGATCTCACAGCTATTATTGTCAAAGCCGCCAGCTTTCAGGTTCCCGTATTGGTCGATGAGGCCTACTACGGATTCTGCAAACAAACGGCTATCTCTTTACTGAACGAGCACGATAACCTGATTGTCAGCAGGACGTTCTCAAAAGCTTACGGTCTGGCGGGCCTCCGCATCGGTTATCTTGTCGCACAACCTGAGGTCGCTCAACTGCTGTACAAGTTTCGCCCGATGTATGAAGTCAATTCCCTCTGTATCCTGGCCGCGATGAAATTATTGGACCAGCCTGAAATTTCTGAAAACTACCTCTCCGATACAGAACAGGGGAAAAAGTCTCTTCTTGAGTTTGCCAAATCAAAGGGGCTGAATTTTCAAGACACACACGCCAACTTCGTTTACATTGATTTCAAGGACAATAAACAAACCGTTATCAACCTACTTTCAAAAGCAGGGATTTTGGTTCGCGGCGGACTTGCAATAGAAGGCTTTGAAACTTATCTCAGAATTTCGATCGGTCCCGTTGAAAAAATGCAAGCTCTTATAGAAGTCCTTCAACCCGTTGATTTTTAAAAAACCTGATCACTGCGGGTTTGTCACACTCAAAAAAATACTCCTCAATGATTCTTGACTTACGATTCGACGGCAAACTGGGAATGGAATTGTCTCAACGGATGGGTCGGATTGCAGAGGAAATCCGCACTCCTTTTCACGATTTGATAGAGGGACTTTCAAAAGGTAACGAAGCCAATCTCGATTGGTGGGTTTCCGGCCCCCCCAGTCGTAACGGCTATGCCAGCCCTTTTTTTCATCATTGTTGCTGTATTCGTCTTGTTCAGGAGCTACTCGCCGAGAAAATAAAAATTGATTCAATCCTTGTCGATTCCTCAGCGGTCAAAAAAATTCTCGCACCCATTTTTTCCGGCAAAGAAACACTTCCAGAGATTCAGATACCTGACATTTCTTTATTAAAAAAGTCCACACTCTGGCTGAAAAAAACTTTCCTGACACCACTGAAAATTTTTTATTCCCATTGGCAGGCAAGAGACACCGACTACGAAAAAAAATTCATCCCCCCCGATGCGATTCTGATCGATCTGTTTGTACAAGACTATTCTATCGACACCGAAGTTTATTATCCCGGTCTCCTCGATTTTCTCAGTGAGAAGGAAAAGCAGAAGATTTTTTTTGTCCCCACACTTTATAAAATTTCATCTTCCCGTTTGAAAGACACCTACAAGGCCCTTAGAAACAGTAATAAAAATTATTTACTGAAAGAGGATTTTCTAAAATGGGAAGATTATTTTTATGCTTGGGGCTATGTTTTGCGTTCACGATTTTTGAGAATCCCGTCCGTTCAATTTTCAGGAGTAAACATCAAACCTCTGGTCGTTGAAGAAATTCGTTCTCTGGAGGAAGTAGGCCCCGCGATGACCGCCCTGCTGAACTATCGGTTCAGTCATCGCCTGAAGGAGAAAGGAATTGTTCTGAAAATGGCGGTCAACTGGTTTGAAAATCAAATTGTGGACAAGGGCTGGAATGCGGGTTTTAGAAAATACTATCCTGAAATCGAAACGATTGGCTATATTGGCTTCTTGTTGCCCAGACATCATCACTGCGTCTTTCCGACGGCACTTGAAGAAAAATTAAAATTACTTCCAGAAAAAATACAGGTCATGGGTGAGGGGATTGTCACGCAAGTCAAAGAACATGCTCCCGATTTAAAGGTGGGAACAGCACCCGCATTTCGATACCGCTATATTTGGAATCGTTCGGAAAAAAAATCTATCAGTGAAAAATTTTTCATCTTGGTTGCATTCCCGATACTCATTGACAAGGCCGTTGAGATCCTACAACGCATTCATGAGATGTACAAAATACTCAATGATGAAAATATGCATTTTTTATTAAAAATGCATCCCACCTGCTCCCAGCAAGATATTCTTAAAAGCATTCCCTTCTCACTTCCCTCAAATTTTCAATTTGTGGAAGGGAAGTTGGAACAATGGCTGGGAGATAGCCGGGTATTGATCAGTGCTGGCTCGGGAGTCCTCATGGAGGCCATCGCCTGGCAAGTTCCTGTAATTATCATTGGAAGTACCAGTGGGTTGACTCACCACGCCATACCGGAGGATGTCGACCCTCTCTTATGGCGAATTTGCTACACATCTGAAGAGTTGGCCAAATCGGTGGTTTTTTACAAAAATAAAGACCCAAATGATCTGAGACGGGAATTTGAACTGGCGGATGAAGTGAGGAAAAATTACTTCCAGCCGGTCGATGAACAAGGCGTTCGAGATTTTCTACAAATGCATTGACCCGACTTAAATCTGCAGGTCAAATTGAGGGTTTCACAGCTTCCACACCGTATTCCAAATCAGCAGAGTTAGAATCCGTTCCCGTAGAATTGACGGCGTATTTTTCCAGATATTCCTGTTTCAATTCTTCAAAAATCCGGTTACCTTCCGTCGTATTTGCTTCTGCCCGTTCAATATCCTTCCATCGGCTTTTGGGCATTTTCACGTAAAGCACGAAACATTTCTGCAAGCCTTCAATCTGTTCGGGCGGATACTGTTTCTGGACAAGCATGGGCTTATCGGTGAGTGCCTTTGTGATCGTCTCGGGAGATACCAACCCCATTTCCTCACACAATTTCCTAAGCTGAGTGCCATGAAACGGTACAAAGGAATATAAGTTTTGATTGTTGGAATCGATATGACGGTTCAACTCGACCGTATCCATAGCCAATTCGCGGGTTTCCGTGGGAAAACCAGTGATGTTGTTCAAGCTGAAGGAAACATTGTGCCGAACTGGAATTTTCAATGCTTTTATAATCGCATCGTTCTTCCAGTCGCGTTTCAGAAACTTTTTCCGGAAGTTTTCATTGCCATGCTCAATGCCAAAGGAAATTCGATGGAGTCCAACCTCAGCAAGACGCTTGACTTTATAATCTGTCAGAGTTTCCGGGCGTGTTTGCATCCAGAATGGAAGACCAATATCTGAATACATGTCACAAAATTCGTCGAACTCGCGGTTGTTCCAGGAAAGAAATGTATCTGCCCAGAAATAATTGTATTCAATGCCATAATTCTCTTTAAAATGCTTGAGCTCGCGGTATACCAGCTCAATACTTTTTTTCCGGAAAAAAGTTGTTTCCGTTGCATCGTCATAAAGAGTCAACTGATCGGGAGAATTGCAAAAGGCACATTTATAGGGGCATCCTCGGATCGTTTCAATGGGCATCATCTTGTACCACTTGCCCGCCATAGGCCTAAAAAGCCTTTGCTCTTCAAAAAGGTCAATATCAATGATAGGCGTATCGTTGATGTCAAAGGGATTTGAAATGGAATTTTTGAGAACCGAACCATCCCTTTGCTTCACCCACAAATTCGTCACGTCATCCCAGGAATTGCCTTTATCAATACGATCGCAGAGATCAAGAAGCGCATTTTCCCCTTCGCCCACACAAACCATGTCAATCAAATCTTGTTTGATAACAATTTCCGGCGCAAAAGTAGGGAAGACACCGCCTGCTATGACAGGTATTTTATGACGCTTGATATGATCTTGTATTTCTTCAAGTAACTGGACTCCGAGAAGCCACATGTCTTCAGTCGTTGACAGTGCGATGAGATCGGGAGAAAAAGACTGGACCTTCTCGCGAATATCATCTCGCCAGTCGGTGGTACGTAAGAGAATCCCTTTCTCATCAGGATTGAAGGGAACAACATTCAAACGAGTCGCCTTGGTTCCGTCGGAATCTACACCATAATCGGTTTGATAATAGGTTGCGTCAAATAAGTCCACCTGATGCCCTCTTCCTTTCAGCAAAGCCGAAAACAGCGCAATCGCAGGAGGAAGCATGTTCATGCCGTAGGTATTTGGGTAAACAAACAGAACCTTAACGCTCATATTTCTCCAGTCGGGGAAGTCCTTCCAAGATAGACAACGAAACCTACTTTAAATATCATGAACCCAAAAAGAATAGCAAGTCCATTCCATATTAAAAATCATAAAAATCAAAAGACTAAAGTTGTCTTTGGCCGCAGAGCACAAACATCATATGCACACGAATTCTTTGCAGTACAATAAGTCTGCAAGAAACATTCAACACTTGAAGAATCACTCTGGATTACTGGTTCAAATTGAGCTATCGTTTCTGTTACAATCGAAGGAGGTTAAAATCGCTCTGAAAACAATTTTTACAGAAAAGAATTTGTCAAATAGCATCATCGCTAGAACCGCACCGGGAAAGTTCATTTTACTTTCCCTTTTGGTGCATGTGCTTGTTATTTCCTTTCAGGCGATCCACACTCCGAAAAAAGACGTTGAAATCAAACCCAAGCCCATCCATATCAAGTACATACCAAATAAAGAAATTAAAGCGGAAGAATCGCCGGGAGAAGTTGTAAACATTCCCGAGCCTAAAAAATCAGAAAAACCAGAAGAAACCAACCTTCTTTCCAATGTTGATTCACGTGCCCACTCTGACCAGAATCAATCGGAAATTAATAAATATTCCCGTAAAAAAAGAATCGCCCCTAAAAAAAGTTCTACCGCTATAGAAAAGCAAGAGCAGACCAAGCCAATACCTAAAGTTGAAGAAAAAAAACAAGAACTGGATCCAGAATTGAATGGCAGTGAATTATTGAGTTCTGAAGAAATCACTCCTGCCGAGGAAATTCCTGAAAGCACCACATCCAAAGGTCTCACTGCTTTGCTGGACGGGATTGATCCTGAAAAATATGCATCCTCGGACACACTTGATCCGTTAGCACAGGACGCCGACGATGGCGAATCGATTTCTCTCAATACCAAGGAAGTCAAGTACGCCTCGTATTTTGCTCGTGTCAAACATCAAATCGAACGTGTGTGGAATTATCCTCTCGAAGCGGCTCAAAAAGGCATTCAGGGCAATGTGGATTTACGTTTTATTATCTCTAAAGACGGAAGTTTAAAAGGGGTTTGGGTGAAGGATTCCTCTCGTGAGGAAATACTCGATGTAGCCGCTATTAAAGCCGTTCAGGACGCCGCACCTTTTTATCCATTTCCGCTATCGATTCAAAGAGACAAGCTCTCTATCATTGCCACTTTTGTATATTCGCCAAGATTTCGACACGCCAGATCAAATGACTGAATCCATCCATGAATAATTGTTTTGCTGCCATATTTATTCCACCTTCCTTCGATTTATCTTTGCTTGATAAAAAAGTCGCAGGCATTCCTCTACTCAAACGTTTGATACTCACCCTCAATCGGGTTGGATTTGAACATATTGTATTGTTTGGATCAAAAAAAAAGCTCGAAGATTGCGATCACCTCAACAAGGAACTGGCTACAGATCATCGTTTCAAAGGAGATTTGATCAGGTTAGAGGAGGGTCATTATTTTTCTCAACTGGAAATACTCAAAGACAAGCATTGCCTAGCTATCAACGCCAATACCATCGTTCTCAAAGAAACCATCAGCTCTTTTTTTCAAACAAGCCAAGCGAGTGAATCCTTTAAAACCAACCATGTTGTACAGATGGCTGGGGAAAGGCATGAAAGGCTTCCTCTGTTTCTGCTACCTTTGGAGTGCCTGTCTGCGCTTGACTCATGGAATCAATCAGGCAACCCTCCTGTGAATATTTCTCTTATCCCTGCCGATTCCGATGCTCCTATTTTTGTTTCCAGCGTCCAAAACAGATCCGAGCTGAAGCAAGCCGAGCGGACATTCATTGCCAAACATCGTTTCCACTACAGTCAACTCATGGACATCTGGTTCAATTCCTTTTTTGCATTACGCATTTCATCTTTATTGGTCAAAACCCCTTTCACCCCCAACCAGATCACCTTGGCAGGATTGCTGATCGGCCTGTTGGCGAGTTATGGATTTGCTCAGGGGAACTATTGGGGCGGACTCATCGGAAGTCTTTTACTGGCATTCACTGCGGTATGGGATTGTTGCGATGGCGACGTTGCCCGTTTGAAATTCATGGAATCGGATTTTGGCGAAAAACTCGATACCGCATGCGACAATGTCATCAATGTTTTTGTCTTCACGGGTATCATGCTGGGAGTTGCCAAGGTAGACGGCTGGAACCAGGCACTGCTCCCTTTCGCGATGCTATGTCTGGGGGGAGGGGGTATCTTTATCCTGATCTATTTTCCAAAGGGCGGCAAAGGTGCTTTTTTCAAAGGAACCTCTATCTATAGTGCCATCCAATTGCTCGCCAGTCGAAATTTTGTTTACATTGTTCTTTTATTTGGAATTGTTGGGGAATTAGACTGGTTTCTCTGGTTTGCGGGTTTTGGCTCTTTGCTATTTGCTTTGGAACTGTTTCGCATCCGATTAAAAACTCTGGCCCTGAGAAAAACCCAGCAGGAACTCCCGTAACTGTTATGTCCAGCACAAACAACACCGCGGTCCTTGTTCTCCAGCAACCGCCATTGAACACCCGCTGTACTGACTGGTATCTGAGACCCATCGCTGGCGTATCCCTTTTATTGAGGAATTTACTGGAGCTGAATGAATCCAATCTGAGAGAACTTTTCATCTATATTCCACATTGCACACCTGCAGAGAATTTACTTTTATCAAAAGAATTGGCTGACCCTCGACTTCCACACACCCCCCGATTGCTGGAAGGAAAATCTGCACTGAAAGAATTCCTACAAGCAACAAACCATGTAAAAATCTTTCACGGTGCCTTTCTTCACTCAAACCAGGTGCTAAAAACGGCACTCGCGGAAATGCCGATTGAAGGTAACGAGCCAACCTACACAACGATCTCCTTAACAGAAGAAGAAATTTTGCAATGGGAACAGCCATTCATTTCCAGTGATCAAACTCCTGAAAAAATTGATGCGTCACCATTTCCCTCAGCGCGTTTATTTATTCTTCAAAACTCCCGCCCGCTGGAAAAAGAATCTGATTTTTCTTGGCACAGCAAGCGGCTCATCTACGCCAGCGGCTTGAGCAATGACAGTTTTATGGACCGTGTGATCACACGACGTATTTCCAACAAGCTGACGCATTATTTTGTCACCACTGCCTTGACACCCAACCACATCACCTTGATGAGCCTCATTATCGGTCTGGGTTCCGCACTTTTATTTTTTCAGGGGAGTTTTTGGGCTATATTAGCAGGTGCTGTCGCGTTGCAAATTTCAGCATGGGTCGATTGCGTCGATGGTGAAGTCGCCCGACTCAAGTTTATGAAGTCTGAAATCGGAGCCGAATTTGATATTCTTTGCGATAATATCGTTCATATCTCTGTTTTCTTTTGCCTGGGCATGGGACTGTATTTTGAAACCGGTCAAGGCATTTACAAGGCCTTGGGGGCATTCGCGGTTCTGGGAAATTTACTTTCCTTTGCACTTTTAAACCAAAATATTATAAAAGGGAAAGCGCAGGCAGACTCGCATGACGCCGTTGTGCCCGAAAAGAAATCCGGGGAACCACCTGAAATAGCCAATCGCGATTTCACATATTACCTGCTCGGATTTTCTCTGTTTGGAGTCAGCTCCTGGTTTCTCGCATTGACGGCAGTAGGCTCCAATATTTTTGCCGGATATCTGGTATATTCCAGACGCAAACAATAAAATTACAAACGACGTCACAATCAAAGGCGTCAGTCCACTTGACCTCATACCGCAAGAATCATGATTTTAGGAAAAAAACTAGTCGTTGTCCTTCCCGCCTATAACGCGGAGAAAACACTCAAACAAACTTATGACGAATTACCCCATGAATACCTGGACGGCATCATTCTTGTGGACGATCACTCCAGCGACGACACCTCAAAAATTTCCAGAGAGCTTGGCGTCACAACCATCACTCACCCCAAGAATCGCGGCTATGGTGGAAATCAGAAAACCTGTTACAAAGAAGCATTGAAACTGGGAGCAGACATCGTTGTTATGGTGCATCCCGACTATCAATACTCTCCGCCTTTGACAGCGGCTCTCGGTGCGATGATCGCTTCTGGCGAATACGACATGGTTTTAGGTTCAAGAATTATAGGAGGGGGGGTCTTGAGCGGTGGCATGCCTCTGTACAAATACATCGCCAATCGCGGCTTGACCCTGTTCCAAAACTTGCTTTTGGGTGCCAAACTCTCGGAATACCATACCGGGTTCCGTGCCTTCAGCCGCGAAGTGCTTGAGACTTTGCCATTGGAAGAAAATTCGGATGATTTTATTTTCGATAACGAAATGATTTTGCAAGCACTGTTCTTTGGATTTCGAATTGGTGAAATCAGTTGCCCCACAAAATACTTTGAGGAAGCCTCGTCCATCAATTTCCAGCGCAGTGTGATCTACGGCCTGGGTGTTCTTGAACGCACCTTCAGGTTTCTCATGCACAAAAAGAATCTAAAGACTTCTCACTTATTCGATGCAAACGGGGAAAAACTTTCCGTTTCCCAACCACTCGATTAACAGGCTCATCAATTATTAGCGTTTGGATCCATTTCGAGATTGCGCTCGGCAACATAAGTTCGCCTGCCATCATGAACACGGACATGGTACCAGGGCTTGTCTTTAGGCGGGCGACTCTTGGCCATCATTTCATACCATTCGTCGTCACTGCCAAACTCAAGGTCCACCCCAACCACAATGCCCCTGTAATGAAAACGTTTGTGATGAACGGGCTGACCGATCAAAAATTTTGCTTTTGAAATTGCCACAGCGGACTGTCCTTAAAATAATAGAAAATTGCCACAACACTCAGAACACATTCACCAACTCCTGCTTTCAGTAGTTCGACCAGCTTTCGATTAAATTATCTTCTACGATAACAATCGTTTTCCTTGCGTTCGCCCATAGTTTATACATCAATTGCAAACGATCTGGTTTGCTATTAAAAGCATCCTTGAACACAATCTGATTTTCAGGTGCTCCCCAAGCCGCATAGACACCACACAATCTCATACCCTGATACAAATTCCCTCTATTAACAAAAATCCACTCTTCCTCACTGAGCAAACCACGCCGATTGATCTCAGTCACAATATACTGGGTTATAAAACCGTGTCGGATCGCACCCTCATAAGCAATACATAGCGAACGATCATCCAGAGTGGCCACCAGATTAGGATCCATTCCGGTGACCCCGGTGGTCAGACTGTAACAACCCGCACCTCCCCAAAGCACCATCCACAAAAATAAAAATGACAAGATGCCCTGTCGAGATCGACTCACGCGCCCTCCTACCCTGATTTTAAATTACCCGTCAAAATTCCACGAATAAAGTGTCAATAAACTTACAAGACAACATTCACAAAAAAAGATAGCCCTGTAAATACACATAAATAAATACTTAAATAGATCATCTTTGCGGAATCAAAAAGTGGCATGAGGCTTGCATATAATCATTCATAACCTTAATACACATTACGGAGCAGGAGAACATCATGAACCACAAAAAGGAAAAATATAAATCCATTTTGACAGCCAGCCTGCAACAGGAAAAATTATATCGGGTTGAAAAAATAAAGCAAGAACTTGACCGGGAAAATCAAAAATTACTGAAGACGTTGTTCGGAGACAATGTTCCTAAATCCTATAAAGGTTTGAATTGATCAACGGAGAGGATATCCTTATGACAAAAGACAAGCCCCACAGAATGCAAACAACCGGCACATCATCAGAATCTGCTAAAAAAATCACTCAACGGGACAAATACCTGTACGAATGGAACTTGTTGGCATTAGTGAATATCTATGGGCGTAGAATATTGAGAGGCCTCAAATAATTCTGTGAAGCTATTTGAGGGAAACAAAGACTTTCTCTTTAAGTGATTTTCACACTCAATTCGGGGCTCAAAAAACCTTTCAATACTTTTTCTATTCCTCTCAAGGTACCGCCTGTCGAGCTGGGGCAACTGCCACAGGCACCTTGATATTTGATCCATACTTCATTGCCCTCAACACGCAGCACCTCCATTCCACCACCGTCGTTGGCCAACGTGGGTCGAACCATCTCTTCCATCAAGTCGTCAATGACATTGCGTTTCTCATCGTCAGAAAAACCAGGAAATTCACTCACATCGATTCTATCTAAAACGGATTCCTTTTTCTCTTTTTCTGCAACGGCTTTTTTCGCTTCGGGTGAGAGATGCGTTTCAATTGCAAAAATCACATCATTGATAAAATATTGCCAGGCTGATTCATTGAACATCGTCACCGAAACACAGTTGTCACAAAGGAATACCTCCATCGCACCCACTGCAAACAAGGCTTTGGCAAGTGCATTGTTACCGTGATATTCATCTTCTTCATCCAGTGTGAATGATTCAGGCTTACCCTCTGTTACCGGGCCATCCATAATAAATTTTAACGCCGCCGGATTGGGCGTTTCTTGTCTCTCTATGATTTTCATAAAACGTTTGATCTCCTGAGCCTGTTTCAAAGTACTGCAATAATCATTAACCTGTATATTAGATGCCTGTTGCCCCGCTTCGATTTTATTTTAAAGGGTAAATAGGTGCGAACCGAACTGCAAGAAGAAACAGACCTGTTTCTCAAAAAAATATTTTGATTCGGATTCCCTTTATAAGCGTTTTTAAATGCCACATTTTCTGATCATATCTTCTAAAAAAACAATATTTTTACTCAGTTTTAGTTCAAGCAACTGCTATAATTTAAAGATAGGGCTCTTTAAGACTGCAAATCATCTTCGTTATGGAGAACCATCAATGAAATCACCCTTATTTTATATACTAACCCTTAGCCTCGTGTTGCTGGGTGTCCAGTCAGTTTTGGCTCAGGATTCCTTATACCAACCCTTGCCCACTGTCAAACATCCTGCGGACAATGCCTGGACGAAAGACAAGGAAGAACTCGGGAAGGCCCTTTATTTCGACCCTCGACTTTCGGGGAGCAATTGGATCAGTTGTGCGACCTGCCACAATCCCGGACTCGGTTGGGGCGATGGCCTGCCGCGCGCACTTGGCAACGGACAAAAAGAACTGGGCCGTCACAGCCCCACCATCATCAACAGTGCTTACTTTGATTTTCAATTCTGGGATGGACGCGCAAAAACTCTGGAAGAACAGGCACTCGGTCCCATTCAATCCACCGGAGAAATGAACCAGAATTTGGATGAGTTGGTCAAAGAACTCAACGCTATCCCCGGTTACGTGACGATGTTCAAGAATGTATTCGGAAATGAAGGAATCACTAAAATAAATATTGCGAAAGCCATCGCAACCTTTGAACGTTCGATCATTTCAAAAGACTCGCCCTACGACAAATTTTCGAAAGGAAACAAAAAAGCCATGTCGGAATCTGCCCAACGTGGAATGGATGTTTTTTTTGGCAAAGGGAAGTGCACCTTTTGCCACAATGGTCCCAACTTCACTGACAGCGGATTTCACAACATCGGCTTAAAAAATCACGGCCCTCTAAAAGAAAATCTAGGGCGCTACAACGTGACGAAGGATGAAGCGGATAAAGGCGCATTCAAAACTCCCGGACTGCGACATATATCCAGGAGTGCTCCCTATATGCACAATGGCAGTGAAGCGACACTTGAAGATGTCGTGGAATTTTACAATCGAGGCGGTGACGTTGCCAAAAACCGTTCACCCATGATCATGCCCTTGTCATTGACGGAACAAGAGAAAAAGGATCTTGTGAACTTCATGAAAGCACTGGAAGGAAAAGCCATTAACGTCACAGTACCCATTCTACCTTAAAGGATAGGGCTTGATGGAAAACGAACTAGACGCTATAGATTTCAGAGACCCCCTCACCGCTTTTCTCTCCGACAAAACCATGTCAGTTCCCATGGGGCAGGCGATGATTTTCGTGGTGCTGATATGCATCTGCATGTTACTGGGTCGATTTCGCCTGGGTCTGCTGGTTTCCTATATGTTTGTGTATTACTGGGGCTTTATTTTAAATCGTTCCTACTTTGTCGACATTCTCGGCAACACAACGTTCGGAATGTACGTCTATACCCTTTCAGGTTTTTTAATGCTAATCCTTGCTATTATTGGCCTGGCAAAAAAAACCTGAACGAAAAATTTTCCAAGCTGAACTTTACAGGTTACTCAAGCCTCTTCCTCAGCCGACAGAATGGATTGAAGCATCTCCTGACCCGAACGAATATTGAGAAAACGTTGCTGTTCGTAGCCCAGAACAATATCGTTCGCACAATCCGGATATCGCTCAGCCAATGGCAACGCGACATCTGTCAGCATCCATTGACCGTGTCTCTCGTCTTCCTTCATGTGCAAGTCCCAATAACCCACCGCCGTCTCGTCGAAACCCAAACGCTCTCCAGCTATTTTATAACTATCAAAAACCGCAGGAGTTGTCACTTCTGTGAACAACAACCCGCCTGCATAACGTAGAAAATATTTTTTTCTTTCGCAAAGAGTGAAGCTGTGGTTGATGTCTGCCAGAACACTCCACGGAACCAGATCGAGATAGGCTTCTGGTTTAGCATTCATATCAAAGTAATTCAGCATGGCCTCAAAAAAAGTTGAATGCTTGCGCGCCAGCTTGCCGCCGCCATACTCTTCCAGAAATATCCGCGTCAGCATCGACTGCACTTCATTCCCCACACCACCGAGAACTCTGGAAAGTTGACTTGATTCGACCAGTCCGTTGACAGACAGTATTGCCATGAGCCGACGATATCCTGCTTCTGTAATATCGTTTTGAATATAACGACCGGTTTCACTCAACCGAGGATGCAAATCTTTTTCAACTCTAGCTTCCAACTCAGCAACGACGTCCTCATTCGCAATTCCTTCCATATCCAGTTGTTGCAACTCCCAGCCCTGCCAGGCCGACTCTATTCTGGATCGGATCGAAAAAAGAAACGGTGAGTCTTCGTTTTCATAATTTTTCAGGTCGTCGTACCAGAACAACTTCATACGGTTGATCTGATAAAGAATTCGTTGCAAAAACAGGTGTGATTCCTGACTCCCTGAATCTATCCTATAAGCCTCTGCAATAGCCTCTTCAATGCATGCGACAAGAGAGGTTATTTGGTCATCCCCTGCATCTACCTTGCGTTGTAAATCTTTTGACCGAATGAGTTCAGAAAATTCTTCTTCAAGATTTAAAAAACGATGTTCGTAAACAGGGGACTCTAAATATAAAGTCATAGGATTTTTTGAAAAGGGTTCGCTTAATTCTCTAAGCTTGGGTATTATGAAGCTTCACTTTTATGAAATCCTGACCCTGCAACAATGCAACAGAGGTGGCAATTTGTTGAAAGGGTATCCTTAACCATAACAAAGGCTCCGCTTATCGTCAACCTTACCCCTCATCCAATGCGATTTAACACTATAAAACTCAACTCTGCTGACGCCTCTGAATCAAACACTCTCGATTTAGCGCAAACCGTTATGGACGGCTTATCCAGGACTCCCAAAGCCCTGCCCTCCTGGATACTATTCGATGATCGAGGGGGAGAAATGTTTAACAAAATCACACAGCTTGAGAACTATCCTCCCTCTGCCTGCGAATTTGATATCATTAGAAATCACGCCGGGGTGATTGCCCGACTGCCTTTTGAAAACGGACTGCAACTCATCGAACTCGGGGCAGGCGACGGGGCAAAGGCAGTGGTACTCATAGACCACCTGGTAAAGGAGGGACAGTCCACCCATTACATTCCCATTGATATCACTGACGGAGCGGTTCGCTCTTTAATAAAAAATCTCGAATCAAAATTTCAGGGATCAGATTTTAGTGCAAGCGGATTGATCGGAGATTTTTTTCAAGGGCTCAGTCAGGCCACAGAAAGCTCCAGTCGACGCAACATGATCCTTTTTTTGGGAGCAACTCTTGGGAACATGGATTATATTTCCATGAAAAAATTTCTGGCGCGTCTGAGAGGAAATTTAAACATCGGAGATTACGTCGTCATCGGCTTCGATCTCATGAAACATCCGAAGTTATTGTACAACGCATACAATGACAATCAGGGGTTTTTTGAAGATTTCAATTTATACATGTTAGACCGCATCAACGAAACACTTGGAGGCAACTTCATAAAAGAAAATTTTGTTCAGCAAGCTCAGTACAATAAGGACACCCGGTCGATCGAAAGTTATCTTTTCAGTACCTGCGAACAGTCGGTTCACATTTCAGCACTCGACAAGGAATTTCATTTCAAGGCATGGGAAACCCTGCAAACCGAGCAGTCCTACAAATACGAAGAATTTGAAATCGATTCACTGGCAGAATCCAGCGGATTTGAAACAATAGAACGCTTGTACGATTCCCAGCGACAATACGTCATGCCCATCTGGCAGGCAAAAAAGATGTGAGGAAACATTTAATTCAAACTCTAAAACCTAAAGGAAAATATTATGTCCTCAGCTTCAGCGCGCCATCTGTTGGTAGAAACAGAAGAGAAATGTCTTAAATTGAAAAAAGAAATCGAAAACGGTGCTTCATTTGCAGATACTGCGAGCAAATATTCCAAATGTCCTTCAGGCGCATCGGGTGGAGATTTGGGGGAGTTTCGCCCCGGACAAATGGTTCCCGAATTTGACAAAGTCGTTTTCAATGAAGCCGTAGGCGTGGTACATGGACCGGTCAAAACCCAATTTGGTTATCATCTGATCGAAATCACCAGCCGAAGCTAACCAACATTTCCACACATACGACATCCCTCGCAATGGCAGTCCACGCTCAAACAGAGCGACTGTCATTGCGAGGTGTAATTGAGCTCGAAACAATTCACATTCCTACCCCTGTAGAAAACACGAAGGTCTCTCAAACACAGGCTGAGCAGATACAAATATTTCAGATCAAAGGGTATTAAGAAGCGTTGAAGAAGGAGGATTCTTTATAGACATCCAAACCTCTTTTGCAGAGGACGTTGATCACTGCGGCGATGGGCACACCTAAGAGGACACCGACGAAGCCGAAGAACTCAGCTCCCAGAAGAACCGCAACCATAATCACGATGGGGTGCAAACCGATGCTGTCCCCAACAACTCTTGGTGTGATGACCATGCCCTCCAATGCCTGCACGACCGCAAACACACCGGCAACTCCAAGCACCGACATCCACTCATGTGATTGTGCAAAGGTCATGAAAGCGGCGGGAACAAAACCCAGAACCAGGCCCAGATAAGGTACGAGGCTGGCAAGGCCTGCGGCCAGGCCAATGAACAGACTCATGGGTGTTCCGCATACAAACAATCCGATGCAATAAAGAATCCCCATCAACAGGGCCGCCATCAACTGACCCCGTACAAAACCTGCCAGAGTGGCGTCGATGTCTTTGACCAATGCGAGAATAGAATCTCTAAATCTTTCGGGAATCAACGCCAAGGCCTTGTCATTGATCTCATCAAAGTCGCGCAATAAATAAAACATCGCGACGGGTATGATGACCAGATTGGCAATCATTAAGATGATATTAAAAAGCCCGGAAAGCGATCCCCACAAAACATCGGAACCCGCCGATAATACTTTCAAAGGCAAAGTACCGAACTTAGCCAGCGCATCCTTCAAAATAATCTGGGCTTTTGCCTGATCTATCCCGGCAAGACGCTCGAGCAGCGGCTCAACCCAGCCATGGACGACGGCAATGTACCGAGGTAAATTTTGAATAAAATTCTCTGCCTGCACTTGCAGGAGTGGAAGCAAAAGCGCAACAATCGCGACTGACACAAGAAAAAAAACCGACATCAAAATAAGAACCGAAGGCGTACGTGGAATCTTTTTTACTTCCATGCGGTCCACAATCGGATCCAGCAAATAGGCTACGGCAAATGCAATAAAAAAAGGCGTCAACACCCGGCGGGAGAAATAGACCAGAACCACAAAGGCCAGCAGGCATAATCCCCCGACCCACCAGACGTATTTGTGATCTGCTTTTTCTGTGTTCATTCGTTCTCAGTTCGAAAAGAAATCATCATTTTTTAAAAAGAGATGCGTATTGACCGTAACCTTCGGCTTCAAGTTTTTCAACAGGGATAAATTTCAAAGATGCTGAATTGATACAATACCTTTTCCCCGTTGGCGGTGGACCGTCTGGGAACAAATGACCCAGATGCGAATCACCGTTCCGCGAACGGACTTCCGTACGTTCCATAAAGAGGCTGGTGTCAGTTTTGGTAATGACATTCGCATCGTCCAATGCACGAGTGAAAGAGGGCCAGCCTGTGCCGGAATCAAATTTATCCGTCGAACTGAACAAGGGTTCACCCGAAACAATGTCCACATAAATTCCTGATTTCTTATTGTCCCAATATTCATTACTGAAGGGCGGCTCGGTACCCTCTTTCTGAGTGACCTTGAATTGCATGGGGGTCAATGTTTTTTTCAATTCTTCCTCTGATAATTTTTTGTAATTTTTATCCGAATCAATCGAGGAAGATACGGGACTGTAATCACGTGCATCGCCCCAGACCTTGTCAATGTAACGGTCGCGTCCTGATCCCATGCGATAGGTTTTGTAATGCATCGTGCTTTTTTTGTAAAAGTCCTGATGATATTCTTCTGCGGGATAAAAATCGCCTGCTGGAACAATAGGAGTGACAATCGATCCTTTGAATCGACCGCTCTCAGCAATTTTCTTTTTGGATTTTTCGGCTATATTTTTTTGTTCGTCATTGTAGAAATATATTCCCGTCGTGTAGTGATGGCCCCGGTCTACAAACTGTCCGCCCGAGTCCGTCGGATCGACATTTCTCCAAAAGACTTCAAGCAGATCGTCATAGCTGATCTTGTCGGGATCATACTGTACTTGAACCGCTTCCACATGCCCGGTTCTGCCATGCGCCACGTCTTCATAGCTGGGATTTTTTTCAGATCCCCCGGTGAATCCCGAGATCACAGCAGATACGCCCGGAAGATTTTCAAACGGAGGCTCCATACACCAGAAACAGCCGCCGGCAAAGGTTGCCTTTGCAATATTGGATGCGGATTGATTTGTCACAGTGTTTCCTCCACTGTTAGTTTTAGAATGTGTGCTGACACCTGCCAATAAAGAAACTAAAAATATAAGTGCAAAAATCAGATATAATTTTTTCATTCAACGACTCCCCAGATCAAATGATAGTGATGAGATGATCTTCTACCTGAATATAAGTCGTGATCTATCGCAATAGTTTACAGGAATAATTCAAACAATGTAGCCCTTCTTGAAAATTTCAGAAACGATTGCGTTGGAGTGGAAGCGACCCTTCTCATTGAAAGGGAAAGCCATCGTTTTCTTTCATAAAATCAGGAGAAGTGAAATGAGGTCAAAATAACGCGTCAGAGGATACAGATGGACAAAGTGAGATCAAGGACATCCCCTCCCGCCCTGCGGTAAAAAGTTAAGGAAACAATCGGACTCAATCTCATTCCACACGATGGGATTGCAGAATTTTTTCTATCGATCCAGTCGTAGAGTGACCTTGGACAATCGGGATGAGTTCGACTCTTGCCCCGTATCCTTCTACAATTTCTCGTCCCACCACTTCAGTGATTTTGTAATCGTCTCCCTTCACTAAAATATCGGGTCGGATGCCTCGAATCAGGTTTTCAGGAGTTTTTTCGTCAAAAAGAATGATGTAGTCCACGTATTTCAGGGCGGCAAGAACTTTAGCCCGCTCCGCTTGATTTTGAATCGGTCGATTCTCTCCCTTCAAGCTGCGCACCGAGCTGTCACTGTTCAGTCCAATCACAAGGATATCTCCCAGGGCCTTGGATTTCTGCAGTAATTCAATATGCCCACCGTGCAACAAGTCGAAACAGCCGTTGGTGAAAACAACCTTCTTGCCCACACTCTTTCCCAGACTGACGACTTTTTGCAACTCGCCGAGTTCCAATAATGTACGCGACGTACGCAACAACTCATTGGTCATGAATGAGTTGATTTCACTCAATGTAACCACAGCCGTTCCGGTTTTTTCGACAACCACACCCGCCGCCATATTCGACAATACGGCGGACTCTTTATACTCGAATCCAGAAAACATCATCATTCCAAAAACGCTGACCACCGTATCGCCGGCACCCGTTACATCGGCCACTTCTCGCGCCAGCGTTTCGATCTGTACAGGCTTTTCCTTGTTGCGGTACAGCGTCATTCCGTCTTTTCCGCGAGTGATCAAAAGGGTCTCAGCCTTGGTCAATCCCATCAAATATTCAGCCGCCCGATCCATGTCGAGTTGATTATTGATCTTGATCGGCGTCGCCTGCTCCACTTCTTTTTGATTGGGAGTGAGTGCCGTGGCTCCTTTATAAAGACTGAAATCGGCACTTTTTGGATCAACAATGACCATTTTCTTCGACTTCTGCGCACGATGCATAACAGCACGGATGACTTTTTCGGTAAGAATGCCCTTGCGGTAATCGGAACAGATCACACCATCCATAGACGGCAGAACATCATTTACAAATTGCACAATCTTATTTTCTGTCTCCTCCGTAATCGGACGATTGTCTTCCTTGTCTATCCTGAGAATTTGTTGATTATGCGCAATGATTCTGATTTTAGAAGTTGTAGGGCGGTGGATAAAACGAAAGATTCCACGAGAATCGATATTACGGTTTTTGATCGCCTGCAAAAGCCGGTCGCCTTTTTCGTCCTGACCAATAGCACCGATCAGCGTCACATCACAATCCAGAGCCACAAGATTGTTGGCCACATTGGCAGCACCGCCCAATGCCATGGTTTCAGACTTCGTCTCCAATACCGGAACAGGGGCTTCAGGAGAAATCCGGTTCACACTACCCCAAATGTACTCGTCAAGTATCAAATCACCGATCACCAAAATTTTGGGGCGGACACGACCTTCAAAGAATTTTCTAAATTTTTGTTCCATGATGGGAGAATTCTCTCGTAGAGCTGTTGATTAAGCAATAGCAGGGTGGTGGAAGGGGATCATTCGTCGCCGAATAGTTCCTGTTCTATAATTTCGCAAATAATATGACCGATGGTGATGTGTACTTCCTGAATTCGGGCCGTATCACTGGAGGGAACAATCAGGGGAATGTCCACAATATCCCGCATTCGTCCACCTTCATTACCAATAAAACCGATGGTTTGTATCCCCATTGTTCTTGCCAGTTTGAGAGCCCTGATAACGTTTTCAGAATTTCCGCTCGTACTGATTCCCAATGCGACATCTCCCGAACGCCCCAAAGCTTCAATCTGCCGGGCAAAAATCGTTTCAAATCCGAAATCGTTCCCAAGTGCTGTGATTGAAGAGGTATCCACCGTCAAGGCCAACGCCGCAAGAGCTTTGCGATTTTGCTTGAAACGCCCTGTCAATTCTGCGGCAATATGTTGAGAATCTGCCGCGCTTCCGCCGTTTCCCATAAGCATCAACTTGCCACCTTGCCGAATGCTTTCCAAACACATATTTGCCGCCTTAAGAATCTCTCCAGAAAGAGACTCCGCGACTTTGTACTTCAAATCTGCACTCGCGTTTAAAAAATTTCTGACCCGCTCCATTACATCTACCCTTTCAGTGGTCCCCTGATATTGCAAAAATTCAAACCGATTAGATCAGTCCTTCTTCAGCAAAGCTGTAATAATCCAAGCCACCGATTATAATATGATCTAATAACTTGATGCCAATAATTTCTCCAGCTTTCTGCAAACGATGCGTGATTTCCAAATCGCTCTGGCTGGGTGAGGGGTCCCCACTCGGATGATTGTGAATCAAAACTAAGGATGCCGCCGATTCTTTAATCGCCGGGGCCATTACTTCGCGGGGATGAACAATACTGGAATTGAGACTGCCTTCGGAAATAGTGATGTCTTTGATCACCTGCGATTTGAGATCAAGCAACACCACCTTCACAACCTCTTTTTTCAGGTTACGAAGGAAGGGTGCGTATTGATCGGCAAAATCTCTGGCGCAGAGCATTTTTATCTTAATGCCACCCGATTGTGCCGCCATGCGCTTGCCCACTTCAAGTGCCGCCTTGATTTGAGTGGCTTTCGCCGGCCCGATTCCCTTCACCTCGCACAATTCTGTGATTGAAGCGCGGTCAAGATTGTAAAATCCACCAAAAGATTTCAACAGATCACGACCCAGATCAACCGCACTTTTCTTCGCCTGCCGGTCACCGGAACCGATTAGAATCCCCAACAATTGTGCATCCGAAAGCGTACCGCTTCCTAATTTAATGAGCCTTTCACGTGGCCTCTCGTCCTCCGGCCAATGCTTGATTGAGGTTTCTGTTTTCTCGTTCATCGCTTGTCGGCCCTCCCGGAGGGAACTCGGCTGTTTTTTTTAAGTACGACTCTCAAACTCTGCGTCTTTACAAACCATTGCTGTCAAAAAAACATTTTAACAGGCATAGGATCTGCGGACTATTCATCACTCAATTTGGCTTTAAAATAATCCATCGTTTCTTTCAAACCATCATCCAGACTCACTTTAGGCTCCCAGCCCAGCAAACTTCTAGCCTTGTCAATGTTTGGCTGTCTTACTTTCGGATCATCCTTTGGAAGCGGTTCGTAAATAACTTTCCCGCCACTGCCTGTCGCTTTCAAAATTTTTTCTGCCATCTCCTTGATTGTCATTTCCGACGGATTGCCAATGTTGACCGGTTCATTCGTATTCGACATCAACAAGCTGTGCAAGCCCTCTATCAAATCCTTGTAAAAGCAAAAACTGCGGGTCTGACTGCCATCGCCATAAACAGTGAGGTCTTCTCCCGTCAACGCCTGACGGATGAAGTTGGGAATGGCACGGCCATCACGCAACCGCATTCTGGGACCGTAAGTATTGAAAATCCGAACGATCTTCGCATCCACCCCATGTGTCCGATGATAGGCCATTGCAATGGCTTCGGCAAAACGCTTGGCTTCGTCATAGACACCACGTGGCCCTACGGGATTGACATTGCCCCAATAAGATTCCTCTTGCGGATGCACCAGGGGGTCTCCATAAACCTCCGAAGTCGATGCCAGTAAAAAAACCGCTCGCTTCTTTTTAGCAAGACCCAAAGTATTGTGCGTGCCCAGCGAACCCACCTTCAAAGTCTGGATCGGTAATTCCAGATAATCAATCGGACTGGCCGGAGAAGCAAAATGCAAAATATAATCCAACTCTCCGTCAATGCGTATGTATTCAGTGACATTGTGTTGAATGAAATGAAATTTCTTGCTGTGAATATGAGCAATATTACCCAAAGAACCCGTCGAAAGGTTGTCCATGCAAATCACTTCGTGGCCCTTGGCCAGAAAATAATCGCACAAATGAGAACCCAGAAAACCCGCACCACCTGTCACCAATGTTCTCGGCATAAAATTTACCTTGTTAATTTTTTATAATGGATCCAGACGGGAAGTAAAAATATCGCCCACCTTAACGGCGTTGCCCGTGAGAAAACTTTTCACATCGAGACGTTTTTTACCCTCCGGTTGCAATTCCATTATCAGAATTCGCCTGGCCCCCGTCTCGACCTCGATCCCTGCGGGAGTTACTTGCGTCACAACACCCGATTGTACCCGTTTCTCTCCCGGTCGTTCCTCGGCGTTCCAGATGCCAATGCGCCTTCCATTCAAATAAGAATACGCTCCCGGCCAAGGCTGTGTTCCCCGGATACGATTGCAGATTTCATTTGCAGGGCGAGTCCAATCGATCAAGCCATCCTCCTTGCTCAACTTGGGCGCGAAAGTCACCTTCGACTCATCCTGAACAATTGGATGAAGCTCTCCTCTTTCCAAATGCTCGATCGTTTTCAAAGTCAGATCGGCACCCAGTTTTGCCAAAGCATCATGTACCACTTGCGCCGTGTCCGCAGGCTTGATGGGCAAACGTTCAACAAGCAGGATATCACCTGCGTCGAGCTTGGGAACCATCTTCATCGTCGTCACACCCGTCTCGGTCTCACCGTTGATGACCGCCCAATTGATGGGAGCGGCACCGCGATACTTGGGCAGTAAGGAAGAATGAACATTCATGCAAAAATGTTTCGGGATGTCTAGCAACGCCTGCTTTAAAATCTGCCCATAGGCGACCACAACCAGAAGATCGGGTTGCAGGTCTCGGATACTTGCAATAAATGCAGGATCACTTGCTTTCTCAGGCTGAAAAACAGGAACGTTCTGCGATAAGGCACACACTTTGACAGGAGGAGGTGCCATCCCTCTGCCTCGGCCCTTGGGGCGATCCGGCTGAGTGACCACAGCACTCACCTTGTGTGAGGATGCAAACAGGCCTTCCAGTGCAGGAACTGCGAAGTCGGGAGACCCCATGAAAATAATATTCAGGCTCATTTATCCCTGAGCTTTTTTTTGAACTTTCGTTTCAGAATATCCCTTTTGGCAACACCCAGATTATCCCAGAACAAGGAACCGTTCAAATGTTCCATCTCATGCTGAATCGCACGAGATAAAAACCCGTCTGCCTCAATACGAATTTCGTTCTGGTTCAGATCGTAACCCTTCAATTCCACCAATGAATAACGTTTAACGTGAGCGAACACATCGGGAATACTCAGACAGCCCTCTTCCCCGTCCTCCATCTCACCCGACAGCACCATCGTAGGATTGATGATGACTCTGGGATCACGTTTTTCCTTCTCGATTCCCAAATCAATCACAAAAAAGCTGGCAGGAAGACCAATCTGATTCGCCGCAAGACCCACTCCAGGAGCGTCGTACATCGTTTCGATCATATCCTGAGTCAAATCAGCCAGCTCGCCATCAATATTTTTGACAGGTTTCGCCTTCTTGCGAAGTATAGGATCCAATGCGTGATAAATTGTCAATAAGGCCATGTTATCAATAGAAAAGCCACCTCGAATTTGTGGCTTGGAAGAACGATTAAAAATAGTTTCAAATGTGGAGCTGAAATCTAACAGGCAATTATTTTCATCAAGGTCACAATGCCCTGACAGCATCCGATGAGAACAGGATGGCCTAGCCTTTTTTCCCCGCCAGTCTCTCCATCATTATTTTTTTTACCCTTAAGACCGCAGGATTTGTATCCGGCAAATGCATAAATGTTTCCTTGGTCAAAATAGCGACCTCACATTCCGTAACTGCACGCACCGTTGCCGTGCGCGGCTTCTCCGAGATCAATGCCATTTCTCCAAATATATCATTCACAGTCAACTCACAAATCTTTTTGACTTGCCCATCCACTTCCTGCGTTACCTCAACCGTGCCTTTTTTTATAATAAAGGCACTGGTCCCGTGAGTTCCCTGCCTGACAATGGCTTTGCCTTTTCTAAATTCCTTTGTGCTGAATGCGGCCATCGAAACACCCATCAAGCAAATAAATCATTGAAAATTTACAACGAGTGTAAAAAATTCCAGACGGATTGTCAAAAGCGATTTTTCAAGCCTTTAAGAGAAAATACAAACACCCGGTTCATCCAATTCTCAGAAAATATTTTTCGCCACAGGATCTGACAGACACCGCAGAATTTGCCACACCTCCATACACACCAAATATTGTTCCCTCATAATCACCTTGGTACAATATAATGAGTTTCATTTGGCCTGACAACATCACATGCAGGCAAACTCAAGCATTTTTTCACAGACCTCTTGACAAACCATTTTGAGCTCCCGATAATCATCATGCTACCTTTTAATAAAGAGTTGTTGAACGACGCACACAGCCATGCAAAGGAAGAATATCCCGACGAATGTTGCGGGATAATTCTGGGAAAAACAGATAATAACGAAGAAGATGTTTTGTATCCCTGTAAAAACATCCAAAACCGTTTGCACGAACAAGATCCAAAAAATTTTCCGAGGTCAGCAAAAACTGCTTTTTATATTGACCCCAGAGAACTCATGAATATCCTGAAAGAGGCGGAGACAAAAGGGCTGACAATCAAAACCTTTTATCACTCCCACCCCGAACACGATGCCTATTTTTCCGACGAAGATCGGAGGATGGCTTTATTTGATAACGAACCAAGCTATCCAAACTCTTCCTATTTGGTAATTTCGATATATAATAGAGAAATTAAAGACAATGCTCTATTTAGCTGGGACCCGGAGACGGGCGATTTTAAAAGACAAGGTTTTATACTTTAAAACTATAAACAACATATTTTGATTCGAGGATAACCATGGCACTATTGATCACAGAAGATTGCGTCAATTGCGGAGTTTGCGAACCCGAATGTCCCAACGAAGCCATTTCCGAAGGCGATGATATTTTTGTTATCGACTGGGAACTGTGCACCGAATGCGTTGGCTGGTACGACGAGCCCCAATGCGTAGAAGTTTGTCCCGTTGATTGTATTCCCAAAGATCCAGAGCATGTAGAATCCAAAGAAGAATTGCTGGAAAAAAAGGAAGCCCTTGCAGACGGCGAATAAATTTTCGAGAGCAGTCAAAAAACCTGTAACACCTGAGGATACAAAATGAGAGAAGACGTCGAAGCGGCACTTGAAACCGTGCGCCCCATGCTGATCGCGGACGGCGGAAATGTGGAGTTGGTTGATATCGAAGACGGCGTGGTCAAAGTACGCCTCGTGGGTTCTTGCGTCTCCTGCTCCAGTTCGACAATGACACTGAAAATGGGGATCGAAAAGGCCCTCAAAAAGGCCGTCCCCATGGTGCGTTGCGTCGAAGCGGTTGAGTGATTTCGCAGGCACGGAGAAAAACAGACGAAAATTTTATTTTTAAAAAATGAAAATGCCCGGACTGTTTCAAGAAGACTCCCCTTTTCTCCGTGCCGACACCCGGCAAACCCGTTGGGCCATCCCCTATCATCGTGAATGTCTCAACGCCCGCACCGAGGTGTTGCTTGTCGAGAACAAAGCCGCACTGGCAGGTAAAAGCGTTTTAGACATCGGCTCTCATATCGGAACATTTGCCTATTCAGCCCTTCAATTGGGGGCCGAAAAGGTTCACGGCATCGACACAGAAACTGAAACCACCGCCAAATGCCTCAGCCTGTTTGAAGAAACAAAAGTTGATCCCTCACGCTATCGCTTCGAAACACGCGATGCCATCGAGTACCTTGAATCCGTTGAAGAAAACAGTTTCGACACCGCCCTGTGCTTCGGCGTTTTGTATTACGTTGCCGAACCCCTCACCCTCCTGCGCCTGTTGAAACGTGCCACACGAGAAACCATCCTGCTCGACACCTTCACCGCCAGCTACGCCGCCGTGCAGGGAAAAGAGGCTCCAAACATCGCTGACAGCATCACCGACAAAACCCTCGAACAACCCATGGCCCTGTACGCCCTGACACGGGCCCGCAAAAAAGATTATGAATTGCAAAACACATTTCAGCATCGCGGCAAGCCCCTGAGCCTCACCACCTACCCCACCCAGGCCCTGTTGGAACTGTGGTTTGAATCCCTCGATTTTCAATACCGAAAAATGGACTGGAGTCACTACATCCAGCAAACCCGTCACTACAGCGACCTCATCACCTCCGACCAGAAACGCACCTCACACTGGGCCGACGTTTACGCCAGCAACATCCGCGTCGCCTACCAGCTTAAAATTCAAAAATAGATTTGCAAAATACCCACATGACTGTTGGATTGCTTCATTCAAAGCAAAGTGAAGAATCTCTGCCTTTAAACAGCGCAAAAACAAGTCAAGCAACCCTAAAATCTATTTCCGGATGCGGGAGAGGATGCGGTCGGCGGCGTCGGAGACGTCTTTTACGGTGATGTCGTCGAGGCAGTAGGGTTTGTGTTCGGCGGACGGTTTGCACTCTTTAAAAAAATTCTGCCGACAGGGGGAGCAGGGGAAATTGAGGCTCACGATCTCTTTTTTTTCGGGGGCGATGTGGGGTCCGGTCGTCTTTGCGCTTCCGGGACCGAAGATGCCGAGCACAGGGGTGTTCATCAACGCAGAGAGGTGCATCATGCCGCTGTCGTTGCCGATGAAGAGTCCGGTCTTTTTCAAAGCTTTGGCAACTCCGCGCAGGTTGAGTTCGGGCAGTATCTGGATTTTTCCTGCAGGAGCGAATTTTTTTATCTTTTCTAACATTGGCATTTCTTTTTTGCTCCCCAGAAGCACTATTTTGAAATCGTATTGTTTGATGAGTTTCTGGCTCAGGATCGCAAAGCGTTCGTGTCGCCAGCTTCGCTCCTGCTTGGAAGCCCCGGGATGCACCATGATGAAAAACTCATCGGGCTCTATGCCTATGCTCTTCAAGACCTCATCCGTCGGCGGGTCTTCCGGCAAAGTTTCGACGCTGATCCCTTCGCTCCGGGGTTTGTCGAGTCCAAATGGAGCGAGAACATTGAAAAAATAATCGATCCGGTTCTGTGCGCGGGTGTCTGTGGCATTGGTCTGAATGGGATGGGTCAGGAAAAGATAACGAATGCCTATGTCGTATCCGATGCGGATCGGTGCTCCGGTTTGACTGAGCAAAAATGCGGATCGGAACGAATTGGGGAATACGGCGGATATGTCGTATTGATATTTTTTAAGTTTTCGGGTGAAACGGATCTGCCTCAGCATGCCTTCCTTACGCGGATTGGGTATGCGTATGATGGTGTCAAACAGGTTGATGCCACGAAGCAATTCATCCGCGGGTTCGCGCACTGCGGCGGTGATGCGTGCCGAGGGGTAACGTTCTCGCAGTGCGGATACACTGGGCAAAGCCAAAACGGCATCGCCTATCCAATTCGGCATCCACAGGAGAATGCTTTTTATATTTTGTGTGTCGATTTTTGCGTTGAAGTCAGTCATGGGTAGAATTGGGTGCCGTTCCGAGCAGGCAGAATGCCGATTGTTTTTTATCTTCTGTATTATACAGGAGGAAATTTATTTGACGCGCCGAATTTTTGCTCCCAGTTGCGACAACTTCTTTTCGATCTCTTCATAACCCCGATCGATATGATAAACACGGGAGATGACGGATTCTCCTTCTGCCGATAATGCGGCCAGCACGAGCGAGGCACTGGCGCGCAGGTCGGTGGCCATGAGCGGTGCGCCGCTCAAGCGTGCGACTCCACTCACGATAGCGGAGCGACCTTCCAATTCGATGTTGGCTCCCATGCGATTGAGTTCGGCGACGTGCATGAATCGGTTTTCAAATACGTCTTCGGTGATGATGCTTTGTCCTTCTGCCAGCGTCATCAGGGCCATGAACTGAGCCTGAAAATCGGTGGGGAATCCGGGGTGGGGTCGGGTCTTGATATTGACTCCATGCGGTCGCCTGTCACAAAAAACACGGATCGAGGTTTCATGCGTTTCAACGCTGACACCGGATGAAATGAGTTTGAGTGTCAGGGCTTCCACATGTTTCGGCTCGCAATTTTTCACCCAGACATCGCCTTGGGTCATGGCTCCGGCGATCATGTAGGTTCCGGCTTCGATACGGTCGGGTAAAATTTTGCATTCCAGAGCTTGCAGGGAAGTCACGCCCTGAATGGTCATGATGTCGGTCCCCTGACCTTCGATTTTTGCCCCGGCCTGATTGAGCAGGTCCGCCAGAAAAACCACTTCGGGTTCTTTGGCGACGTTTTCCAGAACAGTTTCTCCGTCAGCGAGAACGGCGGCCATCATCAGATTGGCGGTCCCGGTAACGGTGACGGTATCAAAATAAAATTGCGTCCCGCGCAATTGATCCACACTCGCGTCGATGTAACCTTTTTCCAGCTTCAGTGTGGCCCCCATGGCTTCCAGTCCCTTCATGTGCAAGTCGATGGGCCGGGCTCCTATGGCGCATCCGCCAGGAAGAGATACTTTGGCGCGTCCCAAACGGGCGAGCAGGGGCCCCAGCACAAGGCAGGAAGCGCGCATGGTGGACACCAACTCGTAGGGAGCGGCGTGGTTGTTGATGTTTGTGGTATCCAAATCAATCTCACCGTCGTCGTGCCGTTCAACACGGGCTCCGAGGTCGGCGAGCAAGCGAACCATTGTATTGACGTCACGTACTTTGGGAGCGTTCGTTATTTTATTAACTCCCCGGGTCAGCAAAGTCGCCGCCAGTACGGGAAGGATGGCGTTTTTGGCACCGCTGATTTCCACTTCCCCTGTCAACCTATTGCCACCTTCTACGATGATTTTATCCATGACCTTCCTTTACTGTGAACGGAGTGATTTACAATAGCATGTGACGGGCATCATCCGACCGACTGAGCCTGCGGATTTATCAAGTTAAAAACCATGACACGATCTTTACCCGCATAGTCTTTATAAATATCGGGCGTTTGGTAACCGCCTTGCTCGCTGGCAAACTGACGGATCGCCTCGGCCTGTGTTTCGCCGATCTCCATCATCAAAACACCGCCGGCAAGCAATCGGGATTTTGCATTGGAAATAATTTTTCGATAAAAGTCGAGTCCATCGCACCCTCCATCCAGTGCGCCATGAGGCTCATAATCGCGGATATCGGCGGGCAGGCCGGGGATATCTTCGGAAGCAATGTATGGGGGATTGGACAAGATGAAGTGGAACCTCTCGCGTTCATAGGGTGGAAACAAATCGGCACAAACGAAACGAATGCGGTCGGCAACCTTATGAAGATTTGCATTTTCCATGGCAATGCGAAGGGCCTCGGTGGAGATATCAACGGCCGTCACTTGCAGTTGTTCGACTTCCAGTGCCGAACAAATCGCGATACAGCCCGATCCGGTTCCGATATCTAAAAGACGTATCGGTTCATCATCCGCGGGTCGGTTGCGAACGATGTGCAAAAATTGCTCGAGCAGGATTTCTGTTTCGGGACGCGGGGAAAGGACTTGTGGCCCGACTTTAAAATCGAGCGACCAGAACTCTCGCCTGCCCAATATGTAAAAAAAGGGCTCCCCTTTTTCGCGTCGCGTGACGAGATCATTGATGCGTTCTTCTTGGTGAGCGTCCAGGCTTGTTTCAGCTTGCAGGATAAGGTCGGTATGGGTAAGGCCCAGACTTTCGGCAACAAAGGCAGTTGCTTCTAATCTTGCAGAAGCAATGCGGGCATTTTTAAGACGTTGCGTCGCAAATTGCAGAGCGTCGCGGATACGCGGTCCGTTCATGACTTAAGGCGCAAAAGTTCGTCTCAACTTGCGGCTTTTTTGAGGGCTTCAGTTTGGTAAAACACAGAGAGCTGTGAAATGATTTCATGCAGGTCGCCTTCCATCACCTGACTGAGCTTATGCAAGGTCAGGCCGATGCGGTGATCTGTGATACGCTCTTGAGGAAAATTGTAGGTACGAATACGACCGCTTCTATCGCCAGAACCGACTTGTTCTTTTCTTTCTTTCGCAAGTTCGTCGTGCTGTTTGCGTTGCATTTCATCGTACAATCTGGCACGCAAAACGCGCAGACCTTTTTCTTTATTTTTATGTTGCGATTTTTCGTCCTGACAGGACACAACGAGACCGGATGGGATATGGGTGATGCGCACAGCCGAATCGGTTGTATTGACACTTTGCCCACCAGGTCCAGAGGAACGAAAAACATCAAATTTTAAATCGTTGGGATTGATGTCCAGCTCTACGGCGGCGACTTCGGGCAAAATGGCGACCGTAACAGCAGAGGTATGAATTCGCCCCTGAGTTTCCGTCTCGGGAACACGTTGCACGCGATGGGTTCCGCTTTCATATTTCAATTTGCTGTAGACATTGCGCCCCTGAATATTGGCGATAACTTCTTTGAGTCCGCCTTTACCGGTGACACTTTCACTGAGCACTTCCACTTTCCACTTCTGCAGTTCTGCATAACGAGTGTACATCCGAAACAGGTCGGCGGCAAACAGTGAGGCTTCTTCGCCCCCAGTGCCTGCGCGTACTTCCAAAATCACGCCTTTTTCATCGCGTGGATCTTTGGGCAAAAGCAGACGTTTCAGGTTTTCTTCGGCCTTGAGCTTGCCGGACTTGAGGGTTTCGGTTTCTTCCTCAACCATTTCAAGCATCTCAGGATCCTTCTCTGTCTCTAAAAGGACCTTGTTGCCTGCCAACTGCTCTTTGATTGACTTTAGGATTTTATATTCGGCGATGATGGGGGCCAACTCGGACTGCTCGCGGGCGTACTTCTGGTATTCCGTTTGACGAGCGATCACTTCGGGATCGCTCATCAAACGGTTGAGTCCTTCAAAACGTTTTTCGACTTCGCCTAATTGTTCGAACATGACCTGTGGTGTGAAGAAAGCAATGGCTTGCGTTTAATGAAAATCGGCTGCGTTGACCGCTTCATTGTGATACGAGCCTGCAGGTCCTCGGCGGCAATGGATTATTGCGCAGGAGCGGCTTCCGCTTCGGTAGCCTTTTGGGTCTTGCCGTATTTGCGGTTGAATTTCTCGATTCGTCCCTGAGTGTCCATCAATTTCTGTTTTCCCGTGTAAAAAGGGTGACATGCAGAACAAATTTCCACATTCAATTCCTTGATGGTCATTCGGGTCGTCAGCTCGTTTCCGCAAGCGCAACGGATGGTTACTTCATTGTATTCTGGATGTATATCAGCTTTCATGGTATCTGTACGCTCTCCTTACGAGTTCATTGTCGAGAGGAACTCGCTGTTTGTTTTAGTTTCTTTTATTTTAGCCAAGAGAAGGTCCATCGTATCATGGATTCCCATTGGTAGTAAAACTTTTCTCAACAGCCAAACTCTTTGCAAATCTTCTGGTGGCAAAAGCAATTCTTCTTTTCGCGTACCGGATCGGTTGATGTCGATGGACGGGAAAGTCCTCTTGTCAGCCAGTTTGCGATCCAGAACAATTTCCATATTGCCCGTTCCTTTGAATTCTTCGAAAATAACGTCGTCCATCCGGCTTCCTGTATCGACCAATGCGGTAGCGATAATCGTCAGACTTCCTTGTTCCTCCAGATTACGAGCGGCACCAAAAAAACGTTTGGGGCGTTGCAATGCGTTGGAATCGACACCACCGGAAAGCACTTTGCCACTGGGCGGTACGATGGCGTTGTAAGCTCGTGCCAATCGAGTGATGCTGTCTAGCAAAATCACGACGTCACGTTTGTGTTCGACCAGTCGTTTGGCCTTTTCGATCACCATTTCAGCGACTTGAACGTGTCGTTGCGCGGGTTCGTCAAAAGTAGAACTGATGGTTTCACCATTGACCGAACGCATCATGTCGGTAACTTCTTCCGGGCGTTCGTCGATGAGTAAAACAATGAGGGTCACGTCTGGATAGTTGATACTGATGCTGTTTGCAATGGATTGCAAAAGCATTGTCTTACCGGTCCTCGGTGGAGCCACAATCAAACCACGCTGACCTTTGCCGATCGGAGTCATCAAATCCATGACACGGGCACTGTAATCGGTGCTTCCGGGGACCTCCAAACGAAGTCTTTCCGAAGGATAAAGCGGTGTCAGGTTGTCGAACAGAATTTTTTCTTTGGCCTTACCGGGATTTTCAAAATTGATGGCTTCTACTTTAAGCAGGGCAAAATAGCGTTCGCTTTCTTTGGGAGGGCGAATCTGGCCGGATATTGTGTCCCCTGTACGCATATCAAATTTTCGTATCTGCGATGGCGATACATAAATATCATCCGGACCCGGCAAATAATTATAAGCCGGAGCGCGTAGAAATCCAAAGCCATCGGGCAATATCTCTAAAACCCCCTGTCCGAACATCAAACCATCTTTTTCTGTTTTCGCTTCTAAAATCTTAAAAATCAGGTCCTGCTTACGCAGACCGCTGTGGCCTTGAATTTTGAGATCCCTGGCGATCGCGGTAAGATCCGAGATGGTTTTTGCTTTTAACTCTTCGATGTTCATTTGATTACTCATTGGAGATGGTCTTCCTTCGGGGTCTGGTTAGAGGATTTGCGTCTGTGCGCAATCGGTTTGATATTTTTTTGGTAAAAGAGGGACTGTCTGGCTTGCTATTGCCTTGAGTTATTGGAATTTATCTTCGATTGATTCTTTTATGGAGTGGGCTTTTAAAGGAGCCAAAATTTTTGGAGATTGGGGATACTCTATATAAAAGTTTCCGGTTTGTCAACGCTTTTTAAATGAAAGCCAAACCGCACAAAATCACAAAATGGGAAACCTATGGATGGGTTCAATTTGGATTTTAGAGGAAGATAAATATTTCAAACCATTAAGATGGCTTCCCGATCCAGCTTGTCTTCTTCTATGAGTTCGTAGAGTGTCTCAAGATTTCTCAATGTTGCGGCGACATGGGGATGGTTGGAACCGAGGTGTGTTTGCAAAATATCCAGTGCCCTCAGATATAATTTTTCCGCCTTTGAGAAATCTCCCAATGAAGCATAGAGCAAACCCAGATTATTCAAACTGACTGCGACATTGGGATGTTTGGGACCCAACATACTTTCACGCAGAGTCAAAGCCTGCAAGGCCAGTGGAACGGCTTCGGCGAAGGCCCCTTTGTCATACAGCACCATGATTTTTTTATTCAGGACTTCGGCTTGATCTATTTGGGATTTTTCGGCGGCCAATGCGCCAGAAACCCATAACAGCAAGACACTCGTGATGAGCAACAAAGCCGATATCCATAGCTCCTGAACTTTTATTCTATGCGAAATCATACGTTAGATTTTGCTCCAAATTTTTTATGGTTTAGATAATCTAACGGTATGAGAAATAATAACTTTAGTATTTCTTTATCTACTGATTGCGAACGGGATAACTTGCGCTTGCTCCCATCTCTCGATAAAATGTATTTCAGGAATGTAAAAGAGTGTTCCCTCTCTATAAGTATGGGAAAATCTGGATAATCTGATTTCCATTTCTAAAAATATTATCGTTAAAATATAAAAGGACTTATGACGCAACGTTTTGTAGACAATATGCAGGGAGCGATTGAAGATCGTGCGACCGGGCTGGTCTGGCAGGAGAGCTACTCTTATCCTGAAAAAGGCAAATACGTCGATTGGTATGAAGCAAACGAATACATTCAGGAACTGAATGAAAAAAAAACAGGCGGCTATGAGGACTGGCGACTTCCGCTTCGTCTGGAAATCCAAAGTTTGTATGAAATTGCCAAACCCTTTCAATCAAGAGGGAAAACTTTCTTTCTCCATCTTGATCCTGTCTTTGAACTCAGTTACGGAAGTTGTTTCTGGACCTGCGAAACCAAACTTTCAGCCGCCATGGGGTTTGAATTCGATTGTGGCGACCGGCATTGGTACCCGCGTGGAAGTTTGTCGGGAAGTGTGCGCGCTGTACGAAAAACCTGCAACCTTCAAGTAATGATCGCTCCAGACTGGATCGAACTGATGAGCAATCCCCTTAAGGTATGAATAGAGACGACCCGGCTTATCGCAAGGAAAGAGAAAAAGCTCGTAAGCTCAAACAAACGCAATGGTGGCAAAATAAACGGGCACGCGGCATTTGCGCTCATTGCGGACAAGTGTTTGAACCGTCGGAGCTGACGATGGACCACCTCATCGCTATTTCACGAGGTGGGAAAAGCACAAAAGGGAATGTCGTTCCCTCCTGCAAGTCCTGCAATAATGAGAAAAAAAACCTGACCCCTGTTGAAATCATTCTTTCGGAGCAGATGGGCAAAGACATCGATTTTTAGTCGAGGAATTTGAATATTCTTTGACTACTTGGGTACACCAGGTATTCCGGGTACACTGGGAACTTGCGTGCCTGTAGTCTTTTTGACGCGCGGAATATGTATTTGCGTGTCACAGATCATGATCAGATGATATCCGAAGACGGTTTTGACAGGTTCCCCAATGCCGTCTTTAGGAGCACTCATGATTGCATTGACCAATTCCTGATTCAGTATATCTGGACTGTCAGAAACCGCTATGCCGGCATAAATCCAATCCAGACTTCCACCCAATGCCTTGCTCGGACAGGTGCTGTATTTTTTAGCCAGCCGGGAAAACAAATTTTCCAACTTCTGCAAGTCCTGGTATTCTTTTTCAGGATCGTCTGAAGCCTGCTCTGCCAACTCCTTTTGGAACTCCAGCAAGGTATCACGAAACATATTCGCGGCTTCGATACTGGTTACCAGTATGTGCCGTGCCCGACGTTCCATGGGCTTGTCCAACTTCACTTTTTTAGGGACAAATGCCTTGCGTAATTTGAGCACAGGCTTTACCACTTGCGGAGTGGCATCGGCCGCGACAGGCTCTTTTGCGGTTTTATCCCGTTCGTAAACGGTCTTTTCAGCTTCACTGGGGAATTCTTTATCGGACATAGTTTCTCTTGTTTGAGTATCGTATTGAGTTATTGTTCAACTCGATTATAGCAATCGTTCTCAGATTTTAGCAATGAGCTTTCAAAAACGGACGGTCAATTCTCTTTAGCCCTGTTCAGGGAACGGCTTCTACTTTTTGTTTTTCCAAAGTACCGGAAATCGCGATGATTTTTCCTTCTCGAAAAACTTCCATCGCTACGGTTTGTCCGGGCGGCATCCCTAAAAGTTTTCTCCTGAAAATAACAAAACTGTCTATCGGGGTGCCGTTGACCGAAACAATCACATCATTTGCTTTCATTCCCGCTTTGCTGGCAGGACTTTCGGGTGCCACTTCGCGAACGATCATGCCTCCACGGATGGGCAAATTCAACAAGTTTGCCTGCGACAATGACAAGGGATGCGCCTGCGCGCCAAACCAGCCACGTTCGGTTTTCCCTAATGCAAGCATAGGCATGACTTCCTTGACGGTGTCAATAGGAATTGCAAAACCAATCAACTGGGCTTTCTGAATGATCGCAGTGTTCACACCCACCACCTCTCCATACAGATTCAATAAGGGGCCACCACTGCTTCCGGGATTGATTGCCGAATCGGTCTGCAGAAAATCGACATTCCCATGGGACATCGGGCTCACGCGTTCTTTTGCACTGATCAATCCCGACGTAACCGTGTGCTTCAACCCCAGAGGATTCCCAAGTGCCAACACCAGTTCTCCGGTTCGTAAATCATCGGAATTGCCCAATGCCAGCGGAAATAACGGTTTGCCGGCGTCAATTTTAATGAGTGCCAGATCGGTCAATCGATCAATGCCAATGATCTGCGCGGGATATTGCTCTTCGCCATCCGACAAAACCGCCTGTATCCCCACAGCATTATTGATCACGTGTGCGTTGGTGAGAATGTAGCCCTCGGCATTGATTATAAAACCGGAACCGAGACTGACTCCTTCCTCCTCTTGGGAGAGCGGGACTTGAAATGGCAAAATCTCTAACAGGTTGGAAACCAGAGGGATTTTTATCGGCAGTAAATCATTGGGAGATATTCCAAACCGGACTTCTCTTTCCACCACGGTCTGTGCGTAAATATTGACCACTCCTTTGCGGGCTCTTTCAACGACATCGGCGATGCTGTAATTGTTCAATGGAACAGGTGCCCGATCGGCATCCTCTTCCGCCCTGATCCAAAACCGATCCATACTCAAATCGCCAAAAGACAAGGCACGAAACCGCTTGTCGAAAATTTCCAGATCGGTATTCATGGGCTCGCGCAATTCATGCGTCTGAGGAGACACCGTACATCGGGCAAGAGCCATGCTGACAAGAAAAATAATAATCAAACGAACGAGTGGACAAGTAAAATTTTTCATATTATCAAACCGGCTCAGGTTCAATTAAAGGTTACGAACAATACCGCCATCGACGGTGAAATTGCTTCCCGTGATCCAGGCACTTGATTGAGACGCCAAAAGCAAAACCAATCCCGATAAATCTTCGGGTTCACCCATTCGCTTGAGAGGAATCCGCTCTGCCGAACCGGCACGAAATTCTTCGCGAACCGTTTCCAGCTTTTTCCCCGTTTCTTGCGCGACGGCCAAGGCTTCATTCTCCCAGGATCGAGACCAGACTGGCCCAGGCGATATGGTATTGACACGTATGCCATCACCTGCGAGGGTTTGTGAAAGTGACGCCGTCAGGTTGGAAAGACCTGCTTTCATTGCTGAATAATGCGGGAAAACTTCTTCAGGCCGCACTGCGGCTATTGATGAGATATTAATGATACTCGGTGCGGAGGATTTGCGCAGTTCGGGAATAAACAGCCGAAGGACTCGTACCGCCGACAACAGGTTGATATCGAAAACTTCGCGCCAATCCTCGTCGGTCAAGTCCAGAAAAGTTCCCATTTTTTGGATCGCCCCCACATTATTGACCAGAACGTCCAACCCGCCCCATTGTTCAAGGATCGTTGCGTGCAGGGATTCGACATCCGACACCTTCGTGAGGTCGGCTGTTTTGAAAATATGCCCCTGCCCTGACATCTCGTTCTTTAACTTATCCAATCCTGCTTGACTTCGAGCGCAAACTGCAACACGAGCCCCTTCACCGGCAAACGCAAGAGCCATCGCCCGGCCAATTCCATCAGATCCACCCGTGACCAATACTTTACAATCTTCCAGATTTAATTTCATGATACACTGCCATTCAATAAAGACCGTTGAATAATTTTCTCATTTTCCCCATCCCATGGGATCCTATATCATCAAACATATAAGCGCATCACCCTCTTTGATATGGGTGTGCCTTGCCATGGGTTTTCACATTGTGAATTTGGCATTGGGTGCCTACGCTGGTTTTTTCAAACGCAGTGCCTCTGTCATAAAAATACACCAATGGCTCTATTACGCCATTGTATTTTGTTTGGCCTATTTTTTAATCCTGAATCAGACACACGGCAAAAACACCCTTTGGGATTATCTCGTTGGGCTTTACTTTATCACAGTCATCCCTTTGAGCAAACGTTGGGACGTGTTGGCCCATGCTTTTTTATCACTTGTCGGCCTCACATTACTCCCTTTGTTGATCATTCTTCAAATGTGATGCTGAAATGGAGCTGTCGCCTCATTCTGTAATAATATTTTAAGATCAATGTATTTTTCCAAAACTCGTTTTCCCTTGAAAAAACGACCTGCTTCTCAAAGTTTTCCATCTTCACGAACTTTATTTTTAAAACAAAATTTAATATTTTTTTGAAGCGATTCTGTGCGATTCTACTAAAGGAATAGGCCTCTGCCCTTGGCATGGGTTTTCAAAATTTTTAATGCGTTTTCTCATACTTTAAATTCATTTGGAGAAACACCACATGATTCATTCACAAACAAAGGTATCTTTTTTATCCATGATTTTTCTGGCAGGCCTTTTTTTGAACGCTTGCACATCTCTGGTCAACGAAACAGCGATGAAAGCTTTTGAGGACCGATCCACAGAAGATCAGGTGACCGATGCTAAAATCGTAACCGGCATCCTGCAACGATTATCCGACAAGGATAAAGGTTTGCTGTTGGACGTTGGCGTGGATGTCTGGGAGAAACGCGTGATGCTGACGGGGGCTCTCGAAAATGCCTCTTTAAAAAGCGAAGTAGAAACACTGGCTCGGGAAGATTCGCGCATTAAAACAGTATACAACGACATCCAACTCGCATCGGCACAGGACATCGAACGCCGACGCAACGCCAAGGAACAAGGAGGAGACTCCAAGGGTGGGATGGGAGAGACGGTCAGTGATTTCTGGATAGAAACCAAAATCAAAGCACAATTGATCACAATAGAGAATGTCAGTTCTGTCAATTTCCGCTGGCGTTCTGTTCTGAATCACATTTATGTCATCGGTCGAGCCGCTACTCCTATGGAAAAAGAATTGGTCCTTGACGTGATCAAAAAAACAGAAGGTGTATCATCAGTAACAGAATATATTGAAATCATCACTCCAAAATAAGCACAATCCGCAGTCAAACCTAGAATTATTTTACTGAAAAGAGCAACCTATGATTTCTCAAATTCCCAAATATAAAGGCCCCATCTATCTCTACTTGCAGACGGTGATATTGGCATTCTGTCTGTTGGCCCCCATTCAATCCTTCGCCGGTTCGGTGTTGGAAATTGAAGTGAGTGTTGATGCAACTTTGGAAAAGTTCAAAAAAGACATTGGCGGTGCTGAAGTTTTTCTCAAAAATGCCAAAGGTGTTCTGGTGTTCCCTAAAGTTTATAAAGCCGGTTTCGGCATCGGCGGGGAATACGGAGAAGGTGCACTGAGAATTGGTGGCAAAACGGTAGATTATTACAACACCGTGTCCGCTTCCATCGGATTTCAACTGGGGGCGCAGGCACGAACCGTGATCCTGATTTTCACCCAGGATGAGGCTTTGCAAAAATTCCGCAATAGTGAAGGCTGGAAGGCTGGCGTCGATGGATCGGTCGCTCTGGCAACTCTCGGTGTGGGCGACGCGATTGACACCAACAGTATCAAAGATCCTATCGTGGCTTTTGTGATCGATCAGGAAGGGCTGATGTACAATCTCACTTTAGAGGGAACGAAGTTCACCAAGATCAAAAAATAATTCAATCTCTGCCACATAGTGGATCGTTGGTGTATTGGATTGCTAAAAGGATAAACGGGCAAATGTCCGTTTATCCTAGATGGCGGCCAATCGATCCACGAGCCGGTCTATTTCTTCCCGGCTGTTGAGCTCGGTCACGCAAAGCAGAAGGGAATCATCGAGTTCGGGATAATATTCTCCCAATGGAAGCCCGGCAACAATGCCGTCGGTCAGCAGTGTCGCACGAACATCACCCGCCTTGCCTCGACAACGAAGAACAAATTCATTGAAAGTGTTCGAGGAGAATCTTATTTCATAACCCTCAAGTTTGGCGAGCTGATTTTTCAGGTAATCGGCTTTTCTCAAATTCAGAATCGCCAAATCCCGCAAACCCTGTTTTCCCATTGCGGTCATATAAATCGCAACGGACAAAGCACACAGACCTTGATTGGTACAAATATTGGAAGTCGCTTTTTCGCGGCGTATGTGTTGTTCGCGCGTGGAAAGGGTCAATGCAAAAGCTCTGCGTCCTTCGCGGTCCCGGGTTTCACCACAGAGGCGGCCGGGCATCTGTCGCAGGTATTCCTTGCGCACTGCAAAAAAACCAACGTAGGGACCGCCATAAGAAACGGGCAAACCCAATGACTGCCCTTCCCCGCATACGATATCCGCGCCGCGTTCTCCGGGCGATTTGAGCAGTGCCATCGACAAAGCCGGGACGACATTGACGATCAACAAGGCACCGCATTTTTTGATGTCCTGATCGAGCCCCTCATATTCCTCAATGGTCCCAAAAAAATTGGGGCTTTGCAGAACCACTGCGCATGTTTCGTTGTCCATCTTTTCGCGCAGAACATTCAGGTCGGTCTGTCCACTTTCCCTGTCGTAAGGAATCTCAACCCACTCGATGACATCGCCGGGACAATAGGTCTGAATCACCTGACGATACTCGGGATGGGTTGCCTGCGAAATCAAAACCCGTTTGCGTTTGTTGATACGCCTGGCCATCAAAACCGCTTCGGCTAATGCGGAAGCTCCATCGTACATGGAGGCATTGGCAACATCCATACCTGTCAACATCGCAAACATGGTCTGAAATTCAAAAATTGCCTGCAGGGTGCCCTGGCTGACCTCGGGTTGATAGGGGGTATAGCTCGTTGAAAATTCACCACGCAATGCAAGCGCGCTGACAATGGCGGGAACATAATGGCGATAGGCTCCTGCACCCAGAAAAACAGAGCTCGCGCCCATATTACGTTTTTCCAATTCATCGAAATGCGCAGTTAAATCGGCTTCTGATAAAACCGTTGGCAGATTCAGCTCTCTTTTGAGACGTAAAACTTCAGGGATGCAGGCAAACAACTCATCGATGTTCTGAACGCCGATGGATGCCAGCATCTCTTTGATATCATTTTCTGTATGAGGAACGTAGGACATAGTCTATGGGAAGGGCGATCAATGGGCTTCGTTGGAACATTGCTCTTCATATTTCTCTGCGCTGAGCAAATGGTCTGTTTTTTCTGTGCCAGTCAACTCAACCTCGATGATCCAGCCTTCTCCATAAGGATCGGAGTTGACCAGCTCGGGTCGCGTTTCCAGCTCTTTATTAACGGCTTTGACCGTCGCTGAGACAGGGGAATACAGATCGGAAACGGTTTTGACCGACTCGATCACGCCAAAAGCCTCATCCTGTTCCAATTTCCTTCCCACTTCAGGAAGTTCCACAAATACAACATCTCCCAGTTGATCTTGCGCGAAACTGGTCACGCCTACAAAGCCCTTATTTCCTTCAATCCGAATCCATTCGTGTTCAATGGTATACAACAGGTTTTTCGGAGTCTCCATCTTTTCCTCCCGATCTAAGATCTAAAATGATAAATAGGTGCCCGGCAGATTCTGTTTATTTTTTCACAGAACTGGGGATAAACGGCAATTTGACAACTTTTGCAGGAAACGTATTGCTCCTTATTTCTATATCCAACAACTCATCGACTCGGGCAAGTGTGGTAGAAACGTAACACAATGCAATGCCTGCATTCAAGGAGGGAGAAAAAGCACCGCTGGCAACCTCGCCCACTTCAACTCCATCTTTGAGAACCCGATAATGCGATCGTGGAACTCCACGGGTCTCCAGTTTCACTCCCACCAGACGGCGTTCGAAACCTTTCGCTTTATCGGCACACAAGGCATCGCGACCAATGAAGCCACCTTCTTTGTCCAGCTTGATCACCCAGCCCAGTCCGGCAGACAAAGGGGACGCATTTGCTGAGATTTCGTTTCCATAAAGGGCATAGCCCATTTCCAGCCGCAGAGTATCGCGGGCTCCCAGTCCGATGGGTTGCAAACCGAAGGATTTGCCATCCTCCAGAATTTTGCGCGCCAGAGCCTCTGCCTTCTCTGCTTCAAGATACAATTCGAAACCATCTTCCCCTGTGTATCCGGTGCGCGAGATTATACACTCCGTGCCGTAAATATGCCCTTTTTTAAAATGATAATATTGCAGATCATCCAATGCGACATCGCTGGCAGGTTGCAGAAGAGCCTCCGCATTTTTCCCCTGAATCGCAAGTTGCGCGGTTTGGGTACTGATATCAGTGACTTTGACATCAAAAGATTTCATCTGTTCGGAAGCCCACTGAAAATCTTTTTCAATGTTGGATGCGTTGACACAAAGAAAATAATGCTCCGGGGACCATCGGTAAATCAACAAATCGTCCACGACGCCGCCATTTTCATAACACATCAGGGAGTAAAGCACCGAGCCATCGGTCATTTTATCAACATCATTGGTGGTCAAATTTTGCAGATAATCGCGCGCGCCAGGTCCTTTGACATCAATTTCACCCATGTGGCTCACGTCAAACATCCCGACACTCTCACGAACGCATCGATGCTCTTCCATGACACCGGCATATTGGATCGGCATGTACCAACCCGCAAAGGGAACCATTTTCGCACCCAGTTCTTTGTGCAATTCCAGCAAAGGTGTATTTTTTAGAACTACTGCAGATTCGTCAGTCATCTTGTATTTTATATTTGCGACCGATGCTTCCAGCCGATCGGTGAGTAAAAAACTTTGCATACATTCCAAGGGTACTGGTATAACCAATTTCCACCGTTGACGCAACTCGGAAACACGAGCCATCGAAAAAACACAGTGAACCGTCGAACCTCAAGGCAAATTCATTTTCTACCCATTTTCAAGAAGTGTTATCATATAACAGTTTAAAATCAACCCTTGCAAAAATATGGACATGAAAATTGATTCAACAGATCAAAGTTACGACGCGATACTTCTCGCAGGGGAAGGTGAATCCAGCTATAAAATATATCGGCAACACAAAGCCTTTCTCCCAATCCAGAACAAGGCCATCATCAGCTATGTGGCGGAGTCGTTACAAAATGTAGCCTCCATTCGTACCATTTATATTGTAGGTTTGCAGGACAAAATCAGGTCTACGCTTACAGCCGATGGAATCGACCTGAACCATCCCAAAAAAATACAGATTCTGGATCAGAAAAGAAATTTATTTGAAAATATATGGAGTGCTTTTTTAGCTACTTTGCCCTCTGGAGGTGCTGAGGAGGAACTTGAGCGACCGGAAATCATCAACAAAGCCGTGTTGATCGTTCCTTGCGATGCCCCCCTCATCCGCCCTCATGAGGTGGAATATTTCATTGGTCAATGCGACACAGAGCACTACGACCATATTCTGGGTTTGACTGCTGCGGATACGCTGAAACCGTTTTACCCCAAAAAGGATAAACCGGGAATCAAAATGGCTTATTTGCACCTTGAAAAAAATAGTTACCGCATCAACAATCTGCATCTGGTAAAACCTTTAAAGATAGCAAATCGGGCCTACATTCAAAAAATGTATCAATACCGTTATCAACGAAATTTCAAAAATTTCATTTTGTTTGGGATCTCGTTATTTGGTAAAGACAAATTCCAACATTATCCTTATTATATTGGACTTGAGCTGTGCCTGCTATTCTCTGCGTTGCAACTGGATTCGCTGGTTCGTTATTTTCGAACCTGGAATGTAAAGGAGGGTTTGGAAAAATGTATTTCGACGATCCTGAAAACTCGATTCACAGCCATAGAAGTTCCCTACCCTGGAGCCGCTCTCGACATCGACAATCAAAAAGATTATGAGGCCATGGTTCACTGCTTTGACGAGTGGCGGGAAGTTCTTAAAAATCCCATCGCAACCGTCCCTTATAATCCATCTGGCGAATTGACAACTCACACATGAAAGTTTAATTTCTATCCGCGCTTCACCGAACAATCACGATAGCAGATCATCCCCTTAACCAGGCCCTTTTGAATTGACAATGGACAAAAAAAACGTACGAAATTTTTCAATCATCGCCCACATTGACCACGGCAAATCCACTCTGGCCGATAAGCTGATTCTTGCCACCGGAGGACTCCAAAAACGGGAGATGAAAGAACAGGTGCTGGACAATATGGAGCTGGAACGCGAGCGCGGCATCACCATAAAAGCCCAAACAGTGCGCCTCAGCTACAAAGACGCGGCCGGAAATCCTTATATTTTTAATATGATAGACACTCCCGGCCATGTTGACTTCAGCTATGAAGTGTCCCGTTCGCTGGCCGCCTGCGAGGGTGCCTTATTGATCGTCGATGCGACACAGGGAATCCAGGCCCAGACCATCGCTAATCTCAATCTCGCATTGAAAATCAATCTGACCATCATCCCTGTCATCAATAAAATCGATCTTCCCAGTGCCAATCCTGAAGCCATCAAGGAACAGTTGGAGGATATTTTACAAATCGAAGCGGGTGGTGCCATCCTGACCAGTGCCAAACAAGGCATCGGAATCGATGAACTGTTGCAAGCCATCGCAGATCAAATTCCACCTCCTGAGGGAGATTCCGAAAAACCGTTGAGTGCCTTGCTGTTTGATGCCTGGTACGATGCGTACAAGGGTGTCATTGTTCTGGTCAAGATTGTCGAAGGAACGATGCGAGTGGGCGATCCTATTTACTTGATGGCCGCTGACAAAACGTATCAGGTAGAAGAACTGGGTGCCTTCACTCCCGCGCAAATCAAGCTGGACGTGCTTCAGGCCGGAGACGTTGGTTATGTTGTCGCAGGGATCAAGGAACTCGGGCAAACCAAAATCGGTGACACCATTACGAATGCCAAACGCAAGACACCGCAACCCCTGCAAGGTTACAAAGAAGTCAACCCTATGGTATTCAGCGGGTTGTATCCTATCAGCGGCGAACAGTACGAACTCTTGCGTGACGCCCTGAAAAAACTAATGCTCAACGATGCCTCTTTCACTTATGAAGCCGAAACTTCTACGGCACTTGGGTTCGGATTCCGTTGTGGTTTTTTAGGATTGCTTCACATGGAAATCGTACGCGAACGTCTGGAAAGGGAATACCACGTTGAATTGTTGACCACGGCACCTACCGTCGTTTACAAAATCGTCACCACCGACGGCGAGACCATCCTCATCGACAATCCTTCAAAATTGAAAGATATTAAAAACATTGAACATTTGGAAGAACCCTATGTTCGCGGAACCGTGGTCGCCCCCGAAGAATACATCGGCACCATCATGTCTTTGGCATTGGAACGACGTGGATTGCAGACCAAAATGGAGTACCTGAATCCACAGACGGTAATGCTTCAATATGACCTGCCTTTCAATGAAATCGTGCTGGACTTCTACGACCGCCTGAAATCGGCAACGAAGGGATACGCTTCTTTTGACTACGAATTTTTAGATTTTCGTTCATCCAGTCTGGTAAAATTGGACATTTTACTGAATGGCGAGCTGGTCGATGCGCTTTCCCTCATCATACATAAAGACAAGGCCTATTATCAGGGGCGGGCTCTCGCGAAAAGTTTGAAAGAGCAGATTCCCCAACAAATGTTTGAAGTCGCTATTCAAGCCGCGATCGGTGCTAAAGTCGTCGCCAGAGAAACTGTCAAAGCTTTGAGGAAGAACGTTCTCGCCAAGTGTTACGGCGGCGACATCACCCGAAAAAGAAAACTGCTCGAAAAACAAAAGGCTGGAAAAAAGAAAATGAAACAAATTGGAAGCGTAGAAATCCCACAAGAAGCCTTTTTGGCAGTTTTGAGGACCGATGGAAAATAATACAACGGATCAAGCCAAACCTGTCACGACTCCAGAACAAACAAAAAGTGTTGTCCGCGAAACCGCTGAAGCGTTTTTTATCGCACTGCTGTTGGCACTTTTCATCCGAACTTTCATCGTACAGGCCTTCAAAATCCCTTCTGAGTCGATGATGAAGACTCTTTTGGTCGGAGATCATATCCTCGTTTCCAAGTTTTCCTATGGCATCCATATTCCTAATGAAATTCCTCTTTTGGATATCAAACTTTTTGAAGACATCGTGCTTTTTCCAGAAATCCCCAAACGCGGTGATGTGATCGTATTCAAATTTCCAAAAGATGAAAAGAAAGACTTCATCAAGCGTGTCATTGGCGTTCCCGGAGACCTGCTTGAAATTCGCGATCAAAAAGTTTTCATCAACAACAAATTACTCAACGAACCCTACATCTGGCATCAAGAGCCGGGGGCCAGTCTCCCACAACGAGACAATATCGCCCCGGTAATGATTCCGCCGGGAATGTTATTCATGATGGGTGACAACAGGGAAAACAGTCAGGACAGCCGATTTTGGGGTTTTCTTGATGCACGGAAAGTCAAAGGAAAAGCCCAGAACATCTATTGGTCCTGGGATACGGACGCAGGTCGAGTCAGAACCGAACGCTTTGCCATGTCTATCGAATGAACCGAAAATCAACCAATCAATCCATGAGCCCATCACTATCGACGGAACAAATACAAAAACTGGATCAAATCTTCAACCGCGTGGAAGCGGTGCTTTTCGACTTCGACGGCTTGCTTGTTGATTCAGAACCCTACCACTACAAAGCTTATAACACCCTGTTTCAGCAATACGGGCACACGCTTGATCCCGAAGAATACTGGGTCGAGTGGACCTCTAAAGGCGGGGGTATCATCGGTGAAATTGAAAGACACGACCTCAATTTACCCGTCGATCCCAAGGCATTGCGGCTGGAAAAATTCAATCTCTACTCACAATTTTGTCAAAGTGGCGAAATCAAATTTTTCCCATCCGCCCGGCGAATTGCGGAAATCCTGTCAAAAACCCGTAAATTGGCCATCGCCTCAGGTTCCTGGAAACACGATATTCAGGCCATACTCAAAAACGAAAACGCCCTTCCCCTGTTCCCTGCCATATTTGGGAAAGGGGAAGCGATCAAAGAAAAACCTTACCCTGACATTTTTCTCAATGCCGCAAGGTTCCTGAAATGTTCTCCGGAAAACTGCGTCGTGATTGAAGATGCCTTAAAGGGGCTGACTGCGGCACACAGTGCAAATATCCCCTGCATCATCATACGCAACCCACTCAATCAAAGCATTGATTTTGAAAATGCCGATGTTGTCCTGCCCAATCTGGACGCTCTCAAAATCTATCTGGAGTCCTACGTCCAGCCGGCGAGTTAATGCGATTCCGCATTCAACTCATTGACCAGTGCTCGATGCTCCTCTGCGAGTTGTAAAACTCTCGCCGGGCCTGCCGGTGGTTCCACGATTCGCTGTTTTAATTTGAGAATTCTTGCAACCGAATGTGTCACTCGTTCTAAAGGTACTTCGCCCTCTTCCAATCCCCTCAGCAATCGATTTTGAATTCGTGTGATTTTTCCCAGATCGTGACACACAAGAAACAAGTCGATGCCCGCTAAAAAACCCAAAACGGGAACCGAATCCTCAGGGTAATTGTCATCGATTGCCTTCATGTCCAGATCGTCGGAAATAACAATGCCTTCAAATCCAAGCCGCTTGCGTAACAAATCCTGCAAGATAAAATGTGAAAATGTAGCTGGGTTGTCCTTGTCCCACGCCGAATAGATGACATGGGCGGGCATGATCGCCTCCAGCCCCTCTTCAACGGCACGTGCAAAAGGTGGAAGCTCGGTTTCCTCCAACGATTGAATCTCGCGCTGTACTTTCGGCAATTCCAGATGCGAATCTCTGTCTGTATCGCCATGACCGGGAAAGTGTTTCCCAACAGGTATCACTTGCGCAGAGCGGACTCCCCGGGCAAAAGCACAGGCCAGCTTGCCCGCCCATTCCGGAGTACTGCTGAATGCGCGACGACCGATGATGGGATTGTCTGGATTGCTGTCCACATCCAATACCGGAGCGTAAACCATATTCACACCCGCCGCCCGCAATTCGTTCGCCAAAGCGTTTCCAAAGCGTTGCGCCAGAGTCTCCGACCGCGTGCGATCAAGATAAGAAGGATGAGGAAATGCAGTGAAAGGAGCTCCCAGGCGCGAAACCCGCCCGCCCTCCTGATCCACAGAAATAAAAAGCGGCGCAGGCAAATTTTTTTTCGCAAACTTCTGCAAGTCCCGCGTCAATTCGAGCAATTGATCGGGCTCATCAAAATTCCGTTCAAACAATATCAAACCACCCAACTTATGACTTCCGATGAAATCCTCGGTTTGCGTGGTGAGTGCGGTGCCTTCGAAACCGGATATCAACATCTGACCGGTTTGTTCCAAAAAATTTAATTGTGAATTCAAAAAAAACTCCATTCGTCCAGACAACCCATCACCGGACGAAAAAAATGAGGGGAAAATACTTGAGGGGAATCAAACTAGGAAACTTTTCTCTTAAAAATCTCATCGATTTTCATCAAGAGCTGTGAAATATCGATGGGTTTGATGAGGTAATCCTCAAAACCCAAATTCATAGCCTTTTCCTTCTCATGCTCCATAGCATTTGCGGTCAAGGCCATCACGGGAATATCTCGGGTCTCTGACAAATTTTTCAGCCGATCGAAGGCGGCCAAACCGTCCATTCCGGGAAGATTGAGATCCATGAGAATGAGGTCTGGTAATTGTGCAAGAGCAAGATCGATTCCAGAATAAGCATCCTTCGCTTCAACCAGATCAACATTCGGACGAAACTTAAGGATATGTCGCATCAAATCCATATTTTTCTTATTATCTTCAATATAAAGCAATCTCATTCTATCTTCAGGAACGCTGTTTCCCCATAAAACAGTATCCGACGTGATCTGCCGAGTGAAAGAATGGTCTGTATCGTGAGTACGAATCAAATCAACATAAAAAGTACTGCCTTCTTCGAGAGTACTTTCAAAGCCGATGCTCCCCCCCATCAGGGCGACCAGGTCTTTGGAAATAGCCAGTCCGATACCCGTCCCCTCCACTCCCAAATGCTCGGCACCCAGCCGTTCAAAGGCAACAAAAAGGGAAGCATATTTTTCCTCTGGAATGCCAAAACCCGTGTCTTCAAAATTGACCCGGACAGAATCTCTTGTGATATCGGACAGGAAAATACGCACACTGCCTCGATCCCTGTTGTATTTGATCGAATTTGAAATCAGGTTCAGAAAGACCTGTCTCAATCGAAGGTGATCCGCAGACACAAAACAGGGTTCCCTGTTTTCTCCATCAAAATGCAGAGAGACCCTCTTTTTTGAAGCTAAAGGAACCGAAGCAGCGATCACATTTTCCAGCAATTCATAGACATCAATGTTTTCAGTCACCAACTCCAGAGTACCGCTTTCAACTCTGGAAAGGTCGAGAACTTCATTTATCAATTGAAGAAGATGTTGACCCGATGATTGGATGTTCTCAATGCTTTGTGCCTGCGAGTCGGAGAGGGGCGATTTGGAGTCATTTAAAAGCAGGCAGGAAAATCCTAAAATCGTGTTCATGGGAGTGCGCAATTCGTGACTCATTCGTGCCAGGAATTCCGACTTGGCTTTGTTAGCCGTTTCCGCGTCACTTTTTGCCTTTTGCAATTCGGCTGTTCGTAGTTTTACTCTTTCCTCCAATTGCCCCTGAACTTCAATCAAAGCTTCTTCAGCCAACTGCTTTTTCTGGATCTCCAGTTTAAGAGAAGCGTTTTTCCCCAACAATTCATCTGACGCCAAATCCATGGCTCGTTCCAGCATCATGTAATCGGACTCAAACTGCTCATAGGATTCTTCCACGGCGGACAAAAATTTCAGCATCTGCGCAGATTCCAGATTGGAACCCTTTAACAACCGGTCGATTTGCTTGCGCAACAATTTATGCATTCTAGATTTCTGAAAAAGATGTGATCGTCATCGTTTGATTATGAAACTCGCAACTTCCAAACTGTTGAAAATGAGCAATCTCCCCATAGGAATAGAATCCAGTCAAAACGGGTGATTCCCCCACCACCTCCCGGACCTCCTCAATCTCTTCATCAATGCGTTGTCTCATAACAATTTTCCTGCCCACACAACTGACCAGGATTGCCAGTTGCATTGAGTTATCCAAAAACCTTTCATTTGCCATGTTTGCCGCATTATGAGCCCCTTCTACCAAACGAAAATTATTCGTTTTCATCAGTCGGGCTAACGAACCTTCAGGAATATCTCCCGCAAAAGTCATTGTCTTTTCATCTTCATTGATAGCCAAAACAGTCCGAACCACCTCACGTTTCATCCCTTCGGTTCGATAGCTCAAGGGAAATAAAAACTGATTGTAGGAAAGATTTTCCGACTTTTCTGGACCCAGATAGTTTTTATACAGATCCAGTGCAGACTGGCCATCCAGTTGATACAAAACATTGCCTTCGGATTTTGTCACGTGCCGCTCAGGACCAAAAGGTACAAACCCACCTAAAGAACCATATCCGACCTTCAAACGAGTGCCATAAAACCCAAGAATAACAACTTTGCCCACTTCAAAATCTCTATTCCCGCAAATCAACGTTTCACAAAAATCGGTACCATCTCCCGCAAGGCCCCCGGTAAGCCCAACACCCCCAGGAAGCTTACCCATAATGCCTTCCACCAACTGACTTCCATTGACAGTCAAGCCATCGGACAAAACAAAGGCGTGAACCAAACCTTCTTTAGGAAGCCCCGCAACCAGTTCGACGCCCAGTTGATACGATGTCTCAAAGTCGCTCGACGGTAGCACGCAATAATCAACGTGACTGTGTTCAAAAAGAATCGCCGTAACCACAAGAGAATCTTCCAAAACTTGACTGTCATTGAGAATTTCACCCGAGGTCGAGCACCCCACCAAAGTAGAATTTGGAAACTCCTGCCGCAATTGAGAGTATATGTTCTGACCGCAAATAGATTTCCTGCTACCAAAAATAAAAACCAATTGCGCATTTTCCAGAAATTCTTGTGGAAAACTTCCAGACCAACCCTCATCAGCCGTCCAATGTTGATTAACAATCTTCATGGAGAACCCATTGTTCTTAATGTTATTTCTTACAAAACCTGTCTCATCAGCTCCCTTTGCCCGACTATCTTAAACAAAAAAGCTGATTGGAAATCAGAAAATAATCTCTCAAGCATTAAACTATGGCGTACAGGTAGAGGAAAACCGAAATTCAAAATAATGAATTATAACTAAAAAGTCCAAAAGGCCATAAAGTATTTTTTCCAGGAACACAAAGCAACTTCATTTTCCTTGACAGACAAGCTTTGAAAATGCTTCAATTGGCCCTCATTTAATTAGAGGGGTTATTTGTAAAAGACTTGATACAATATTGAGCCTTTTGCACTTCATAAACTCACTCATTTATACTTTTCAATCTCAAATACCTGATGAGCAGTCGCAGGTCGTATCTGGTTTTATCTTTTACCGAAACCGGGTTATGAAGATTGAATTTAAATCGGGAATATTTTGTGATCAAGCATGATGTCGTTATAGTCGGTTCAGGTTTGGCGGGAATGCGTGCCGCTCTGGAAACCTGTAAAGGTTTGGATGTCGCAATCCTCACCAAAGTGTATCCCACTCGTTCTCATTCAGGAGCCGCACAGGGCGGAATTGCCGCCTCTTTAGGTAGCACCGAATCGGACAGCTGGGAAGAACATATGTACGATACCGTAAAAGGTGGAGACTTCCTGAGCGATCAGGATGCCGTGGAAGAGTATGTGAAGGCCGCCCCAAAGGTCATTTACGAACTCGAACATCTGGGCTGTATCTTCAGCCGAACTCCGGATGGAAAGATTGCCCAGCGTCATTTTGGTGGCCATTCCAAACCGCGCGCCTGTTTTGCCGCTGACCGCACAGGACACGCCATCCTCCATGCTCTACACGAACAGATATTAAAAGAGGGTAAATCCGTAAAAATTTACTCCGAATGGTTCATGCACTCCCTCATCACCGAAGGCAACAAATGCAAAGGTGTTGTGGTCAGTGACATTCAGACCGGTGCCGTCGAGGTGATTCAGGCTAAATCAGTTATTTTCTGCACCGGTGGTTACGGTCGCGTTTGCAAAATCACCTCCAACGCTTTTGCAAGTACCGCCGATGGCGTGATGGCGGCATTCAACGCTGGCATCCCCCTTGAAGATGCAGAATTTGTCCAGTTTCATCCATCGGGACTTTACAGACAAGGCATTTTATTCTCCGAAGCCGCACGCTCTGAAGGGGGTTACCTCGTCAACGGAAAAGGCGAACGCTTCATGGAGAAATACGCTCCGTCGCGCATGGAACTCGCACCGCGAGACATCGTTTCTCGAGCCGAGCAAAGTGAAATTGACGAAGGCCGAGGTATCGATGGTAAAGATTACATTTATCTGGATCTTCGCCATCTGGGAGAAAAGAAGATCAACGAACGTCTGCCCCAAATACGTCAATTAGGTCTTGATTTTATTGGCGTTGACTGCGTAACCGATCCTTTGCCAATCCAGCCCACAGCGCATTACTCGATGGGTGGCATTCCCACAAACAAATTCGGCCAGGTCATCATTGACGATCAGGGCACGCCAATGGAAGGATTTTTTGCAGCGGGGGAATGTGCCTGTGTTTCCGTTCATGGAGCCAACCGTCTGGGAACAAATTCTCTGCTCGAAGCGGTTGTATTTGGACAAAGGGCCGGCAAAGCCGCTTTCGAATACACACAAAAAGCCAGTTTTGAAAACATCAATGAAGGTCAGGAAAAAGCTCGTATTCTTGAAACCTTTGAAGATATCTTCCAAAGAGATGGAACTGAAAGTTACAATGTGATCCGCAATGAAATGAAAGAAGTCATGACCTCTCATTGCGGTGTTTACCGTTCTGCAAAAAAGCTCGAACATTGCATTGAAACATTGAAGAAACTACAAGTCCGTTATAAAAAAGGCAAAGTAACCGACCGCGGAAAACTTTTTAATACCGAACTGTACGAGATCATAGAGTTGGGAAATATGCTGAAGATGGCTGAGATCATCGCTACTTGTGCACTCAGCCGGGAAGAAAGCCGGGGTGGACATCACCGCACCGATTTCCCCAAACGAGACGACGATAAATTTCTGAAACATACATTGGTATACCCAGGAAAAGACGGACTCGACATCAAGTACAAACCCGTGACACTAGGCAAACACAAACCCGTCGAAAGAACCTACTGATGGCCACTTTCAAGATCAAACGATACAATCCAGAGAAACAAGCGGAGCCGTATTACGAGGAATTTCAATATGATATTCCCGCAGGTTCGACCGTGCTCGACTGCATGAACGAAATCAAATGGCAACAGGATGGCAGTTTGACCTTCCGGATGTCCTGTCGCAGTGCGATTTGCGGTTCCTGTGCCGTCAAAGTCAACGGTCATGCAACACTTGCCTGCCAGAAGCAGGCAGAGAACATGGTGAAAAATGACACCATCGTGCTTGAACCTTTGGGAAATATGAAACCGCTCAAAGATCTGGCTGTCGATTTCACACCCTTTTGGGATAAAATAAATAAAGTAACCCCTTATTTACAGCCCCGATCCGCCCCACCGGAAAAAGAGCGACGTCAATCGCCTGCTGAATTCAAAATGATTGATGACACCAGCACCTGCATCATGTGTGGCTCTTGTTATTCCGACTGTAATGTACTGGAAGTGGATGATAATTTTCTCGGGCCAGCGGCACTTGCCAAAGCTCAGCGTTTTGTTGGCGACTCGCGCGATTCCAAAACTCTCGAGCGCGTCAAACAACTGAGCGAATACGGTGGTATTTGGGACTGTACCCATTGCGCGGAATGCGTCGAAAGATGTCCCAAGCCCGCCGAGCCTTTTTACAGAATCAAAGAAATCATGGCGGTTGCCTTGGAAAAAGGCGTGCATGACAACGTTGGGGCGCGACATGCCATTTCATTTGTCAACTCCGTGAAACACAGCGGAAGCCTCAATGAAAATAAGTTACCCGTCGAGTCTATGGGCTTTTTCAATATCAAAGGCCTGCTCGAACTGGTTCCCGTGGGTCTCCGCATGTTGCTCAAACGCAAAGTGCCACCCATCCTTCACAAATCAATCGAGAACGTCCAGGACGTTCGTAGAATTTTCAGGAAACTGAATCAATGAAATTTGCCCTGTTTACCGGATGTGTGGCCAAAGGTGCTACCCGGGAATTGATGGTCTCCACCAAAAGAGCGGCGGAAGGCCTCGGAATAGAATTTATAGAAATGAAAAGCGCGGCCTGCTGTGGGGCCGGGGTCATCTCCGAACAAAGCCCACTCCTCGCCGATGCTCTCAATGCCCGAACGGTTGCCATTGCCGAAGCGCAAGGCCTCGATCTGGTCACCATCTGCTCCACCTGTCAAGGGAATTTGAAAAAATCAGAGTGCAATATCGACTCCGACCCTGAATACAAGGAACAGATCAACCACATCCTCAGCGAAGGCGGTCACCAATATCTGGGTGGGAAAAGCAAAATCAAACATTTTGCCAATATCCTTGCCACCGATGAAGGCATGGCCCTCTTGAAAGAGAAAATCAAACGTCCTTTGAAGGGACTCAAAGTCGCCGCCTTCTATGGCTGTTACGTCTTGCGCCCTTCCGGTCTGTCCGATTTCGACGATCCTGACGATCCACACGGCATGGAAGATATTTTTGCCGCACTGGGTGCAACCCCTGTCTACTACCCCAGTCGCGTCAAATGTTGTGGTTTCCCCATCATTATGATGAACAAAACCGCATCGCAGGATATGTCTGGCAATGCCCTGCTCGATGCGATTGAAAGTGGAGCCGATTGTGTCGTCACCGGCTGTCCCCTGTGCCATCTCAGCTTGGACTCTTATCAGCCTGAGATCGAAAAATTGAAGAAGAAGGGTTATTCCATCCCCATTCTCCACCTGTCGCAACTCGTGGCATTGGCTTTGGGCTACACGCCAAAAGAATTGGACATGGACAAGCATATTGTTTCAACATTGAAAATTGAAGAGCGACTCGCCCGGGGTTGAATGACCCCGGTTTGACTCAGGAGCCGCTTCTTTTGGAGGCTTTCTGACGTCCTCGAATACAGATCTCCAATCCTTCAGACAACAGCGGTTTGTTTTATTACTGGGTATCGCTGTTTTCCTGATCCTGCTCTTCTTACCCGCTCCCGAGGGCATGAGCCCTTCAGCAAAACACCTCGTCGCCGTAGCCGTTCTCATGGCGATCTGGTGGATTGGCGAAGGAACCTCGCTGGCGATCACAGCTCTGCTTCCCATCATTCTGTTTCCCCTGCTCGGCATCATGCCCAGCAAGTCCGTAGCTTTCAATTACGCCAACCACCTCATCTTTCTTTTCCTTGGCGGATTCATGATCGCCATCGCTATGGAAAAGTGGAATTTGCACAAGCGTATCGCCCTGCACATCATCCATAAAGTAGGAACCAGTCCGCAACGGATCGTCCTTGGTTTCATGACTTCCTGCGGATTTTTATCCTTGTGGATCTCCAATACCGCCGCAACCATGATGATGCTCCCCGTCGGAATGGCAGTTGTCAATGAATTCGCCAAGCAAGCCCTCTTTAATGGAGAACGTAATCCCGAAACCGAGGCCAAAGTCTATCAAAGCCTCGGACTCGTTCTCATGCTTGGGCTGGCCTATTCTGCGAGTATCGGGGGAGTCGGCACACTCATCGGCACACCACCCAACATTGTCCTCGCGGGACTCTACAAAGAACTTTACCCCGAATATGAAGAAATTTCGTTTTTCAAATGGATGCTGACCGCCCTTCCATTAGTCATCGTTTTTTTACCCCTGGTCTGGTTCTACCTGTGCCGATTCGTGTCCCCCTTCCCACTGTCCCAAATAGAGATGAAGGGCGGCGGCATCGAAATAATCCGCCGGGAATTGAATTCTCTAGGCCCCATGAACCCCGCTGAAAAAGCCATCGCCGTCGTTTTTGCAAGCACCGCATTTTTGTGGATTTTCAGGCAACCCATCACACTCGGCACTTTCGAGATACCCGGATGGTCGAGCTTACTCGCCAACCCCAAATGGGTGCATGACGCCACCGTCGCCATAGCCATGGGAATTCTTTTGATGATCCTTCCAGCCAATCGCACTCAGGGAATGGAACTCAAAGGTCAACGCGAATATTTCATACTCGACTGGGAAACCATCCAGCACAAAACCCCCTGGGGAATCCTGCTCCTTTTCGGAGGCGGCTTTGCCCTTGCCAATGGATTTTCAAAAACCGGACTCGACCACTGGATGGCCGCTCAATTTCACGCCATGAACGGTCTACCGCTCGGGTGGGCCATATTGATCTTATGTCTGGGAGTCACCTTCCTCACGGAACTGACCTCCAACACCGCAACCGCGACCCTCATCCTGCCCGTCGTCGGAGCCGTAGCCGTGTCCGCACATTTTCATCCTTTGGAGTTGATGGTCCCCGCCGCCCTGTCTGCATCATTCGCATTCATGTTACCCGTTGCGACACCACCCAACGCCATCGTCTTCGGAAGCGGATGGTTGAAAATCCCACAGATGACACGCGCCGGACTGGTTCTCAACCTTCTCGGAGCCATCCTCGTCACCACTCTCATGCTGACCCTGGCTAGAAGTTTGCTCATCCATTGATTAAAAGCAGAAGATCGCTTTCCATAAAACTTTTCAAAAGATACGATCATCTAAACCATAGAATCAGGAAGGGCGAGACAATACTCCGAGGCAACCCCCGCTTTTTCATCCATTACGTCCTTGAAACTATGTTTCCGCAAGACGTTAAAAATATTTCAAACCTGAAAAGGGAAAAAACAAAGTGAAAATCAAATTAGCAGAAGTAATTGGAGAGCAACTGGCCTCCATCGATGACGGAAAAAAATTATTCGATCTCTTGATGCCAGTAATGAAGGAGAAACAAAACGCCGTGCTCGACTTGAGCGGAGTGAAAACCCTGCTGACACCCTTCCTGCATGGCGGGATCGGGCCGCTCTTTGACTTTTACGACAAAGGCATGATCATGGCGCGATTGAGCATCGCCAATGCCAGCGCAGAGCAACTCAAAAAAATCAACGAATACATCGACAACACCGACCGCAGGGACACCCAAAGCACACACCGTGAAATCATGGAAGACCTGTTCGACGAGGACGACCTCAACGATTTGGGGATGTAATTGATACAGTCATTAAGAGAAATGTTTCTGTTCTAATTTTATTTTCCGTCTTCGCGGAGTTGGGCTTTGACAATTTTTCCCGCCGCGTTTTTGGGCAGTTCCTCGTAAAAACAGATGCGGTCGGGAACCATGAACGCCGCCAGATGTTTTCGGCAAAATGTTTTCAAATCGCTTTCTGAAATTTCGGTGTCCGGCTTTTTAACGACGCAGGCTTTCACGCGCTCGCCGGCACGTTCGTCGGCAACACCGACCACGGCGACTTCCATCAAATCGGGATGGTTGAGGAGGGTGTTTTCAATCGCAAGTGGGGAAATGTTTTCTCCGGCGCGAATGATGAGATCTTTCTTCCTGCCTGCGGAAATATAGAGTCGTCCTCTTTCATCCTGATGCCCCAGATCGCCCGTCTTCAGCCATCCTTCGGCGTCAATGGTTTCTGCGGTCTCTTCCGGCAAGTTCCAATATCCCTGCATAACCGTCTCGCCCTTGACGTGGATCTCGCCCACTTCTCCCTGTGGTACGGAAATGCCTGCTTCGTCGGTTATTTTGACTTGAAGATTGGGCAGAATCGGCCCCACGGAACCGGGCACGTTACCCTCGGTCAAGGTATTGACGGCAATGACAGGAGAGGTCTCTGTCAATCCATAACCTTCGAGAACGGAAACACCCATGACTTGCCTGACGCGATCCAATAACGAAGTCGGCAATGCCGCTCCGCCTGAAATGCAGAAGCGCAGACTGGAGACATCCCAACCGCCGCGTCCGTACAAATCAACCATGAAAGAATAAAGAGTCGGAGCCAATGGAAGAATCGTTGCTTTGCATTCAGAAACTTTCGTCAACAGGGTTTTCGGCGCGAACTGACGCACAAGGATGAGCGTTCCTCCGGCTTTCAACACCACCCAGGCCATCATGTTGCCGAAAGAGTGGAACAGCGGCAAAGCGACGATGACCCGATCATTTGCAGTAAAATCCAATTGCGCGATGACCTGCTCGGCATTGCTCTCGAACTGGATCTCGTTGAGCATGACCCCTTTGGGACGTGCGGTGGTCCCGGAGGTGTACAGAATGGCATCAGGGATGCCTTCGGCGCGTTGATGTTTTTGGAAAGGAACAGGGGTTTTCCCTGCCTGTTCTAGGAATGCTTCAAAACGAAAAACACCCGCGCCGAGTGATTCGACATCGCCTGTTCCGATCAATATTTTGTGCGGAAAAGTTTGAAAAAAAGGTGCCGTTTCGGGTTTGAGGAAAATAGAATCGACCAGCAGGACATCAATGCCCGCATCCTTCGCGATATATGCGAGAGTTTCGGGAGCCAGCATACAATTCATGGGGATGGCAGGAAGACCCACTGTCAATGCCGCGATGTAACCGATCAGGTATTCCTTTTGGTTGACACACAGAATCCCGATTTTACTGTCGGGTTGAAGATTCAGACGATTCAGCGCACTCGCAAATCGTTCCACGCTATCCAGTAATTCTCCATAAGAAAGAGAAACATCGCCATCAATGATTGCAGGATGATTGGGATTTTTCCTGCTGACGTCTTGCAGGTGTCGGTATAAAAATTGGCTCATTTGCAGTTACCCCAGGAAGATATTTTTTTGCTGATTATATAGGAAAATGAGCCACAAAAAACGAGTTTATCGGGGCATTGTCTTCACAACCCCACTCTGTTTAATTTTTGCTAAGGGTATTCTCGGGCCGGGCCGATAAGAAGTGGAATGATACTATCGGTCCAAAAATGGGAGGTGGGAACTTTGCAATCAAAAATGAAATCTATCTTGACGGTGCTCAATCACTCAAAACAAAGTTTGTTTTTCGCACTGGTTCTGCTTTTGACATTTGGAGCAAACAGTGCCCTTGCCAAAAGCTTTTCAAATGTTTCGTTAAACCATCAAAATATTCGACCCGTTGAACTGGCGCAATCCGCCCATATCAGCGGTTCTGTAGCCAGAGAGACGACATCTCATATCAGTGGCTCAGTCGATCTGTTCCGCCGGGACGAAAAAAAAGAACCTCTGTTTGGGGCCAGCGAAGAAATCAATGCGGTTCCTCAAAACCAACCGGTATCCACTGCCAAAAAAGAGAGTCCGCTTGCAAAAGCGGACCGTCAAAAGGCATCTCATCAAACCGCGAGCGCGAAAAACAAATTGCAATCGTCTCAAGACCGCACCTCGCAACGTAAAACCTGTTGGGCGCAATGCGAGACAGAATTTCGTTCCAACATTCAGGAACAATGCACAGAACAATCTGTTTCGGATCGAAAAAATTGTCGGGCAAAGTTTTTTGAAAAACGCATGATGTGCGTCCGCAAGACTTGTCAGGGAATGTAAAATTCCCCTGACAAAATGCGGCAACCGATTAAATCGTACTGTTAACCATTCATGACCCACCTTGCGAAAAATCCGTTCGGCAAATTCAGACCGGCTAATGACGGGATTTCCATCTCGCCGCATTCAAATGTTCCGGCAATGCCTTGCACCAGATAACGGGCGATGATGTTCTGCAACGTTAGCCCTGTGAAACCGGGCGTGTGACTCGACAACAAAAGCAGGCTCGGTTTTTCTACCAGGACTTCTTTGCAAGCCTGCATCAATTCGGACAAAGCTTCCTCAATCTTCCACACCTCGCCCTTGGGACCTCGACCGAAAGAAGGTGGATCCATAATGATGCCATCGTAAAGGTTGCCCCGATTCTTCTCACGCCGTAGAAATTTCAACGCATCGTCCACAATCCAACGCATGGGCTTCTCTTTCAGGCCGGAAGCTTCGCTGTTCGCGCGCGCCCAACTGACCGTCGCCTTGGAAGCATCCAAATGCGTGACATGGGCTCCGTGAGCCGCCGATACAATGGAGGACGCTCCGGTATAACCAAATATGTTAATGATCTTCAATTCGCGGTCAGTGCGAGACACCAACCCCTTCAACTGTTCTTCCAGCCACTTCCATTGCGCCATCTGTTCCGGAAACAAACCAAAATGCCCGAAAGGGGTGGGTTTGACGATAAAGGTCAAATCGCGGTAACGGATCGGCCAACCCTCTTCTGGAAGCGAAGCATGAAATTTCCAATCACCGCTGGCTGATTTTTTGCTGCCTTTCTGGTGCTGGAATTCGCCCGCGCAATCGCGCCAACTCTTTTCGCTCAAATTCTTATTCCAGACCGCTTGTGGCGCAGGACGAACAAATCGGTACGGCCCCCAGCGTTCCAGTTTTTTAAAATCGCCGCAATCGAGTAATTCGTAATCCAAATCAGCTTTCATATTCTATTTTTATCGTTAGCAACGTCCCGTTCAAATTTCAATTCGCCGCCCCCAACAACTTCCGGCAGGCACCCTCAAACAAAGAAAAAAAATTCAAAAAGAATTTTTTTTAAGCATAAACCAAATCCCTGAAATTATTGCTATTTAATTCATCCCACAAACTCATGAATCTGTTTGAATTAGCCGATGTGATTAAGATAAGATGCCTATATATCTAATAAATTCAATCATCAGGGGGATTATATCAAAAGCTGTAATCATACGACAATTTTAGCCCGAATAGGTGCAGGCATTCTCTTTTTCGCATTCATCACCGCTTGCGAAAATCCTGAAGACAAAAGTGCTGATGGAACCGGAGCAAAAAGAAAATTTGCTCTGCCTGTTCAGCTTGGATCTGTGGTCTATAAAAATGTCGCCGATGAAGTCCGTGCGGTCGGCAATTTGCAGGCCAGTCAAAGGGTCACTCTTTCGGCAGAAGTAGCCGGTGCCGTCACCCATATCAAGGTTGAGGAAGGGCAACAGGTCAAAGCAGGAGAACTCCTGGCCAGTGTCGATCCCAGAGGCTATTCGCTTGAGGTGAACCGTCTCGAAGCCGACCTTGCCGCGGCCAACAAGAGCATCGAAAAAGCTCAGAAGGGACTCCGCCCGGAGGAAAAAGATCAATTGACCGCTGCCGTTGCCAGTGCCCAAAGCGATCTTGAGCTGGCGCAGAAGAACATCGCCCGAGTGAGGGATCTGGTTCAGCAAAAAGTATTGTCACAATCGGAGTTGGACCGGGAAACAAATAATCTTCGACAGGCACAGGAAAATCTTCGCGTTCAACAGTCTGCCCTTTCTGCCAGCACACAGGCACGAGTAGAAGATATAGAAACGTTACAATTGCAGGCAGAGGCCATCCATCAGCAATTGGGAACCGCGCGTTTGCAATTGGCCAAGGTCGATATCAAAGCACCCTTCGACGGAGTGGTGATTATGAAATCGGTCGAAAAAGGGACTTATGTGAAATCAGGCGATCCCATTCTGGAGATGATCGGTTCTTCCACTCTCAAAGCAGTGCTGGAACTCCCTCAGGCATACAGAAACAGTCTGGGGAAATTACGTTCTGCAAATTTTTTCGTGAAAGACCTCGGCATACACTTCAAACGCGAAAACATTACCCCCGAATGGGTTCGTGCGATTCCAGATGCGGATATTTTTTCTGGCGGAGTACAGCTTCAAATCGACCTCCCCGCAGCTCCAAAATCTTTATTTCCAGGTCTCACGCTGGAGAGCCAACTGAATTTTGGAGTGCGTAAAAATGTCCTGCATGTTCCTGCGGTCGCTCTGGTCATCACAGAAAAGGGAAAAGTCGTTTACATTCGCAAAGACGGACTTGCGCATCTGGTGCCCGTGAAAGCAGAGAAAGAAAAAGACGGCCTCGTAGAAGTTGATGATTTCACTCATCAACTGAACAGCAAGGTTGAATTGATCTTGCGTGGTTCCGGTGCTGTTTTCCCCGGTGCAAGCGTTTTCCCCATCGACCCCAATCCCAAGACTCATGTCGAAAAAGACTCTGCCAAAGAGCTCAAAGGTAAAGAGACCGACAGCAAAAAACCCTTAAATTTGAAGTCCTGATGAAACTGATCGACCAGTCTATCCGTAATTATCATACCGTCACCGTCATGCTCATCCTGTCGAGCGTGATCGGCTACATTTGTTTTGAGAGCCTGCCCAGGCAACTCGCACCAACGGTAGACAAACCATTGATCGAAGTGAGAACGGAATACAGAGGACTTTCTCCCAATGAAGTGGAACGCAACATCACCCGCCGACTTGAGGACCAATTGGAATCGGTGGAAGGACTGAAAAAGATGACCTCAAGCAGTCAGCATGGCTTGAGCACCATCAACCTGGAATTTGAATGGGGGACTGATAAAAATATCGCCACCATTGATGTGAATAACAAATTGCAACAGGTCAAAAATTTGCCGATTCTCGCAGACAAACCCACATTGAAATCGGTTTCGTCTGACAATTCCAATCCCATCATGTGGATCATTTTTGACAAACCCGATCCTAAGATGCCAAACCTGAATCAGAATTATATGTTTCAGATTGGTGAGGACATCGTGCGGCAAGCTCTTCTACGCATTGAGGGGGTTGCCGACGTCTGGCATTTTGGCGGTGAGGAACGGGAGATGCGGGTTGAGTTTGACCCATTCGATATGGCGCGTCTGCACTTGACCTATGCTGAAGTGATCCAGAAATTATCACGCGAAAATCAAAACACCCGCGCTGGTTTTCACGATGAAGAAGGGCGCGCCTACACGGTGCGCGCTTTGGGAGAGTTCACCACCGCCGAAGAGATTCTCAATACAGTCGTCAAAAGAGATGGTGAGAAAACCATCCGTGTGCGTGATTTTGCGACGGTTGAGAATTCCTACAAACGCACGAACTCGCTGGTGCGTATCGATGGGAAATTATCCAATGCCTTTGGCATCATCCGCAAGGCCGGAGCCAATGTCGTTGAAACCTGCAACCTGTCCAGCGAAGCGGTCGAAAAACTGAATGAAGAATTACTCAATCGCGGCATCCCTCTAAAACTGGTGATCGTATACAAGGATGTCGATTACATTGACGAAGCCATGCGTCTGGTCAAATCCAACCTGGCACTGGGTTCGGTCCTTGCCGTGATTTCACTCCTCTTATTTTTGGGCTCTCTGCGTTCGGTGTTGATTGTTTCTCTGAGTATCCCGGTCAGTTTGATTTCGGTTTTTATCATCCTCAAACTGCTGGATCGTACGATCAATATCATCTCCCTTGCGGGCATGGCCTTTGCCGTGGGGATGGTGGTAGACAACTCCATCGTTGTGGTTGAAAATATTTACCGTCACCTGACCTTGAAAAAAGGCGTTTTCAAAGCCGCTTACGACGGTGCTTCGGAAGTATGGGGTGCCGTTTTGGCGTCTACTCTGACAACGCTGGCCGTTTTCGTTCCCATCATTTTCATTCAGGAAGAAGCGGGGCAGATGTTCAAGGACATCGCCATCACCATCAGCGCAAGTATCGCTTTGTCCTTACTGGTGTCCATCACCGTCATTCCAATGCTGACCACCTTGCTCATTCGGTTGAAGCCGGGCGAAGAGTACCAACAGGGAATTTTACACCAAACCGTCTTCAAACCTTTGGTGATCGTGGGCACAGGGCTTTCTTCCATGTACTCGAATTTCATGCAACGTCTGTTGGCACGTACCTTTTTTTCGGTGTTTGGGAAATTGACAATCATCGCCTTCATTGGCGGTTTGATGTGGTGGAGCCTTAAAATTCTTCCTGAGAGAGATTATCTGCCCTACGGCAACTCAAACATGGTTTTTATGATGGTCGATCCCGTTGCAGGCGTCCCCGCTCAGGAAAACATGCGCTACCTTGCTCCTTATGAGGAAGAAGTAACGCATATGAAAGACATCAAACATATTTTTCTAGTGTTCTCTGATCGATTCAATGGCGGCGGTGCCATCGTCGATCCTGATATATCATCGGGACAACGTGGTGAAGTCAAGATGGCTCTCAAATCAAAAGAAATGGGCGGACGCATCTTTCAAATTCCCGGCTTCCGCTTCGCCTTTGCCATGCAGAGACCGATCTTTCGGTCTGCCAGCAAAACTTTTCAGGTCGAAATCACAGGCCCTGATATTTTGAAACTGAAAAATTCAGCTCTTGAAATGATGCCAAAAATTTCAGATTTGCCCGGAGTGCATTCCGTTCGCCCTGAATTCAAATTTGGAAATCCTGAATTACGATTCATTCCAAAACGCGAATTATCGGCACGCCTCAATCTGGACATGCAGGAAATTGGCGACATACTGGAATCTCTGAATGCCGGGAAATATCTGGGTGAATTCAACGACCGCGGCGACCCCATTGATTTTGTGCTGGTACAAAAGAAGTCCGATGCTACGTTGGGACTCAGCGAATACAAAAGCCTTCCTGTCTGGACCGCAAACGGAAAAATGACACACTTGGGTCAGCTCGCAGATGTTGAAATTGAAGCCGGACCGGCTCGCATTGACCATATAGAAAAAGAACGGGCTATCACTTTGCTGGTTCAGGTGCATAAAGACTTCCCCATGCAAACCGTGATCAACAGGGTAGAAAAAGACATCCTTACCCCTGCGCGACTATCGCTCGATCGTGAGTTTGGTTTGCGGGTCGGAGGCTCGGCCGACGAACTGGCTTCCACGGAACGTTCCCTCGGCAACAGCTTTATGTACGCCGTCGGTTTTGTTTATTTATTATTGGTTTCTCTGTTTGCATCATTCCTGAGACCCCTGGTCGTTATGCTGACAGTGGTGCTGGCGGTTACCGGATCGTTTCTGGGAATCGCCGGGAACAATTTATTACAGCAGGGAAAAATTGCAGATATTCTCCGCGAATGGAACGTTCCCAATGCTTCTGCAATGGCGAAAGACTGGAACTGGATCACTTTCGATATTTTAACGCAATTAGGAATTGTGATTCTGGCGGGTATCGTGGTGAACAATGCCATCCTCATCGTCCATCAAATGCTGAACAATATCAAAGATGGAATGGAAGAACGCGAAGCCCTGCACGAATCCTGCCGGACTCGTCTGCGACCGATCATGATGACCGTGGTTTCAAGCGTTTTCGGAATGATACCTTTGGCTTTTGGAGAAGGTGCCGGGGCTGAACTGTACCGGGGAATGGGAACCGCCCTGATAGGCGGCCTGAGCATCTCTGCGCTGTTCACACTCTTTCTTGTACCGTCATTGCTTTCCCTGCAAATGGATATCGGATTCCATACACGAAAAAAAGATCTGGTAAAAGATTCTCTGGTGGAACAAGCACCTGTGGCGGGTTAAAAATAAACTTCAAAAAACTCTGACTGCAAAATCAGGACGTGTTTCTCTGTGCATGGACGGAAAGACAGGGACGTTGCGCTGGCACTCAAAAGGACGCGCCAGCGTGTTCAAAAAACCAAGTCCCGTCTCTAAATTCCTTCCAGATATCCCCCTCTAAAAATAAATCCTGCCTATTTGGCGCGGGGAGTAAAACATTTCTTTGGAATTTCAGCTTTACCAACACTGCTACACTCAACACAGGTTTTTTCCAAATCAACACTACCGATATTGGCACAAATCGACGCATCGCTTTTAACAATGGCACTGCAAAAATTCATCATGTCTCTGTCTTTTTGATACTCCATCAAAGAACAGTAATAGCTGCTATGGTCTTTGTCTCTGTATCGATTTTCTGGATTTTTGATCGGATGCAATGCCATACAAAGATTTTTTTCAATCGCATCGGTGATGGGCTCACACACCGAAATATCTGAGACTTCTTCGGCACCAACCGTTGATGTCTGAATAAAAAAACCAAAAAAGAACAGTAATGCCAATACGTAAAGCGTTTTTCTCATAAGTTTTCTCCTTAAAATTCTGATATCCCCTTAAGACCTGATCGTAATGGACATTTAACCATAAATCCATAAAAATGGCAAAACCTGAACGATGGGATAATCCTTGATGAAAACGGATGAACGCGATTATTCCAAGACGCATTTCACTGCGTTGTAGCGCACGATTAAAAATAGAGGGATTTACGATCAGCCTCAATTCGCATAGAATAGCTGGAACTCTGTAGCCGATTCACTCTCGTTTGGCGGCCTTCGATTTGAAAATTCTATCTTTGCAATATTACACCTATCCCGATGCCATCGGCGGGGCCTGGAAGGTGACTTTCGAGCTCAACCACCGTCTCGCAAAAAGGGGCCATTCGGTCAGCGTCATCACCTGCAAACCCAACGAAGATTTTCTCGATGAGGAATCGATAGAGGGTGTGGCCTTCCATCGTATTTCCTCAACGTCGGCCAAAACGTTCTGGAGTCTGGCACGCAGTCTTTGGCAAAAAATTGCATCCCTCTGCAAAGAAGGCCCCATCGACATCATTCATGTCCACAATCCCTTGACAGGTTTTATTGCCCTGTTGCATCCCGCTTTGTGGGACATCCCCGTTGCCTGTCATTTTCACAGCGCATGGTACGACGAGGAAAAAATCAATCGCTACGGCAATGAAACTTCGGGACTCTGGCAGGGCTTGCGGGACACGGTCGCCCTGCTCGCGATTCGATTGATGGAATGGTTCTGCTTTTTCAGAGCGCACCGGGTGGTGGTGTTGAGCGCATACTCTCTGCGTCGCTTTCGGCACTACTTCCCATTCTACGGCACCCAAACAAATATCATCTCAGGGGGGGTTGATACAGAAGAATTTCGTCCAGCAAAAGACCCGATGGAGCGCGAAACTCTTCGCGATAAATACGACCTGCCTCAAAACACCCCTGTGTTGCTGACCGTACGCCGTTTGCATTATCGTATGGGACTGGAAAATCTTCTGCAAGCACTGGCCATCGTTAGCAAAAAATCACCGGACGCCGAATTCCTCGTCCTCATTGCGGGGGAAGGCCCCTTGCGCGAAACGCTGTCCCGCCAGATCGGTGAGTTGCAACTGCAAAAAAAAGTACGCCTTACAGGTATGCTTTCGCAACAGAGTCTGCCGGAATATTACCGTTGTGCAAATCTTTTCATTCTGCCGACTCTGATGATTGAAGGCTTTGGATTGTCCACCGCCGAGGCTCTGGCTACGGGTCTGCCTGTATTGGGAACGCCGGTCGGGGCCACACAAAATATTTTGGGATCGATCAACGTTCGCATGCTCTTTGCAGGAACCGATCCTGACGCGCTCGCTAACGGCATTCTGGATTACCTGAAAAACCCGCAAAGTTTTTCAGACTTGTCAAAAATTTGCCGAGAAAGAGCGACAGCTCTTTACTCATGGGACTCCGCCGTGTTGCAGATAGAAGAACTTTTCACGCAGATGAAAAAGTAGCCATGAAAATCAAACCGGCATACAGCGTCCTGACATTACTCGTCGGACTGGTCTACCTCAACACCCTGCAAGTGACCTTTCACTTCGACGATATCCCGTCGATATTAGAAAAGCCCTGGATTCGCGGACTCGATAAAATCCCAAATTTTATATTCAGCATCTGGCAAAGACCACTGGTCATCCTGACATTCAATCTGAATTACGCCATCAGCCAGTTTGAAGTCTGGAGCTATCATATCTTCAATATTCTATTTCATTTGTGCGTCGTCTTTTTGATCTATCGACTCGCCTATCTCGCACTCGAAAAAATGGAGGGCGACACCCAAGCCTATCGGGCCCTGCCCTTTCTCAGTGCCGTTTTATTTGCGCTTCATCCCCTCAACACACAAACGGTAGTTTATATTTCCAGCCGATCATCCGCACTGGCGACGCTTTTTTATCTCGCCACAATTCTGGTGTTGTTTGCTCCCAGTCAAAACGACGCTCTGGAGCTACCCATATGGAAAAGGCCGGGACGCATCATCGCCGCTGGAGTTTTGTTTTCCTGCGCATTCTTATCCAAGCAAATCGCGCTCACGTTGCCAGCCGCACTGTTTATTTTTGATTACTATTTTATCTCTCGCCAATCTTTCGGAGACTGGCTACGCCAGCGCAAGTTGTGGCTCGGCGGTGCAGTAGGTCTTTTAGGAGCGGGGATCACCTACAAAGCGATCTGGGGCGGCGGCTGGGTATCGGCCACAAAAAATACCACGTCCTCATTGGAATATTTTTTGACACAACTGAGCGTGATCCCCCTAGAATATGTACGCAAAATGATTCTGCCCTTCAACCTGGTGCTAGACACTTATTATCCGCCGCCAGGGAATGGATGGAATTTGCGCACCCTGTTGGGGATCGCGGTATTGACCGCACTGCTCGGTGGCCTCATCGTCGCAACACGAAAGATTTTGCGCGGCGGGAATTTCTATCGCTGGGTAGGCTTTTCCATCGCCTGGGTTCTCATCACCCTGTCACCCACCTCCAGCTTCATCCCCTTGCTGGATGTCATGGCCGAGCATCGAACCTATCTGCCCATGGTGGGCTATTGCATATTCGCCTCAGCCCTGTTGTGTCGCCTGAAAGAATACCTCCAGCCTTCTCCCATAGTACTTGCAAGCACTCTGTGCCTCGTGCTCCTGTTTTTCTCAACACTCACCATCGAAAGGAACCGGGTCTGGAAAAACCAGATCACCCTCTGGACCGACGTGAAAGAAAAATCACCGCTCCTTCTGCGCGCCTTCAACAATCTGGGAACCGCCTACGACAACGCCGGACTCTACGACCAGGCCGTGGAAGAACTGCAAACCGTCTTGCAGATGAACCCCGACTACGTGCAGGCCCTGAGCAATCTCGGCAACATCTACGGCAAACGCGGCGAGATCCATCGAAGCATCCCCTACTTTAAAAAAGTATTGAAACTTGACCCGCACTACGCACCCGGATATTACAACCTCGGCAAAGCCCTGCAATTGACCGGGCGTGGCGAAGAAGCCGCAAAACAGTATCAGAATGCTATCCGCGAAAATCCATATTTTGAAGAAGCCTATTTCAATCTGGGATTTCTCGCGTTGCAATTGGGGCAACCCGAACGCGCGATCCAGAACTTAAATAAATTCATCGAAATGCAACCCAACAACGCGAAAGCCTATTTCGGACTCGGTAACGCCTATATTTTGAAGAATGATATCGAAAACGGACTCTCCGCCTATAAAAAATCATCCGAACTCGATCCCGACTACCTGTCGCCCAACATCAACGCCGGAAGCATCCAGATTCAAAAAGGAAAAATCGACGACGCGCTCGAAACCTTTCAGAATCTGGCAAAACGCTACCCCCGCATAGCTGGAGTTCACAAAAATCTCGGCGTGATCTACTATCAGCACAAAAACGATCCCGCAAAAGCCGCCCATCATTTAGCAGAATATTTAAAACTCGAACCCAACGCGGAAGACGCCGAACTCGTCCGCAATACCCTCAAAGAGATCGAAAACAAAAACTAATATTTATACAAATCCAAGACTTGACCTTAATTAGTGCAAGGCAAGAACTCCGCGAATTCATAGAATAAGTGCAATTCCTTTGGTAAGACTAGAGGTAAGATTGATTTGCCAAAAAATCATACCCTCATCCAAAGGAACCGCACCTATGAGACATTATAAACAATTAAACAAGAATGA
>Ga0210019_1000113_pt1 | contig 109751 bp, 110 predicted proteins | sample CryGeyCG2114_020_2_FD_183969 | JGI IMG/M metagenome (GOLD analysis project Ga0210019, IMG submission 183969) | Groundwater microbial communities from aquifer - Crystal Geyser CG11_big_fil_rev_8/21/14_0.20 (SPAdes) (version 2) | ecosystem: Environmental > Aquatic > Deep subsurface > Groundwater...
TTCCCCGTAGGGTCACAAATAAAAAAGAGACCACATTTGGTGGTCTCTTTTTTATTTAATATAATTTTTCCTACCTTGCATTGAGCCACAAATATATATCTTCAAGAGCTTTTACGGCATCACCAGCAGCAATATTATTTTGATGATAAAGTCCATCGGTACAATCTCCTGCAGACCATATACCTTCTACAGATGTCCTTTGGTTTTTAGGATCAACTTTTATTTGCTTGTAAGGTGTCATGTCTACAAGTCCCTCAACAAAACCTGTTGTTGGCAATGCTCCTATTTCTACAAAAATTCCTTTTACCTCAAGAATTTGCGTTTCTCCATCTTTTTTGAAGCTAATACCTGATACAAACTTATCACCATGTACTTCAAGTATCTCCGCACCAGTAATAGCGGTCATGTGAGGATGTGCGAGCACTTTCTCAACAGTGACTTCATCAGCTTTAAATGAATCACTTCTATTGAGTAAGGTGACGCTTTTCGTGTATGCAAGTAGTTGTGCTGCTGTTTCGAATGCTGCATTTCCTCCTCCTATTACGGCAACATCTTGATCTGTAAAAAGGGGACCATCGCATGATGCACAGTAGGTGAGTCCTTTGTGTTCAAGTCTATCAGCACCAGGAACTGTGAGTTGTCGACGGTGGCTTCCTGTTGCAATAAGGATTGCTTTTGAGGTATAGGTATCATTGTTAGTTTTGACACTAAAGCCATTGTCATTTTTTGTAATAGATTCCACATACTCACCCTCTTTAACAGTGAGCACCTCACCTTTATAGGTTTCTACATGTGTTTTAAAAGATTTTGCAAGATCACTACCGGATATAGAGGGGAATCCTATCCAGTTTTGTATATCTTCAGATACGGTGCTTTGCCCTCCAAATTCTTTGGTAAGAAGTAGAGTTTTTACTTGTTTTCGAGACGCATAGACGCTTGCAGAAACGCCAGCCGGCCCTCCTCCGAGGATTATGAGTTCATAGTGCATACAGGTTTATTAGTATTGGTAATGAGTGTGTTCAAGTATATCACAAGTTTTTGTTGGCAGAGTCGTACACGATACATATTAAACACCGAGTGTTTAATATTTTAGAAGAGTATAAAAAACATTCTTTTTTAAGGATGTTTTTTGTCATATATTATTGTTTTTTTGATCTTCGAAGGAATGAAGGAACTGCCCCCCAGTCATCCTCATCATCGTCTTTTATACCATCAGTGCGAGTGTTTGTTTTTTCAGTTTTTTCTTTTCTTTCAATTTTTCCTTTTGAGACTTCTTCTACTGCATCATAAATTTTGCCCCTGTCTTCATTCTTGTCTTCATCAGATGACCCTATACCAAAGGGAAAGAGTGGTGTATTAGTGTCGTTTTCTTTGAGAACTTCTCCTTCGGGAAATCCTGAAGCAATCACTGTTACCTTTACTTCTCCTTTCTTGAGGCGATCATCTTTAATTGTACCAAAGATTACTTTTGCATCAGGGTCTATTGACTCTGTGATGATACGAGCTGCTTCTTGTATTTCATGCATTGTGAGGTCGTCCCCACCAGCAATCGCAAAGAGGACACCCTTTGCACCGTTGATTGATACATCAAGGAGAGGGGAGCTTATCGCAGTGCGAGCAGCATCTGTTGCTCTACTATCTCCAGACCCTTTTCCTACTCCCATAAGTGCAGACCCTGCATTTTCCATCACTGATCTAATATCTGCAAAGTCAACATTAATTTTTCCTGGTGTCGTAATAAGGTCTGATATACCTTCTACCGCTTCACGAAGTACCTCATCACAAAGAGAGAAGGCTTCGTCGACCGATGTTTCTTTTTTGACTGTTTGTAGAACTCGATCATTTGGGATTACAATGAGCGCATCTACTTCTTTTTGAAGTTCTTGGAGTGCGTGCATTGCAACCTTCATTCTTTGTTTACCTTCAAAATAGAAAGGTTTTGTGACTACTCCTACAGTAAGGGCACCAAGCTCTCGCGCTGTTTTTGCAACTACTGCGCTCGCCCCTGATCCTGTTCCTCCTCCCATACCTGAGGCAATGAAGACCATATCAGCACTCTTGAGGGCACCTTGGATTTCTTCTTTTGTTTCTTCCGCTGCTCTTTTACCAAGCTCAGGATTCATTCCTGTTCCTAGTCCTTTTGTAAGGTTTTTTCCTATATGGATTTTTTTCTTTGCTTTTGAGTGATGTAGATCCTGAGCGTCTGTATTTACCGCGATAAATTCCACACCTTGGAGTCGTGAATTTACCATGTGGTTTATTGCATTACCTCCAGATCCACCAGTACCCACAACTTTGATTCTTGCGAATGTTTCTACAGCTGGTTGAACTTTTTTAGACATGAATTCTTGTTACTAATTATTAAATACAGATGAGTCTATCTTCGTCCACGCGTGTTTAGGGGAGTTAAAATAAGCTCTCTTCTGGTTATATTGTGATTGCACAATACCATAAAAAATACACACCACGCACTTGACATAGTCTTTAAAATGGTTTTTTGTCCTTGCTTTAGTGCTCTTACGGGAGGAATTTTTTTACCCACTCCATCATCCCTAGAGACATCTCTTTAAAGGAGTTTGAGGTTGGAGTATGGTTGTTTTCAAGCCCTATGCGACAAAGTCCAAATCCCACCGCCCAGGAGGAATCTTGGATATAGTTACTACTATTGAAGTAAAGGGATGCTATTTGGGAAGGAAGCCTAAGTGTAGCTTTTGCGAGGTCTTCTATGGTGGTAATGCCAGAGCCCCCTCCTGTGATTATGATTCCTGCAGGAAGGAGGCCTTCTTTATGTATTTCTTTGAGGTGTGCATTAATGAGACCAAAAATATCTTTCATACGCGCGGTTACAATATCCGAAAGATTTTTTCTTGAAAAATCAGCAGTAATAATACCCCCTCTTTTTAGTTGCTCCGCATCCTCGAGAGGTATCTGTAGACCTAGCGCGATATCATTAGTAATAGCCCCCGATCCAATAGGGAATACTTTGAGTGAAATGGGAATGTCATTTTCGAAGACGACAATAGATACTGTTTCTGATCCTATGTTTGCAAGCACACATCCGGCAATCTTTTGGGCTTTTGTAAGTGTGACTACACTTGCTGCAAGTGGTGCAGCGAGTACATCTATAACCCGAATACCTGCATCTTCAACAGCTTCTATGAGGTCATTGTAGTGTTGCTCAAAACAAGTTACAAACAATACTTCAGTTTCGAATTTTACTCCTTTCATTCCGATAGGTCTTCCAAGTATTTCTTTTCCGTCTATTTTAGATGCGGTTGGTATTCTTGCGAGTACTTTTCTATTGATAATGAGAGGTTTAGGAATGGCATTTTCTGTTGATTCAAGGGCGTGCTCTAGATCGAGATCTGTAATAAGATTATCTCCTCTCGAGATAATAGTGGAGCCTATTGCTTTTACAGACTCTAGACCTACACCACCTATAGATACATACGCGTCTTTTATTTCTATGCCGGCAGTTTTTTCTGCTTGTGCGAGGGCTCGTTTGAGTGATCGGGTCACATCACTAATGTTCACAATATACCCGTGGCGCATACCACGAGACTCTGCATATCCTTTTCCTATTATTTTTATTGCGGCACCTTCTGGGTCAGGAGAAGCAACAGCCACTTTGATGTGGTATGTTCCAATATCTATTCCAACTGATACATGTTTAGGTGTAGGCATAAGAGCTAAAGAAAAAGAGATAAGCAAAAATATTCTTACAGGAGAAAGTAAGATAATTCTCTATCACCTAGTGTAACACACCTACTCTAGATGAAAATGAATTCGAATTTTTTTCTCTTCTGTCTCCATTCTACTACCATGATCAAAGCCTTTCAAATGGAAAAGTGCGTGGATATATAAAAAGGCGATAAAGTTTTTCTTCGTTCTCTTGAATTCCCTATGTTCTCTTTGTACTGAATCAGTATTAATAATCACTTCACCAAGATTTTTTGAGAGGGGGAAAGACAACACATTTGTCGGTTTGTTTTTACCACGATAGGTATGATTGAGTCTTTTGGATTCTTTGTCTTCTACGAATACGAGACTTAGTACATATTTTGTGCCAAGGATTTTGTTTTTTATTTCTGTAAAAGGCAGACCCTGTATATAAGGTCTGCCTTTCGTGTTGTTCGTAATAGTAAATGAGTCGTTATTTTTTTTCTTCATCTCGAAGTATTGGAGTAGGTTTTCTTCTCTTGTCTTTTATTTTTCCTAGCTTGATAAGCTTTTCGAGTGCTGCTCTTTTTTTGAGTGAACGCAGGGTTTGCTTTTTTTGCATGGTTTTACTCATCTTTCTTTGGCTGTATCGTAGAGACTTTGACTTTCGTATTACTCCCGAAGATTTTACTTTTCTAGAAAAACGACGCATCACTCCGCCAGTGCTTTCATTGTTGTTTGGTTTTATTTCTGCATTTATTGCCATATGGGAAGTAGAATACTATAAAGTTGTTTTTTTTACAACCGATGTATTTTTTTAACATACTTGAGGAGGTCACCAAAAGGGACTACTTCTTGTGCTCGGGTGTGAGTGTTTCTGACAATTACCGCCCTCTCACGAGCTTCTTTTACCCCTAATATAATCATGTATTTTGTGTCTAAATGTTCTGCCTGCTTTATTTGTTTCCCAAGGTCATCATACACAAGGGATTGTGCTATAGGTATATTTTTTTGGCGGAAGAGTTCTATGAGTTCGAGGCTTGTTCGTTTTGCTTCGAGTCCGAGGTGTACAAGATATATAAGAGGTTTAAGTTGAACGGGTTTTTTGTAATTTTCTTTTCCGCTTTCTTGAATGTCTATAGAGACGCTTACTGAAGGAGGAACCTTTCGTGTTTGGTTTTGTACAAAGTATCTATTGTATCTCTCTCCTCGAGCGAGCACCTTGAAAGTGCCATCTTGCTGTGTCTCTTTAATGACAAAAGAGATTTGAGTGCCACAGTCTGGATACTCACCAATAAGGTCGTTGTTTATTTTATACGCGGTATTGAGAGATTCTAAGTATTCAATAATATTTTTAAAATGTTCGCGTCCTTGTTCATTGAGGTAGTTGATTGGGTGAGGGGCATCATTGCGTACTGCTGTACATACTTCGTTATTACAAAACGCCACCTCAAGAGGATTGTTTTTCATTGTGGTTCGGCAACAATCTCCTAGCACATTTATATGTTTTCGATAATGGTTGAGGAGTTCTTTTGAAAAGGTTTTGTGTGCAATGCGGTCTCCAAGACTGTTTATCTCTACGATAAGGTTTTTGTGTCCATAGTCGCCAAGTACGGCAAGTGCTGTTTGAATAGAGAGTGCCTCGGCAATACTTTTGTTGTTACCTATTATGTGGAGACTTATTCCGCCCGCATCTTTCTTTTTTGGATTGCGAGTATGGCAAATCATATGTTGCATGCTTTTTGGAGCATTGAGTGTCGTAATATGATCGTGTATAAGAATCTTATGTACGGGGTCTATGTAGTGGTCTTTGCACGAAGGGTGTCGAGTACCAAGCTCATTGCGCAGGGTGTAGGCGCCACGAACAGGTTGTATAAGCTGAAATCCATAGTGATTTGCGACCTCTATACCACTCTCATAAGGTCCGCTATAGGTATAGGAAAAAGGTATGTTTTGTAATTCTATTTCTTCTACTGCCATAGATTATATTTTCTCCAGAACACTGCCTGGTTTGAATTCAAATTCTTTTAAAGGAAATACTTTTAAAAATGCTTTGCCAATAATAAATTCTTCGTTGAGTGGTCCCCATATTCGTGAATCAGAGCTTTCTGCACGGTTGTCTCCAAGTACAAAATATTCATCGTTTTTAAGTGTTCCATCGTATTCGTCTATTTTCGAGTATTCGACATAGTCGTCTTTAAGTGTAAAAGCATCTCCAGCGAGGGGGGTGATAGATACGAGACCTTCTCTGATACTTACAGTTTCTCCCGGGAGGCCTATTATTCTTTTTATAAAGAACTTACTTGTATCTTTAGGGTATCTAAATATGACTATATCAAATCGTTCTGGTTCGTTAAATCTATAAGAGAGTTGATCAACGATGAGGTAGTCTCCATTTTCAAAAGTGGGATCCATTGAGGCGCCATTTACAATAAAAGGTTGCGCAATAAATATTCTTATAGGTATCACCACTAAAAAAGCGATAATGAGTGTCTGTATTATTTCAACAAAAGCAGAATGTGCAGTGTAACTTTTTTTATTTTGCTGAAAAGAGTTTTCCATTTGTTAGTATTCTAATACACAATGAAATAAATACAAAATTATTGTAAACAAAAATAAAGTATTTGTAATCTTGATACTCCTCCTTTATTAGTTCATACTGTGTACATGAAGTATCTAATAGTTGGATTAGGAAATGTAGGTGATGCATACATGCGTTCACGCCACAATGTTGGGTTCATTGTCCTCGATGCACTTTATGGTGAGAGTGTGTGGTCTAAAAATACTACTTGCAACGCGCTTTTCTACGAAGATGGAGAGAGTGTGTATATAAAACCTCTTACTATGATGAATCTTTCGGGAGAGAGTGTGTCTTGTGCCCAAAAAAGATATGAGAGCGATGTAGATCATATCGTAGTCATACATGATGATCTTGATTTAGCACTTGGTGAAATAAGGATTTCAAAAGGTTCTGGAGATGGAGGGCATAATGGGATTAAATCAATTATCGAAAAGATAGGGGAGAAGGATTTTATTAGAATTCGTATCGGTATTTCTCCCATGACACTTTTTGGTAATAAAAAGAAGCCTCGAAACACCTCTTCGTATGTATTACAAAATTTCTCTGATACTCATTTACAAAAAATACTTTCCCTTAAAGATGATATTCGAGAAATACTCTCCCTTATCAGTAAAGGGGATCTTCAAAAAGCGATGAATAGATTTAATTAAAAGAGGTGTTAGGTTTTAAGTGTGAGTAAAAACAAAATGACTCGAGCTAGCTCGAGTCATTTTGTTTTTCGATTTATGGAAGAATATTAGCTCTTCTTTTCTTCTTGGCTTTCTAGAGAGAGTGCCATTTTTCTTTCGTGAGGCTCAAAGAGTGAGATAGTAAATTCATATGACTTACCAAGCTCTAATGCTTCGCGAAGTTTTTCTTCTGAACCAAATTCACTCACATGAATGAGTCCTGCGACACCTTCTTCAATGCTTGCAAGTGCTCCATGTTTGTTGAACTTGATGATAACACCTTGTACTTTTTGTCCTTTTGCGTATTTTTCTTTCGCATCTTTCCAAGGGTTGTCCTTAAGTGCCTTGATAGAGAGAGAAATTTTTCCCTCTTTTACTTCAATCACTTTTGCCTTTGTCGCATCACCAACCTTAAAGAGTTGTTTTGGATCTTCTACAAGACCCCAATCAAGCTCTGAGATGTGTGCGAGACCCTCGAGACCTTCTTCTATTTTGACGAAGACTCCAAAGTCAACAATACCTGTGATTGTTCCCGTCACGACATCACCAACTTCATACTGGTTTGCAATAGCAGCCTGCTCCTTTTTGTCAGGGCTTTTTTCTGAGAAGATTAGCTTACCTTCTTTTGGAGATGCAGAAATAATAGAAACAGAAAGTTTTGTGCCGACAAGCTCTTTGAGCTCCATCAATATTTTGTCCTTGTCACCATCTTCTACTCGAGGGTAGTGCTCAGGCTTGAGCTGTGATGCAGGCAAGAAACCATTTACACCTTGCCAATCAATAAGAAGACCACCTTTGTTTGCTTCTTTTATTGGAAGTTCAAATGTTTTTCCTGTTTTAATAGCATCCTCTGCCTCTTTCCAGATCATTGCTTGACGAGCTTCTTTGAGGGAAAGTTCTATGTATCCATCCTCATTGCTATCGTCAACTATTTTTGCTGCAATGGAATCTCCAATACTGACATCTCGTATTATTTCACGAGCACTAATAAACTCTCTTCCATAGATAATACCTGTGCCAAAAGGGGCAAGGTCTATGTAGATTTTTGCTTTTTCTATTGCGATAACAGGCCCTTCAACTGTGTCTCCCACCTGGGGTGGAACTTTTGAGTCACTAAAAAAAGGCGCCATTAGCGCATCATTTTGCTTCTTTGTCGCAAGTACTGATTCTTCACTCGAATCAGTTATTTTTGTGTCATCCATACTCTATATATATATGATATGCGCTCCATATTTTCTTTCGTTACTTTCGTATCAAATAAGGGGTTACACACACCATGTGCTTGTAATATGTACTTTAAATACCAAAGGCAAGTACGAGTCAGAGTATACAGGAAAAACTCTTGAAGTCTAGGTTTTCGTTCATTTTCCACAGATTATCCTCTTATATACTTGACCTCAGATTTTTTTGCTTTATACTACACACAACTGAAGAAACAGATTGAGTTACGGCTTTCTTCTCGTTGAGCAGATATCACAGAGTGGAGATTCTGTGAAAGCTTTTTATACGACATCATTTATAACTATTTGTTATAGATATAATAAATAAATAGCCTCTGGCTTTTGAATAAAAAGGGTAGCCTTTAGTGGCTTGTCTTTTTGTTCACATTTTATGTATGCAACAAAAATATTTTTCTCGGTACAAGAAGCCGTTAACTTCTTATCCTAATTTTGTTGAGAATCAGATACTTTCTTATACCACACTCATAGAGAGTGGTTTGAAGAAACTTTTTAAAGAATTTTCTCCAATAGAGGATTATTCTGGAAAGAAGTTTAGTTTTGAATTTCTTTCGTTTGAGTTAGGGGAGCCTAAGTTTGATGAGTATTATGCAAAAAAGAAGCAGCTTACTTATGAAGCACCTCTCCGGGCACAGGTTCGTCTTACCAACAAATATACAAACACCACAAAAGAGCAAGAAATATTTCTTGCGGATTTTCCTATACAAACAGGACACGGTACATTCATTATCAATGGTATTGAGAGAGTTATTGTTCCACAACTTATTCGTTCATTCGGAATTCTTTTTACGGCAGATGATGTTCGTGGCAAAAGACGCTTTGGGGCAAAGATTATTCCAGCAAGGGGTGCGTGGATAGAGTTTGAGACAGATCAAAACGATATCATGTATGTTCGTATTGATAGAAAACGAAAGTTTCCTGCAACTTCTCTTTTGAGAGTGCTTGGACTTCATAGCGATAAAGAGATTCTTGATCTTTTTAAAGGTGATGAAAAAGCACTTAAAGTGATGAAGAAAACTCTTGAAAAAGATACTTCAAAAGAAGTAGAGGAGGCATATGTAGAGATATATAGAAAGCTTCGAGAGGGTGATATTGTCTCACCGACAAATGCAAAAGAGTACATCGATTCTATTTTTAGCGACGAAAGATACGATCTTTCGGAGGTAGGTCGCTTTAGATTCAACCAACGCTTCAATAAGGGAATGAATGCAAAAGATCTTAAAGAGCAGGTGATTACTGTTGATGATATTAAAACAATTTTCTCACATATTGCAGAGCTTAACGCAACACCAGGAGCTGAGCCTGATGATATTGACCACCTTGGTTCACGAAGAGTTCGTTTTGTTGGTGAGATTATTGAGCAAAAGATTCGAGTAGGTCTCACACGACTAAAAAGAAATCTACAAGATAGAATGTCTACAATAGATTCTGAAACCACATTGCCAATACAGTTTATAAATCCTCGACCACTACAGGCAAGTATTAAAGAGTTTTTTGCAACAAACCAGCTTTCTCAGTTTATGCAACAGGATAATATCTTGATTGAGATTGAGCATCTTAGAAGACTTTCAGCGCTTGGTCCCGGAGGACTTACACGAGAGCGTGCAGGTTTTGAGGTGCGCGATGTACACCCTTCACACTATGGGCGTCTTTGTCCTATTCATACTCCAGAAGGTCCTAATATTGGACTGGTGCTCAACCTTTCTACTTATGCACGCATCAATAATTTTGGAATGATTGAGACTCCTTATGCCAAAGTGGAAAAGGGCGTCATTACAGGAGATATTGTGTACATGAATGCATTTGAGGAGGAAGACAAGAAGATTGCGCATGCGGCAACTCCATATGATGAAAAAGGAAAGATTCTTGTTGATAGAGTGGAGGTGCGTTTCCAGGGAAAGCCACGAGTTTTTGAAAAATCAGAGGTAGATTATATTGATGTGGCTCCAAACCAGGCATTTTCTATTGCGACTTCAATGATTCCATTTCTTAATCACGACGATGCTGCTCGAGCGCTCATGGGATCTAACATGCAAAAGCAGGCAACACCTTGTGTGATTGCTGATGCACCCCTTGTTGCAACAGGTATAGAGGAGGCAGCTGCGCGAGACACAGGAAGACTTATTTTCTCAGAAGTGGCAGGTACAGTGAGTTATAGTGATGCAAAACGAATTGTAGTAAAAGACACAAAAGGAAAGGATCATGAATATACACTCCTTAACTTTGTAAAAACAAATAGTGATACTAACTTCCACCACCGTCCGGCAGTTACTGTAGGAGAGAAGGTAAAGAAGGGAGATCTTCTTGCTGATATTACTTCAAGTGCAGGTGGACAAATCGCACTAGGTCAAAATATTAAAGTTGCCTTTATGACTTGGTATGGTTCCAACTATGAAGATGCCATTATTATTTCTAATCGTTTGGTAAAAGACAGTACCTTTACGAGTGTGCATATTGAAGAATTTCCTGTCAATGTTCGTGATACAAAACTTGGTGCAGAGGTGACGACACACGATATTCCAAATGTTGGAGAATCAAAGCTAAAAAATCTCGATGAAGAAGGGATCATCCGTATAGGTGCAGAAGTACGCCCCGGTGATATCCTTGTAGGAAAGATTACACCAAAAGGTGAGACACAACTCACACCTGAAGAGCGATTGCTTAGATCTATTTTTGGAGAAAAAGCTCGTGATGTAAAAGATACCTCACTTCGTCTTGAAAATGGTAAACGAGGAAGAGTGGTTGGTGTGAAGGTATTTTCTCGAGACAATGGAGATGTGCTTCAGTCAGGAATTATAAAGAAAATTATTATAGAGGTGGCACAGCTTCGATCTGTGTCTGTGGGAGACAAGCTTGCAGGTCGCCACGGAAACAAAGGTGTGATTTCAACAATTCTCCCAGAAGAGGATATGCCATATACTGCAGATGGAGAGCCCGTTGATATCATTCTGACCCCCCTTGGAGTACCGTCTCGTATGAACCTTGGACAGATACTTGAGCTTCACCTTGGTATGGCAGCAAAGAAACTTGGTTACCAAGCAGTGGTACCACCATTTATGGGTGCAACACCAGAAGAGATTGCTGATGAGCTTGAGAAGGCTGGTCTTCCTCGAAATGGAAAGGTAGAACTCTATGACGGAAGAACCGGAGAAAAATTTGATCAAGATGTATCTGTGGGATATATGTATATCCTAAAGCTTCACCACATGGTGGAAGATAAGATTCACCAACGATCTATTGGTCCATACTCTCTTATTACACAACAGCCACTTGGTGGTAGAGCACAACACGGTGGTCAAAGATTTGGGGAGATGGAAGTGTGGGCACTTCTTGGATATGGTGCCGCGTATACTCTACGCGAAGTATTGACGATTAAATCAGATGACATATTAGGTAGGTCGAGCGCCTTTGATGCGATAGTAAAAGGAGAAAAGATTAGACACAGTAATACACCCGCATCATTTAATGTACTTTTGAACAATTTGCGTGCCCTTGCTCTTAATATAGAGCTCAAGAAAAATAGTAGCACACCAAATACTTCAAAATAATTACCTCATTACGCAACATATTATTATGACAACATACAACAATACAAACCGAAAAGACTCACTAGGGCGTTCTGTGGATTTTGATATGATTTCTATCAAGATTGCATCTCCTGAAAAGATTCTCGATTGGTCATTTGGTGAAGTTACAAAACCTGAAACCATAAACTATAGAACACAAAGAAGTGAAAAAAATGGTCTTTTTGATGAAAAGATTTTTGGTCCAAGCAAAGACTATGAATGTTACTGTGGTAAATATCGTGGTATTCGCTATAAGGGAATTACATGTGAAAAGTGTGGAGTAGAGATCACTCGTGCAATAGTGCGACGAGAAAGAATGGGTCACATAGAGCTTGCCACTCCCGTATCTCATGTGTGGTTTCTTCGAAGTATTCCATCTAGAGTAGCGCTTGTATTAGGGGTTACCTCATCACAAGTAGAAAAAGTGATTTATTTTGCAGGGTATATCATCACAAAAGTTGATGAGGCCATGCGTTCTCAAATCATCAAAGAGCTTGAGAGTGAGTACAAATCAAAGCTTGCATCATTTAAAGATGACAAAACAAAAGATGCTCTCAAGGAGGCATATCTTGATACAAAACGCGAAATCGATAGTCTCCAAGAAGGAGTGATTGTTGATGACGGAGATTATTCTCGATTTGAGATGAAGTATGGAGCCATGTTCGAGGCAGAGATTGGTGCTGAAGCTATTTACAATATTTTCAAAAAGATTGATTTACAAAAACTTCTTGATTCTCTTGAAACAAGTTATGTAAAAGCAGGAAAAGGAGAGAGAGAAAAACTCAATAAAAGAATCACCCTTATTCGTTCAATGATCAAATCAGAAACTCGTCCAGAGTGGATGTTTTTGACTCATTTGCCAGTACTTCCTCCCGCACTTCGTCCAATGGTCGCACTCGAAGGAGGACGCCATGCAACCTCTGATGTTAATGATCTCTATCGTCGTGTTATCAACAGAAATAATAGACTAAAAAAACTCCAAGCAATCAATGCACCGCATGTGATTTTGCGCAATGAAAAAAGAATTCTCCAAGAGGCAGTAGATGCGCTGGTGGACAACTCAATCCGACACCGTACAGGGTCATATATGGCAGGACAGGCTCGACGACCGCTTAAATCTCTTTCTGACAACCTTAAAGGAAAGCAAGGTATCTTTCGTCAAAACCTTCTTGGAAAAAGAGTAGATTATTCAGGTCGTTCTGTGATTGTGGTGGGACCTGATCTTGCACTTGATCAATGTGGTATTCCAAAACACATGGCACTTGAGCTTTTCAGACCATTTATTATTTCTGAGCTTCTTGCACACGAGCTTGCATACAACATTAGAGGTGCCAACAAACTTATCGATGAAGGGTTGCCTGAGGTGTGGGGAATACTTGAAGAGGTGATAAAGGATAAGTATGTGCTTCTCAACAGAGCACCGACCTTGCACAGGCTTGGTATTCAAGCATTTAGACCTGTTCTTATTGAAGGTCTTGCGATACAGGTGCACCCTCTTGTGTGTACGGCATTTAACGCTGACTTCGACGGAGATCAAATGGCAGTACATGTGCCACTTTCTGATGAAGCACAAATGGAGGCTCGGGAGATCATGGCCTCAAATAAAAATATTCTTAAACCAGGAAACGGACGACCAGTACCAAGCGCAAAGATGCTTGATATCGTGCTTGGCTGTTTTTGGATGACAAAGGTTGTGGCAGGAAAGATGGGTGAAGGAAAGATTTTCCCAAGCCCTAACCACGCAATCACCGCATATGACTATGGACATGTGGATTTTCGAGCACAGATAAAAGTGATGGCAACTGACAGTCCAAAGTACAAAGAATTCAATGGAGGTATTTTCGAAACATCTGTAGGACGACTTCTTTTCAACAGCGTATTACCAAAGGATTTTCGTTATATTAACCAAGAAATAGATGTAAAGTTGATGCAGGTAATAGTAGATGAGCTGATTGAGCAGTATGGTACATCACGAATACCTGGTATTCTTGATAAAATAAAAACTTTTGGATTTAAGTATGCTACTCATGCAGGAATTACATGGGGTATTGATGATATTCAAATACCAAAAGAAAAAGACGATATTATTAACGCTGCACGATCAAAGGTTAATGAGGTTGTGGATCAGTACAACGAAGGTCTTTTATCAGTAGAAGAGCGACGAAGAAAGAGTATTGAGCTCTGGCATACCGCAAAAGATGAAATCGAAAAGATTATTCCAGGCACTCTCGATGAGAATGGTTCCGTATTTGATATGTGGAAGTCAGGAGCTCGAGGATCTCTTTCTCAGATTACGGCAATGGCGGGTATGAAAGGTCTTATATATAACAATAAAGGAGAGACTATTGAGTTTCCAATCACCACCTCATCAAAAGAAGGACATACGCCTATTGAGTATTTCATCACCACCCACGGATCACGAAAGGGTCTTACTGATACTGCGCTCAATACCGCAACTGCAGGATATCTTACACGAAAACTTTTTGATGTATCACAAGATGTAGTAGTACAGGCGGAAGATTGTGGCACAAAGGAAGGCATCCTTCTAAAGGAAGAAAATCTCTCTGGTATTCGTATTTCTATTTCTAAGAATCTCAAAGGACGATTCCTTGCTCAAGACATCACAAACGATAAAGGTGAAGTACTCTACAAGAAGGGTCACTTTATGACGAAGACAGAAGCTATAGAGGTAGAAGAAGCGGGTGTAGAGGCGGTGTGGGTGAGGTCTCCTATGACCTGTGAGCTTTCACGGGGTATTTGCCGTACATGTTATGGCGTAGATCTTGGAACAAATGAACCGATAGAGCTTGGAGAGGCTGTGGGAACAGTAGCTGCGCAAGCTATTGGAGAGCCTGGAACACAGCTTACTATGCGTACATTCCACGCAGGAGGTGCGGCTTCAGTAGGAGGAGATATTACCACAGGTCTTCCTCGTGTGATTGAGATTTTTGAGCGTCGTGCACCAAAGAACCCTGCAGTGATAAGTATGACAGGAGGTATTGTGACTGAGGTAAAAAATACAGGGAGAGAAAGAATAGTTTCTATTATTCCAAATGAAGAAGATGCAAAGAAATTGAAGAAAAAGAAAGGAAGCAAAGATACAGAAATGCTCGAATACTCTATTAACCCTCGACGAACCCTTTTTGTCAAAGAAGGAGATACTGTTGAAAAAGGACAACTTCTCACAGATGGATCTGCCGATCTCAAAGAACTCTTCAAGTATGCAGGTCGTGAAGTGACCCAAAACTATATCATTCATGAAATCGGAAAGATTTATGAAGTACAAGGAGCATCTATCTCAAGAAAGCATATAGAGGTGATTATTCAGCAAATGTTCTCTCGAGCACGAATCAAGAGTGCAGGTGATACAGAGTTTTCGGTAGGAACAATAGTAGAAACATCTGTCTTGGATAAGGTGAATAAAAATGCAAAAGACGCAGGCTTAGAAGGCGCAAAAGCAGAACCTTTGATTCTTGGAATTACTGAAGTTGCCCTTACGCGACAGAGCTTCCTTTCTGCAGCATCATTCCAGCACACTACGAGAATTCTTATTGATGCTGCGATTAGAGGTGCAAAGGATCCTCTTGTAGGTTTGAAAGAAAATATTTTGATTGGACGACTGATTCCTGCAGGTACTGGATTCCCAGGAAGTAAGAAGGCACAGATGATAAAGGATATACAAGAAGAACGAGAAGAAATAGAGGCAGAATAGAGAGAGGTTTTTTGAGCACTCTTTTATCAGTATCATATTCAGAGTAATCTGAAGTAACAACACCTAGTGTGTCTGATGTAGAAAAGATAAAAGAACGATTGGGGATAGTGGACGTAGTGCGTTCTTATATCCCTGTGGAAAAAGCAGGTGCGAGTTATAAAGCAAAATGTCCTTTTCACAATGAAAAAACAGCATCGTTTAACATTTCTCCCGAGAGAAATGTGTATTACTGCTTTGGATGTGGGGCACGGGGAGACATTTTTACTTTTGTAGAAGAGTTTGAGGGACTTGATTTTGCTGGAGCACTCACTTTTTTGGCAGATAAAGCAGGGGTACAGCTTTCTGGTGTTTCTAAAAAAGACACTTCACTCCAAGAAAGTCTTTATAGGGTCATGGAAGAGGCTCTCTTGTATTATGAAAAAGAATACACATCTTCTCCAGAGGCATCTCTCTATTTACAAGAGAGAGGGGTGGGTGAAGCGACCATTGCTTCTTTTCGTATCGGGTTTGCCCCTGACGGGTGGCGTCATCTCTATGATTTTCTAAGTAAAAAGGGATTTAGCGATTCATTACTTGAAAAAGCAGGACTCATAAAAGCAAGTGAGAAAAAAGAAAATGAGACAAGTCGTTTTTATGATAGGTTTCGAAACCGTATCATGTTTCCCATCATGGATTCTGCTGGAAGGGTCATTGCATTTTCGGGGAGAACACTCGAAAAGAGAGATGATGTGGCAAAGTACATCAATTCACCAGAAACTGAGCTCTTTAATAAATCAGATGTACTCTATGGATATGATAAAGCAAAGACACATATCCGTAATGCAAATGCCTGTATTCTCGTAGAAGGTCAAGTAGATCTCCTAATGGCACATCAGGCGGGATTTCCTTATACTGTCGCTTCCTCAGGTACAAGTTTTACAGGAAGTCATCTTGCTCGTATAAAGAGAATGACGGACACCCTTATTATCGCATTTGATAGAGACCGTGCAGGACTCTTGTCTACCAAGAAGACAGCGCTTATGGCTCTTGGTGTAGGTATGAATGTAAAGGTAGCTCTTTTACCGGAAGGAAAAGATCCCGCTCTTATGATACAAGAAGACAAAGAGGGGTGGATACATCTTGTTAAAACGGCGCCTCATGTCATAGAAGTTTTTTTACGAGAAATTACAAAAAAATACACGGACAAGAGAGAGTACTGGCAGCATATTAAGAAGCACATACTTCCTTTGATATCTGTGGTGCCGGATGCAATAGATAGGTCATTTTTTGTTGATGAGACGCAAAAAGTAAGTGGTATTCCAAAATATTCTATAGAAGATGAACTCAAGAAAGTGGTGCTTCCTAAGGAGGGCATAGTGGATGAAGAAGAAAAGGGTCCCATAAAGATAACGGGAGATAAAAATGATCGTACGAGAGTAGAGGCTATTGTACGAATGCTCAATGCTCTCTATCTCTGGCAAAAAGAAAAGAAAGATCCTGATATTGATGTTCTTTATTTAGAGAAAGAGATAAAAGCTCTTTATAAAGATATGTATAGTATGGAGGTAGAGGTTTCTGACATTGCTCCACTTTTGTTTGAATTTGAAAAGATATATACGGAAGAAAAAGAAAGAAATGTAAAGCACGATATTGAAGAACTTCTTTTGCTTTTTGAAGAAATAATGGTAAGAAAAGAGTTGCAAGAGCTCACAGAAAAAGTAGCTGATGCTGAGCGAAACGGAGAAAAAGAGCTCTTACAAGATTATATGCATACCCATCAGGAATATTCACAAAGATTACAAGAAATTATCAATGCAATAAAAAGTCGAACATAATAGTTATTTATATAATGTCAACAAAAAAGAAAAAGGTATCACCTTCAAAAAAGAATACAAAAAAAATCTCAAAGACTACTAAGTCTAAGGTTTTAAAAAAGGCGGTCAAAAAAACTGCTCCTACAAAAAAGGCGGCGTCTAAAAAAAACACCACTACAACAAAACCTCGTACAAAAACAAAAAAAGGAGGATCCATAAAAAAGAAAGTAACGACAAAGTCTTCATCACCAAAGAAGCCTGTTGCTACAAAAAAGAAGTCTACCTCTAAAAAGGAACTCACTTCCACAGAAATAAAAGAAGCTCGTACTGTCAAGAAGAGTACTAAAAAACTAAGTCCAAAAGAAGCTCGAGCAGAAAAAAGAAGAAAAGAAAAAACAAAACTTCTTACTGGCATGGGTCAGGAGAGAGGTTTTGTAACCTATGATCAAATATTAAGAATATTTCCTACTATAGAGGACGATATTTCGCTTTTAGAGGAGATATATGACAATTTTAATGAAGCGGGAATTGATGTGATAGAAGGTGGAGGACTACTTAATATCAAAACAGATGATGATGAGCTTTTTGGTGATCAGTATAAATATAAGGGTAAAGTAGGATCGTCAGTTCATGATTCTATCCAAATGTATCTCAAAGAGATAGGTAAGTATGAGCTCATTAATGCAAAAATGGAAAAAGATCTTGCTCGCCGTATTGAGGAAGGTGATGAAGAAGCAAAAAATATTCTTGCTCGTGCGAACCTTCGTTTGGTGGTCTCTATTGCAAAAAAATATGCCTCAAAGAGCTCAAATTTAACACTTCTTGATTTGATACAAGAAGGTAATCTAGGTCTTTTTAAAGCAGTAGATAAGTTTGACTATACTCGAGGGTTTAAGTTTTCCACCTATGCGACATGGTGGATACGCCAAGCAATCACACGAGCTCTAGCAGATCAATCACGAACCATCAGGATTCCTGTGCATATGGTAGAGACAATCGCAAAGTATAAAAGGGTAGTACGACAGCTTTCGCAAGACTTGGGGCGAGATCCGTTGCCTGATGAGATTGCAATGGAAATGGGCTTGGATGTAAAGAAAATTCATACCATAGAAAAGATTAAACAAAACACAGTATCACTTGAGACACCTGTAGGAGATTCAAGTGATGACAGATCAACACTTGGTGATTTCTTAAAGGATGACACACTAGATTCTCCTGACAAAGATGCATCTCAGAGAATACTCAAAGAGCATGTACAAGAAATACTTGGAGATCTTACTCCCAAAGAAAGAAAGATTCTAGAAATGAGGGTGGGGCTTGCTGATGGTATAAATCATACCCTTGAGGAGGTAGGAAAAGAGTTTAATGTAACACGAGAGCGTATTCGTCAGATTGAGGCAAAGGCACATGAGAAAATACGCCAGCACGACAAGGCGGAGTGGCTAAGAAATTTTTAGTATATGTTGATACAATTAAGGGAAGTCCGACTCCTCTCAAGGTTCTATAGTGGGCAATAAATAGAAATATAAAAACTCTCGTATGTATGCGAGAGTTTTTGGTATATGAACTTTTTATGACATGTCATATATCTAAGGATGTATATTTTTCTCAGATATTTTTAGAGAGAGGTGGATACCTTAAAGTTTTGCTATACTAAGAATATGTCTACAGACGATACATTTCTTACTCTCTATAAAAACCTTAACACTGCTCAAAAACAAGCGGTAGATACGATAGAGGGGCCTGTGATGGTGATTGCAGGTCCAGGAACAGGAAAAACCACGATTCTTACTCTACGGATTGCAAACATTCTTCAGAAAACAGATACAAATCCTGAGCAAATTCTTGCACTTACTTTTACAGACTCGGGTGTTAATTCTATGCGTAAAAAGCTCTCCTCTATCATTGGGAGTGCCGCATATCGTGTACATATCTATACTTTTCATGGTTTTTGTAATGAGATTATACGAAAATATCCTGACTATTTTCCGCGTATTATTGGCTCTCAAAGCGCCACAGAGATAGATCAGATTAGTATTATAGAAGATGTTATAGATAGTGGCATGTTTGATATTCTTCGTCCATATGGTGATCCTCGCTATTATGTACGACCACTCTTAAGTGCCATTAGGAATTTAAAGATGGACAATATATCTCCTTCAATGTTTACAAAACTATTAAAAGAAGAGGAGGAGATATTGTACGGTAAAGAAGATCTATATCACAATAAAGGGGCACATAAAGGCAAAATGAAAGGCCTCTACATTAAACAAGAAAAGAGTCTCAAAAAGAATCAAGAGCTTCAGCATGCATACAGGATATATGAGGAAGAGCTTACTAAGAGAAAGCTCTATGACTTTGAAGATATGATACTTGAGGTGGTAAAGGTGCTTGAAGAAGATGATCAGTTTCTTCTTATGATTCAAGAAGAATTCCAATATATATTGGCAGATGAACATCAAGATGCCAACAATTCACAAAACAGATTGTTAGAGCTTCTCTCTAGCTTTTATGACAGACCAAACCTTTTTATTGTGGGAGATGAAAAGCAGGCAATTTACCGTTTTCAGGGAGCTTCTCTTGAAAACTTCTTATACTTCAAGGAAATGTATAAAGAGGTAACGCTCATCACTCTTACTGATAGTTATCGTTCAACACAAAAAATCTTGGACACATCACACTCTCTTATGGAGAGAGGTGATTCAGAAAAAAAAGAAAGAGTTCGCCTAAAGTCTCAAAAAACCTTACAAGAACAAAATATAACGCTTCATGTTTTTTCAAAGCCTATTTTTGAATACATGTATGTGGCAGAATCTATAGAGAAATTGTTGAAAGAGGGTTGTCCCCCTCATGAAATAGCCGTGCTCTATAGAGACAATAGTGATGTGGTGGGTCTTACAAGGTATTTGTCAAAAACCTCAATACCTTTTCAGATAGAGTCAGATCTTGGTTTATTGAGGGATGATGATATTAGAAAACTCATATCTATTTTGCGGGCCGTTCACAACCCTCTCGATGAAGGGCTGTATATGAGTTTTTTACTGGTAGATTGTCTCCGGCTTGTACCACGAGATGTGTATGCGCTTTTTGGATATGCACAAAAAAAACGAAAAAATATTTTTGAAATAATTCGCTCCCGAGAAGACCTTGTCTTGGCGGGGGTTGAGGACCCCGACTCTTTTGTAGAGATATATAGACTATTCAACTCTTGGGTGTCTCTTGCACATAATCGTCTTGTGTTGGATGTACTCGAGATTATTGTTCGTGAATCAGGTTTTCTTTCTATGCTTCTTAATGGAGGAGGTTCTATAAACAGACTCTCTACTTTGGAGACCTTTTTTACTGAAGCAGAAAAATCATCAGAAGGAAAAGAGGAGTATATGCTTGAAGATTTTATTGCCTATATTGACGCACTCCAAAGATATAATATCAAGCTTTCTAAAAAAGGAGAGATTGTTCGTGAAGGAGTAAGACTTATGACGGCACACAAATCAAAAGGTCTTGAGTTTGATCATGTTTTTATTATAGGGTTATGGCATGGTCACTGGGGTGGGAGGCGAGGTGTCAGTCAGTTTAAGTCAATGCATTCCGCCATTTCACTTGACTCTAAAGGTGATGATACTGATGAGAGAAGACTTTTTTATGTGGCGTTAACACGCGCAAGAGAAAGCATATCTCTTTCCTATGCCTCAATGAGTGAGGATGGAAAAACACGCTTACAATCACAGTTTGTAGAGGAAATAGACCCTTCTCTTATTGATGAAATATCTCACTTTGAAAATGAAAAAGGTTATATTTCAAAACTTGATACAAAATATGATCCTCAGCAACCGTATGGGCCTGATATTGACGATAAGGAGTATCTCAATAGGCTTTTTATAGAGCAGGGTCTTTCGGTAACAGCACTCAATAACTATCTCAAATGTCCTTGGCAATATTTTTATAGAAATCTTTTGCGTATACCAAGCCCTTATAACAAGACAATGATTTATGGTAATGCGATACACGCGGTATTACGGGAATATTTTGAAAAGAGGAAAAAAGGCAAAAGCATGAGTGATGAAAAGATTCTTCATCGCTTTAAAGATGTTTTGATGAGTTATACACTACAAAAGATTGATTATGATGAACTTGTTCTAAAAGCAGAAAGTTCATTGGCGGGATACATTCGTCAGTATAAAGATATATGGCACACTAATGTTCTTAATGAGTTTGCAATAGATGGAGTCAAGGTTGCCCTTGATAAAGATATAGAAGTAACTTTAAAAGGAAAGCTTGATAAAGTAGAGCTTTATGATGATCATGTGCATGTGGTGGATTATAAAACGGGATCTCCTAAAACACGATCTGTGATAGAGGGAACTACAAAGACGAGTACAGGAGATTATAAAAGGCAGCTTATTTTCTATAAAATCCTTCTTGATAGGTTTGAGGATGGGAGATACCTTATGCGTTCAGGGGAGATAGATTTTGTAGAACCTGATGATAAAGGAAGATATAAAAAAGAGGTTTTTGATATAGAAGAAGATGAAGTAAAATATTTGGAAGGAGAAATACAACGGGTCGCTTCTGAGATCTTAGACCTTTCTTTTTGGCAAAGTAGATGTGATGATAAAGACTGTGTATACTGTGCACTAAGAGGTACTACACTGTCATGATTTTAACAAAACCGTTTTCGATATGTGTTGAAAAAATAAAAAACGGCTCATTTGAGCCGTTTTTTTACATCATTATATGCTTTCTTTATTCTGTATTTCCAAGGAGGAGATCAATAAATGATTGGACACCTTCTTCGGAAAGACCGCCACTAATGGCAACCTGTGTATTGTCTTTTGAGATTCTTAGTTGTCCTGGCTGAAACTGTTCTTGTATCTCTTCAAGTGCAGTGCGTATCTCCTCAGTCATAGGATCTTTAAGGATCAAAACATTGAAAGGGGTACCGTTTGCACCAACACTTACTGCTTCATCAAATGAATCTTTTACAAAGTCTCTGTAGGTGCCATTATCGAGACATGCCTCAAAGAGAACTCTATCGAGGCCTACCTCTTGAGCGATTTCGGGCAATATCTTGAGATCTAGACCGTTATTGGAAGGTGTAATTTCATAGAGTCTATTTATATAATTCCAAAAACCATCATTTCCTCCAAGCTCATAGGCACACTCTGTTGCTTCAGCCTCTCGTGGCGCCTTCGGGTGAATGCTCGTAAGAGGGAAGTGTCGGTATACCCATGCCACCTCATTTCCGTCTTTGTATTTTTCCATAAGAGAGTTCATGACATCGTGAAAGTTTTTACAAAAAGGACACTCTGTGTCCGAGTATTCTACGAGTATAAGAGAAGCATCCATCGATCCTATTATAGGATCTCTTTCTGTCACAAGGGGGATGAGGGGCAGCTCTTCTCTTGATGTGGGCTCATTATTTCGCGGTGTGGTATCTCCTTGATTTACGGCATAAATACCAAATGCTATCAATAGTCCTGCGAGGATTATTGACCCTCCGAGTATCAGTGCGTTGCTTTTTGATCCATTCATACTATAAGTATTATTATATGTCTTTTAATCTATGTAGGTATAGTAGCATATATTATAAAGGTGGAGAATATTTTATTTATAATGAGAAAATAGTTTAAAAAAATTATCAAAGGTGCTATTGTGCTAGTATGTCCAGAGAAGATACTACAATACGAAATGCGACTTTTACAAAAGGTATTATTGGTACTGACGAGCTTACTATAAAAGCGAATCCTCAGTACGCTTTTATAGGGAGGTCAAATGTTGGTAAATCAAGCCTTATTAACAAGCTTGTAGGGCGATCTATTGCACACCCGAGTAGCACACCAGGGAAGACAAGTGAAATTAATTATTTTTCTATAAATGATGGAGAGTTTTTTATTGTTGATTTGCCAGGATATGGGTTTGCAAAAGTAGCAACAAAAGATAAAGAAAAATTTAGAAAAAGGATAGTATGGTACTTTGCTGATTCGGGAGCAAGACCAAAATACACTTTTCTTATTCTTGATGCACGCAGAGGTATTACTGACCTTGATAAAGATATGATAGAAATCCTGCACCAAGAAGGACACCCATATGTGATTATACTTAATAAGATAGATAAACTAACTCAAAAAGAAAGAGTCGCACTTAGAAAAGAAGTTGAGCGAGAACTTCTTTCTTTTGGTATTAGTACCAACTCTCTCTATGAGACTTCTAGCAAAACAGGAAAGGGTATAGAGGCGCTCATGTCACTTTTGTCTCTATAGACTTACTTTTTGTGAGTGCTTGTGGATTATACACTCAAGCTTAGAATTGCAGTGTTGGTGTGATGGGGGTTTCTTCTTTTGAGTCCCATTCAGAAACATCCACAGACACAGTAAGAATTTCACCAGTTACTTTGTCTTTGTATTTTATATTTTGGTGCTCTTTCATGTGGTCAAAAAGATCTTTAGTGACTTTTACATCTTGTATACAATAGTCAACGACTTTTTGCTTTTCTCCTTGTCTCCACCACTCCACCGCCTGAAGTCCATTTGCACTTTTTGTGGTACCGAGTGTTGCACTCGCGACAGCATCAAGACCTATCCTTCTACCAAGTGACTCTTGTATTGTTTTCATGAGATCAATGCTTTTAAAAGAAAAAAGACTTCCTTCATAGTATTTGTTAAGAAGAGGTATATCAAAGTGGTTTGAATTGTATCCGACAAGGGCATCTGTTTCTTCAAGGAGTGGCCAGAGAGTTTCTAGGTTTTCTTCAAAAAAACTCTCATAAGAGTCAGTATGAGAATTGTAAATACAGACCACAGAAAGATCTAATAGAGTAGGGTCATTTTTTCCTACATCTTGAAATATATTAGAGGTTTCAATGTCAAAAACGATATAATTCATGGGTTAGGTTTTAGCAAATAGGGTTTAGGGTGTGGGTTTACTTTTTAATATGTTTAGGGATATCAGAGAGAGTGACTTCCTGCTCATCTCCACTGAAGAGGTTTTTGAGAATATATTTTTTGTTAGTGAGTTCATTTTCTCCTACACATAGTATAAAAGGTATTTTCTTTTTTGAGGCATATTCAACCTGAGATCCAACTTTTTTACTAGAAGAATCGACAATCACATTGATACCATCTTTTCGTAGTGTCTCTGCAAGTGCATATGCTCCTTCAAAACTTTCTTGATCTACTGTGCAAATATAGAGATGTGCATTGGAGGTATATGAAGGAAGTAGCTTGTGTGTCGTGAGAACATCGCGCATTGTCACATCACCCATACCAAATCCAAATGCTGGAATTTTTTCTTCACCAAAAATCTCAAGTAGTCTATCATATCTCCCTCCTCCAAAAAGTGCTCTGTTATTTTCACCACTCGTATCAAACACCTCAAAAACAATTCCTGTATAGTAGTCAAACCCCCTCATAAGCGTAGGGGTAAAGACTACATTGTGTATTCCTCTTTTAGCTAAGCTTTCAATAAGGGTTTTAATATTTTCATTTGGGAGAATGTCTAAAGAGAGTGGTTTTCCAATCAGTGCTGTCATTTCTTCATCAAAATTGTCTATTTTATCTTTTCTGTCTATAAGTCTTCGTACTTCTGCACTCTGCTCTTCATCTAGACCGAGACCTTTTAGTGTTTCATCAATAAGGACTCTGTCATTGATTCTAATCTTGAAGTGTTCTTGCTTTAGGCCAAATGCCTCCATAATACGAAAGGCAATCTCGAGCACTTCTATTTCTGCGGAGATAGTTTTTATGCCAAATATGTCTACATTAAGTTGCCAAAACTCTCGTAACCGACCTTTTTGTGGTCGTTCATAGCGGAAAAAATTTGGAATAGAGTACCAACGGATAGGAAAAAGTAGAGACTTGTGTTTAGCCGCAATCATTCGAGCGAGAGTTGGTGTCATCTCAGGTCTCATGGTTACTTCTCTTCCTCCTCTGTCTGTAAAGGTATAGGTTTGGTCATTGACTATTTCATCGCTTGTTTTTGATTTATAGAGATCTGAGTATTCAAGTACTGATGCATCATATTCTTCATAACCAAAAGACTCTACAACCTTTCGCATTGTGCCAATAATATAGTTTTGCAAGGCCTTATCTTCAGGATAAAAATCACGAACACCTTTATATGATTCTGTGCTTACTTTTTTCATAGACTTTTATTGTACCAGAGTTATCTTTGCTTTTGAATTGTGCTACTCTCATGATATGAATACAGTAGTAAATCTCTATAAAAGAGTGGGCGAAACACCTCTTGAAGCACTCACGCGTTTGAGGAACGAAAATCCTCTTTTAAAGGATCAAAAAATGACATACGCAGGAAGATTAGACCCTATGGCAAAAGGTGTCCTCATAGTGCTTGTAGGTGATGCGGTGTATGATAAGGACAGTTATACCGCACTCCCAAAAAAGTATGATTTTGAGCTACTTCTCGGGGTTGAGACAGATACTCTTGATGTATTAGGGTGTGTAGAAAAGATTGAAAATACAGCATTTCCCTCCAAAGAGGAATTGGAAAAAGCAATGTCTCTTTATAGAGGTGTGATAGATCAAAAATATCCTCTCTATTCCTCAAAAACAGTAGAAGGCGTGCCTCTTTGGTCTCGAGTGCGTAGTGGAGAGAGTGGCTTTGTCACACCTTCTCATGAGGTAGAAATCTATTCACTCGTACAGAATGAAATATACACTCTTACATGTGATGAGATTTTTTCTTCTGTATATGAGCGAGTAGGGTATGTCAATGGTGATTTTCGCCAAGATATGATTCGTGAATCTTGGAAAAAAGAGTTTCTAAACAAAAAAAACAAAGGGGAAAAGAGTGTATGTATCTCATTTTCTGCTCATGTATCAAGTGGTACTTATATTCGTGTTCTTGCTTCTGATATTGCACATGCTCTTGGTACGGTGGGTATAGCCTACGCTATAGTGCGTACATCGGTGGGCGAGTATGATGGCGTTGTGGAATAGTGTCTTTAAGGCCGTATTCTTCATGGTATACTATAGATATTAGTAGTCGTTAACAATAATTTTAATATGATGAGTAAAAAAGGAGGAAAGGGTATGTGGATTGTTACTATCCTTTTAGTTTCTATAGGAGCTATCAACTGGGGTTTGGTTGGCGCATTTGATTTTAATCTTGTGAGCGCTATCTTCGGTGAAGGAGTAGTGGCACGAGTAATTTATGTACTTGTAGGGTTGGCAGGTCTTGTGAGTTTTTCATATCTTTTTGGATGTGGAAAATTTTGTGGGACATGCGGAAAGAAGGAATCATCTTCTGTAGCAGGAGACTCTTCACCAATGAGTGAAGGAGGAAGTATGTAATATGGGTCCTATAAAAAAATCACCTTCCATAAGGAGGGTGATTTTTTTATAGAAGTTTTATTTTGTAAATCTATATCCACTATAGACAAGGAGTGCGCTAACGATGAGTGCAGTCCAACTTACAAGAGGATGTATAAAGTATGGCCCAAGCCACAATTCCCAGCCCTGTAGCAACCTTAGCGCGTGGAGTGTCCCTGCACAAAGGAATATTATCGTTGCCAGGTATATATATTGCTTTTTATTCATACAATCATTATATCAAACACGCAATTTGATTTTGTCCCTTTATAGTGGATAATAGAAGTATTACTAGTTTTTTATAACAATATATATGGATTTTCTATTTATTTTTGGACGAATTCTTTTTGGAGGGTATTTTTTAATGTCTGGTATACAGCATTTTAAATATCTTACTAATATGACCGGATATGCTGCATCAAAGAAGGTACCAGCACCTAAGATAGCCGTAATGGCTACAGGTCTTCTCTTGCTTCTCTCAGGATTATCTGTAATTCTTGGAGTCTATACTTTTTATGCATTTATTGCACTTGCAGTATTCCTCGTTGTGACTGCTTTTGTTATGCATGATTTTTGGAGGCAAGAAGATCATAATATGAAGATGATGGAAATGCATCAGATGCTGAAGAATATGGCTCTCGCAGGAGCGTCACTCATGGCACTTATGATTAGTGATTGGCCGTTTAGTCTTTAGGTTATACTTTTCGAAGTACTATATAATGGCGGACAACATAAATGTTGTCCGCCATTTACGGTTACATAATGAAGAGGACTATTTCTATAGTGAAGTACCTATTTCAGAAGTACAAAATTTACATTTTGATGCAGCAAGAGGAATTTTAGAGAGGCAGTGAGGACATTCTTTCTCAGTAAGTTTTTGCTCACCTTTTTCTTCTTGTATGTCACGAATACGATTCATCGCTTTTACGAGCATAAATACTGCAAAGGAAATAATTAAAAAGCTAATTACATTATTGATAAAGACACCATATGAAAGAACAACAGCAGGTTTTGTCTCTGTGGCTTTCTTGAGAGTCCACACAAGATTTGAAAAATCAACACCACCCAATAGTATTCCTATAGGTGGCATTATTACATCTTTTACAAGAGATGAGACTATTGTGCCAAATGCACCTCCTATGATGATACCAACCGCCATATCGACAACATTTCCTTTTAAGGCAAATTTTTTGAACTCATTTATTATTTTCATATGTATCTATTATCGGATTTATATACCTTGTAGTATAGCAAAGTACCCCCATACTTTCCCACTCTTAGAGAAAGTTTTTTAGGTGTATACTGTCTTTGTATATGTCATATATAAAAAACAAAAATATACTCGCGACATCAGAAAAAAGAGAGCAGATTCTCTCTATTATTGAAGCAGGATATACCGCAATAGACACTTCGCATGTTATAAAAGACAGTATATCTCTTAGGGATAGTGTCCTTGAGGTGAGAGGCAAGAAATTTGATCTTTCTTTGTATAACAATATTTATATTTTAGGGTGCGGTAAAGTGGCTTGTAGTGCTGCATATAGTCTTGAAAAGATGCTTCAAGGACATGTCAAAAGCGGTGCGGTAGTCGGTATTACAGAGGGGGTGTGTGAGGTGATAGAGACTTTTCAGGGAACACACCCTCTCCCTTCTGAGGTAAATTTTAAGGCGAGTACACGAATGAAGGATATTGCAATGGGTGTAGAAGAAGATGATCTTGTACTGGTTGTTGTCGGAGGGGGCGGAAGCGCATTACTTTGTGGATCTTCTGATGAGCATGCACAAGGTGATCGTCTTTATAAAAAATTCTTACAATCAGGAGGAAGTATTCATGAACTCAATATTGTGCGTAAACATCTCTCAGATCTGAAGGGTGGAGGGTTGGCGCGGATCCTTTTTCCCGCAACAGTTGTGGGGCTTATTTTTTCTGATGTACCCGGTGGTGGCTATAGCAATGTTGCATCGGGTCCAACATATCTCGATACTACCACAGTAGATGATGCGATGGATATTATCACTAAATATTCATTAGGGGATTTTGATTTAGTAGAAACTCCAAAAGGCCCACACTTTTTTGAAAAAGTTCATAATATAGTTCTCGTCTCTAATATGACTGCATTAGATGCAATGAGTCAAAGGGCAAAAGAGTATGGGTACGAGACAGAGATTGTATGCGATGATTTTTTTGGCACACCTGAGATTCTCGCACAAAAAATGCAAGACGCTTCTCTCTCGGGTAAGGTGGTGTTGGCGGGGGGAGAGGTTTCTCTCTCTGTTCCTGAGGGTTGTGAAGGTAAAGGGGGTAGGAATGATTATATGGCACTCGAGATGATGGGTCTTTTGAATGAGGGTCAAGTGTTTGCATCATTTGCATCAGACGGACATGACAACTCAGATTCTGCAGGAGCCCTTGTTGATACTCTGGTTATAAAAAATCTCACATCCCGTGGTATAGAGAGTGGTTCTCATAAGGTGTGTTTGGATTCATACACACTTTTCGACGAAGCAGGAACTCTTATATACACAGGTGACATAGAAGCAAATGTATCGGATTTAATGGTGTTACTATACTAATAATGGTTATATGAGTGTTATCAAAAAAATTAGCGCATCAAAGATAAAGGATTCAAGAGGAAATCCAACCCTTTCTGTCTCTGTGAGGACGGATGATGGATTTGAAGGTATTTTCGAGGTGCCTTCAGGGGCAAGTACAGGTTCGCATGAGGCATATGAGATGAGAGATGAAGGAGGAAATGTTCGTGGTGCAATAGAGACTATCAATACCCTTATTGCCTCAGAGCTCACAGGAGTAGAGGTAACGAATCAGTATGCTATCGATGATGCGCTTTGTGAACTTGATGGTACGGAAAACAAAAGCAGGCTTGGAGGGAATGCACTCATTGGTGTTAGTACTGCGGTACTAAAGTGTGCTGCTAAGGCAAGTGGTGCGGAGGTGTATGAGTATTTGAGAGAAATGATTTCTATCCCATCATCTCGTGAGGTTCCTTATTTGTTTGTAAATCTTATCAACGGAGGAAAGCATGTAGAAGAGGGTAGTCTTTTCCAGGAGCATATTATTATTCCAGATACAGAGAGTGCTACTCGCGCGTATCAAATAGCGTATGTGGTGAAGTCTGCACTTGAGGAGTTGCTTAGAGATACTTTTTCTGAGTCAGGTATTGGGAGAGGAGACGAAGGCGGATTTTCTTTTGGTGTAGAGAGAGTGGAGGAAGCATTTGGGATACTTGCTGATGCAATCTATCGTGCAAGTATGGATGAGAAGGTATATATGGGTACAGATGTGGCAGCAACCTCATTTTTTTCTGGTGAGAAATATCATATTGATACGGGAAGCGTAGATAGAGAGGAACTCCTTTCTCTATATGGCTCTTTTATAAAAGAGTTTAATCTATGGTCAATAGAAGATCCTTTTTATGAAGAAGACTTCGAGTCTTTTTGTAGGTTGCACAAGACTCACGACGATGTATTCGTGATTGGAGATGATCTCACTGTCACAAATAAAGATCGTATAGAGAAAGCAGTAAAAAGTAATGCAATAAATGCCGTTATCATTAAACCAAATCAAATAGGTACTATACGAGAAACACTTGAAGCAATGCATTATGCACGCAATGCCGGACTCGAGTTGGTGGTAAGTCACCGTAGTGGTGAGACGATGGATGATTTTATTGCAGACCTCGCGTATGCCTTTGGGTGTTTTGGATTGAAGGCAGGAGCAGTTGGTGTGCCTGAGAGAGATGCAAAATATAAACGATTAATAGAAATTAGCTCGTAATTATGTCAACAGAAACTCGCATTATTGCCACCATAGGACCTTCTTCATGTAATGAGGAGATTATTGCCTCTATGATAGATGCGGGTATGGATATGGTACGACTTAATTTTTCTTGGGGCACCCATGAAAGTCATAGAGAGGTAATAAGCAGGGTGCGAACTATTGCAAAAGAGAAGGGTCTTTTTATACCTATTATACAAGACATATCAGGACCTCGATATGTAGATGTTGAAGGTCATCATTTTGATTATAGAATTCAAGACTTTCTTACTCAAAAAGATAAAGATGACTTACTTTTTGGTATTGGAATGTCTCTTGAATATGTCGCGCTTTCTTTCGTAGGCTCTACAGAGGATGTAGATATGGCACGTGTTTTTATAACATCACATCAAGGTGATGCAAAAATAATTGCAAAAATAGAGCGTAAAAATGCATTTGAAAATAGAGACGCAATCGTTAAATCGTCAGATGGAATTATGGTTGCAAGAGGTGATCTTGGTCACGAAATACCTCTCGAAGAAATCCCATTCGTCCAAGAGGAGCTTATTGTGGCGGCACATACCCACAAAAAGCCAGTGATAGTTGCAACAGGTATGATGACATCAATGATGAAAAGCCCCACACCATCTCGTGCTGATATTAGTGATGTGAGTGTGGCAGTATTAAAGGATGCAGATGCAGTCATGCTCTCTGACGAAACAGCAGTGGGGGAATATCCTGTGGAGGTGGTTGCTATGATGGAAAAGGTACTCGTAGCTTCGGAGTTGAGGAAAACAACACGACCACATTCTTTTTTTTAGAGAAGTCCTGCAGCAATAGTGAGCACACCAAAAAGGAGTACAAAATAACCAAAGTGTATACGCTCTGCTATTTTTAGTAGTCCATGAATAGTAAGAAGTCCAAATCCAAAAGAAAATACAAGGGCGACAAAAGATTCTGGAGAAAAGAGAGGGTTTGATATATTGAGAAGTATATTGCCACCAAGTACTACAGGAATACTCATAAGAAATGAGAGGCGTAGTGCATCTTCTTTGTTAAACTTTCGCAAAAGAAGAGCTGAGACAGTAAGGCCTGATCGCGAGAGTCCTGGGAGTGCCGCCATGGCTTGTACAAAACCAAGGAGGATGCTATCTAGGTGGGTGATATCAGAGACTTCTCTTTCTGATATGAGGTATTTTTCTAAGCTGAGCAAAACACCTGTGATGAGAAGCAGTACACCTATTCCTAATGTTATCAGTGTTGTATAAGAGTCTATAAGTATTTCATTTTCTTTTATAAAGAGACTGAGTAGGATACCAATAACTCCTGTAATAAGGGTGCTTATAAAAATAAAAGAAATGGTTTTTTTGTCTTCAAGAGATGCTGTTTTGAATTGAAAAAGCGAATACAGAAGTCTCTGAATATCTTTTCGAAAGTAGACGAGTGCAGCAAGAACGGTACCAAGGTGAAGAAAAAGAGCAAGGTGGATGGTATCTATAAGAGAGGTGTTGGCAAAAAAATGTGTACGGACAAGCACAATGATCCCTTCAGAGCTTACGGGAAGCCACTCAAAGACCCCTTGTACTATTCCTAAAATACTATATTCAAGCATGTGTCCTGTAGTATAGCAAAATAATAAAAAAATCACTTTGTTTTTGCACAGAATTATAAAAAAAGAAATTGCAAAAAGGCACAAAGATGCTATCTTTGTAGCATATTGCCTTTAAACATTTATCAGTAAAGGCAAGTTAATAAAATTGTAATGGAAGATCGTCAAATGTTTAAAGGCGACTGGACATGTGTTCAGTGTAATGGGTCTATAAAAGAACTCCCATTTGAGCCACGAGATACAAGTAATCTCATGTGTCGTGATTGTCATCGTAATAGTCGTCCAGAGCGACCTCGACGAGAGCAACGAGAGCGACAAACCTTTAGTGGAAACTGGAGTTGTAGCGACTGTAATGGGTCAATTACTGAATTACCATTTGAGCCACGAGATACAAGCAATCTCAAATGTAAAGAATGTTTCCGAAAAGAAAAAGGATTCTAATCATAAAAATAACTTTATAGAAAAAACACCCCTTTCGCAAAATGCGAAAGGGGTGTTTGTCTAATTCAACGAATACCTCTCATTGAGGTAACCAGCGCACTGCGCGGGGTATCAACCTGCACCTTGCGTAAGGTGGGGGTGTTGGGGACACGCTCTCCGGTATCAGAAAATATCAACCTTGACCCTTTCCAATGCACACTCCTGCCATGAAGGCGGACGGCTTTCTTTTTGAGGCGCTTTTTTTCGCGCAGCACTTGTCGTTGTTCGTCAAGAAGACTTTTTGTATCAGACATAGGTATAGTAACCTAATGGTGAAAGAACAGTGGATTTGTATTCTACAATATTTCTAAAATAAAACAACCCCATCTTACATACTATGTAAGATGGAGTTGTGATCCCTATTCTGGGACTGGGAGAGTTCGAAGGAACTCAATAACCCCCAAGAGACCATCCGTCTTGTGAAAGCTTTTTTCAAAGTAAGGCGGAGTTTGGCTCTGGTCTCCTGCCCACCATTCACTTGAAAATGCGATAATGTGGCCGGGAAATTGTATTTCTCTCAGATACTCTGCGAGTTCAGTGCCGGTCATCTTTCCATGTCCAAGGTTTTCGTCGATAAGTATCACATCATAAAAGTGAGGATTTTTCTCTACAATCACTTTTGCCCCCTCGGCGTTATTGATTCCCACTGTTTCAAATCCAGCTTCTCTAAGACTGAGAAGAATCAGTTGGTGTATATTTTGATCATCCTCTACGGATAGTATTCGCATATTCACTGTGTTTAGAGGTTTGTTATAAGGAAAGTTCCGTTTTTGAGCATACATTTATGAAGATATTTTGTCAATTTTTCATTATGGTATTTTTTTATGTATAATCAATGTGGGACTTGTTTTTTTCATCAACATGGAGGCGCTGTATGCAATCTCACCTATTTGATAGAGTTCTTGTTCTTGATAGTAGAGGGGTTATTATGGGGAGATCAAGCGTGAAGGCTGTTTTGACTGAGGTATTTCTGGGGACTATGCGAGTATTAGTCTCTAGTCCTTCTTTTCATATTGCTTCTCCACACAATATCCATCCTGTCCCTGAGGTGGTGATGTGGAATGAGCCGGTACGATTTATTATGTATAGGTCTCAGGGTCCGACACGGTATAATATTTTTTTAAGAGATGAACATACTTGCGGATATTGTGGAGGATATGGTGATACTCGTGATCATATACTCCCGAAGTCTCGTGGTGGTGTTCGTTCTTGGGAAAATATTATTACCGCGTGTCGTGTATGCAACTTAAAGAAAGGTGATCGTACGCCCGAAGAAGCAGGCATGCCACTTCTTTTTCTTCCGAGGAAGCCAAACACTCTCACGCTTGTGCTTTCAAAAGAAGGAAAAGGATCGTCGTATCCCAAGAGTTGGAAGCGATTTCTTGAAAATGCTGCGACCATCTAAGGTATGCGTTTTATAAGTCACCACTTTGTGTGGTGACTTTTTTATTTCACCACCTTTTCTTGTGGTGGTAGTGTATCGGTATATATGAGGAGAAATGTTTTTCTACCTATGAGCTGACCTCTTTCTGTCCGCACCTCTACTCTCCACAGGCCTTCTCGCAAAGATTCTTTTGTTGTATATCCACGATATCCTTCATCACGCCCTCCGCTGATTGAGAAGGGGATAGTGGTTTCTCTTTCCCAGGAACCCTCTTTTTTATAGAGCCAGATGTGTGAAATGGACTCTGTGATTTTTGTTGGAGCAAAAATAGCACTATATGCATAAAGAGGAGTATTTTTTGTGATATGAATGTGGGCAGGAGTTTCAAATGCAAACCATTTTTTCTTTTCTTGGGAGAGTATGTAGTCATTTCCGGATCTTTCTACATTAGAATAGATGCCAATACTTTTTAATGAAAGGGGAATCGGTGGAATGCTATTTGTAAAATAGAGTAGATTAAACACAATAAAGAGAGACACAACAGAGGTATACACATAGCGCTGGTGTGTATTGTTGTTTCTTTTCTTTTGTATAAGAGTAATAAGGAGAGTGATTGTAATAAGACTTACTGTGCCACTTAGGATGAATATAAATGCTCCCATTTTCCCTATGAGGACAGGTATAAAAAATATAAAGAAAGAGAAAAGAGCAATAAAATAGATGCTTATATGAAAGATATATTGTGTATATTTTTCTTTAAAAAATTCATTTCCAAAGAGGAGTGTGACAAGGATGATGAGGAAGGGCCAGTTTTCTATAAGGGTACCACTACGAGAATAAAAAATAATGAATCCACTAAAGAGTCCCCCAAATGCATACTGTAGTGTGTAGGGGAGGAAGAGTTGTATACGAGAAGATGCCTTGAGGTGATGTATGAACACAATGCTCGTACCTGCAATTAAGAGATATGAAGAGAGGATCATATTATCAAGCCATAGATCAATCCTTGAGAGAGTGAGGCTATCCACAATAAATCCTGTCGCAAGCGCCACCCAAGAGAGTGTTCGCTCATGTGTAATAAAAAAATCTTTTACAAGAGTAAAACGCATGCTCTTAATAGTATCAAAAATAAAAAAGATAGGAATTGTAGGCTGTTTTTAAATCAAAAAGGGGGAGTAAGAGGTATTTGGAAAAAGGGTGTAAATGTATTGACAAATATATGCAAATATGTTACTATTGAGTAAAGGGTATAAGCCCTTTATTATTATGACATATTTATTGAACATCGCTCTTATGGGCGTTTTTACTTTATCAGGCGTGTTGGGTGCTACGACTTCGGCCGTGGAGACTCACATATATGAGTCACCTAAGGTTTTGGCGGAGATTTCTTCATTGCGTCTTACTGGCTACAATGCAGTTATAGAACAGACAAATGAAGATCCTATGACCACTGCCTCAGGTGCACGGTCAAATCATGAAACCATTATCGCTCGTTCACGAGACATGGCGGATATCTTACCTTATGGAACGATAGTCTCTCTTTCTTATGGAGGAGGAGGGGATTCGTGTGGGTTTCAAAAGGTAGAACATCTTGTTGGATATCGAGTTGTTGCAGATACAATGCATAAACGAAAAACACGACAGGTAGATGTACTTTTTGGTACAGAAGATGTTGTGAGATTGAAAGAGAATCGTCTCAATCCTGCAATGGTGATGGGTATCTGCGAGGTGGATATACGTGTGGTGGGATATGTTCCGATTAAAGATATACCTTCTACACAAGAAGAGCTTCGATTGCTCGTAGAGAATTCATCATAACAATGAGTCGCCACACATAGTGTGGCGATTTTTTGTCTTTAAAATAACAATTGCGTGCTTGAGAAAAAGGTGTAAGTGGGGTATAGTATGGATGATACATAATCCCCCGAAAGGTGCGGAATTTTTTTATCTCATAAACATATAGTATGGAAATAAGAAACATTGCAATCATTGCTCATGTGGACCACGGTAAGACGACTCTGACCGATGCTATTTTGGCACAAACTGGCGCAGGGAAAGAAGGCGTCTCTATGGATTCTGATGCGATAGAAAAAGAAAGGGGTATTACTATTTATGCCAAGAATACAAGTGTTTTTTATAAAGGGACAAAAATTAATATACTTGATACACCAGGCCACGCGGATTTTGGTTCTGAGGTAGAGCGGGTACTTCGATCCATAGACACGGTTCTTCTGGTGGTAGATGCGGCAGAGGGTCCAATGCCACAAACAAAGTTTGTATTAAAAAAATCTCTTGAACTGGGACTAAAACCTATTGTCATACTTAACAAAATAGACAAACCTGCGGCTGATGTAGATATGGCACAAGAGGCAGTATATGAGCTTTTCCTCAACTTGGGAGCGACAGATGAACAGCTTGATTTTCCTACACTCTATGCAATAGGTCGTGACGGTGTCGCAAAGAGAAATATGGATGATCATGCAGTAGATCTTTCGCCTATACTTGATACTATTCTCGAAAAAGTAGAACCTCTTTCTGGCGAAGGTCATAGAAAAAAACCTTTACGCGCACAGGTATTTAATCTTGCATACGATAATTTTCTAGGTCGTATGGGTGTTGCACGAATCTATGAAGGAACAATAAAAGATAGACAAGAGCTTTTTATAAAGTCTACACCGATAGAAGAAGGATCCTCTGTAGAGTTGTTTAAGGGTAAGGTGACAAAGCTTTTTACTTTTGAGGGACTCAACAGAAAAGAGGTGAGTGAGGCTCATGCAGGGGATATTGTGCTAGTCGCTGGTATTCCTGATATTTTTATTGGTCAGACATTGCTCCAAGAAGAGGAAGGAGAAGTACTTCCTCCTATTCATGTTGATGAGCCGACCATTTCTTTTTTTATGTTTGTAAATGATTCTCCATTTGCAGGAAGGGTTGGTAAATATGTGACAGGACGACAGATTCAAGAGAGATTGGAAAAGGAACTTGAGGTAAATGTGGGATTGAAAATAGATATAGGAACAGACGGGCGTGTAAAGGTGTATGGTAGAGGTGAACTCCATTTGGCAATACTTATAGAAAACATGAGGAGAGAAGGTTTTGAACTGGCAGTTTCTCAGCCTGAAGTTATCTTTAAGGAGGTGGATGGTAAAAAACTTGAGCCATATGAGGAGGTAAATGTGTTGGTGCCGGAGGAGTTTTCAGGAACTGTAATCGAAAAACTTTCTAAGCGTCGTGGTGTTATGACTGGTATGGGACAAGAACATGGGGAGGTAAGGATTTCTTTTGATGTACCGACGCGAGGACTTCTTGGATACAGAAATGAATTTATTATTGATACAAAAGGTGAGGGTATTTTGACATCTATCTTTTCGCACTTTGGATTGTATGCGGGAGAAGTGCAGAAAACAGAGCTTGGATCTATGGTGTCTATGGCGACAGGTAAAGCTCTTGGTTTTGCACTTGCCAACCTTCAAGAGAGAGGTACTCTCTATATCGGACCCAACACTGAGGTATATGAAGGTATGGTGGTAGGTAACTCTTCAAAAGGTGAAGATATGTCAGTAAACCCCACAAAAGGAAAACAACTCACTAATATGCGTGCAGCAGGATCAGATGAAAATATTCGTCTTGCTCCCCCTCTTGACCTTACTCTTGAAAAGGCACTTGGTTTCATGAGAGAGGATGAATATCTCGAGGTAACCCCTGATGCAGTTCGTCTTCGCAAGCAGTATCTTACAGAGAGTGAACGGTCTCGTAATAAAAGAAAATAAATCCAAATAAAAATACCCCCAGAAGGGGGTATTTTTATAACTTAAGCTTTTGATACGTTCACTGCGTTTTGTCCCTTGGGACCTTCAGCAACTTCAAAAGTAAGTTCGTCACCTTCGCGTAGATCATCAAAGGCTACATCCTTTAGCTCGTTTGCGTGAAAGAAAAGATCCTTTTCTTCACCCTCTCGGCCAATGAATCCAAAACCTCTGTCACCTACAAGACGACTTACTGTTCCTTTTTGCATTTCTGTAAGAGAAATTATGTGTATAAACTTATCAAACATTACACTGTAGTACAAAACCCGACTCCGAATCTCTTACAGCTATGACTTGATTAACTACAATCATATCACAATCAGTCTAAAATGTCAATCATTTATATACACAAAAAAACTTTCAATATTTGTATTGTGTTTTTTAGAATTTTTTAGGGTTTTGATATTCGGATTTCGAATTTAATATTGTTATACTATAAGTATGAAAAAGAAGGCAGTATTTGCGGGAGGGTGTTTTTGGGGTATGGAGGATTTATTTCGTACACTTGCCGGGGTACTGGATACAGAAGTGGGGTATAGTGGTGGAGATCTGCCTTCGCCAGAAGGTGCGAATGACGGAAACAATCCCACATATGAAAATCATCCTGGGTACGCTGAGGCACTACAAGTAGAATATGATGATGAAAAGATCTCATATAGAGATTTGTTAGATTTCTTTTTTCAAATACATAACCCCACGACACGGAACAGGCAAGGAAATGATATCGGGGATTCATATCGTTCAGCAATTTTTTACCAGAACCAGAAAGAGAAAAAAGAGGCGGAACAGTTTATACAGATTGTAAACGATTCGGGACGGTGGAAAGATCCAGTAGTGACATCACTTGAACCCTTAACACATTTCTATAGGGCAGAGGATTATCACCAAGATTACCTTGTCCGTAATCCGGGAGGGTATACATGTCATACAGTATATTTTGATAGTTATATTAATAGTAATAAAAAATAATTATGAATGAAAAAATAGCAAAAAAAGTAGGAGAAGCATATGCATTTTCATATGTACTCAAAGACCTTTATCACAAGACACCTGATACCTTGGATGTGATTCTTGGATCTCATAGTGCATCACTTGTTTCTACCGTAGAGGATCAGATGAAGGGTCTCGAAGAGGTGTCATCATTTTTTTCTATGAAGGAAATAGTCCTTCCAAAAGCAGAACGAACAAAGCTAAAAATACTTCATATGGGCGATTTTTATGTAGGAGATGACTGGGATGATGAGGCAGAGGTATTGGAGTGGCTTAGTTTCTTTCTTGGGGGAGCGCTGATTCATTGGCAACTTGTGTATGGTGCTGCTCGAGAGATAGGAGACAAGGATTTTATAAAAGTGACAAAAGATGGAGTAGATTATTTTTCTTCTCTTTTAAAAAAAGCAAAAGAAAGTGCAGAGGCAGTTGGTGTTGCAAGAACAAAAGAAGAGTAAAGGAACAGAGAATGTTTTGAAGATAAAAAAGAGCCCGTAATGGGCTCTTTTTTATGATCTTTTTTTCTTTGAGGCTTTTTCTGCCAACATCTCTCTCTTTTTTTCCAGTCTCTTTTTTGTTTTTTTAGAGCGAGAGGTTTTCATTGTACCTACTCCTGTGCTTCTTTTTGCCATTTAATTAGTGATTAGGGTATAGGGTATAGGGTATAGGATCTGAAGATCTTTTACCAATACACAACCAAACTTTTAATTGTAGCATCCTGTACCAAAAGTGGTGTGGGGTGCCATAATAGCTCGTTTAACTCGTAAATTCGAAATTCTAAATCCGAAATTCGAAACAATTTATAAATCATAATCTTAAAACCAAAAATGCGTCTAGTATTTTTAAATTTAAGAATTTAGAATTTGTTTCGGATTTCAAGCTTCGATCTTCGTGCTTAGAACTATACACTACTTATTCCTTTTCGTTAAGGGTGTGTGCGGAATAGAGCTTGTCAATAGCATCTGCCAAAGCATGATCTTTTACGGTGATAGACTTTACCTCATGTGTTGATAGTTGAAAGGTAAGTCTGTTATATGAGTGCAGGTGTACATCGGGATGGTGATCTACTCTGTCGGCAACTCGCGCAACTTCTTCCAAAAAAGCTACTGCTTCAGAAAAATTTTTAAAGCTAAGGGTTTTTTCTAAGTGTGTGGTGTGGATTTTCCATGTCATATCTTACTGTAGCTTACCCGCAACATATCCAGTCGTCCAGCAGAGTTGTAGTGAGTATCCACCAGATGGGCGATTTATATGGAGGATATCTCCCGTAAGATAAAGATTATTATAGAGTTTAGATTTCATTGTTTTGGTGTCTACTTCATCGAGAGGCACACCTCCATCTGATATAACGGCCCTATCCATCCCCATAAGCCCCTCTATATGTACAGGTAAGCCCTTGAGAAGATGCACAAGCTTTTTCCTTTCTTCTTTGGATATACTATGCACTTTTGTCTCTGGATCAGCGATAGGTCGAAAGTCAAGAATAGTTTGATGAAGTCCCTGGGGGGTAATTTCTTTTATAATATTTTTAAATGCTTTGTTTTTGTGAGTATCGAAGACGGCAAGAATTCTTCGCTCAAGGCTCCCTGTATCCGTATCTGGGTAGCAATCTATGTGCGCGGTGACTTCACCTTCGTGGAGTAGATCCGCAACTTTTTTTGCCGCATTGAGTATGAGTGGTCCCGAGAGACCAAAATGTGTAAAAAGTACTTTTCCTTTTAGTGCAAATGCTTTTTGTGTCTCTACGAAAAAAGTAATCTTCATAAAGGAAAGAGAGGTGCCAGAAAGTTTTTTTACCCACGAATCAGACGCTCGCAGAGGTACAATATTTGGCTCTGGCTTTATGACAGTGTGCCCGATCGCTTGTAGCCATAGAAATCCATCTCCAGTAGAGCCTGTTTCTGGATGAGATGATCCTCCTGTTGATATGATGTAGTTGTCGGCAGTGTATACTTCTCCTTTTGTCTCTACTGATAATACTTTTTTATTTTCTTTATCAACATTTATTTTAGTAACCCCACTTTCTACAAAAATATCCGTGTTTTTATTGTCGGCGTATTTTTCCATGACACGAAAGACATCAAGCGCACTTTGACTCTTAGGGAATACCCTCTCCCTTGCTTCAATCACTAAAGGTAACTTTCTTTTTTCGAAAAAAGTAAAAGTGTTTTGTATATCAAACTGAGAAAAGGTGGAGTAAAGATGCTTTTCTGCATCACCAAATTTTGAAAGAAATTTCCGTATATCATAGGTGGCATTGGTGATGTTACATCTCCCTCCACCAGTAATGCGGAGTTTTTCTCCGAGTGTCTTATTTTTCTCTAAGAGAAGTACCTTTTTCCCGTTTGCACCAGCAGTACCGGCGGCCATCATTCCTGATGCACCGCCCCCTATTACTATGACATCATATTTTTCTTTCGTTATTTTTTTCATTGAAATTCTACAATATCACATTTTTGTCAATAAAATTGTTCTTTTCGTCTCTAAATTACAATATCTTTGTGCTAAAATAGGTAGATGATACCTCAGAAAGAAGCACTTAAGGTGCTAAAAATGGGTGAAAATGTGTTTTTGACGGGTCCTGCGGGATCTGGAAAAACATATGTTCTCAATGAATATATAGAATTTCTAAAAAGTCGAGGTGTTGAGGTGGCAGTCACAGCCTCAACGGGTATAGCGGCGACACATCTAAAAGGAGTCACAATCCACTCTTGGTCCGGTATCGGTATAAAGGATAGACTTTCTCCTTATGATCTGGAGGCTCTTGAAGAAAAGGCATATCTTTGGAAGAGATTTGAAAAAACAAAAGTGCTTGTGATAGATGAGATTTCTATGCTTAGTGCATCAACTCTTGATTGTGTGGATCGAGTGTGTAAACTTTTTAAACGAAATGAACTTCCTTTTGGGGGTATGCAGGTGGTATTTTCAGGAGACTTTTTTCAGCTTCCTCCGATACAAAGAACACAATCATATAGTGATGATGGTCTTTTTTTTGATGAGCCACAAGAATCTACCACCCCTTTTGCATTTACTTCTGATGCATGGAAGAATTCTCATTTGCATGTATGTTACCTCTCTGAACAACATCGCCAAGAAGATAGTGACCTCCTCTCTATCCTTGACGCCATTCGTGAAGGGGTGTGGGATGAAGAGTATATGAGAGTGTTAGAAGAAAGAATTGTAGAGCATCATGATGAAGAGATTACAATGCTCTACACCCACAATGTAAATGTTGACGCATTTAATGGTAAAAAATTAAATAGTATAGACACTCCGTTACGAGAGTATGTCATGAGCACCTCAGGCAAAGCCCCTCTCATAGAAACACTAAAGAGAGGATGTCTTGTGCCTGAAAACCTCATTATAAAAGAGGGTGCATTTGTTATGTTTGTAAAAAATAATCCTTCTGTAGGCTATGTCAACGGAACGACGGGTGTGGTTATTGGCTACAGTAATGATGGGTATCCTATAGTGGAGACCAAAGATGGTAGAGAGTATGTTGCCACACCTCAGTCCTGGTCTATTGAGGAGGGTTCAAAAGTATTAGCAGAGATTTCTCAAGTCCCCTTGAAGCTTGCCTGGGCTGTCACAATTCACAAAAGCCAGGGAATGACACTTGATAGGGCAGTGATAGACCTCTCTTCTTCTTTTGTCGAGGGACAGGGGTATGTGGCACTGTCACGAGTAAAAACTCTTGATGGTCTTTTTCTCAAAGGGTTCAACCAAATGTCTCTTGAAGTGCATCAGGAGGTGCGTCATATGGATGGAGAGTTGCGAAGTCTTTCGTCTCTACTCTCGACAGAGCTCCAGGACCTTGTAGAAGATGAGTTTATACAAAGACATGAGCGATTTCTTGAAAGTATTGGTGTCGAAAAAGGAAGAGTGTTAAAAAAATCAAATCACACTCTCTCTACATATGACCGTACTCGTCTCTTGCTCACACAAAAGATGTCTTTAGAGGATATGGTAGAGGAACGAGAGGTACAAAAAAATACACTTTTAAATCATATAGAAACTCTTCTTGAGAGAGGTGATATTACAAAAGAAGATATTCTCTATCTACAACCTGAGACAGATGAGTTTAAAGAAATGATTAAAAAAATGAGAAAAGAACAAGAAGCTCTTGATACAGGTAAGCTCACACCCCTCTTTCGTGCACTTGATGAGAAGTATTCTTTTGATGACTTGAGATTTGGGAGGCTTTTTTGCTAGAGTTCTCTACAGGTTTTTCCTTGCACTTCCTCATAATACAAGTAGAATAAAGGCGGTTTGGGAGATTTTTTCCCACCACAATAAGCCCGATTGCGGGTATTTTGTATGTCTGTTGTATGGATAAAGATCGGTTAGAGGAAAAAAAGAAAAGACTTCACCACAAGCTCTACATGATGATGATTGAAATCATTTTTATTTTTGGTATTCCTGCAGTGCTTGGATTTTTTTTAGGACAGTTTCTTGACACTACTTTTGGGACCGGACGCACATGGAGTATCATCGTCCTACTCTGTGCATTTGTTATCTCTTGGATATACCTCATAGTGCGTGTAAGAAAAATAGGAGCAGAAATAAAGGCAGTAGAAAAAGAATTACACACCCACAATGAATAATTTTTTGCGTATACAAAAAGATATTGTCTCTGTAGAACCTGATGTGCTTTTTTTTATTGGCGACCTTCCTGTGAGCAACTCTCTTTTGATGGCTTTTGTCGTGCTGGTGATACTTGGGATATTTGGATATGTCGTGACACGATACTTTAAGGTGCGACCTAGTGCATTTCAAAACGCAGTAGAGATGATGTATGAAGGGATGTATGAGCTCGTAGAACAAATCATGGGCTCAAAAAAAAGGGCAGATGCCGTCTTTCCTCTTATTGCGGCACTTTTTGTCTATATTGCGGTTGCAAACATCCTCCCTCTTATTCCTGGGTTTGCGAGCTTCGAGGTTGGTGGGGTGTCTCTCTTTCGTACTCCTACATCTGATTTCAATACCACCTTTGCTCTCGCTGGAGCAATGATGATATTGATTCAGTTTGTGAGTATAAAAGAGTGGGGTTTTTTTGGATATGCGGGGAGGTTTATCAAAGTAAAAGAAGTATTTCTTGCATTTCGCAAAGGGGTAAAGGAGGGGGTGATGGCGATCGTTGAGTTTTTTATAGGGCTTTTGGATATAGTTGCAGAGTTTGCAAAAGTGATTTCTCTTTCATTTCGTCTCTTTGGAAATATGCTTGCGGGAGAGATTTTGGCAGTATTGCTTTTAGGTGCATTTGCCTATGGGTTGCCCGCACTATGGCTTTCTCTCAACTTACTTTTTGCAGTAGTACAAGCGGTAGTGTTTGGAGCTTTGGTGGCAGCCTACTACATGCTTTCAGTAAAGCCTGAAAGAGTGGAGGCATAAGGTGTTCACGAGTAACATATGTCAGAGAGTTATCTCTGGTATATGTTAACCGTGAACGGTTAAATACATTATTCATTTTTATAGTACACATATATGGATCCAGTAACATCAACAGGTCTTGGGATAGAGTCGGCTCGAGTACTCGCAAAAGGTCTCGCCACAGTATCTCTCTTTGGTGCCGCAATCGGAGAAGGGTATTTAATAGGGAAAGCTCTTGAGGCAATAGGAAGAAATCCTGAAATGTCAGGAGAGATTTTCACAAAGATGATTATCGGTGTAGCGATGGCAGAATCATCAGCTATTTATGCACTCGTATTATTTTTCCTTATCTAGGAATATCTTTTTTATAGAGTTATGGAAATACTATTAGAGGCATTGGGAAATATTGGTTTTGACTGGAGGATGGCACTTGCCAATCTGGTTAATTTTTTGATTATTTTTTTTCTTTTAAAAAAATTCGTATGGCAGTCTTTACGGACTACTCTTGATGAAAGAAAGACAAAAATAGAGAAAGGTATTCAGGATGCAGAAGATGCACAGATGATGCATCAAAATGCAGAAAAAGAATACCACAACACCCTCAAAGAGGCAGCAAAAGAGGCTTTCTCTATAGTGGGGGGTGCACATACAGAAGGAAAAGAAATAGTTGCATCAGCACGAGAAAAAGCCTTTCAAGAGGAGATCTCTATTAGAGAAGAGGGTAAAGCTCTCCTTGCAAAAGAGCACGAGGATATGAAAAAAGCCTTCCAAGAAGAAGCAATAGAGCTTGTCATGAGTGGGGTAGAGAAGGTGGTGAAAGAAAAAATGACAAAAGAAAAAGACGAGGCATTTATACGATCAGCGCTCAAGCAATAAGCCATGATTACTCCACGCATTTTTGCAGAGGCTCTTATAGAGCTTACAAAAAAAGGTGATAGTGGCTCAAGCAATAAGCCATGATTACTCCACGCATTTTTGCAGAGGCTCTTATAGAGCTTACAAAAAAAGGTGATAGTGATCGTATACTTGATGCGGCAGTTTCTTTTTGTAAAGAGAGAGGCATGATGTATCTCTTGCCTGATGTAGTTTCGCATTTAGAGATGCAGAGTCTTCGCGAAAGAGAGTATGATAAAACGCTCATCAAAACTGCTCATGATGTCAATCCAAAGGTGGTCAAAGATATTGAGAGTTTTATAGATGGGAAAGATGCAGAACATGTGGTAGACCCACTTTTGATTGGTGGATTTACTGCAGAGACTGGTGAGAGATTTTATGATGCGAGTATAAAAAATTATATATTTCGATTAAAAAAACAATTACAGGATTACTAAATAAAAACAATATATGAGTGTAGAGATGATTATACATAAACTAAAAGACAAGATAGAGTCATTTGACCCCGCGATGGAAGTGACAGAGACTGGGCGTGTGGTGGAGATTGCAGATGGTATTGCAAAGGTGGTAGGTCTCTCAGGGTGTCGTTCGCTGGAAATGCTTCTTTTCCCAGAAGATACTCTTGGTATTGCACAAAACCTTGAAGAGGGCTCTGTGGGCGTGATGATACTTGGCCAATACACTCATATAAAAGAAGGAGATACTGTGAGAAGAACCGGTACCGTCCTCTCTATTCCTGTAGGTGATGAATTTTTAGGGAGAGTAGTAGATCCTCTTATGCGTCCACTTGATGAGAAGGGTGAGATACAAAGCTCCATTGAATATCCTGTAGAAAAAGTAGCGCCCTCTGTGATGACGCGAGAGCCTGTGAGTGAGGCTCTTCAGACAGGTATCAAGGCGATAGACTCTTCTATACCAATAGGACGAGGACAGAGAGAACTCATTATAGGAGATAGACAGACAGGAAAGACTACACTTGCACTCGACACTATCTTAAACCAAAAGGGAAGAGATGTATTATGTATTTATGTTGCGATTGCACAAAAGCGATCTAAGATTGCCCGCATTGTGTCTCTCCTAGAGGAGAGGGGTGCTATGGAGTATACAACCATCGTGCTCGCAGGTGCATCTGAGGGTGCTTCGTATTCCTATCTTGCTCCATACTCTGGAGTGGCATTGGCAGAGTATTTTATGGACCAAAAAAAGGATGTCTTGATTGTCTACGATGATCTTTCTAAACATGCAAATGCATATAGAGAGATTTCTCTTCTTTTGCGTAGACCTCCGGGAAGAGAGGCGTATCCAGGTGATGTATTTTATCTTCATTCTAGACTTCTTGAGCGTGCGTGTAGACGAAATGAAGAATCAGGAGGAGGCTCTATTACTGCACTTCCTATTATCGAAACTCAGGCGGGAGATGTGTCAGCCTACATTCCTACCAATGTGATTTCTATTACTGATGGTCAGATAGTGCTTGAGGCGGGGCTTTTTTATAAAGGTATTCGACCCGCAATCAATGTGGGTGCATCTGTCTCTCGTGTAGGTTCAAGTGCACAAATCAAATCTATGAAAAAAGTGGCAGGAAAAATGAAATTACAAATGGCACAGTTTAGAGAGATAGAGGCGTTTGCGCAGTTTGCATCTGACCTTGATAGCGCGACAAAAGCACAGCTAGAAAGAGGTGTTCGTATTCAAGAGCTCTTAAAACAAGCACCATTTAGCCCGTATACCACAGCATCTCAGGTGGTGCTTATGTATGCTGCAGGAAAAGGAGTGCTCGATACCATACCCCTCTCTGATATTCGTCGATGGGAGAGTGAGGTAATAGAGTTTTTTTCTTCACATCATGAAGAGCTTTTGAATCGTATTGAGAAGGGTTGGGATGACGACATAGAAAAGGACTTAGAGATGGCACTTGGTATTTTTGCCGATACATTTAAGTCCAGCAATTAAGGTTGAAAGTATTTAAAATTTTGAATTTAAAACTCAAAATTTAAAATTAAAAAAATATGGCCCTGCAAACAAAAATAATAAAATCAAAAATCGCATCAGTTCAAAATATTCGTAAGATTACGAAGGCCATGGAGCTTGTGTCTGTTGCAAAAATGAGGAAGGCGGTAGCCCGCACACTTTCGACGCGATTGTATGCCACAAAGGCACTTGAGATTTTGATTGCACTTTCAAAAGATTCTAGTTTTAGACACCCTTTACTCACTTCACCAGATGCCCCAAAAACTCTTTTTGTGATGATCTCTGCGAATAAGGGACTTTGTGGAAGTTTTAATGTGCACAACAATAAAAAAGTACAGTATTCAATCTCAAAATATGGAGGAAAAGAAAAACATACTTTTATTACCGTAGGAAAATACGCAGAACGGTATATCTCTTCTATAGGGGCGGAGAGTATCGCAAGCTTCATAGAGATTCCAGAAAGTCCGACATTTGAAGACATACGCGCTCTCTCTCGTGTGATACTTGATGAGTTTATGGGGGGTAAATATGACAAGGTGATGATCTCGTATTCACACTATATATCAGCACTCTCTACTCTTCCTGTGATTCGTCAGCTATTGCCAGTGACTCGTGATGGGGTAGAGAGGATGATTACTGAGCTTGATGAGATAGACAATAGCGTGACTGATATTTCGAGAAAATCATTTTCAAATTATGTGTATGAGCCTGGTGAGGAGGTGCTTCTCAATGCACTTCTCCCTAGACTGACAGAAGCACGAGTGTATCAAGCGGTAGTAGAGTCTTATGCGAGTGAACACAGTAGTCGTATGTTTGCAATGAAAAATGCAACAGAAAATGCTGATAATTTAAAGGAAAAACTTACCCTTTCATATAACAAAGCACGACAAGAGGGTATTACCAATGAGATCTCAGAGATTGCATCTGGTGCAGAGGCACTTTCTGGATAGTATATTACTAGGGGCACATGCTCATATTTATTAATAAAGAGATTCATGACAACAAAAGATAAGACAATACAAAAGGGAGAGGTGATTCAGATTATTGGAGCAGTCGTAGACTGTGTATTTCCCGAGGGAGAGGTACCCCAAGTGTATGATGCGCTCGTGGTAGATAATGGTGGAAAAGAGCTTGTGCTTGAGGTACAAAAACACATGGGCTTGCGTGAAGTGCGTACCGTTGCAATGGGTCCTACTGACGGTCTTTCGAGAGGAGTAGAGGTGATGGCAACAGGTGCTCCTATCTCTGTTCCTGTAGGTCCTGAAACTCTTGGAAGAATGTTTGATGTAGTGGGTAATCCTATTGATGCTCTTCCTCCTCTCAAGGGTGTAAAAAAATATCCAATCCATAGACCCGCACCTGCACTAAGTGAGCAGTCTACGACGAGTGATATCTTGGAGACTGGTATCAAAGTGATTGATCTCATGTGCCCTTTCCTCAAGGGAGGAAAGGTAGGACTCTTTGGTGGTGCAGGAGTAGGAAAGACGGTGACGATGCAGGAGCTCATACGAAATATTGCCGCAGAGCACGGAGGGTACTCTATGTTTGCGGGTGTAGGAGAGCGTACTCGTGAAGGAAATGATTTATATCGAGAGATGCAGGATAGTAAGGTGCTTGATAAAACGGCACTTCTCTTTGGTCAAATGAATGAGCCACCGGGAGCGCGTGCACGCGTGGCTCTCTCTGCACTCGCGATGGCAGAGTATTTTCGCGATGAAGAGGGAAGAGACTTACTTCTTTTTATAGATAACATATTTCGATTTTCACAAGCTGGATCAGAGCTTTCTGCACTTCTCGGAAGAATGCCATCTGCAGTGGGGTATCAACCAACACTTGCATCAGAGATGGCGACACTTCAAGAGCGTATTACATCTACCAAGAAGGGGTCGATTACCTCAGTACAGGCTATTTATGTTCCTGCTGATGATCTCACAGATCCTGCACCGGCAACTACTTTTGCACACATCGACTCTACTGTGGTGCTCGCACGAAACCTTGCAGAGCTAGGAATATATCCTGCCATTGATCCATTAGAGTCAACTTCAACCGTTCTTGATCCGATGATAGTAGGAGAGGATCACTATACTACTGCACGAGATGTACAAAAGATTTTGCAACGATATAAGGATCTACAAGATATTATTGCTATTTTGGGTATGGATGAGTTGCTTGATGAGGACAAGCGTACTGTTGCGAGAGCGAGAAAAATCCAAAAATTCCTCTCACAACCATTTTTTGTGGCGGAACAATTTACAGGTACACCAGGAGCATATGTTTCTATTAAAGATACGGTAAGAGGTTTTCGTGAGATTTTGGATGGTGTACATGATGAAGTTCCCGAAAATGCTTTTTACATGAAGGGTGGCATTGAAGAGGTAACTGGATAAGTGCTATGAAGACTTTTACTCTTGATATTATTACACCTGAGAAGCATGCGTACCATTCTTCTGGTGTGTATCGTCTCGACATACCTACTCAAGCGGGGGAGATTGGTGTGCTTGCACACCACACCCCCCTCATTTCTCTTTTAAAGGCGGGTGAAATGAGAGTGTATACACTTGATGAAGGTGTGCTGCACATGACGGTGTCTTCTGGAGTACTCAAAGTAAGAAAAAATGGAGAGGTGATAGTGCTTGCTGATACTTCAGAGCGGGCAGAGGAAATAGATGTCTCACGAGCAGAGGAAGCTCGTCAGCGTGCAGAGCAGATACTTCTAGAAAAAGAAAAACTCAGTGTAGAAGATTTTGCAAAGTTTACAGGATTTTTAGAAAAAGAAATAGCTCGTATCAAAGTAGGAAGTAAGGGTAGAAAATAAAGGTTTGTTCATCTGAGAATACGAAGTATTAAAGAAGGTGATATACTTTGGGTATGTCACCTTTTTTTATTTTACTACTGGGATATGCTCTTTTGGTAGGAGCATTGGTGCTCAACATAGGTGCGTCTTCGCTCGGCATACCTAGCTGGTATGATGTGATAAAAAAGACTCGTTCTATACGACCCGTTCATTATCTGTGGTTACTCCTGCTGTACCCTCTGTTTTTGGGCATTATCGCATATGGGGCACTCTCGTTGCTTCGCTAATTTTTACGTGATACAAGCTCCATCACATTTCGTATGACGGGGTTTAATTTTGGAAATTTTGAAAAAAATCAGGCTTTCGGTGTACAACAGACAATCAGATCAAAAAAATAACCCCCAGTCAAAATATTTTATTTTCTATGATCCAGCCCATGGGGTGCCAAATATACCCACCGCAAGCTCTCCCCATACGAGAATAAATACAATTACTATAAAAAGTAAAATAAAAAATCGATATTTAGAACTTCGGAATTTTCTATATGTAATGTTTAAAAAGAGGGAGGTGACGGAGAGGAGAATACCGGCAATGATAAAATCTGATAGAGTCCAGACTACTTGGTCAGTAAAAAACATAGCCACAAAGGGTATAAGGAGTAGGAAGAGTAGTATGCCTGCATTGTAGACTATGTGTGTGGTAATTTTATTCATGTTTTTAGTGTCTATATAATAGCATGCTTTTTGTGGTAGTTTTTTATGTGTGTACAAAAGAAAAACCACCATATCTATAATCAACGAAAGAGAGTTTAAAATTTTAACATACAGAAGGCAGTCGGTAATTAGGACAAGTGATATTTGTGTGTCATAAAGCAATAAAGATTTCTTTTTGTCAATATTTAGTGTATACTGTAGTTACTTTCCTATTTCTATCTATTACAGAAACCTTATTAGCTTATTAGTATAATCAAAAACGATATGGATTCATATAACTCTCCGACCACGAAATCTCTCTATAAAGGAACTCAGATTGTGTGGTATATTTTTGGTTTTCTCGAAGCACTGTTAGCAATGCGATTTATCTTAAAGTTACTTGGTGCAAATCCGGACGCAGGCTTTAGTAGCCTTATATACGACCTAAGTCATATTTTTGTGGCACCTTTTCTCGCTGTCTTTGAAATGACAAAGGTGGACACCAGCGTCTTTGAGTGGACAACTCTTTTAGCAATGTTCGTCTACTATCTTATTGCGTGGGCACTTATCAAATTATTCTTTATTAGTAAAACTGTGTCTACATCAGAGGCAGCTTCAAAATTAAATGAAGTAGAAAATCATTATTAATTAATAAATGTATATGGGACTTATTCTTTGGATTATATTTGGAGGTCTTGTTGGATGGATTGCATCTCTTATTATGAAGACCGATGCTGAACAAGGCATTATCCTTAACGTAGTAGTTGGTATTGTTGGTGGCATTATCGGTGGATGGATCATGAGTTTTTTTGGTCAGACCGGCGTGGGCGACTTCAATGTCTATAGTTTTCTCGTAGCACTTCTAGGGGCAATTGTCCTCATTTGGATTGTTAGAATGGTACGAAGATAATAGGACAGTAAAGAGTTTTAACACATTTACTTACTTTCAAAATACACAATATAAAAACCACTCAAAAGAGTGGTTTTTATATAGACGCAAAAATGTCAAACATCGGATGTTTGACATTTAGAGTATGTGTGAAAGAGGAAATAGAAAAACCCGCCGAAAACAGGTTTTTCTGTTGGCGGGTTAAAGGATTACGAATCAAGAATTAAGTCAGCTATCTTGCGAGCAATATCAAACCATTTTCTCTTCACACATATACCAAGCACTTCTCCAAGTGCTTCGGTACGACGTGGCTCAGGAAAAAGTTTAGCCACTTCTATGGCTCCTCTAATATATGCGTACTCTTTCTCTAGGTATGTCTCAAAAAGTGTTTCAAGTTCTTCTGGTGTAAATTTTCTGTTGAGTTGCTGAACTATTTTTCGAGCATCATCAAGTCTTGTTTCCTCGGGGTGTATACTAAAGAGCTTTCTCACCTCCTCAGTGCGTCGTGGTTCAGGAAGAAGATCTGCCGCTTTACGGGCAATATCAAGACGTCCTTCCTCAACATTTATATGAATAAGTTTTTCAATCTCCTCAAAACGACGTACTCTTGAGAGGAATCTTAGACCTCGTACAGAGTAGTCCCCATCAAGCTGTTGGAATAGTTCGTAAAGAAGCTCATTCTTCATAGCCTAACCCTCTCTATTATTTTATTTGAACATTGAATTCAAAAATACAATACCATCGTATCGTGCTTTTGTCTAGCACCAATGGGTAGGAATTTCGGTCATTACATGACCTGTACAGGTTTCGCGTGTTCTCATCATCTTGCGAGATGATTGCGAGCACATGCTCAACCTTTTCGAATCCTACCACGCAAGCAAAGCAGTTTGCTTGCTCGCGGAGCTTGTAACACAAAATCGCCCCATAAAGGCGATTATTGTTAACAAGCTCCGCGGGTAGGATTCGAACCTACGACCAATCGATTACACTTATCCTAAAATTTCTTAAAGGGGTGGACTATATCATCATCCTAGAAGTTAGGATGCGAGGCGCTTCGACTCCGATTCTTGCGTCGGAGGCTACTCCCATTAGGGATAGTCTCTGAACCTGCCTGTAAATGTTACAGGATTGGCTGCTGATTGCCCTCGACTTTACGTTAGGGTTTCCAGACAGTTCACCTCGTTATTCGACCTACATCTCTGTAGGAAGCTGCGTGATACCATCGTGTAATTCCATGTGACAGTTTGCACAAATCAAAATACATTTATCAAGTTCTTTTTGAATCTTGTCCCAAGATCTAGTAAGACCTCTCACAGAAATTCCAAAACTCTTTTCTTTTGGATTTTTGTGATGAAAGCTTAAAGCCCTCTGAGATTTTTTGTATCCACAAATTTGACACTTACCGCCACCATATTCAACTGCCATTGAACGAAGTTTTTTTCTACGCTTCGTTACTGCAGCTTTCATATACTCGGCACGATCGGAATATTTTCTGGTTTCTTTAGATGACACCATGTTAATGGTATAACATGATGACCCCTACCACCAGTAGTGTTATTCACAGTCGACCGCTCTACCACTGAGCTACCGCGGAATATATGATTTTGTGTTAGCTCAGTGGTAGAGCCTTCACAAAATATCTTTCAAGGCATCTCACCTAAAAGGTAAGATAAGTGAAATAGTATCAAAAAACATACTAAAATGGAAGTCTATAAAAGTACTCTTGATTTGTGATATAATAGAGGGATGAAGATGATACTTACGACCCTCGTTTTTCTCCATTTTATAGAGGTAGGTAAGGTGAAAATTAGAAATTAGAGCTTTAAAATTTGACTATAAGGATATATGTATCTCCACATAAAAGCATTTCCAAAATCAAAGAAAGAAAAGGTTATAGAAAAGAAAGAAGGGTACTTTGATATTTATGTTCGAGAAAAGGCAGAATTCCACAGTGCAAATCGTAGGATTTGTGAGATAATTGCAGACCGTTTTGGAGTAGCATCTGGACAAGTCCACATACTGAGCGGGCATCATAGTCCTTCAAAGCTTTTGCGCATTAAAAAAGAAGGTGAATTTAATAGCTAATTATACATAGTATGAAAATAAATATTGATGTAAAACAAACAAATATTGAAATGACTCCTGCACTACAGGAGTATCTTGATAAGCGTTTGGAAAAACTAGAAAGATTTATTGACTCTGATTCTTCAGCGTATATGCAGGTAGAGATAGGTACCATCACCTCAGGTCAAAATTCTGGTGATATTTTTCGTGCAGAGCTCAACTTAGAGCTGGATGGTGAGCATTTTCGTACAGAAGCACGGACCACCGATTTGTATAAATCTATTGATGATGCAAAAGATGAAATGGTGCGAAGCGTGAAGTCCTATAAAGGGAAAAGGCGTACATTGTTGCGCAAAGGCGGCAACGCGATTAAAAGTATTTTAAAAGGTTTTAAGAAATAAATATTCTATGTCAGAACAAACAGAAGGGGGTCAGGTATGGCTTTGGGCTATTATTAGCATTGTGATTATTGCAGGACTTGGTATTCTCTTTTTCTATACCGCAGAGAGAAACAACGGAGAGCTAAATACGGGCGATCTTTCCTCATTAGAAGAAAGCACCAATGATCCAGTAGATGCCAACACGACTACAGGAGGTTCTTCTCCTACAAATAACATTACTACCAATAACACCAACACTACCGTGAACGAAGAAAATAAAAACATTGTAGTCTTTACTACAAATTTTGGAACTATTACTCTCGAGCTTTTTAGAGACAAGGCTCCCAACACTTCAGAAAACTTTGAAGAACTCGCAAAGATAGGTTTTTATGAGGGAACACGATTTCATCGTGTGATTGCAGATTTCATGATCCAAGGAGGTGATCCTCAGTCAAAAGATATATCTCTTAAAAATAGATGGGGGACAGGAGGTCCTGGATACCAGTTTGCAGATGAGATCAACGATGAGAAGCTTGTAAAGGGAGTCCTCGCTATGGCAAACTCAGGACCTGATACAAACGGCAGTCAGTTTTTTATTGTTACCGCGGAGTCTACACCATGGCTTGATGGTGCACATACTGCGTTTGGAAGAGTGATAGAGGGGATGGATGTAGTAGAAAAGATAGGAGCGGTTGCCACTGGTCCCAACGATGTTCCTCTTGAGGATGTGATCATCCAAAAGGTAGAGTTGAGGTAAATCTTTATTTCTTAGTAAAAAAAGAGAGCCAAAGCGTACACCGCTTTGGCTCTTTTGCATTTTAAAAAGGGATGCAAACCTTTTGCCTTACATTTGATGCTCTCAAAGATTAGCGTAGCTACGTAAATCCAGACATCGCATTGTGTGTTGGCTGTGAATGTTCAGTGAACGCGACTCCTCGTTGTTTTCTCTTTTAGGATGGAGTCTGATCCGAGTACCTTGAAGCACATGGCTTACTCAGAGGGTACATTTACAATCATAGCACATTAATAAAATTTGTCAAGCATTTTTGTTGTTTTTTCTAAAAAAGTGTATTGAAAAGTCATTAAAAGAGCTTCGTAGAGTCATTTTTAACCCTTATATTCTTGCTCTTTTTTACCTTCAGGTATAACTCTTTTTAAGATGAGTGCACCATTTTGTACCTCCGCGTCAGTGACGATCACTCTTTTCTTGTTTTCATCTATATAATATGCTCTGGGCCAAATATCATAAGCTCGTATTTTGAGTAGATTTTTATAAGGATCATCATCAAGAGAGATGAGGCCATTATTTTTTGTAATTTTTTTTGAAAAAGTGGCGAGTGTATGGTCTTGCTCTTGTGGGATAATATTCCCCTCGAGCCACTCTGGAATGAGCTCTCCGAGGAGTATGCCTCCTCTTTGAGCAAGAAGTTTTCGGAGTTCGCTACCTTTCATTGGCCAGTAGGGCACCTCCACCACCTCTTGGTCGAGGATGGGCCCATGATCCATCTTCTCGTCCATAAGCATGAGCGTTAGGCCGCATTCTTTTTCATCATTGAGAATCTGGCTTTCTATAGGGGATGCCCCTCGCCACCTCGGAAGGAGAGAGGGATGCACATTGAGAGTGCCTTTTTCGGGCATATCGACAAGTGCTTTGGGCATGATCTTGCCATAGGAGGCGACAACGAAGAGTTTGGGGCTGAGGGCTTTGAGCTCAAAAACAAATTCATCGTCGAGTTTTTCGGGTTGCAGTACGGGAATATTTCTTTCTTGTGCCCAGAGTTTGGCAGGAGGTGGTGTGAGTATAAGACCTCTTCCTTTTGGTCTATCAGGCGCACAGACCACAAGAGATGGCAGTAATGATACTTTTTCAAGCTCATCTAATACACCGACAGAAAAAGCATCTGTACCAAAAAAAATATATCCCCTTGCATTGTCTGTATCTTGATATGTCATCCGTGTATAGTTAAAAAGTTTTAGTGGAAAATTATCCTAGATGTGGAGGAAGCTCTTCGAGCTCTTCTGCTTTGTCAGAAAAAAGTATTCCATCAAGGTGATCAATCTCATGTTGAAAGATTTGTGCGAGAAGCCCACTTGCACCCATGGTAAATTCGAGACCTCTTTCATCAAATGCTCTTACCGTTGCTTGTTTTGATCGCTTTACTTTGCCATACCACCAGCGTACTGAGAGACAGCCTTCTTCCATGAGTTCTTTTTCTTTCGAACTTTTGACGAGGACAGGATTGATAAATACCATTCCTTTGTCTTTGTCATACTCCTCATCATCATCAGTAAACATTTTGTGAGAGACAACAAAAATGCGAAGACTAATACCTATTTGTGGTGCTGCTATTGCGACACCGTCATCTTCTTTATCGAGAGCATCTTTCATTGATGAGAGTATTGATTGTAGTGACGGGGTAGTAATATCTACAAGAGGCACTTCTTTTGCCACTTTTCTTAGTGTTTCATCTCCTTTTTGAACAATATCAGTCATTTTTTCTTTTATTTTACGGTTTTATTTCCTTTTGTACAACCACCCTAGAGTAGTGTGAGGGGATCCACCTCTACTCTAACCCAAGGAGGAAGTGTTTTAAGAATCGGGAATACTACAGATTCTTCATTTTTTGTAATGCGTATGATGATATTGAGTGCTCTTTTGTTGGAGGCAGAAGTAGAGAGTGCGGGAAAAAGCTCCAAAGATAATCCTTTAAAAAGATTTTTCATACTCTCTACCTCTTTTTCGATATGCGTATAGGGGGCTATGAGAGTGAGTTTTATAAATCGTGTAAAAGGAGGGAAAGAAAATTGTTTACGAAGTGTTATTTCTTCTTTATAAAAATCAGCAATATTTCCTTTGTGTGCGTATTCTATGAGATCTCTGTCAGCATTTCTTATTTGTATTACCATCCTCTCACGGGTCTTTGATCTGATAGAGAGGATAAGTGAAAATATTTTTTCACTCATTCGAAAGTCGGGCACTGAAAAGAGAGCATCAATAGAAATGATTGCGCTATTGTCCACTTCTTCTATATATCCAAGTGCTTGATGTGTACCGACAAGGATCGAGCCATCTTTTTGTTTAAACTCATTCCAGATACTTCTTGCTTTCTTAGGGGTCGGGGTAGACGCTTTGTCTATAAGGAAGGTTGAGATATTCGGATACATTTTTTGGATTTCTTCATAGATAAGGTCGACACCAATACCAAGAGCTTGAAGCTTCCAGCTATGACAGTTCGCGCACCTCTCTTCGGTTGGTCGTGTGGTGCCACATGCATTACAGACAAAGAGTCGTGAGGAGTGATAGTTTTGTACGGTGGTTGGTGTGCCACATTTTTTGCATACGACATACTCACCACAATCAGCACAGACAGTAAGGGGATAGAGCCCTTTGCGTCCTACAAATAAAAAGAGATTTTCTTTTTTTTCTACCACTTTTTTTTCAATGATAAATCGCACCTCATCACTAAAAAGCTCAAACCTCTTTTTTCCTATAGGATTTTTGTAAGTACTCATATCGACTACTCGTGTACGAGGACCGCTGGGGTATTTGAATTTTGGAGGATGAAGGTGTGAAATAAGACCTTCTTTATAACGGTAGAGGGTTTCTATTTGGAGTATGGTATCTCCAAGCACCAGTCGTGCGTTTCGTTCCTTTGCGAGATGTTCGATAAAGAGACGCACATCAAGATATGGTTTTATTTGCATTTTATAAGAAGGAGATTGTTCTTCCTCAAGGATATAGGTCGCGATATCAGAGCGTGGAATAGAGAGGAATTGTGGTGTTGCAATAATAACGACTGGATGACTAGAAGATACTATTTCATCCCAGTATTCAAGGATTTTCTTTTTTCCAATACCACTATGAAGCATGTACACATAAGGCGCGAGTCCTTTGTGCGTAGCCTCGTACATTTTTTCAACACCTTCTTTTTGGGGCATACAAATAAATACGGACTGTTTTTGTACAAATGATTCTCTCACGCTATTTTTATAGTGAGTGATTCTATCAGAGGTATTTGTTTGTAGTATCTCTATTGAGTGAGATGTTTTGTGTAGTCCATTTTTTGGCAGGGTAGAGAGAGGTGTATGTTCATCCAAAATGTATTTTGGTATAAGGGAGTTGAGTATTGCTCCAGTGTTGCTCGCAATACTTTCTGCAGTGAGTGATGATGCGTTGATAAAAGCTTCATCACATATATATCCCGAAGAAGTGTTTTTTATCTTTCTTAAGCTAAAGTCTGCATTTCGTAGCTCTGCGCGGTTTTCTTTAGCATCTTCTCTTTTAAGCACGAGCGCAGAGACCTCTTTATTGCGGAGAGGTACTTTCACAATCTCTCCTGGGGAGAAGGGGTGTCCACTAAAATAGGTAAGCTCTTCTTTAGAGACACCTTTGGTTATGGGAGCGACTCGTATGACAAACATACACCTATTGTAGCAGATTTTGGACATAACTCTTTTGGCGCATACTCCTTTATTTGCTATAGAGAGTAAAGCCGATTATTATAGTAGGCATATGTCTTTTTTCTCTAAACAACTTGGGATTGATTTAGGTACTGCAAATATTCTTGTATTTGTACCAAAGCAAGGAATAGTGCTCAATGAACCTTCTGTGGTAGCAGTGTCTCTTGATGATAACAAGGTTCTCGCAGTAGGCCTCGAGGCAAAAGAGATGGTAGGAAAAACACCAGATAATATCGTCGCATATCGTCCAATGAAGGATGGCGTGATCGCAGATTATAGGGTGACAGAGGCCATGCTTTCATACTATATCAACAAGGCTCTTGGAAAATGGAACTTTGTGAAGCCTGATGTATTGGTCTCTGTTCCTGCGGGAGTGACTTCTACAGAGAGGAGGGCGGTGGTAGAGGCCGCAATAAAAGCAGGTGCAAGAAATGCCTACATTGTAAAGGAACCTATACTTGCGGCAATAGGTGCAGGTGTACCTATTCATGATGCACAAGGACATATGATAGTTGATATAGGAGGAGGTACCACAGATGTCGCGGTTATTTCTCTTGGAGGTATTGTGGCATCAACATCAGTAAAGTGTGCAGGCAACAGAATAGATAATGCGCTTATAGATTATATAAAAAAGACCTCAAACCTTTCTATTGGAGAAAAGACAGCAGAGCAAATCAAGATTCAGATAGGCTCAGCGATATCTCTTGATGAAGAGCTCAGTATGACAATAAAGGGTCGTGACTTTGTGACAGGTCTTCCTAGACAGGCAGAGATTACCACCAATGAGGCAGTGAAGGCGATTCGCAAAGAGTTGCGAGAGATGATTAAGGCTATAAAAGATGTGTTACAAGAGACACCTCCTGAGCTGGCCTCAGATATTATAGATAGAGGTATTCTCATGACGGGAGGTACTTCTCAGCTTCGTTATTTTCCTGAGTTAGTGTATAGACGCACTGGAGTCAAAGCTCGTCTTGCAAAAGATCCGCTTTACTGCGTGGCAAAAGGAACAGGTCTCGCGCTTGAACACCTCGATACGTATAAAAAGAGTATTGTAGGAAAACGATAGGCACAATGATATTTCATAAAGACACCTTACATCATTCATATTTATGTGTAGGAAAAAGAGATATGTTTCGAGAGCATATTCACTCTTTTTTGGAAAAAGATTTCTCACTCCAGATAGAGGGAAATCCCGATGTCCTACATTTGGAATATGAGAGTTTTTCTATTGATGATGCACGATATCTCAAAGAGCGACAACAGCACAAGTCTCTTGTAGGAGAAAAGAAATTTTTTATTATCGCTTTTGATTTTATTACGCATGAGGCACAAAACTCTCTCCTTAAGATAGTAGAAGAGCCTACAGAGGGTACTCATTTCTTTTTTATTACTTCGAGTGAAAAAATATTCCTTCCCACACTCCTTTCACGAGTTCAAGTCGAAAGGCTTGATGATTCTGTAGATAATGATGAGGTGACGAGGGCATTTATTGTTTCTTCATTACAAGAAAGACTTGAGTTTTTAAAAGAAAGCATTGAATCAAAAAATAAAGTAGAGGCACGAAGTGTCGTAGAAGACCTTCTTTCTTTTATACACAAAGAGGGGTTGGAGGAAAAAGAACATGCTTTTTTTTCATCATTACTTCAACTACACTCATATCTTAACGATAGAGGGTCTTCAGTAAAAATGATTATGGAATATGTCGCTCTCATGACACCACGGTCTATGGTATAGTAGTGTTATAAGAGCTTAGTTAGAGAGAAAATATAATGAATGAAATAAAACAATTACAACAAAAAATAGGAGAGGTAAAAGAATGGCTTGTAAAAGAGTTTAATGGCGTGCGTACCGGTCGCGCGACTCTTTCTATCTTGGATTCGATACGAGTTGATTCATATGGTTCAAAGGTTCCTTTAGTACAAGTTGGTAATATCTCTATGGAGGATGTTCGCACAATCCGCATCACACCGTGGGATACCACACAGATTCAGGCAATAGAAAAGTCTATTACAGAAGTAAATCTCGGTGTATCTACTTCGTCAGATGATCGTGGTGTGAGAGTATCATTTCCTGCATTGACAGAAGAAACTCGTGCAACAATAGTGAAGCTTGCAAAGAGTAAGCTTGAGCAGGCAAAAGTAAGTCTTAGAGGATATCGTGATGAGACATGGCAAGCCATTCAGGTTGCAGAAAAAGGAGGTCTGATACCCGAAGATGAGAAGTTTCGTCTAAAAGATGAAATGGAAAAAGTTATAAAAGAGGCAGGTACAGATATGGATGAGCTTTATTCGCAAAAAGAAAAAGAAATTCTTGGATAGTTGAAAGACGAATATCCTAACCAACTAATCACTAACATATGACAACACTTATTTTTATTATTGTCCTCGTCGTATTGATTCTCATACATGAGCTGGGGCACTTTTTGGTAGCAAAATGGAGCGGTATTAGAGTAGACGAATTTGGTCTTGGATTTCCTCCTCGAATATGGGGATGGAAACCAAAGAAAGGCGAAACAACATACTCTCTCAACGCAATCCCTTTTGGTGGATTTGTAAGAATATATGGAGAAGACTATGAGACAGTTCACTCTGAGGGAGATTCTGCACGAAGTTTTATACATCAACCAAAATGGAAGCAAATACTTGTATTGGTTGCGGGTGTTTCTTTTAATATATTGCTTGCATGGTTGCTCTTTACTGTTGCATTTATGAATGGTGTCAACTATTCTCCAGAAGGAAGATATGCTGACAGGGTGGTAGATGCAGGGATTGTGGTAGCACATGTGATGGATGATTCTCCTGCAGAGAGTGCTGGTATTGAGGTGGGGGATAGGTTACTTTTTGTGGAAGTAAATGAAATAGCGCTACAGGGCGAGACTCTAAGAGTAGATGCAATTACTGATGCGATTAGAGAGAGTAATGGTGCTGAGCTAGAACTTCTCGTAACTCGTGATGACGCTACTTTTAGAGTAGCGATGAACCCTTCTACAGAGATTGTAGAGGGAAGTTTTGCGGTAGGTCTTTCGATGGTCTATGCGGGCACACTTGAGCTTCCATTTCATTTGGCGATTATAGAGGCAGGAAGAATAACACTAGAGTTGATACAGGCTATTGTCGTCGGTATTGTCGATCTTGTTAGTGGCCTCTTCCAAGGTGGCGCAGATCTCTCTTCCGTGGTGGGTCCCGTGGGTATTGCAGGTCTCGTGGGTGATGCTGCTGGTCTAGGATTTGTCTCTCTCATATCTTTTATGGCAATCATTTCACTTCATTTGGCTGTTATAAACCTTGTACCTTTTCCTGCACTTGATGGTGGGAGAATACTTTTTGTGATTATAGAAAAAATAAAAGGCTCACCTATTAATCCAAAAGTAGCAAATACATTTAACCTTATTGGGTTCACACTCCTCATCCTCCTCCTTCTTGTGGTGACATATAGAGATATTGTGCGTCTCTTTTAAGGAGGTCTCATGAGAAAAAAGTAGCCCGTTCTCTCTTTCGAGAGAACGGGCTTTTTGTTGATGTGGTTGCCGTCATGCGTAATGTTATGTACGCAAGAGAAGGGGATATGCGTACTGCATATCCAAGGACCATGTATCTACGGATGCATAGAGGATGGGGGGCAGGAAGATCAATTCATCGGATGTCATCACCGAAAGGAGCGTGAGGCCGCTTTCGTGAGAGATGAGTGCTTCTTCAAACATTCCCATCAAAGGAAGGTCGCTTGGGACCATTTCACCACTCTGTTCAGGAATGATATCAGGAATGGAAGCTTCCATTTCCTGAGGCACATACCAAAACAACATGAAGATGAAAAGGACCAATGTCCATGGCCTTGATGATATCAATCTCATAGGCATTGTGGTTTGGGTGTAAAGAGCGATAACCTCACTCTGAGGTTATTTTTTACAATATCTTTTTTATGAATACTTGTCTAGTGTGTATAAACGAAGTGTCAAAGAAGGTTCATATTTTGACCCTCTTTTTTATTTAGCGTACAATAGGTCCTATGTTACAGAGCACACTATTTACAAAAACACGCAAAGAAGCGCCGAAGGATGAGGTTTCAAAAAATGCACAATTATTAATTCGTGGGGGCTTTATTCACAAGGAAATGGCAGGGGTGTATACGCTACTTCCACTTGGTCTGAGGGTTGTCAATAAGATTTCTCATATTATTAGAGAGGAAATGGATGGTGTTGGTGGTAATGAAGTGTACATGACTACCTTACAGGATCCTGATGCATGGGAAAAAACAGGCAGATGGAACGATGATGTCGTTGATGATTGGTTTAAGACGAGTTTAAAAGGAGGAGGAGCTCTTGGCTTGGGATTTACTCATGAAGAGCCATTAACAAAACTTTTGAAAAATCACATTAACTCATATAAAGATCTTCCAGTTTTTCCTTATCAAATACAAACTAAATTTAGAAATGAGTTGCGTGCGAAGTCGGGGATTATGCGCGGTAGGGAATTTCTTATGAAGGATTTGTACTCTTTTACTGCAAGTGAAGAGGAGACAGATGCATTTCATGAAAAGATAAAACCAGCGTATATGAGAATATTCAGCCGTGTTGGTATTGGAGATAGAACATTTATGACAATATCAAGTGGCGGAAGTTTTTCTAAATACTCAACGGAGTTTCAAACACTCTCAGATGCAGGAGAGGATACTATTTTAATATCAGAAGATAGAAAGGTTGCTATTAACAAGTCTGACTATAGCGATGAGCTTATAAAAGATTTTGGTTTTGAAGGGATTGCGTTTAGTGAAGAAAAGTCTATTGAGGTTGGTGATATATATAAGTTAGGAACAAAATACTCAGAAGCTATTGGATTAATGTACAAGGGTCCGGATGGAAAAGAACATCCAGTCAATATGGGGAGTTATGGTATTGGGGTAGGACGGCTTATGGGTACTATCGTTGAGTCTCTCTCAGATGAGAAGGGTATAGTATGGCCAGAGAGTATTGCGCCTTTTAGAGTGCATCTCATTAGTCTTGGAAAAAATGAAGAATCAACGATGCTATACGAAAACTTACAAAAAGCAGGGGTTGAGGTACTTTTTGACAATAGAGAGGTTGGGGTAGGAGAAAAGTTAGCTGATGCGGACTTACTCGGTATTCCATGGAGGATAGTGGTCGGAGAAAAGAGTCTTATGGCGGGGGGTGTAGAAATGAAAGAAAGAAATTCAGAAGAAAGTTCAATTGTGAAAATAGATGCTGTGTTGTCAAAGTTAACATAATGCGAAGAACAATAAAAAATATAAAAAGAAGATTTTTACCTATGGTATCTAATGATATTGGGATTGACCTTGGTACTGCAAATACGCTCGTATATCTTCGAGGCAAAGGAATAGTTCTCAACGAACCTTCTGTGGTTGCACTCAACCAAAAGACAGGACAAATCGTAGATATAGGTGTCGGTGCAAAAGAAATGATTGGACGAACCCCCTCGCATATCTTAGCCATCAAGCCTTTAGTAGATGGTGTAATATCTGATTATGAGGTTACAGAAGAAATGCTCGCGTATCTTATCTCAAAAGTAGAAAGTCATGTTTCTAAAAAGCTTATAGGACCTCGTGTAGTAGTTGGCGTACCTTCTGGTATTACAAATGTGGAGCGTAGAGCAGTGCGTGATGCGGCACGAAGTGCTGGTGCACGAGAAGTGTTTATTGTAGAAGAGCCGATGGCGTCTGCGATAGGCATACGCCTACCTATCTATGAGCCTATAGGTTCAATGATTGTAGACATGGGTGGAGGTACTTCTGATATTGCCATTATTTCTCTTGGTGGGCTTGTGACTTCACGCAATCTTAATATCGCAGGAGATAAGTTTAATAAAGATATTGTGTCCTATGTGCGAGATGAGTTTAAGATTTTGATAGGAGAAAAGACTGCAGAAAGGGTTAAGCTTACCACTACATCAATCATTCCACTTTCTACACCGCTTGAAACTACTATAAAAGGAAGGGACCTTGTCACAGGTCTTCCTCGAGAAGTTATTATTACTGATGCGGATGTGCGAGAGGCTCTTTCTCACTCCATAGATACTCTTGTGGAGGCTATTCGTGGTGTGATGGAGAGTGCTCCTCCAGAAATACTTGGAGATGTGATGCAGAGAGGTATGTTTTTGGTTGGAGGAGCTTCTCTTTTGAGTGGCCTTGATACTTTTCTTTCTGAATGGTTGAAGATTCCAGTTTTTCGTTCGGACGATCCTCTTACTGCAGTTGCGAGAGGTACTGGAGTAATACTGGAAAACCTTGAAGAGTATGAAGATGTGTTAATTTATGATGATGATGCGCTTCCTATTCAAAAATAAAATATCCTCACCTAAAAAGTCATTTTCTTATCAAAGGAGAACATATTCAAACAACAAGACTCTTTTTGTAGGGGCTTTTATACTGGTGATAATCGTCTTTCTTTGGCCTACTCTTGTAGTGCGTCCACTTGAGTGGATAGGGGGACCTCTATGGAGTATAGAAAAAAAAATAAGCAATTCTTTTTTCTTTGCTGATATAGATGCATATTTCACCTCAAAGAAAAAACTTAAAGAGCAAATAGTCCTTTTAGAAAAAGAGGTTTTGTTGGCAGAAAGTCAAAAAAGGGAAATCATCCTTTTGAAAGAGGAGAATGTACTCTTGAATACTTTTTTGAACAGAACAGTAGAAGAAAAAGATTCAGTGTTCGCTTACATCCTCTCCCGTCCAAATCATACCCTCTATGACACTTTTCTTTTAGATGTTGGTTTTGAGTCTAAAGTTGAGCCTGGGGATATTGTGGCTTATGATGAAGGACAGTTGTTGGGTGAGATTACTGAAGTGAGAGTGAGTACCTCTCTTGCAAAACTTTTTTCAAGTCCAGGAACAGAGTCTCGTGTAGTGATTGACAACTCTCTCGCATCAACAGCAAAAGGTATAGGTGGTGGCAATCTTGAAATCACACTTCCTCGAGATATTCGTATAGAAAAAGGTATGAGTGTTCGTCTTGAGGACTTCCCCGCAACACTCCTAGGAAGAGTTGAGTCGATAGAGAAAGGAGATTCGGATACTTTTCAGAGAATACTTGTAAGGAGTGGGGTGAATATTTTTTCTTTAGAAGGCGTATTGATTTATCGATAAGATGTTTCGTATTGCTCTTGATATTGGTCTCATACTCACATTTTTACTTTTCCCGTGGTGGGTTTCTTTTGTGATTGCCGTTGTTGCAAGTATTTTTTATAAAAAGTTTTTTGAAATTATTGTACTTGGAATATTCACAGATCTTTTTTTTGGTGCTGGAAGTGCTACTCTCTGGGGAATACCTTTTTTCTACACCTTGTTTTATACAGGTATTTTTATTGTGACATATATTTTAGAGCAATATATTCGACCTAATCGTATCTTGTCATGAGATGGAGAAAAAGAAGAAAAAAGTATAAAGACATTGCACCTGATGAAATATTTTTAGATTCTCGTAACGCACCTCGTTTTGATACTCATCAGCTTGAAGGAAGGTTAGAAAAGCCGATCAATAAAAAAGCACCGTTTTTTGTGTTGATGGTATTTTTCTTGATAGCGATTACATTTTCTTTTCGTCTCTTTGCGTTGCAAATCAAAGAAGGTGAAGCCTATATAGAGAGGAGCGAAAACAATAGTCTTCGTCATGAGATTCTTTTTGCAGATAGAGGAATTATCTATGATCGTAATGGAGATAAGCTTGTGTGGAATGAACCAAATCCTGAAGGAGAATATTCTCTCCGGAGATATAGTAGTCTTGATGGTCTTTCTCATATACTTGGATATATTAGTTACCCTCAAAAAGATGCGAAAGGTATTTTTTATGAAAATGCATACACACCAAAGACTGGAATAGAGAAAACATTTAACGATCTCATTGCGGGTACAAATGGTATAAAGATTACAGAAAAAGATGTGGGCGGTGATATAGTGACAGAAAGCAGTATTTCTGAGCCGGTTACAGGAGATGATCTCATACTTTCTATTGATGCAGAGGTACAACAAAGGCTTTATCAGTCTATACGCGATCTTGCAGAGAGGGTTGATTTTGAGGCGGGTGCAGGAGTTATAATGGATATTTATACAGGAGAGATTATTGCACTTACAAGTTATCCTGAATACTCCTCACAGATACTCACTGATGGGGTGGAAAAAGAAATGATTGCCTCTTATGTAGAAAGCGAGTATGAGCCGTTTTTAAACAGAGCTACCAATGGTCTCTATACACCAGGTTCTATAGTGAAACCTTTTGTTGCTGTCGGGGCATTAAATGAAGGTCTCATTACGCCACAAACCACCATCATGAGTACAGGAAGTATTAGAGTAGAAAATCCTTATAATAGAGAACTTTTCAGCATCTTTACGGACTGGAAGGCGCATGGACTAGTAAAGGTTCGTGATGCGATTTCAGTTTCATCAAATATATTTTTCTATGAAATAGGAGGAGGTTTTAAGGATCAAAAGGGTCTTGGTATTTCTAGATTGGAAACATATTTACGAGCATTTGGTATAGCCGAAAAAACAGGAGTATATGGTATAGACGAAGTGCACGGGTTGATTCCTAATCCGGAGTGGAAGAAAAATACATTTGAAGATGGAGAATGGCGTGTAGGAGATACTTATAATACTTCAATAGGACAATATGGATTTCAAGTAACCGCTCTCCAGATGGTGCGTGCGGTTGCAGCACTTGCAAACAATGGCACTCTTGTGACACCAAAACTTACCGTGAGCGGAAGTACAGATTCACACCCACTCCCTATAGCAATAGAGACAAAACACTTGCAGGTTGCGCGTGAAGGGATGCGACAGTCTGTAGAGACAGGTATTTCTCAAGGACTCAAGCTTCCTTATGTGCAAGTTGCAGCAAAGACAGGTACCGCTGAGCTCGGCTCAAGAAAACAATATGTCAACTCGTGGGTGACGGGGTTTTTTCCTTATGAGAAACCTCGATATTCTTTTGCAGTGGTGATGGAGAGAGGCCCTCACGCTAACCTTACTGGAGCTATTTTCGTAATGAGGGGGGTCCTGGAGTGGATGTATCAAAATGCTCCAGAGTATCTCGAATAAGCACTAAAAATATGACTATAGAGAGAACAGGGGGTTGAAGTATTGATAAAAAATTAGAGATTTATTCAGTTGACTTTTGACGCTGAGCATATATACTATCACAACTTATTACTTTTATACTTCTTGAATATGCCAGAAGAAGAACACTATTTAACCGCAGAAAAAAAACAAGCTTTTGAAGAAGAATTGCATCTTTTGAAGTTTACTCGTCGACAAGAAATTGCCGATCAGCTTGAGTACGCAAAATCTCTTGGAGATCTTTCCGAAAATGCAGAATATCATCAGGCGCGTGCAGACCAAGCAACTACTGAGGCTCGTATTAGCCAGCTTGAGCATATTTTAAAGCATGCAAAGATAATCACACACACAAAATCTGATACCGTACAGGTAGGGTCAACAGTCCTTTTAGATAAGGTGGGTGATAAGTCAGAGAGCAAGACATTTACTATCGTTGACTCTGAAGAGTCAGACATGTCGCGTGGAAATATTTCATTCAAGTCACCGCTAGGAGCTGCAGTTCTTGGTAAAAAGAAAAGTGAAGAATTTTCCTTTATGACGCCAGGAGGCTCAAAAGTAACCTACATTCTTAAAAAAATTAGTTAAAGACAAAGCCCGATATCAAAGAGAATCGGGCTTTCAACTTAGTATTTTCATAGTATACTTGGGATATAACCTTAATTTTCAATATCTATGGCTTCACTTGAAGAGCTTCGCCAGGAGCGTATAAAAAAATTAGAATTACTTCGTGCAAAGGGGATGAACGCATATCCCGCACATACAGAAAGGGAAATTAGTATTGCCGACTTTTTGAGCAATTTTGACACCCTAGAGGCAAAAGGAGAGACACATACTCTTGTAGGGAGGCTTCTTTCCTTGCGTAAACACGGAGGGTCTCTCTTTGCAGATATTTTTGATGGGAGTGGAGAGGTGCAACTTTATTTTAAGGCAGATGAGATGGATGAGGTGGATTTTGAACTCTTTGATGAAGCAGTAGACAGAGGAGATTTTATAGAAGTAAAAGGTCGTGCAATAGTCACAAAGACAGGGCAACATTCTCTTGGAGTAAAAAAATGGAAAATGCTCTCAAAGAGCTTGCGTCCTCTTCCAGAAAAGTGGTATGGACTACATGATGAAGAAGAGCGTTTTCGTAAAAGGTATTTAGATATACTCCTTAATCCTGAGATAAAAGAGATGGTTCTGAAGCGTTCAGCTTTTTGGAATGCAATACGATCATTTCTTATTTCAAACGGGTTTTTAGAGGTTGATACCCCGGTATTAGAGACTACTGCAGGGGGTGCTGATGCACGACCTTTTGTGACACATCACAATGCACTTGATCTGGATGTATATTTGCGTATTTCTGCAGGTGAGTTATGGCAAAAAAAGCTTATGGTAGCAGGTTTTCCTAAAGTATTTGAAATCGGAAGGATTTTTCGCAACGAAGGAATGTCTCATGAACATTTGCAGGACTACACACAAATGGAGTTTTATTGGGCATACGCTGATTATCAAATGGGAATGGAGTTGGTAAAGGACATGTATCGCTATGTCGCAAGGGAAGTCTTTGGCACAGAAAAGTTTCAAATAGGGGAGTTTGAGGTGGATCTCTCGGGTGAGTGGCGTCTTTATGAGTATAGCAATACTATTCGTGATATTACCGGTGTCGACATTAGAAATGTTGATTTAAAAGACATAGAGAGTGCCCTTGAGAAATATGCCATATCCTATGATAAAGAGGGATTTAATATAGAGAGGGGGATAGATCTTCTTTGGAAATATTGTCGTAAGCAAATCGGAGGTCCTGGATTTTTGGTAGGCGTGCCAAAATCAATGAGCCCTCTTGCAAAGGAAGATCTTGCTCATCCTGGTTATGTAGAACAGTTTCAGCCTATTATTGCAGGTAGTGAGCTTGGCAAAGGATATAGTGAGCTCAATGACCCACTCGATCAGGCAGAAAGATTTGCCACACAACAAGCAATGCGAGATGCGGGTGACGATGAGGCTCAAATGTACGATGCTGACTTCGTGGAGGCTCTAGAATATGGTATGCCTCCTACATGTGGCTTTGGCATGAGTGAAAGAGTGTTTGCATTTTTTATGAACAAATCAGTCCGAGAAGCTCAGATTTTCCCACTTATGAGACCAAAAGAAGAACAATAAAAAATCTTCCTGGAATTTTTAATAGAATAAAAAGACAAGGGTTGCCCTTGTCTTTTTCTCTATAGAGATAAAGGAAAAATATGGTGTAAAACTTGACTTTTTGTATATTTTGTGATAAAGTCCTCGTGGACGCTTTGACAACCACACATAGGTCTTTTATGACCAAAAAACCCTATTGTATAGGGGAGGAAAACGCTATGAAGCAGATTGCTTTCATGTTTTTTGTATTGTTATCTTCGATGCTTTTGGGTATTGAAGATACGAAGGCGCAAGCCGCCTGCCCCTTTGGGAAACCTTACATTACCTACTCACCTGCGACAGCAGTAAGTGCGACACGGTATGAGTTTTCACAAGGTGTAGGATCAGCCCAAAAGGGTGCTGCTGATTTCATGGTTACTGCTCACTACTACACGAGTGCAAACACCACAGTGTCTGCATCTCCTGGGGTAGTATGGCTTCAGTATGATACTTCAGTCTCAGGCTCAAAGCTTGTTGGTGTTGCAAACTTTACTGATCCAACAGTAGCTGGTTCTTTGTGTAGGGCAGATCAAACTGCACTCTACGCGAACATTACAAATCAGAGCAACAACGCGCCTACTTTTACGAGTACACCAGCGTCAACGAATGTGACGGTAGGGAGTTCATACTCCTATACCCCCACAGCACAAGATGCGGACGGTGATCCTACGAGCTTTACGCTTGCAGGGACACCTCCTCCGGGTCTTGTGTGGACATCGGGAGTACTTGCGGGAACATTTACTACAGCAGGCAACTGGTCTGTAGTGATCACTCTCTCTGACGGTAGAGGAGGGACAGCGACACAGACGCTTGCGTTTACTGTCTCTAATCCCACACCTATCGACTCTGATGGTGATGGTGTGCAAAATCATGCCGACCAATGTCCGAATACCCCTCAAGGAGAGGGCGTAAATACTTCGGGGTGCTCAGATTCACAACTTGATGATGATGGAGATGGCGTGACAAATGATATCGATCAGTGTCCAAATACTCCAACAGGAGCAGCGGTCACTAACGTCGGTTGTAGTTTGTCACAGCTTGATTCTGACGGTGATGGGGTAGATGACTCTATTGACGAGTGTCCCAATACACCAGCAGGTACGACAGTCAATGCAGTTGGCTGTGCTATTGCTTCAGGAAACAATCCTCCCGTAGTAACAGTCACTGGAAACAATGGCTCATATGCCTTTGGTGAGAGGGTAGAGATTACTCTCTTTATCAGAGATAGTGATGGTGACGTACTTGTCCTTGATATCGATAGTGTACCTCTCGGCATGAACTTTACCGAAATCGGCAATGCGCCGGGAAGTAAAGACTTCACGCTTACGGGGGTACCTCTCTTGTCAGGCGAGTATGTTATACGGATTAGTGTTTCTGATGGCTCTGATACGATCTCCTTGAATGTTCGATTTACAGTCGGCATACCAACAACAGGAGAAGGTGAATGCGAGACTTCGATCACTGGTACAAGCTTGACCACAATAGGATGGGAATATTCCATTGAGTGTGCAGGCTTCATCTTTGATTCTGCTCGATTGATCGGCTCCACTCTTCCTGCGGATTACATCTTTTCGTATTCTAGAGGAGGAGAAGTTGCAACGGTAAAGGGTGTATACACACACCCTACAACCTACAACTTTGTTGCTGAGTTTTTGAGTCAGAGGGAAGTTCGTGCGAGGATTCACTTTTTCGTAAGTGTCGTCTCTGGAGTAGATACAGAAGAGGAAGGTCTTCCTATGGAGTTTGCGCTTCTTGGAAACTATCCAAATCCTTTCAACCCAACAACCACCATCGAGTTTACTCTCCCGGATGCTTCTGGCGTCCAAATCCGGGTTGTAAATATGCTTGGTGAAGAAGTGTGGGATTCGAGTGATTCGTATACTCCCGGCACTCATCACATCACCTTTGATGCAGGAGGGCTTCCGAGTGGGATGTATCTCTATACAATACGGTCAGAAAGCGGGCATTACGGTGCAGGCTCAATGACTTTGTTGAAGTAGTTGTTCTTTCAAAACCTCTTAGGAGGTAACGGGAGGAAGTCGTAAGACTTTCCTCCCGTTTTTTTATTTTCTTTTTATTTTAAAAACTTACAGTTTTTTATATATATGTATTTCATATTGCTAATAAAGGACAAAATAGATAAAGGACATTATAAAAATGTCCTTAAGAAACGTCTTTTATAATATTTTTTATATAACTAAAACCTAAAAATCAACCCAAAAGCATAATAATTATCCTCAAAATAGGGAACTGGTGTACTATAATTTTTATACTGAATATCTATATCTCCAGGCGTCGATTTTATCACTAATGAATAAAAATTCTTTTCGATGAAAGCTATTGACAAATATAAATATTTATGTATACTTCGCATACACTCTAAAAAGAGCTTATTTCATGATTTATTCACCTCACATACAACAAGGAACCACGCCAAAGAACAATGCTTTTTACGCAGTGCTTTCTTTGTGTATGGGGTTTGTGTTGATGGCAGGAATCTTCAACGGAGTAAGTCTTTTTTCTCAAGAAGTAATTGCTTCATCAGTTCCTAATATTACTCTTTTAGGATCAAATCCTATTACGCTCTCAGTGGGTGATGTGTATACAGAACCCGGATATATTGCAACAGACAGTGAGGACGGTGACATTACTGGTTTGGTAGCGGTGAATGATGGAGGACTTAATACTGCAGTTGCAGGAACCTACACAATTACCTACTCAGTTATAGATGCAGATTCCAACACCACTACAAATACTCGAACAGTTATTGTAAATGCAGTAAATACTGCACCAACTCTTTTTCTTGCAGGAAGTACGACACTGACCCTCACAGTAGGTGATGTCTACACAGAGCCTGGATACACTGCAACAGATACAGAAGATGGTGATCTCACCGCATCTGTTTCTATTAACGATGGAGGACTTAATACTGCAGTTGCAGGAACCTACACAATTACCTACTCAGTTACAGATTCAGGATCTCTTAGTGATACTGCTACACGAACAGTAGTAGTGAATGCAGTGCCAGCTCCAGGTAACACTGCTCCTGTTATCACACTTGTTGGTGCAAACCCTGTGACCCTCACAGTAGGTGATGTCTACACAGAGCCTGGATACACTGCAACAGATACAGAAGATGGTGATCTCACCGCATCTGTTTCTATTAACGATGGAGGACTTAATACTGCAGTTGCAGGAACCTACACAATTACCTACTCAGTTACAGATTCAGGATCTCTTAGTGATACTGCTACACGAACAGTAGTAGTGAATGCAGTGCCAGTAACACCTCCAGGAGGAGGTGGAGGGGGAGGTTCTACAAACCACCCACCAACACTCGTACTCATAGGAGGTGAGGTTGTTGTAGTGGTAGGCAATCCTTATGTAGAGCCTGGATTTATTGCCGACGATATTGAAAATGGGAATTTAAATAATGAAGTACGAATCAATAACGGAGGGCTTAATACAGATATACTAGGAGAATATCGTCTCACCTATAATGTGACAGACTTTAATGGGCTTTCTGCACCCCAAGTAACACGACTTGTAAAAGTGGTACCAGGAGGAGGAAATGGACCTATACAACCTACACCACCCACACCACCAATCACGCCACCACAACAGTGTGAGTATCTCTATGGATTTTCGCGACTCGGTGGCGTTGCACCAGAAAACGATCCTGTTGAAGTAAGGAAGGTGCAACATTTCTTAAATATATTTGAAGGAGCAAACCTTGCAGTAGATGGTGTCTTTGATGCTAATACAGATGCTGCAGTACGAGCATTTCAGCTCAAGTATAGAGATGACATTCTTGATCCATGGGGTCACACTGCTTCTACAGGATATGTCTACATCACAACTCGCCAAAAGATAAATGAAATCTATTGTAACAGAGATTTTCCTCTTACTGTTGCACAGCAAAATGAGATAACTGCTTTCAAAGCTTTTCTAGAGGAGATTATTGCAAACACTCCTGTTAATCCAACTTCTCCTGATGAGACACCTAATATCAGTGATATTTTGAGAGGTGACCAGGGTATCATCATCTTCCCAGAGGGGATAGAGGTGGATTCTGAGGGCAATCCTCTCATTGGTATAAATGATTTCCCAGGAGACGGTGTTCCTACTGAGGATGATACAGGCAACCTTGCTTCTGCACTAGAAGCAGTAAGACGCTTCATGGAAAAGGGAGCTATTAATGTATATACCAACCTCAATATCATCTTTGGTGCCTCAGGCCCTACTAGGTAATAGGGCTCTATAAAGCGCTTTTTTATAAAGGACAATATAAAGGACATATTTAAAATATGTCCTTTATATTATTTTTATACACTACTTATCTATCACCACAAATACAGCAAAAGAGTGTGTAGAAAAAAGACCTCTAGGGGTCTTTTTTCTACACAATGAAAGGGGAGTATTTTTAGATGGAATTGCGCTCTATTCATAATTGTTGTCTAGTTTATTTTTAGTGGAAAAGTGTGGAAAACAAAATACCAAAGTGGGATGAAGTGTAGTAAAATATGAGTTAAGTGGGATAAAGTGGGTTGTATCATTTTCACCTAAAAAAGTGAAAATGATAGCCCAAAATATGAAAAGGTTTTGTGTCACAGACCACTTGAAAAATAACTCAACCACACGAGCATGCTCATAGGAGAATATACACACACAGTAGATCCAAAGAAAAGACTTTCATTGCCTTCGAAGTTTCGAAAAGAGCTCGGTAAGAAGGTGGTTTTGACGCGAGGATTAGATAATTGTATTTTCGTCTACACTCTTGCTGATTGGAGTGAAATAGCAGAAAAGTTTGGCACACTCTCAATGGGGCAATCAGGATCGCGTGCCTTTAATAGATTTATGCTCTCAGGTGCAACAGAGGTAGATGTAGATACATCAGGACGAGTACTCATTCCTGACTTTCTTAGAGACTTCGCAGGTATCAAAACTAAAGTAGTACTTGCGGGTGTCTACAATAGAGTTGAGATTTGGAATGAAAAGAGCTGGAGCGAATACAAGAAACGAATAGAAAAAGAGGCAGACTCTTTGGCAGAAAAGCTTGGTGATATTGGAATGATTTAGTCGCTATGTCTCATACTCCGGTGTTACTCGATGAGGTGATAAAAGGTCTTGATGTAAAGAGCGATGACAGGATTCTTGACTGTACTGTAGGAAACGGAGGGCATGCCTCTTTTCTCATCAGACGACTCGGACCAAAGGGATATTACATAGGGATAGATGCTGATAGCGATGCCCTCAAAGAGGCAGAAAAACAGTTAGAAGGAAACGAGGTGACCTATGAGCTATACGAAGGAAATTATAGAAACTTCGAAAGAGTATTGGATGACCTCGGCATAGGTACGGTAGACAAGATTTTGATTGATATGGGGGTGCGGATGGATCAGTTTGAGTCATCAGGAAGAGGGTTTTCTTTTAAGAGAGATGAGCCACTCGTGATGACATTTAAAAGAGATCCAGAAGAGGGAGATCTGACAGCATTTGAAATCGTCAACGAATGGGAGGAAGCGAGTATACGGGACATTATCAGTGGATATGGAGAAGAGAGGTACGCAAGGAGGATTGCAGAGGGGATAGTAAAAGAGAGGGCTCTACAGCCGATAGAAAGCACTTTTGATCTCATAGAGGTTATACGCACATCAGTCCCCGCAGGATATACGAGAGGAAGGACACATTTCGCAACGAAAACATTTCAGGCACTTCGTACTACAGTAAATGATGAAATAGAGTCTTTGAGAGAGGGGTTACATAGAGGATTTCAGAGGTTAGAAAACGGAGGAAGGTTTGCAGTCATCTCATTTCACAGTATAGAAGACAGAATAGTAAAAAGATTTTTTAGAGAAAAATCAAACCATAAAGAGGGAAGAATTATTAGCAAAAAACCAATTACGCCAAGAGAAGAAGAGATTCGAAGCAATCCAGCTTCACGAAGCGCAAAACTTAGAATAATAGAAAAAATATGAGAACATCCATAAAAACACTTTATACACAGGCGTTGCATAGTATGGGTTTTCATCGTGTGTTCTTCTTTGGTCTTTTTGCGCTCCTTTTTGGGCTAGGGATGCTCTATGGTGTGATTTTGGGAAGTACGGTCTCTAATATTTCACAGGTCTCGCAAATAAAGAGTGATCTTATAGAGGTAAACTCAGAGCTCAGTGAGCTCGAATTTGAATATATGAAGTACAAAAACCTCTTTACTCTCGAGTATTCCAAATCTCTTGGTATGAGCGAGGTGCAGACACTCTCCTATGTATCAAGGGATGCATCAAGTGCAACTTTGACCTTAGTAGAGTAGTATAGAAGCTATGGTCGCTTCGCACTATGACGGAAAAAGGGCTCTTATTCTTATCGGGTGTATTGTTCTTTTTGCATTTGCCATTTTAGGCAGAATGTATAATCTCCAGATAGTAAAAGGAGAATATTATGCAGAAAGAGCAAATAATCAGTATTCAGTACCTTCAGGTGACACGCTTGATAGAGGCACTATTTTTTTTGAGGACAAAGACGGTAATGTGATATCCGCAGCCACACTTAAGTCGGGGTATCTTGTCTCTATCAATCCCGCACGCCTCCCAGAAGATACTGAGGAGGTGTATAGGTCGTTGCGTTCTGTATTACCAGATCTAGAGAGAGAAGATTTTTTTTATAGAGCAGGCAAAAAAGATGATCCTTATGAGGTGGTAGCACGCAGACTTGATGAAGAGACTGCGGATGCGGTGGTGGCACTTGGCTTGAGTGGTACCAAGGTAGAGGGAGAGAGGTGGAGGTTTTATCCAGGGAAAACTCTTGCGAGTCATACACTTGGCTTTATCGCCTATCAAGGAGATGTGCTTGCAGGACGCTATGGACTCGAAAGAGAATATGAATCACTCCTCTCTCGTACCTCAAAGAAGCTCTACAAAAACTTTTTTGTAGAGGTTTTTGCAGGGATTACAGAGTCTATCGAAACTCGCTCACTCGCTCGCTCTGGTGACCTCTATACCTCTATAGAGCCGAGTGTGACGGCATATCTCGAAAGTATCTTGGGGGAGATAAATACCAAATGGTCTTCAGCCCAAACTCTTGGTATTGTCATGAATCCAAAGACAGGGGAAGTATATGCGATGGGTATGACACCAAGCTTTGATCTCAATGAATTTTCAAAAGTAAAAAATAACTCAGTATTTGACAACCCTTTTGTGGAGCGAGTGTATGAGATGGGATCTATTATTAAACCTCTTACTGTTGCTGCAGGACTCGATGCTGGTGTGATTACCGCAGAGACTACTTATGAGGACAAAGGATTCCTCATCTTTGATAAAGCGCGTATTTCAAACTATGATGGGAAGGCAAGGGGTGTAGTCAGTATGCAGGAGGTGCTTAATCAGTCTCTTAATACAGGTGTGGCCTTTATTGCGAGTGAGCTTGGTCACAAAAAATTTAGAGATTATTTTTATAAATTTGGATTAGGCACAAAAACGGGGATAGACCTTCCTGCTGAGGTGAGTGGTCTCGTCGCGAATCTTGAGAGTAGTAGAGATATAGAGTATGTCACCGCATCATTTGGTCAAGGTATTGCACTTACTCCAATCATGACAGCACGAGCACTCTCCACCCTTGGCAACGGAGGCAAGCTCGTGACTCCACATATAGGAAAGAGAGTAGAATATGATATCGGTTTTTCTCGAGACATAGAGTATGAAGAGCCTCTCCAAGTGCTCAAGCCAGAAACCTCTGAGGAGATCACACGAATGCTCGTGCGTGTGGTGGACGAGGCTCTTCTTGGCGGTAGTGTAAAGCTTGATAACTATAGTATCGCAGCAAAGACAGGAACCGCTCAGATAGCAAGTCCTAATGGGGGGTACTATGATGATCGTTTTCTCCATTCTTTTTTTGGATATTTCCCCGCATACGATCCGCAGTTTTTAGTATTTTTGATGACGATAGAACCAAAGGAAGTGCGCTATGCATCAGAGACACTCACACTCCCTTTTATGGATGTGACAAAGTTTTTAATAAATTATTATGATGTTGTTCCGGATAGAGGGATCAGTTCACCTAGCTCACTGGAGGGTCTTGGTAGGGAGAGAGGGGAGAGGATATGATTTCATCACACGATTTAAAATAACCACCTTTTTGGTGGTTATTTTAAATCGTGTGACCCTACGGGGAAATCGATCCTTACAGGATCAGTACACCTTGTCGATTTTTTCTTTCGTTCCTCACAAAATATCAGGCAAGGTCTTCGATGTCTCAGGCGTAAAAGTCTCCCAGACTTTATTTGGAGTTACAGGTATATTCAAAAAACAAAAACACCCTTTAAGGTGTTTTTGTTAAGGATATATCTCCTGTGACTCCACGGGGAATCGAACCCCGATTGCCGCCTTGAGAAGGCGATGTCCTAACCGTTAGACGATGGAGCCATATTTTATAAATATTTTACATTAGGGGGTTCGATTCCTCAACCCCGACACCTCCTTACAGGAGCAGTACACCTTTTGGATACATTACTTCGCACGACTCGTAATATATCACAAAAGGTCTTGCGCTTGGGCCCCTTATCCCAAGCTCACCTCTCGAAGGCGATGTCCTAACCGTTAGACGATAGGGCCAGAAGAATAGTCAAAAGTCCATAAAGTCGAACTTTTAACGGATTTGATTGTATCAAAAGACTCTTATTTTTGCCATACGAAGTATTTTTTCTTTCATATACATTATTTACTATATCTATTATATGTGTTATAGTATTTATGGAAGCAGTACAACCCACAACTAGAGACAAAACACTCTTCATGGAACACAGATCGAATCTCGAAGCGATTTTTATTGTAATGAGAAAAGGAAGAGCAAAGATGAGTCTTTCGACATCCACTCACATCACCTCTCTTTGCAATCAAATGAAAAAGAAGATAAGGACACCCGATGAGCTTTTTTGCTTCATACCATATGAGCAGGCAGCATTTGTCGCAGGTGTTTTTATCCAGAATAGAATGGGAGGAGGAGTGCTCAAAAGTAACTCATATTTATCTCCCATCAAATTTCATTTTCCTGTCAAGGAATTCTTGCCATTTCTAAATCGATACCAAGAGATGAGGGTTGCAGTAGTGATCGTCACTGATCATGAAGTCTTTGAAACTTTGGTAAAAGAAATCAAGAAAAAATTTGATCTAACGGGAGGTATTCCTCGACACTTTTCTCAATTCGAAGAACCGTCGCTTTATTGTGATTTGAAAAAGAAGAAAATCCAAAAAGTCTAGCGAGACATGATCTTGCATCATGACCCACTTCATACATGTATGGAGTGGGTCTTTCTTATTATTTTTTATATGGTATTACTATAAAGGGAATTGTTCACAAAAAAGGGCTATATGCTATGACATATGTACCGAGATTTATATTGATGATTTGCCTTCAAGAGGTGTATCGTGATGTGAGATACCTCAAAAAAGAAACGAGTGACTTCATCACTGATCGTCTAAGGGAGCTACCTCTTGATGGAGAGGTGAGAAGGTGTGTGTGCTTTTATGACTCTTCGAGGGTTGTAGAGCTGGCACTAGGGCCTCTCAACAGGGCCTCTGGTATGTCTTTCGACTTTCATAAGGTCGAAGGTCTCTCGACACCGCCTGTGATGCTTGAGGATATTTCTCGACTTTACGAAGAACTTTTTTCTTTTGACGAGGAGTCAGAGGGTTTTGTGTGTCTTATTTCTCGTATCGTATGGTTTGATTTTTTGAGACTAAGGATCAGCCGTGATGCTTTGAAAATAAAGCCTCAAAAGCTTTTGAGCAGACATCCTCCTCTCTCAACTCTTTTTGATTTTAAATCAAGAGAGCTTAAAGACAATTTCATCGGAGCAGAGTTCTTTATAGAATGAGTTTTAGACAGCACCTCTCGGGGTGCTGTTTTTTTATATTCTACAATACGGAGGTGAGTGTTTTTATAAGTGAAGGATCGTTAAAGTATGTATTGAGTTTTTCCTCCCAGTCTTCATCACTAAGATAAATCATAGGATCTACACCCCTTCCTTCTATAGGCTCTCCATCAGGACGCAGAGTGATGCTATGTACAAGGAAGAGGCTATATGCGGTGCTACCAAGCTTCGTCTCGAGGGGGAAGGTGTTTTCTACAGTACCCCAACCTTTTGTAGGCTCTCCTATGAGGACACCTACATTGTAGCGAGTAAATGTTGCCGCCATCACCTCAGCAGAGGACTGAGAGTTTTTATCTATAAGAACGAGGACCCTTTTGTATTTTACGAGACTTGGAATAAATCCAAACTGTGTTTTATAAGGGGTGAGCTCTCCTTGCTTGAAAAAGTCATAGGCGTATTGGTTTGGACCTATAAAAGGACCAAGGAACCACTGTAGTGTATCAATCGCACCTCCAATATTACCCCTTAGATCGAGGATAAGGGTAGTCAGCTTCTCATCCGTGATAGACTCTGATACTTCTAGAAACTCATTAAATGTTTGAGGAGAAAGTACTGGTATTTTCATATAGAGAGTATTTGGAGCTACTTTTTCTGTGAGTACGGTAGGTTCTTGTCCTGTGATGTCATAGACTTCTTTTTTTTGCTCATTCCCTAAAACTGTTTTTGCATATTCTATTTCTTTAAGCTTTTCTTGTGCTTCTGGAGAAGAATCATTTATCAACTCCTCCTTTTTTTCTTCGTATGCTTCTTCCACCTGTGCAAGAGTTGCTCCTTTTGGAAGTTCTAATGTGTCGTAGATGTTTTTATCTCGGTTGATGTTTGCGACTGTTTCTCGAAGCTTCACCTCTTCCTCTATAGTGTAGAGAGCACTCCTCCCAAAGGGCTCAGTGTTTTGGAGTACGAGGTGTACCACGAGTCCTACGACCTCTTTCTTTTTATCAAGAGACATGTCCTGAAGAGCTGTTTCTGTGATCGCGATCACACCATACTCATCAGGAGAGGGGAGGGTGAAGGTTGTCTCTACTGCTCTATTGAAGGCAAGTCGAAAGAGCTCACTCAGCTGTTCATCCGTGATAGTATTCCAATAATTTTTTTGGATCATTTCGTACGCTTCTATCACAAATGCGGTATGAGGATCCTCTAGTGTGCGAAAGAGAGCCTCTTCTCCAAGCTTAAGAGAGGGGTCTTTTGAAAACTGTGGTATCAGAAAGAGAGATGTAATAACCACAACACTTATGCCGATAGTAAAAATAAGTTTTTTCTTGTGGCGGATTACAGTCTTCATAGAGGCTTCTTCTTAGAAGTTAAGTATTGTCTATTAGAAGCCTCTCTGCAAGTGGAGAGAGGAATAGCCAAGATATTCTAAAAAAAGCAAGAACTATACGCTTTTCTCTTGCAAAATTAGTAAATACTGGTAGAATAATGCCCATTGTAATCAAATAGCTATGGCAGAAACAAAGAAAACAACTAACGCATCAAAAGAAGAAAAGAAGGCTGTAAAAAAGCCCGCTTCTAAGGCTACAACTAAAGAAAAGGTAGAAAAAACTAAAGCCGTAAAAGCTCCCAAAAAAGCTACTCCAAAAACAGATAGCAAGGTATTTGCTGTTGTGGAAACTGGAGGAAAGCAGTATCGAGTACGAGTAGGTGAATACTTCAAGACTGAAAAGATTGCTGATGATATGAATATCGGTGACAAAATAATTTTTGATAAAGTACTTCTTGTAGACGATGGAACAAAGACAGAGATAGGAACACCATACCTTGCTGGTAAAAAAGTAGAAGGAGAGCTTATGGAGCAAGGGAGGGGGAGAAAAATACTCGTTCTTCGCTACAAACCAAAAAGTAACTACTCAAAGAAGAAAGGACATCGACAGCAGTATATGCAGATAATGATTACGAAAATCTAAATAAAAAACTCCGAGTAATCGGAGTTTTTTATTTTCTATTTTCGAGAGCGCTTCGCATTGTGTATTCATCTACATACTCGAGCTCTGTTCCTGTAGACATTCCTCTACCGAGCGAAGTGATACGCAGTCCATGCTTTTCTTTGAGTGGTGTAAGTATAGAAATAAGGTATTCAAGGGTGTGTTCACCATCTCGTGTGAGAGGGGTTGCGATGATGATTTCTCTGAGTCCCTTGTTGATACGGTCGCTCATCCCATTAATGAGTTCTTGTGTACGAACTTTTTCTTCAGGCTTCATCTCTGTCGGAGGTACGAGCCCACCAAGAATAAAGTATTTTCCATTATAGACTTTTTGTTTTTCTATATTTTCCATATCAGTATCGTAAGAAACTATCATAAGGAGTGCAGAATCTCTCGCAGGATCTCTCTCTATAGGTGAGAGGGTTTCATTTTGTTGCGTATAAAAATATGCAAAACTAATAGGACATATACGAATATATTCTCTGAGAGTGGAAATGTTTTTTGTGAATCGTGCAATCTCCTCCTTGTCCTGTCGTAAGAGGTGGTAGACAAAACGACGGGCTTGGCGAGGCCCGATTCCAGGAAAGCGTTTAAAATATTCTGCGAGTGTATCTATTTCGGACATTTTTTAGAGATTAGTATTTAGGATGCAAATAACGAAATCTATGTTCACTATTGGTTAGACCCTAGTTACAAGTGGTTATTTTAAAAATCATCAAAGTCTGTTGCAGTAGGGGTAAAGGAGTCAAAATCAGTTTTTGCAAGGTTTTTAAAACTTGCTTTTTGTTCATCAAAATAAAGCTCCACTTTTCCCGTAGGACCATTACGGTGCTTTTCGATAAGTATCTCAGAAATGTTTGGTCGATCGGTGGCTTCGTTATATTTCCACTCATTGTGTATAAACATCACAATATCAGCATCCTGCTCAATAGAGCCTGAGTCTCGAAGGTCTGAAAGCCGAGGACGACCACCTCTTTGCTCTACTGCACGAGAGAGCTGAGAAAGTGCAAGAACGGGTACATTCATCTCTCGTGCAAGAATCTTCAGTGAACGAGAAATTTCTGTTACTTGCTGGACGAGTGATTCTGCGTTTTTAAACCTTCCTGAAGGCAGCATGAGTTGTAGGTAGTCTACCACTATCAAATCAAGGCCTTTATCCCTTTTTATTTTTCGTGCCACAGATCTCATTTTGAGAATATTGCTTCCTGGCTGATCATCAATGTAGATTGGTGCAACAGAAAGACGACCGAGTGCATCACGCAAAAGTCCAAACTCACTTTCACCTTTTATATTACCTACTCGGAGTTTCCATGCGTCTACATTTGACTCTGCAGCAAGCATTCGGTCTACTAGTTGCTGTGAGCTCATCTCAAGGGAAAAGATACAGACAGAGTTTTGGTACTGTGTTGCTGTTTGACGCGCTATATCAAGTGCAAAAGAGGTTTTTCCCATAGAAGGTCGTGCAGCAAGTATGATCAGATCTGACTTTTGAAAACCAGAAAGCTTAGTATCAAGGTCAGTAAAGCCTGTATGAATGCCTCTTGTCTCATGATCAGAGTTTGAGAGTTTTTCTAGTCTTTCGAAGGCTTCTCCAAGCTCACTTGCTATCGCAGTATAGCTTGAGTTGTTCATGAGTGTGGTAACCTCAAAAATCTTTTTTTCTGCCTGATCAAGTACCTCCTCTATTTCTTCTTCATCAGAATAGCCCATTTGGTTTATCTGATTTGCAGCATTGATAAGATTTCTTAGAAGGTATTTTTTTTGGATTATTTCTGCGTAGTGTTTTGCATTTGCAGCAGAAGGCACTTCGTTGACAAGCTCCGTAAGATAACTCGATCCTCCTATCTGATCAAGAAGCTCTCTTTCCTCTAAGCGAGAGGACATGGATAAAAGATCTATCGGTCGCGACTTGGAAAAGAGCTCCATCATTGTCGTGTAGATGAGGCGATGTTTTTCTACATAAAAACATGGTGCATTTATAAGCTCCATAATGTCGTGCATCACATCGGGCTTGAGCATGACTGAACCCAAGAGCGCCCTCTCGGCCTCAATGCTTTGAGGAGGTATCCGTACATCTTGAAGAGGAGATTTGAGGGATTTTTCGTACATATCAAAATTGTATCACAGAAGAGTATTTTAGAACCAACCCAAAAAAATTGATAATCGTGTGTTTTCTGTTTATTACCTGTGGAAAAAGAAGAAGCCTGGCACAATATCTAGTAATACTAGTAATCATGCCAGGCTTGTTTTCAAAGAATAGTTCATAATTCCTCCTATAAAAGGTGAGTGTGTCAATGAGAGAGAAGGGTTTTAAAGGTTACCTCTGAGAATGCAAAACCTTCACGGTAGATTCTATAAAGGTCATTGTGCTTTTCGTCTTTGAGTAATACGACAAAGTAGAGGATATCTTTTATTTCTTGTACTGAGACTATTTCAATAACTTTTTCTTGCTTTTCAAAAGACTCTAATCTCAGAGTAAAAGGATACTCCTCCCAGTGACAAATCTTGAAAATACCTCGTTCTGTAACAAGAATATCAAGACTATCCAACGAATATATCACAGAAGATTTTTTCACAAGGTCTTCCCATGAATTTTGTTCAAAGAAGATTCTTATGAAGTAATATAATACCGATATCAACACAAAGAAGAGTACAATAAATACTATGTACATATAAACCTCTTGTTGTGGTGAAAAGAACAAAGTCTTTTTTAGTATTCTAGATATTGGAGAGAAAGTCAATATTTTTTAAAAAATCTTTAAAAAATTTATTGAGAGACAGAAGTGCCATCATCGGTATCTTTTATTGCAAATCCTTTTTCCTGTATAAGATCTCTTAGTTTATCTGCTTCTTCCCAGTTTTTTTCTTTACGAGCTTTTTCACGATTTTCTACAAGATTCATAATTTCTTCTGGAATAGGAGTGCTGTCTTTTTCTTTTAAGTCAGTAAGGTTAAATCCAAAAACAGTATCAAAAAAGAGAAGAGTCGCTTTTTTGTCTGCTGGAGTAAGGTTTTCATCTTTTATCACATCCCATACCAGTGCAAGGGCTTGAGGAGTCGACATGTCATCATTGACAAAGCCAATAAACTTTTCTGTATATCGAGCATCAGCGATACCAATCGTTCTTCCAAATGAATTAAATTTATAATACATGTTGTGGAGTGCGTTTTCTGCCGCTTCTAGGGATTCCCATGTAAAATTTTGTTGTTTTCGATAATGTCCGCCGAGAAAAAGATAACGAAGTGCCAAGGGATTAAAATCCTTCTCAAGGATATCATCAAGCGTATAGGCATTACCTAAAGATTTACCCATCCTTCCTCCATCCACAAGGAGAAATGCTCCATGTACCCAGTATCGTACGAAGGGACTACACCCACAGGCAGCTTCTGATTGTGCAATCTCGTTTGGATGGTGTGTAGAGCGTAGGTCTTCACCCCCTACATGAATATCAAATTGTGCTCCAAGATATTTTGCACTCATGGCAGAGCATTCTATATGCCATCCAGGAAAACCTTTGCCCCAAGGACTTTCCCATTCCATATCTCTCACACCTCCTGTGGTATTAAATTTCCACAATGCAAAATCTCGAGGGTCTTTTTTTTCTGGATTTTTTGAAACTCGCGCACCTTCTTTTATCATCTCAAGAGAGGAGAGTGCACCGTATGTGTGTCCTGCTTTTTCGTATGCGTCCACATCAAAATAAAGCCCATCTGTTATTGTGTATGCAAAACCTGCCTTTTCTATTTTTTTTATAAGCTCAATCTGTTCTTCTATATGTTCAGTTGCTTTTGCGAAGACCCTTGGAGGTAAAAGATTCAAGAGCTCATACTCTTTTTGAAAAAGAGATCCATAATGAAGTGCTATTTCCCATGCAGTTTTACCTTCGCGTTCAGATGCTTTTTCCATTCTATCTTGACCAGAAGAGGCATCACCCTCATTATCTCCCGTGAGGTGGCCTACATCTGTGATATTCATTACAAAATCTACTTCATAGTTGTTGAGTATAAGTATACGATGAAGAATATCGCTCATTATATAGGTACGCCAATTCCCAATGCTTACTTTGTTGTAGACAGTAGGACCACAGGTATACATGCCCACCCTTGGTGCATTGATGGGTTTAAATTCCTCCTTTTTTTTAGTTAGCGAATTGTATAGCTGTATGGTCATAAAAATTAAAATGTCTAAAATTTAAAACTCACTTTATGTTTTTAGGATTTCAATATTCGTGCTTCGAACTTCATCTAAAGCCACTTATTTTTTTTGAAATAAATAAAGAATACAGCGGTCAAAAATACCATAATTCCGATGACTATCCAAAAATCATATTCACGACCCACAAAGGGTATGAAGTTTGTGTTCATACCAAAAATAGATGCAATGAGAGAGAGGGGGAAAGTAACGAAGGCCATAATGGTGAGAATTTTCATGACCTCATTTTGCTTGGTATAAAGCATTGAGTTGTTTGTCTCACGAATCTCTTTGAGAGACTCTAAAAATGACTCTACGAGAGAATACATACGAAAATGCTCACTTTGTATTTTTTTGATTTGGTGTATAAACGCAGAGCCAAAAAACTTAACCCCCACACTTTCTAATGAAAAAAGGACGCTCTCATGTACACGAAGTGATCTTTTAAAATCAAGTATTGCGCGAGATAATACAGAGATTTCTTCTACCATTTCTTTCTCTTTTCCTCTAAAGATGTTTTCTTCGATCTCATTGAGTCTTGATTCAAATTGCTCTATTTCATGCTCCACTGATCTGTAGAGTTTTTTGATAAGAAGATAGAAGATATAGCCAGCATGATCTCCCATATCGTTGCTGTGGGTGATACTGTTTGTTTCAAAAAGTTTAGAAAACTTATGAATCGCATCTACGGTATCGTAGTGAGCAGTAATGAGAAAATCTTTTCCTATAATAAAATCTATTTCCTGGTTGGTGTCGAGAGAGTTCGTATGACCAAAGGCAGGGAAGTGCAGTATCATATAAATACAGTTGGAATAGAGATCTGCCTTTGCTCTTACTGAGGGGAGAAGGAGTTCCTCTGCAACGGTTGGGTGCAAAGAAAAATTTTCCATAATATCACGCACTTCATCTTTTGTGGGAGAATCAAAGTCTATCCAGACGAGATTGTTGTATGTTTGTATTTTTTTCACTCTTTGATTTTAGTTATCAGTAATAAAAGTTTTAGATTTTTATACCTTGAATACACAGCCTTAGTGTAACACCTTTCTATTATAGTATTCCACTCATATTATTTCTAGTTGATAGAAGTGACTGTGGTATACTTGTGTATATTTATTTATGAAAGGAGATATGTTTGCAAAATATGGAAAGGTAATAGTCTGGGCAATAGGTCTTGCGCTCGTCTTTAATCTTGGGTTTTATTTTGGTAATGAATCAAGTGCAGAATCTCGTGCACAAGGTGTGGCGAACACCTCTCTCGGGATTCCTCAAGGAGTTACTGATTTTTCTTCTTTTTGGAAGGTGTGGAATATTATTGATGAAAAGTTTGTACCCACCAATGACGAAGTAGTGGCTGATAGTCAAGAAAGGATGTACGGTGCTATTCAAGGTCTTGCCGCATCTCTTGGGGATCCGTACACCACTTTTTTTCCTCCTGTGGAAAGTGAAATGTTCGAATCTACTATTAGAGGAAACTTTGGAGGTGTTGGTATGGAGGTTGGGATGAGAGATGGTGTTCTTACGGTGATTGCACCTCTCAAAGACACTCCTGCAGAGAAAGCTGGTGTGCGATCTGGGGATATAATTATTGCAATAGATGATGAACTCACACAAGGGAGTTCTGTTGATGAGTCAGTCCAAAAAATACGAGGAGAGATTGGTACAAAGGTTATACTCACTATGATGAGAGAAGGTGTGGAAGAATCCTTTGATGTTGAAATTGTTCGTGACACAATCAATATACCCACACTTGACACAGAACTTCGTCCAGATGGGATATTTGTTATTTCTCTCTATAACTTCTCAGCACAGTCAGCAAATCTCTTTAGAGATGCACTTGATGAGTTTATAGACTCAGGTTCAAAAAAGCTGATACTTGATTTGCGAGGTAATCCCGGAGGATTTTTGGAGGCATCAGTTGACATAGCAAGTTGGTTCCTCCCTGCAGGTAAAGTAATAGTGATGGAGGATTTTGGAGGAAATGATGAAAACAAACAATATAGAAGCAAGGGGTACGATGTATTTGATGAGACTTTGGATTTTGTGATTTTGATAGATGGAGGTTCAGCATCAGCATCAGAGATTCTTGCAGGGGCACTTCGCGAACACGGCAAAGCTCGATTGGTGGGAGAGACAACATTTGGAAAAGGTTCTGTACAAGAACTCATAGACATCACCCCCGATACCTCTTTCAAGGTTACTGTTGCAAGGTGGCTTACTCCTAAAGGCAACTCTATTTCTAAAGGGGGAGTTACGCCCGACATAGAGGTACCTTACAGTCTTGAAGATTTTGAGGAAGGAAGAGATCCTCAAATGGAAAAGGCGGTTGAAGTATTGCTTGAAGAATAAAAAAATGCCGGATTACTCAAAAGAGTAATCCGGCACAATGTATCCCTATTGGATAGGGCGTACAAATACTACTTTGCCAGTGGGACGAGGGCTCCTCTTTCCATGATACGGACTCTGCTCATCGCAAGGCATCCAACTTCCACAGGGTGAGTTGAAAAGATCGCTCTCTTTGAGGGTTGTTCCTGGTGGCAAAATCGTACCTGAGACAGGTTTGTCGCTTTCTGGGTGGCGTATGACAGTCTTTCTTTCTGTGATTGCAATCATAGAGAGAATATCCTCCAAACATCTATAAGGTGAAACAAATCTAAAAACAAGAATACTCTTTAATAAGAATACTGTCAACCTCTCCCATGTACTTGAAGAAAGCGCTCTCTTTTGCTATACTCCCCGTACTCTATACTATAATAATAAGGTGGTAGAAAGACACATTTACTAGTTATTAAGCATTTATTTCAATGAAAGTAATACTCACTAAAGATGTTCGAAAGGTTGGACATAAGTTTGAAACAAAGGAGGTCAAGCCTGGTTTTGGTCAAAATTTTCTTATAAAAAATGGTCTTGCAGTTCTTGCAAACAAAGAAAATGAAAAAAAGATGAAGTCACTCATTGAAGCACACAAAGAGACTCTTCGGCTTAAAGAAGAGTTACTCGAAAAGAGCATCAAAGACCTAGAGGGCGCGACCCTCTCTTTTGTACGAAAGGTAAATGATAAAGGAAATCTTTTTGACAAAGTAGATATACGAGATATCAAAGAAGCACTTCATACACAGCTCAATCTAGATTTAGATGAGAAGTATATACATCTAGAGTCTGCAATAAAAGAAGTAGGTGAGGGTGTTGTTATGGTAAAAATAGGAGAAAAAGAAGCCACAGTAAAGGTTGTCGTAGAAGCAGAGCAAATCTAAAAAATATTTATTGCATAAAAAAACTCACACCTTTTGGGTGTGAGTTTTTTATTGTTTAGTACTTTTATTGTGGTAATACATCAACTACTTTTTTCACCATTTCTTTGCCGTTAAATCGTGTTTTTCTTTTGCTTCTAAATTTTACCACTCCTTCTCTGAGTGCAAAAAGTGTGTGATCTTTACCAAGTCCTACATTTTTTCCTGGTTCTATCTTTGTACCTCTTTGACGAACGATGATAGAGCCTGTTTGAGCAGACTGTCCATCTGCAAGCTTGATACCAAGATATTTAGGTTGTGAATCTTTTAGGTTTTTTGCCGATCCTCCGGCTTTTCTATGTGCCATGAAATATTATGTTACATTATATAAGTTGTAGGGTGGTGAGTATAAGTTGTACTCACATACTACTCCCTAAGCAATACTGTATTGGGGCAACAATACAGTATGACTTCGTATTTCATACAAAATACAGATATAATACAAAGTGATGAATAGTGTACATGATTTTAAGAGGGCTGGCAAGACTCTCTTTACACAGGGATTTATTTCAAAAGAGGTGGCACTCGTCCTTATTGTATTACTCGCTTCTACTGCAAGTTTTGCCTTAGGGAGACTTTCTTATAAGGAAGGTGTTCAAAAAGAGCTGAGGGTAGGAGAGGCATCTCTCAAGAGCATGAGTGCCGAAGCATTTCGCAGTATACAAGACGCTTCTCCTGAAGAAGAGATACTTCCGAATACAACCCAAGGTATCGTGGGGTCAAAAAATGGTACTAAATATCATTATTCTACTTGCCCCGGTGCAAAGCAAATAAGTAAAGAAAATCTGATATACTTTAGTTCGATAGAGGATGCTCGAGAGAAAGGATATACCCCCGCAAGTAATTGCAAAGGATTAGAGTAATGTATTATAAGATTTTTAAAAGAGATATATGATAGTACTTGATGCAGAATTTACAGGACTTAATCCAGAGAAACATTCTCTTGTGAGTCTTGGTGCACTTGATTTTGATAATCCTTCCAATCAGTTTTATATGGAGTGTCTTCCTTGGGAAGGTGCACATATAGACGAAGAAGCCCTTCGCATCAATGGTTTTACAGAAGAGTATCTTTCTACTCTTACAAAAACACTTCAGCTAGGGCTTATCGAATTTGATACATGGAGTAGGGGAGTAGGGGAGCACACTTTCGCAGGTCAAAATGTTGCAGATCTTGATATGTCATTTTTAAGCACTTCTTATGAGCGATATCATATGAATTTTACTTTTCCTCATCGTACTATTGATACTCATACTTTGACTTACATGCACCTTGTCAAAAGAGGGGAGACGCCTCCTGTAGAAAAAAGGCGTAGTGCTATTAACTCTTCTTTTATACAAGAATATGTGGGGATACCTGAAGAGCCGAAACCCCATAACGCACTCAATGGAGCAAAAGTTGCAGGAGAAGCAATCTCCCGTCTTTTGTATGGAGAAAATCTCTTACCCGAATTTAAAGACAATCCTCTACCAAAGTATTTGTTATAAAATGTTATAAGCATCACAATCACTATATTTGTATGAAAAAAATGTATCGTATACCAGAGTCAAGAGTTATTGCAGGAATATGTGCCGGAGCAGGTGAAGCCTTTTCTATGGATCCGCTACTTGTCCGTCTCATCTTCGTGTTCCTCACTCTTGCAACAGGAGTTTTTCCCGCACTCTTTGTCTACATCATTGCGTGGATAGTACTTCCTGTAAAACCTCACACTCATGTCACTGACAATGCATGGAGTAGAGAATAAGAAGCTTTTGTCTTTTATTCTCTACCCTTCAATATTGTGCGACATTAAAAATAATTATATACAAGTATTTTAAAAAGAGTGTAGAGAAAGGGTTAGTGTTAATGATGATGGATATATTCAACTAAAGACCTGATGAGATGCTATGCAGAGGGAATTCATATCAAACATAAACTATGGCTCTACAGAGAGCTATTTTGGATATTTAAAACTTAATAATTATAAAAATGGCTCAATAGAGGGGTTTTAGAGGTGTTATTCTCCATATCTCGGCTCAAGTACTCTTTTGGGGCATACCTTACTATGGCTCGATAATCCCCCCAAGATTGTTTTTGGAGGGGAATTACCAGGGGAGTTCATAAAAAAGTCTCTGCGGTCAATTTTGGAGCATTTAATAGAGAAGAAGAGTCTTCTGGAGAATACTTAATGTGATAGAGCGAGAAGTGATCACCATGTTGAAAAGAGATATGGTTATAGGTACTGATGGAGGGTCCTCTTTTTCATAGTATATAGTCGTACAATATAGATTTTACGACATTATATACTTTATATATGACTACCACCAAGGCTTAAATAGAAATTTTAAGTATCCTCTTCATAAAAAGTTTTTATCATCTTGTTTCAATACAAAACTTTCTGTATTAAGAATTATTTATAGATACCCCTCTCTCCTGCTCTGCGTCTTTATAGAGGATAAAAGTTATAAAAAATACCCCCCTTCTCTCTCCCCTCCTTTTCTTTACCTAAGTATTGACAAAGTGTAAAAAAATGTTTTTATTTTTATTTAAAGAGACTATCTAAAATCATGAGAGGGTAAGGTTTTGTAAAAATAAAAACCCCCACTAAGATTATTAACCTTAGTGGGGGAGGTGTGTGCGATACACTTTCTTTAAAGCCTACCGCACATCCAATCATGCACAATGACTAGAAGGAATTCCTCGCTTTCGTTTTGAGCTTCGATCACCTTTTCATACCCAGGAGAAAGTGAAGCAACTATCAACCTCGAAATAGTCCATACACCTGTACGCTCTATCGCTCTTAAGAGAAAATGTTCGTATTCTTCCGTAGAATCTTCTATGAAGGTTCGTATGATTGATTTTGTGATCCTTCGCGGACCCTGTATTACTTCAGAAGGTAAAGACACTGTTTCAAGCCATGAGCGAATGAATGTATAAGGATATTTTTTCTTGACACTCACCCGGCGTCCTTCATCAGGAATAGCTACTCCTGAAGCATGGATTATCTTAGAAGCGAGTTTGTAACGACGGGGGTTGCGTACAATCCATTGCCCAAATGAAAGACTGTCATGTATAAATCTATCCTGAGGATCAAAAAATGCTCTAAATACTCTATTCACAACAGAGTGATCAGAATGATCGTCCGGAATAGAGAGAGCAACGCTCTCTGCATAGCGATCCAGCGCTCTGTAGAAACTCTCTTCCGTTGGAAAATGTTCCCTCAAAATCTTCATTGCTATTACCGCATTGTGTTATGTGAAAAATACTTTATCCAATGAAAACTATACCACAGACTATAGAAAGAGGTCAAAAATAATACCGCATAATGATGGTATGCGGTATGTTATTTCTTCTTGTGACGATTCGCACGACGCATTTTTGCACGGCGCCTTCGTTTTACTGATTTTCTTTTGTTTTTAATTTTTGTTCCCATAGTTCGTTATTTTCACAATTTTGAATATTAAAATTTTGAATTTTGAGTCAGTTTTGAAAGATTGAATTTTAAAAATAAAACATTAAGATTTCATTTAAAATTGATTCATACCTGAGTATGAATGTGTATTCTACCTTATTTATCCTAAAATTCAACCTCTAAAGGGGAAATGCTATTTTTGTCAGAAAAAGGGTTAAGGGAGCCTTCTCCAAAGTTCTCAAGAGTAGGGCCTATAAATCCCCAAAAATATGACCATACGGGGTATATGTACCTACTCCAGACGGGATTAATGATGGTATCCCAGACCCACAATACACCATCCCACACATAAGAAAGGTTGCTTTGTGTTCTATCGGATTCAATAAAAGACTTAAGATCTATACCAAGATAGCTTAAAGCTAAAACTATAATAATCACGATGATTGCTATTCTTATAAACCCTTGATTTTTATGTAATGTGTTCATATATAGAATATGATACTTTATTTTTTATTTTTTTATAGATAATCAAGTGGATTGAGGTAAGCTTCAAATGGTGCTACTGGTATGTAGGCATTGCCACAGTTAGTAATTTTTTTGATATCACCAAGTCGTACTACCCGTACACCCTGTGTTGCATACACACTAAAGTGAAGGTGAGGACCTGTTGAGTATCCCGTGTTACCGCTGTAGCCTATCACATCACCCACGGCAACAGATTCCCCTCTTTCGACAGAAATAACAGAGAGGTGGGCATAGAGAGTGGAGAGACCTGTAGGGTGCTTAACGAGTATCCATTTACCATACGAATAACATCCTCGTATTTCATCAGTATTCCCAAATGCCTCCACTACCCCACTCCCAGCCGTTTTTACAGGTGTACCTGTTGGTATTCCAAAATCAACACCATTATGACCTTTGCCGTTATATGCCCCGCCTTGAGCAAATGCAGTATTTCCAAATTTTTGGGTAATAACTATTTTGGAAAGAGGCCAGGAAAGAACACCTTTACCAGAGGTAGGAAGAACTGAGGGATCAATTGCAATTTTTAGATCTGACTCAAGTTGAGAAAGCTCTCTTTCAAACTCCTCCCTTTTTTGTTTTGCGTCTTCCAGATATTCTTGATATTTACTTTCTTCATTTTTTGTAACTGCCAAAATAGTATCTTTTTCTCTCTTGTTGTAGTCAATAACTTGCTTTTGACCTTGAAGAGATGCTCTAAGGTGTGCGAGCTCTGCTTTTTTATGAAGCTCCTCTTCCCTGTTTACTCTCAAGGCTTCTCTCAGTTTTTGCAACTCTTCAGTGTGTTCTTGTAGACTTATCTGAAAAGTTTCGAGTGTATCTACTTTTGACCAAAAATCAGTAAGGCTTTGATGTGAGAGCATTGCTTCTATTGTTGAAACCCCATCGTTTATCTGAATAGACCGGATACTCGCAGTGAGAGCATTTTTGTTAGTATTTATTTTTAATTCTTTTTCTGCTATTTGCTCTTCGATTTGATCGATAGAGAGTGTGGCATTGTATATTTTACTCTCAGTAAGAGAAATATCGGCAGAAAGTTTTTTTGCAGAAAGGTTTAGGCGGGAGATTTCATTTTGTAGAGTCTTTTTTTCACCACCAATAACTTGGAGTTCTTTTTCATACTCTGCTATTTCAGCTTCGATTTTTTGTATTTCTAAACTTGTGCTCGAGATCTTCTCTTTTATTGTAGTGACCACATCTGCATGTACAATCACACCACTAAAAAAAAGGCTTATGAATACAACAAGTAAAGTTGTGGTGTAATTTTTTAAAAAATACATGGGTGTTTATTTTGAGTCTATTTTTTCTATCGCAATCATTATACGCGAGAGTGTTTCTGTCCGACCCAATATCTCTCCAAGAGTAAAAGGATCGGGAGATCTATCCATACCTGAGAGTGAGTATCGGAAAGGCCACAGTACACTACCTCTCCCCTCTTTATCTGCGTATTCCCAAAGAAGATTTTTTATCTCTTCTTTTGTAAAGCGTGTATCATTTAATGTCGAGAGTGTTGAATAAATAAATGATAAATGTTTTTTCGTTTCCACAAGGTCTTTTTCGTCTTTCCATAAAAGAGATTCTACATGATATCCCGGTGCTTCAAAAAGGTATTCTAACTCGCCTTTTTTTGCCAATTCCTCTACCTCATTCAATGCGTGGATTCGACTACGAATCTCGAGTAATGCTTTACACACTCTTTCGTGATTATATTGAGGGAGTTTTTTGATATCATTTGGAATATATTCTAATGCAAGATCTAAAAATTGAGAACCTGATTTTTTATCAAGGTGTTGTTTATTTATCCATAAAAGTTTTTCCATACTAAAAATAGCTCCTGATTTTTGAACTTTTTGTAAATCAAAAATGCGCACAAGTTCTTCTTTTGAAAAGATTTCTTGATTATCGCCAGGATTCCATCCCAAAAGAGAAAGATAGTTAAACATTCCTTCGCTCACTATGCCGTCTTTTTTATACTCCATTGTACCCTTTGCCCCGTGGCGTTTTGAAAGCTTACTCCTATCAGGTCCTAGTATGAGCGGGATGTGAGCATATATAGGCGTAGGAGCTCCTATAGCGCGTTGTATGAGTATTTGTCTTGGAGTATTGGATATGTGGTCATCTCCTCTAATAATGTGTGTAATACCCATATCATAATCATCAACCACCACCGCAAGGTGGTAAAGCGGTTCATCAAAACTTTTTGCAATAACAAAATCACCAAGATCTGAGGTATCTACTTCTATCTCTCCTCGTATAAGATCATGAAAAGTAATGAGTGTATTTGGATTTTTAAAACGAATCACAGTCTCTCTTCCTTCAAAAGAGCCCTCTTGTGTCTTTTTTGCTTTTTCATCTGAAATATAGGCAAAACCTCCATCAATCATTTTTTCTATATAGGAGCTATAAAGAGATGTTCTTTCTGATTGCCGTATCCCGCCCTCATATTCTATACCAAGCCAGTCTAACGAGTCGGTGATATCTTTTTCGTACTCTCTTTTACTTCGTGCTTTGTCTGTATCTTCAAAACGCAACAACATTGTACCTCCATGCTGTTTTGCAAAGAGATAGTTGAATAGAGCGGTGCGAGCACTTCCTACATGAAAGCCTCCTGTTGGAGAAGGAGGAAATCGGGTAATGACTTTTGTAGAAATTGTATCATTCATATTTTTACAGTATACACTAGACTTCGTGCTCAAGGGCGATGTCTATGAGTTTTTTTGCAATCTTATATGCTGCGTCTTTTTTTGCAAATTCTTGTGCAGAATTTCGCATATGCTCTTTTTTTTCAGAACTTCCAAGAATGCGCGATAGTTGTGATAAGAGAATATCATCATCAAGGTTTGCCTCTTCTATGACTACTGACGCTCCGCTATGAGCATAGGCAAATGCATTTGATCTTTGGTCTCGTGAAATGGTTTGTGGAATAGGCACTACAATACTTGGTATTCCCCACGCTGCTATTTCAAAAATAGTTGAGCCTGCTCGCGTGATCACAAGGTCTGCAACACCTGCAGACATACGCATTGCAAGAGTGTTTAGAAATGGAAAAGGTTTGTATCGATCCTTATGAGAGCTTTCTTTTAGCTCTAGGTTTGCGATTGTTTTTACACTCTCAAAGTTCGCTTCTCCCGTCTGGTGTATTACTTGATAGTCTTCAACGAGACGAGCAAGTGAGTCCAAGAGAGCGTCATTGATTTTTTCAGCTCCCTGAGAGCCTCCGAGCACTAGAATAACTGGTATATTTTTTTCAAGTTTTAGAAACTCATGAGCCCCTGATTTTTCTGGTTGAATCAACTCTTTTCTGATTGGGTTGCCTGTAAGTGCTACTTTGTCTTTTGGAAAATATGATGATGCTTCTGGATATGAGATAGCTATTGCTCGTGCAAATTTTGCTGCCCAGAGATTTACCCTTCCTGGTATTGTGTCAGACTCGTGAATCACAATAGGTATTTTAAACAATCGTGCTGCCACCAACACAGGGAAGCTGGCATATCCTCCTTTTGAAAAAATGACATCAGGAAATACGCTAAAAAGAGTGGTGAGGGCTTTTATGATACCAAGCCCTGTTTTTATCATATCGAGTATATTTTTTACAGAAAAATACAACCTCAGCTTGCCTGCGGGTATTTGATAATATTCTAAACCTTCCTCAAAAAGAGCCCTCTCGTCATACTCTGAAGGTCCAAAATAGGAAAGTTCTGGCTCTATGAGACGCCTTTCATCAACTATTGTGTGAACTGCTTGTGCGACAGCAATAATCGGGTAAAAGTGTCCTCCTGTACCCCCTCCAGTAAATCCAATTTTCATACCCCCCTAGTGTACCATTTTGAAAAAAGGGTGTCAGGCCTCTATGTGTCGAATATCTTATTCCTTCATCTCTCGTGATGCTCCAAGCACAATACCCATTGATGCGAGCGCAATAAGAAGTGCAGTACCACCCTTACTTACAAAAATAAGAGGCATTCCTGTCAGCGGTAAGAGACCTATCATTGCACCTATGTTGACAAAAGATTGGATAATCACAAGGAGCATTATTCCGGAAACCATCATCGTAACAAAGAGATTTTTCTGTGAAAAAGCTATCTTAAAACCTCTCAGTGTTAAAAGTATGAATAATATAACTAAGACAGAAGCTCCTAATAATCCCCACTCCTCTGAAAATACCGCAAAGATAGAGTCGCCCATAGGTTCTGGAAGAAATCCATATTTTTGAATACTTTGTCCAAAACCTTTTCCATTAATACCCCCTGATCCCACCGCAATAAGTGATTGTTGTATTTGATATGCTGCACCCTGTGGATCATTGCCAGGATTTAAAAAGACATCAATTCTTGATTGTATGTAATCATGAATAAAGTAAAGACTTATAATACCAATAACACCGAGAGCGAGTATAAAAAATATATGTTTCCATTGTGCTCCTGCGAGAAAATACATCCCTAAAAGAGCACCCCCGATCACAACGGTCGTACCTGTATCTTTTTGGAGTAAAAGAGGAATAGCAACAAGGCCGAGGATTATCAAAAATGGAAAAAGTCCGAGTCGTATTGTTTTTATTTTATCTTTTACTGTTGCTATCCACGATGCAAAAAGCAATACGCCCCCTACTTTTAAAAACTCAGCAGGCTGAAGAGTGAAAGAACCAATCCCTATCCAGCGTCGTGCTCCTCCATGCTCTATTCCAACTCCAGGAATAAAGACAACAAAAGTAAAAACGAATGCAAGAATAAAAAGATGGAGTGAATAGTCTTTCCAAAAATGTATAGGTATTTTGCTTGTAATCCAAAGCGCAATACCTCCACCAACTATGCCAAAAAATAGCTGATTAAAAAGTATTTTTGAAAACTCTATGTGTGCTCGTATACCAAGCCCCAATGATGCTGAGTAAAAAATAATAAAACCCACAAATACAAGTATCCCAAGGAGAACGACAAAAATAAGATCGGGTCTTTGTGGGTTGGATATTTTCTTCATAGTAATATTAACCAATGAGTGCAATGATAATTCCTAAAATTGCTGCAATGATACTAATAACCCAATAGCGCATGGTGACCTTGTATCCAGGCCAGCCTTTTGCCTCAAAGTGGTGGTGTATAGGAGCTATGAGAAATACTTTCTTCCCTCGAATTTTTTTTGATGCAACCTGAATGATATTAGAAGTAGTGGTTATTAAAAGAGGAAATGCAATCAAAGGCAAGAGTATGACTTGCTCTGTAAGAAATGCCACAACCCCTAGTGTCATAGTGAGTGCCATAGATCCTGTTTCTGACATATAAAAACGAGCCGGTGGAATATTAAACCATAAAAATGCCAGGAGGCCTCCTACGAGTACGAAACAAAATGCTGCAAGATTTATCTGAGATTGAGAAAATGCAATCACACCATAGGCAGAAAAGATAACTGCAAACACACCTCCCGCTAAACCATCAATCCCGTCAATCACGCCACTTGAATATATTCCAAGCATTACAATAATAAAAAAGGGTATAAACAAAAGCCCTATATCAAAAGCTCCCACAAAAGGAACAATCACTGATGATACCTCCAGTTTTTCATAAAACCACCAAGCACCCCCTATGGACACAACAAAGACTAGCATGAGTCTTTTTAAGAGAGAGAGTCCACCTGCAAAATAATCACTTTTACCTGAGACTTCAAAATAATCATCCACAAGACCTATAATCGCACCTACCAAAAGAGTAAATAGTGGAAGCCATGTCTGGTCTCGACTCAAAAAACTAAGTTTTTCTGTAATAAAGGTGGGGTATATATTCGCAAGAACCCACAAAAAAAGTATTGTAAGAAGTGCCGAAATCCAGATAATCACACCTCCCATTTTAGGAGTACCGACTTCTTTTCCTTTGTGTAATTCGTTAAAAAGAGGAGTGTCTTTTCCGCCATCTCCGAGTCCTTTCTTTCCTGCTTTTTTCTTCCACATACGATGTGTATAAAGAAAATGTGAAATAAAAGGAGTTATCAGAATACCAATAAAAAAGGCAAGTGTTGCTGGGGTAAATACTTTTATGACATCTATAATTCCTGGGTCTAACATTACAAAAAGTATAGCAGATAGAGACCTTTTCGTCAGTATATGTGTATAAATAAAAAAAGCCCCTTGCTGCACCAGTATCTGGTGGTCTCGGCAAGAGGCTTGGGGACGAATAGGGATGAATTCGGATTGGTTTTGATTCGTTGTTTTGGAAATGATCGTAAACTAAATACACTTCAGTTTACGAATCTCTCTCTATGAAGGGAGGGATTACCGCACCATTCATCGAATCCGTCACTAATAACTATACCAAAAGGAGTATTACTTCGCAAGAAGAGAGGTGGATATTTCTTGATTCAAAAATGCTCGAGTAGCATCGTGTAGTTTTTGCACATCTTCAAATCTTCCCTCTCGAGAAGACCCTAGTACGACAATACTGTATGGTTGCATAATCCCGGCATCAAAACCTACGACCAGATTACCTCCTGCGAGATCAGTATATCCTGTCTTAGATGCAAACACTCCCGAAATACCTCTCATCTCCTGATTTGTGTTTGAAGCAAGGTGAGGAATAGCATCTATGGAAAGAAATACGGCCTCTTCTTCTGATGTTCGAGCAAAGACTTCAGGATATTCTTTAAGGGTATATGAAAAAAGAGTGGTGACATCATAGGCAGAGCCATAGGATCCACTTTGAGTCGTCTCCTCTATATCAAGACCTGATGCATTGAGAAAATAGGTTTGATTCATTCCAAGCGTCATTGCTTTATCATTCATCAGGTCTATAAAACGAATTTCTTTATGTGTCTCTCTATTGCGTAAAGACTCTACCGCAGAGGCAAGTGCGCTTGCTCCATCATTCGAAGATACCACGAGCGTAAAGTCTGTAAGATCTTTACTGTACCAGGATTCTCCTTCATACAAGCCACTATCACCTTCTGTAAGAAGATCTTTATTTTGTATTACTATGATATCTTGTTCATTCAGATTTTCTCGAGCAACTACGGCGGTCATTATCTTGGAAAGAGATGCAAGGGGAAGTTGTGCATCTCCATTTTTAGCGTAAAGTATCTTTTCATTTTTTATATCAAACACTACATACGCTTCTGCCTCAAGGTCTAGCTTTTCAAAAAAAAATGACGGCGAAAGTATCGAAATAACATTTGTGTTTTCTTCTACTACATTTTTATCTCCATATCCACTAGGTGCAATAAAAGAGATGAAAAATATAACCCCCAATAGTGCAAGAAGGACTACTATGGCGAGTGCGTTTGATCTCATCCAATCCAGGGTATTCTCCTCTAGAGGAGCATCTTTTTCATATACTAAATGTGAACCTTTTGTATTCATAGAAATAATACTATCACAAATTAGTCTTGATTTTGTGCTTTTTGATCGATTTTTATGTTTATTTCTTCATATCCAGGCATATCCTTTATATGTGAAAATCCCAAAAAACGCAGCGCATCAATAGTATGTACATAGATATAGCCACGCACACCCTCTTTTTCTTTTCTCTGAATTAATCCCCGTATCATAAGGTTCCGTACAATAGAGCCCGAATCAACTCCTCGAATATAATCAATATCAGCTTTTGTAACAGGACCCCTGTAGAGTACTACTGCAAGCGTCTCTAGACCTGCTTTTCCGAGCGGTTTTTCTAGTTCTTCTTTTCTCATTTTCTCTATCACATTTGATGCAACCTGTGCACTTGCAAGAGAGAGAGTATTGTTATCAGAAACCAAAACAAGCCCATGTCCTTGTAGCATACTTTCTAACTCATCAACACTTTTTTTTAGAGTCACAGGATTAATATCCAATAAATCCATGATTGTATTGTGTGACAAGGGATCTCCTGATGCGAATAGAAGAGATTCTAGTTTTTGAGCGAGTAGTTTATAGTCCATATTTAGGTGTACTAAGTGTTTCTGACTCAATCATAATATCATCAAAATTTTTTTCTTGGTATGCATCAACCATTCCTTGTTTGATAAGTTCTAAAAGCGCCAAAAAATGTAATACCATCGCCACCCTCTCCTTTCTATCTCCTCCAGAAAACTCAAGAAAACTTGTATGTATATTACGCTCTATTCTTTGACGTAATTTTTCTATCGTATCTTTGAGAGAAATGGTCTTTTGCACCTCTATTTTTGGAAGCTCTTTTTCCTTTTCTGGAATCATTTTGACACACTCTTCGAGAGAAGATAAGAGCGATTCTGTGGTCATATCTTTACCTGGAGCAAACACACCACCTCTCTCCTTTATCTCGCCTCTTTCATATAAAGATCCTTTTTTTAAATGAAAGAGTAGCCCTTCTACATGCTTTTTTATTTCTCTATAAAGAGAGATGCGTGCCTCAAGATCCTCTATGGAATCTTCCTCTTCTGGAGAAAGATCTAATGTTGGGAGTAAGGATTTTGATTTTATGAGAAGAAGCGTTGATGCAGTGAGTACAAATTCGGACATGTGTGCGATATCTTTTTCATCTAGTGACTCTATGTAGGAAATATAGTCATCAGTTACTTGTACGAGTGATATGTCACTAATAAAAATTTCTCTTTTTTCGATAAGAGATATCAATAAGTCTAGTGGACCTTCGTATGCATTTGTTTTTATTTCAAATGACATATAGTAACTTATACAAGAAGTCCTATAATAAACCCTACAATGAGCAGAATAAATGTCTCATGATTGTTAATGTCAGTATATTGAAACCACCTCCTCTGCGGATGTCTCTTGAATTCCCCTCGATGCTTCCATCGATGATGGAGGAGAACCAAAATAATACCTATAACTGAGTAGAGAATAAGAGTTTGATGTGGAATCATCATTGTATAGCTGTTATAAGGGTCTCAAAACCTTCTCTTGTATCAATAGGTATTAGGAGTCTTTTTGAGACCTTGTCTAAAAGTATAAAGAGGCTTTCTGTATCAAGGAAAAGCTTTTCCTCACTAAACCCTCCTTCTGTAGGACGAAATGCTACTCCTCCACCAGATTTTTCGTAGGTACCATGCGGTGTATGAAGTCCATCAAAATCATCATTTAAAAGGCCTCCAAATACTTCAAGAAGGGTTTGTGCATCATACCCTTCTAAAGCCCCACCATAATGTTCTTTTACAAGCTCATTGACGATATAGATCTTATACTGATCAAGACTCATTACCGAAGGAATCTCAGTTGTAGTATTTTTCTGTATAAAGAAAATAAAAATACCAACAAAAAGCGCAAATACGAGAATAAAAATGACTACTTTTTTCATACTATAATTATAATGTTAAACCTACTGCATTTCTTACGCGAGCCATCATTTCTTCAGCCTCTTTTTGTGCTACTTTTGCACCCTCTTCTAAGAGAGAGAGTATATATTCCCTCTCTTTTGAAAGCTCCTGCCTCTTTGTCCTTAATGGTGTAATGAAAGAATCCATGCTTTCGACAAGCATTTTTTTTGTTTCTCCATATCCAAGTCCTCCATGAAGATATCCTTCTCGAATTTTTGAGAGAGTCTCCTCATTACTCACAAGAGAGTGAAGTCTAAAAAGCGTATCGCCTTCAGTCTCCTTCTTTTCTTCTGGAGTTTTTGAGTTTGTAACAATGCTCATCACTAACTTTTCAATATCATTTCTTTCTGAAAAAAGAGGTATATGATTTCCATAACTCTTACTCATTTTACGACCATCTGTGCCGGGAATTGTCCCCATATCCTCCAATATGTACTCTTTTGGAAGTGTAAAAGTGTCTCCATATATACGGTTAAATTTTTCAGCAATGTCGCGTGCGTATTCAATATGTTGTTTTTGATCCTCTCCTACAGGCACGAGGTCCGGAGAGTAAAGAAGTATATCTGCTGACATCAAAATAGGATAATCAAAAAGGCCTACATTGACTTCTTTTGCCTTTGCATCTGCATCTTTAAATGCATGTGCTCTCATAAGATAAGGCATCGTAGTAAGACAGTTAAAAATCCAAGTGAGTTCAGTATGAGCTGGTACATCTGACTGTCTAAAGACTACTGATTTGTGAGGATCTATACCTATAGCGAGATAATCAAGCGCTACATCAAGAATATTTTCTCGCAACACCTCCCTATCTTGGACTGTCGTAAGAGAGTGTAAATCTGCAATCATGTAAAAGGCATTGTGCTCTTTGCCCAAATCGACAAACTGCTTCATTGCACCAAAATAATTCCCTATATGAAGTTTTCCTGTGGCTTGCACTCCTGATAATATTTTTTTACTCATGACTATATTGTGTGGTTAAATAATCTTTAAGATTAGCAACTTCTATACGCTCTTGCTCCATAGTGTCTCTATCACGCACTGTGACAGTATGATCCTTTAAAGAATCATGATCTACCGTAATGGCATATGGTGTCCCTATTTCATCCTGTCTGCGATAACGCTTCCCTATTGATGCCGATTCATCATACTGACATACAAAATCCTTTGACAATGTATTAAATATATCTTTTGCGTATTCTGCCATTCCGTCTTTTTTCATAAGAGGGAGTATTGCTATTTGTACTGGCGCTATCCGCTTAGATATTTTCATCACTACTCTCTCCTCATCACCAACGCTTTCCTCTGTGTATGCATCAAGGAGTATCGCCAATACAAGTCTATCTATACCAAAACTTGGCTCTATCACATGTGGTATGAAGCGAGTATTATTTACTTGATCTATATATTCCAGATTTACACCGCTCATATTTGCATGACTTTTAAGATCATGGTCGGTACGATATGCAAGTCCCATAAGTTCTTTGCGACCAAATGGGTAGTCATATTCAAAATCAATAGTCCTCTTAGAATAATGTGCAAGATCTTCATCTTCGACCTCAAGCTCATGGACTTTTTCTACATTAAGTCCCGTGCTTTTTAGCCATTCAAGTATATCTCGGCGCCACACCTCAAAAGCCTCTTTCCAAGAATCTTCCTCTACAAAATATTCAACCTCCATTTGTTCAAACTCACGAGTTCTGAATAGAAAATCTCGCGGTGTAATTTCATTGCGAAATGCCTTTCCGATTTGAGCTATACCAAAAGGGAGTGTTGGATGAAATGAATCCACAATATTTTTAAAATTAACAAATATACCCTGAGCGGTTTCTGGTCGTAAATATGATGTAGATGAGCTGTCTTCAAGAGATCCCACCTGTGTCTTAAACATCATATTAAATTGTCGCACTTCACCAAGCTCACCCTCACACTCTGGACAAAGGTTTCCTTCAAGCTGGTCTGCTCTAAACCTTTTTTTACATACATTACATTCCACCAAAGGGTCAGAAAATGTATCTACATGCCCTGTAGCAACCCATACATCTTTATTCATCAAAATAGCAGCGTCAACACCATAGATATCACTTCTTTCTTGTACGAAATGCCTCCACCAGTAATTTTTAAGTTTATTTTTAAGCTCTACACCAAGTGGTCCATAGTCCCAAGTACCCGCCAGTCCCCCATATATCTCTGATCCTTGATATATAAATCCCCTTCGTTTTGCAAGAGAGATAAGTTTTTCCATTGTTCTTTCCATATTGCTCTATGGTATATATAAAAAAGCTAATACGCAACACGCTTTTTTGCAAAAAACCCGACCCCATCTAGTATGGAGTCGGGTTTGACTTGTCTATGAACACAATCCTTTCTAAGACCTGGCAGATCCCGAAGCATGCCCACCCTTCATCCTCTTGAAGGGTTTTTGTTTTAATCTTCCTTCTTTTGGAAAATCATCATGTTCATCAAAAGACCTTGCGTAGAGACAGCGGTACATGCCGTCATCATCTTTTTTGAACTGAATAGCGCTTCGGGATCCTTTGCGGTGATCAGACATATAGAGTGTGGTGTGTCTTCGTGGTGCAAAAAACGTAAATCAAGATGATTTACTTCATTTTTACTATATAAAAGAGGAATCTCTGAGTCAAGAAATTTTTTCTACATGATATTTACAAGAAAAATATTTTATGTTATTATTTTTCAGAAATCTGTTCCCTTCACAATCAAATAAAAGACGAAAATGCGAAAAAACACATTCGTATGGATTCTTTTTTTTGCACTCTGTGTGCTCTTGGGTGTGTGGGGAAATATCTCTACAAAGCCAGGTCCACTTGTGCCTAAAAAAGCATTCCTTGATGCACATCATCCAACACACATGTCGGCACTGTATGCTGACAGTCTTGGGTGGGATGAATCTCTTGGTATCCTTATGCGATTTCAAAATGAAGATGGATCTCCACGGGCTTTAGTACCTAGGGACATCAAGCTCATTAAAGAATTTCATGAGGAAATAGAAGACTTCATTCGTATCTTTGGAGACAGTCTTGGTTTTAACGCTGTGGTACTTAGTATTGCAGACTATGATCGCATCACCTTTGATGGTGGTCGCGGTACAAAACCTTATCTCAAAGAAGATATGACAGGGCTCGAATTCGAAGAATTCATGCACTATGTTAAAGCAAACCCTGGTATCTATGGTCAACTCGTAGGAAAGGATTTTTCTTTCATTACCTATATAGTTTTTCTCGAACCTGGATTTGATGCGAATGCACTGTCTCAAGCCTTTAGTGAGCACATACTCCAAGGTGGAGTAGCACTTACAATGTTACAAACACACTTGGAAATGAGGGAATTTCCTGCTGCGACAATTCACCCTTTGGGGTGGCTTATTGCACGCTTTTGGATTACTCGAATGCTCTCTGTAGATAATATGAAATTGGTGACTTTTGGAATACTCCTTTTGCTCATCTTTTTCTTTCTCCATACACAATCACTTAGACACACACTGCTCTTTATAGTTGGTGTTTATGTACCGGTACTACTCTTTGTACGAGGAAGCATCGGATTTCTTGATGCAACAGGAATATTTGCGATGAAAGAAAGGGTGTTCATCACTCTTCCCTTCGCACTCACTCTTGTACTCGTCATTAGTATTGCCTCTCATGTATGGAATGTCTATGTGTCTGTGCTAAGAGAGGGTAAAGAACCCCTTTCTCATATACGAAAGAATGTAGGAGGTGTCTTATCAAAAGCTATGTTCGTTGCCTTTGTCTCTTTTGTGCTTGCTGCACTCATGACAGACCTTCGTACGATGGCAGAAATAGGAATACTCTTTGCTCTTTCTCTCGTATACACATGGTATATCTCTATGGAGATACTCCCTCGTATACTTGAGTGGAAATACTTTGCTCTTTCGCGTAAAAATGTGGAAGAAAAAAGTTTTTTGGAAAATCTATTTCAAAGAATAAGCATCTATGCATATGCTCGTAACCTTGTCACAAAACCGTGGATGGTGTTCGTGCTCATGTCTCTCATGCTTATCAGCTCAGGAATCATTTTCCAAAAAGGATATTTTCATTTTGGTGGGGGGTCTGAGAGATATCTTAACGGAACACCTTTTGAAACATCGATTACCCTCATGAATGAAGATGGGATGCCGGGGTTTGGAACTTTGGATTTCATAGTCACTTGTGAGAGTGATGTGTATGGAGAGATTTCACACAGAAATCCGCTCTGTATTTCAAGGATATATACTCTTGCTCACGCTCTCTTACAAGATGATCGTATACGAGAAGTATACAGTCTTCCCAACGGACAGCTTTCGCACCTTTCGGATTCACTTCTCTACAAAAAAACTCCTTCACACGAACTTGATGTAGAAAAGCTTTTCGAAAGTTTGGAGTCATCTTCATCGTATTTTGACACCGAAGAGTACATGTTATTTGACAATGGATATAGGCTTGTACTCTCTACGATTTACTCCGAGGGTACAATGCTTCAGAGTATTCGTGAGAGTCTCATAACTCTCGCACAAGATTTTGAAGGGGTGAGTATACATCCCTTTGGATCAAATGCGATATGGGCTGATATGGATAGTACAACCGTAAAAAATTCCATTGCGAATATGTTTCAAGATGTGTTGGTATTGTTTTTTCTCGTGTGTATCTATGTCTCCATAGGAGCAAAGGGGAATATGCGAAGATATTTTTCGCCATGGAAAGTTGGCATTGCAGTGAGTATACCATTCGTGTTTACCACAATGGTTATGATCTTTTTGATGTCGATTTTCAATATCCCTCTTGATACATCCACTGGATCTATCAACCAAATGGTAGTGGCAGCAGCAGCAGATTTTTTGTTTTTCCTTCTTGCGGCGTATTGTATTCCCGTATGCAACGGGATCTCACACACGCTCTCATCTCTTCATGCATTTATGGAGAGTGGAAAAGCGGTGACAGGAGATGCGTTCTTCAACAGTGTCGCATTTCTGCTCTTGCTCACTTCGTCTTTTGAACCGATTCGCATGCTCGGCCTCCTCCTTATTGTCGCAGTGCTTTCTACATGGTATGCCACCATGTTTTTGGTACTTCCGACAATGCGTTGGGCTTTAAAGAGTGTGTGATATAAAAAAATAAGGCGGTATCAGCTTTTGGGAAACTCTCCCTCAAACTGATACCGCCTTTTGTTGTCTAAAAACTAATCACCATAAATACTTCTCCACGATCATTCTTTTTGTAGCGTCCAAGTAATGTGTCTTTGCTTCCATCAAGGAGCAAAGCCTCTATACCAAACTCTACAGATGCACATCCTTTTGTACAGGTTTTTGTATAGGAAACCCGAGGAATGAACACAAAAGAATCAAGGTGCTGAAGCAGGACAGGAAGTCGCACTTCAAAGGACTGATTTTCAAATTCAAATCCTCCATAGATGCTTTGATTCCAGCCATATCGGAGATGATACGAAGTAGAGAAAGTAGAAACTCCCCCATCTAAGGACTTGAAAAAAAGCGATCCCAAGAGAAGCGTGCGGGTACTTCGATACCCTAGAAACTGCTTCTCAAGCTCTCCACCAAATTCTAGCCTATTAACTCCACCGCTATAGCTATACCCTCCTGATGCTCTCGCGATAAGCTTTCCATAGTAAGAAAGTGAAGTCATAAGAGAGGTGCGTTCTGGGTAGTGATAGGTAAGCACTAACCCATCTTCCTCTTCATGTATCTGTGTATCAGGAACACTATCACTTCCCCTGTATGCGCTTAGGCGCATATGTACACTACCCTCTGTACGATCTAGCACAAGGAGGAGGTTATCACCTTCTACCTCATGCACTGTCTTTGAAAATGTTTCTCCATCGAGAAGGAACCAACGACCCCTGTAAGGAAGCTTTGATACAATCCTTTGAGGAGCATAGAGAAGCATGAGCGTCCAACGAGAAAGAGAAAGATTCATCCACATGCTCTTCACTCCCATAGCGTTATCCACCCCCTTTAGAGGGTCGATAAAATCATGCGAGCTCCACGCGTCCTCAGGACATAAGAGACTCTCCTGTAATACACAGAAATCACGCTTTCGTTTTCCGATACCGAAAGAGGTATTATCAAATCTCCCTTCAACATACATTTCTTGGAAAGAAAATGTATATCGATAAGGATCTTCTTCTAAAAACCTCGCACCTATCTTGTGAGAATATGATTCCCAACGAATGAGTGGTTCGGCAACAAATGCGAGATGCTCATTACGAAAAGAAGTGGCGCTGTAGAGGTATCCCCCCCATACCAACGCTTCACCCCCTTTCGTATCCAGATACCGCACTCCTTGGAGGCCGGCCTCTGTATATACCCTCGATTGAGCGTTCGCATATATTCCTCCATACAAGAGGAATATAAGGCATACTATATGTCTCATGATTATTCCTCATAGCTAAAGGTGAGAGTGAGATATGGAAGAGATTTCTCCCCTTCGAAAATCTGTATTTCGAGAGGTCTCCACCAGTCAATGTCGGTTTCTGTAGAGGTGTACTCTATCCGTTTGAGTGGAATGTCATCTTTGAACATAATCTGCTCTCGTATGACATTTCCACAGACAAGAGTATTTCTCATATCATAGTAGCTATATGGAGGAGAGGTCATTTCTACAAAAAGACATCCTCCTTCAACAACCATGCTATGAGAGTGCTTCACTTCTGTCGAGTACCTTGTGCCCAAATAATCTAAAATGTCTGCAAATTGCAAACCAATATTTGGCAAGAGTTGAGCAGGATTTGCAGTACTAATGTACTCCACCTCCCCATTTCTGCGGACATATCGAGCAGGTGATTTGATCTTGTCTTTTTGTACCACGAGAGTGAGTCTATCACCACGACTTGAAGTCGTAGTGAGTACATCCTCTTGTGATCCAAAAGAAATAGATACACGAAACTCTGTAGTGACACTGCGTTTTCGACGCGCATCAACAACAGTCATGTTGAAATTATCCATAGGGGCATTGCGAAATGCCTCGTGTATCTTTTTGATTTCTTCATCTGCACTCTGTCCAAAAACAGGTGTGTCCAGAAATAAGAAAAAGATACACATAAAGAGTGTATATTTCATGCTTTGCACCGTAGTATTAAGGTGAAAAAGGACTATCTTCAAAAATATAGTATCTATTTTTTGACCATTTGTCAATGGTAGATACTACTCGGGATTTTTCTCTAGTAAAGAGTATTAGAGTTACATTTATTTTTCTTCTTTTAGTTCCACAAAGAAAGTCGAGCCCTTACCCTCTCCTTCTGACTCTGCCCAAATCCGTCCATTATGTGCTTCTATCATCTGCTTTGCTACATAGAGCCCGAGACCCGTACCCATCACATTTACTTTGTGAGCATTTTCTGTACGCACAAACATTTCAAATAATTTTCCTATATTTTCTTTTGAAATACCCACACCTGAATCGGCAACAGCAAAGAGAATCTTGCCATCATGTTTATCAAGAGAGATTTTAACCCACCCTTTTGGTGTATACTTTGCGGCATTATCTATAAGGTTCACTATCACTTGTCGGAGTTTTCCTACATCAACATTAGAGATATATGTTTCGCTTTTTTTAGATTCAAATGAAAGGGAGAGACCTCTTTGTTCAGCAACAGGACGAATACTCTCCACTATCTCACCTACAAGTAGAGCAAGGTCTATTTTTTCAAAGTTGTATTTCATTCTTCCTTGTTCTATTCGTGAAATATTGAGAAAATCTTCTACTACGAGTACGAGGTTTTCTGCTGAGGTATAGATATTTTTTATAGGGTCTTTAAACTTTTCAGGCACCTCTCCAAATGAACCTTCTAATATAAGAGAGGTATATCCTTTTATGGCAGTCAGTGGACTTCTAAACTGATGTGATGCAATAGAGAGAAATTGTGATTTTTGCTGATC
>Ga0210019_1000115_pt1 | contig 108290 bp, 103 predicted proteins | sample CryGeyCG2114_020_2_FD_183969 | JGI IMG/M metagenome (GOLD analysis project Ga0210019, IMG submission 183969) | Groundwater microbial communities from aquifer - Crystal Geyser CG11_big_fil_rev_8/21/14_0.20 (SPAdes) (version 2) | ecosystem: Environmental > Aquatic > Deep subsurface > Groundwater...
AACTCAAAAAATTGCATTATGATCCGTTGTTTGCTTTGAATCATTCATTTGCCATGATGAGAGCAAACATAAATCGATTATTTCGAAGAACTTGGTGTACGACCAAAGATCCTCAAATGCTTAAGAAGCATCTCGACATCTATATTTCATATCACAATAATTATTTAATCTAATATTTTCTCTTTCATTCTAGAGATTCTTTATAGAAGTAAACACCACGATTGTAGTCCAGTTTAGATAATCTGAAACTGGTTAGACATCATTTTGTTCATTCTTAATCGATCCATAAAAGACAGATGTTCAAACTGCAGTCCAATTCCTTTTGGGTAATGTCCTTTTTTTCCTGTCGAATTTCTGACCACCACCGCTTTAACGTTAAAGTCTCCCATGAGACCAGAAGAAAGCGTGAGTTCAACTGATGAGCCAGGAACAAATTTCCAAAGAGGGGATTCAAGTTCTGACAATGGTGTTAAATAAAGTCCTGTTTTAGAAACATCAAAGCTTTTGACCAAAGTTACGCCATGGCGGTTCTTGATCGTAACAGGCAAAGTGAGTTGTTTGCGTTCAGGGATTAGCCACCATCTCAGTTCAGGATGACTTAAAACAATATTAGCTTGGGTAAAGAGCAGTGTCGCATGAACTCCAAAAAAACCTAAAGTTGCAAAAGTGGTCTGAACAGCATTGTAATCAGCACCAAAATCACCAACAATAAAATTGTTGAATGTCACAAGTCCTAAGAGTGTAGGGACTGTTACTTTGAGCCAAGGATCTCCAAGTAGGGCCAAATACCCGTTTGTCACACTAAATGCCATAATAAGGATATTGAGCCAAGTGAGTTTGGCCAAAATAAGTGACCATTCAGTAAAGGTATGACCATACAGAAAAATAATCTGCAAAGGCATTGATATGGCGACACCAAAAAGTAAAATCGAAAATACCGTTAAGGAAACTGGTCTTTTCTTCATAAATCCTCACTCTTGTTAGAAAAGGTATAGCAAAAACTTTTTACACGATTGACATATTTCTTTGCTTCATTAAGTTCGCTGTCTTCTAAAAAGTGAGATCCATTTTTGAGTAATGCACTTTTCACTCGACTTGGCCCAGAATTGTAACTTGCAAGCATTAAGTCTTCCCAGAAGTCTTGATATTGTGGAAGAGATTCTTTAAGTAAAGGGATTTGGGCTGTCCAGTAGTTATCGACATATTTTAAATAGCTAAGTCCACCTCGTATTGATTGAAGGTGATTAAGTCTCCATTCATTTTTGGAATTAATTTGACCACTTGAAACATAGCGCTTTAGTTCGACATAGTTTAAATTCTCAATTCCCTCATAGTGAGGCCAATCTTTATTGACGTCAGAAATTTCTTTTGAAGCGAGAGAAGTAATTTGTGTAAGTCCTAACGCTTTTGCTGAGCTCACGGCCTTGTCATTAAATGCAGATTCTTGAGCAATGAGTCCCGCAAGAAAATTGGGATTCATATTAAAAGCTAATGTTTCCTTTTCAATGTAATTGAGTAATTGGGCATCAACGTTAAAGGCAGAAATGTTTCCAATCTTACTCGCTTCTTGGTGTAGGCAATATGGTGGCAAAAATTTAGACCAAGTCGCTTCGGTAAAGCTATCTCTTTGATATCTTATGGCTATAGAATGATCACGCTGCGCTGGCAATCTGAGAAAATCGAAGACGATCTTCATTTTTTGATTATCGTCACTTAACTTTATTGTCGCCCTTTTAAGAAAGCTGTCTGTGACATCTCTATTATTATAGATCACTTTGATTTTTGACATGGGCAATAACTCATCTGGATCTTCGATAATTACAGTAAATAGTTGTTGATCATGAAGGCGTTGTCTTCCGGGGTAAAAATGAATTTTGGCACGGCTTGACCGAAAATCATTTGAAAGAAGAAGTGATTCTTCGGAAGCGGGATTTCGCGTTTGTAGCTGTGTCAGTTCTAATGAACCAAAGGGTGTCATTGGACCAGCACATGAAACCAGTGCTGATAAAGCAATGAACGTAACTCCCCACTTTGTCGTCATCATCATCTCTCTCTTTAATTCGAAGGAGAAGAGTCAAACCACACTTAATTGGGAACCTACGTGCAACATAAGATGTGATCCACTATTATAGCAATTTTTGAGATTCCCATGTTATTGAATTCTCAAGTATAGTGACTAATTACTTGAAATGAGGGCCTTGTCTAATTGTGAAATTTAATCGAATTCCCTAAAATCAAGAGATTAAAGGTTGCTATAAATGTTAAACAAAAAAGATCTCATTATCTTCGATTTAGATGGAACGATTGTCGATTCTCGCCTGGATTTTGATGGTATGAGAAGAGAGATGGGCTTAGAGGAAGGTCTGCCCATTCTTGAAGAATTAGAAAAAATGAAAGATCATCCGGAAATTCATAATTATTGGAGTATTGTCGAAAAGCATGAGTTGGAGGGAGCTACAAAAGCCACTTTAATGCCAGGAGTGGAAAATTTTTTGAAGGAAATTTCATCAAGAAAATTTAAAAGCGCTATTCTCACTCGCAATAGCAAAAAAGCTCTCGAGATGAGTTTACTTAAAATTCCTCATCAATTTGATGTCGTTATTTCAAGGGATCATAATTTTCGTCCCAAACCATTTCCAGACGGACTGCTCTCTATTTGTAAAATGCTAAACCATGATGTTGCAAGGGCCGTCTATATCGGAGATTATCTTTTCGACTTAGAAGCGGCTAGGGCTGCCAATGTTATGAGCATCTTATATGCTCCTGTCGCACAAAGCTTCGAGGAGCATGCAGATTTGCTTATTCGCCATTTTGATGAACTGAAATTAACTCTTTTTTAGTTGGTTATAATATCTTTTAATGCAGAATCAATATCAGGGAAGTTAAATTTAAAATGATTCTCTTCAAGTCTTTTCGAAATGACTTTCTGAGAATCGAGAATAATCGAACTCATTTCACCCATCGCCAATTTGAGCATAAAAGGGGGAGCGGGAAGAAATGCTGGTCTCTGAACTGCTTTTGCGAGGGCCTTTGTAAACTCTAGGTTTGTGACTGGCTTTGGGGTTGTCCCATTATAAACTCCATTAAAAGACTCATCATCAATAGCTTTTGAAATAAGCGAGACCAAATCTGAGACATGGATCCAACTCATATATTGCTGTCCATTTCCAATGGGTCCACCTAATCCCATTTTAAATAGAGGAATGAGTTTTCCTAGAGCTCCGCCAGATCGAGCAAGAACAACTCCGATTCGAATGGTTATTTTTCTCGTCGATGTTTTCAATTGTGAGGCAGATGCTTCCCAGTCATGGCATAGGTTCGCTAGAAAGCCTTCTCCATTCTTAGTGAACTCATCAATGGTAACTTCATTGTTCACTGGATAGATACCAATAGCAGAAGCTGAGACAAAACATTTGAGTTTGTGATCTGAATTATTTAGGGCCTGAACAATTTTATTTGTTCCAATGATTCGGGAGTTCTTAAGTTTTTCTTTCTGCTTATCACTCCATCTTTTATCTGCAAGATTTTCACCCATAAGATTAATGATGGACTCGACTCCATCAAGCGCATCTCTAGGAAAGGTATCGTTGATGGAATCCCATTTGTAATAGGTTACTTTTTCTTCTTGAGAAAATTGCTGAGGGTTTCTCGTCATAAGAATTAACTCATGACCGCTTTTAAGCAATTCTTTTTTTAGAGATTTGCCAACGAGGCCAGTGCCCCCAGTAATAAGTATTTTCATAGAATCCTCCTCAACTAACGATGTCTCATTCTAAGCTTTATTCGGAGTAGGCTCAAGGAATAGCTTGTAGACGGAATCTAGACAGTGCTAGACAAAATCTCGACATGTCTTGATTTGGTTTAAGTAGCCTGATACAACTATGTCTAACAAAGGTTGGTTTTATGAGTGGAAGATATAGCATTCAATTAGCTTCAAAGATTTCAGGTGTAGGTGTACACACAATCCGAGCTTGGGAAAAAAGATATAAGGCTGTAGAGCCCGAAAGAAATGATACTGGTCGAAGGGAGTACACCGATTTTGATATTGAAAGACTTTCTTTACTATCAGAGCTTTGCACTATTGGACACTCTATTGGCAAAATCGCTGCTTTACCTACCGATGAATTAAAAAAGTTGCTTAAGAAATTGGGTAAGCCGATGCAAGAGCGAAAAAACTCATCATCAAAGATGGATATTTCTCTCATTGATATTAGGCAGTCATTGCAAAGTCTTATTTTGGCCTTGAAGTCATACAAGCTGGATATTATTTCTCACGAAATTAACAAACTAAAAATTTTATTAAGTCCTAGACAGCTTGCTCTTGATATCATTTCACCATTATTAAACGAAGTAGGACGTGAAGTTGAACAACGCGAACTGACGATATCGCAAGAGCATGCTTTGTCTGCGATTTTAAAATTTCATATTGGGCATTTATTATTTCGCCAAATGAATCAAAAAACAAATAAACCTTTTAAAGTTCTCATTTGTTCAATGGAAGGTGACTTTCATGAGTTTGGTATTCTTCAAGCAGCTTTGCTGTGTAATCATTATGGAGTTCAATACTATTACTTAGGACCCAATTTACCAGTCGATTCACTTGTCGATGCATACGAGTCGCTTGAAGCCAATATGATTATTGTAGGAGCGACTGTTATTCCTGAGGGCCGAAAAGAAAATTATGTCGATGAATATCTGGAAAGAGTTTTAAAATCTCTGGGTAGTGATGGACAAATTGTCTATGGTGGGGCTATCAAAATTCAATCTGAGAAACTATTAAAATCTAAAAAAGTAAAAGCCTTTAACAAGATGTTAGAGCTAGATGAGTTTTTAAAAAGTGTTTAATTTAAAAGCTCAATAATATCTTTTTCAATATCTTCGGGTTTTGTTTGAGGAGCGTAGCGCTTTATCGGTTTACCAGTAGAATCTACTAGGAATTTAGTGAAATTCCATTTAATGGTTTCTGAACCTAGCAATCCTTTTACATTTGATTTGAGAAAATTATAGAGAGGAGCTGCTTCATCTCCATTGACATCAATCTTAGCAAAGAGTGGAAAACTGACATCATAGGTTAGAGAACAAAAACTTTGAATTTCCTTTTCATCACCAGGTTCCTGAGCACCGAATTGGTTGCAAGGGAAAGCGAGAACTTGAAACCCCTTGTCTTGGTACTTTTTAAAAAGATCCTCAAGACCTTTGTACTGTGAAGTAAATCCACATTTACTGGCCGTATTCACTATTAAAAGAACCTGACCTTTGTATTTTTCTAAAGTGGTTTCACTTCCATCGATGGTTTTAACCTTAAAATTATAAATATTAGACATTGGTTCTCCTATGCATATGGTCATGGCCATCAATTAGCATTTTAGTTATCGTAATTGGTACTCTGTATTGAGGCAAGTTGCAAAGTGGGGGCTAATGAATTTGTATAACTTAATCTTTGGTTTTCTGATGAGTTTATTTATCATGAATAGTTATGGAGCTGAGCGAGTTTTATTGTTTATCGGTGATTCCTTAACTGAAGGATATGGGGTCGAAAAAAGTGAATCCTATCCTCAACTTATTCAAAATAAATTAGATCAGAAGTATGGGGCAGGAAAGTTTAAAGTATTGAATGGCTCTGTCTCGGGTTCAACGAGCGCTAGTGGATTGTCGCGATTAAATTGGTTCAAGAAGAGTAATCCTGAGTTTCTGATATTAGGCCTTGGCGCAAATGATGGCTTGAGAGGAGTTACTCCTCAAATGACAAAAGCGAATCTTAAAAAAATTATTAATGCGGCACTTGAATTGAAAATTAAAGTTCTCCTTTTAGGAATGATGATGCCTCCTAATTATGGCCCCCAATATACGGACGAGTTTAAGTCCATTTATCCAGAGTTATCAAAAGAGTATGACATCGGCTTTGTTCCTTTTGTTTTGGCTGGTGTTGCGGGGGAGAAGTCTTTGAATCAAGGAGATGGTATTCATCCTAACTCAAAAGGGCATTTAGTCATTTCTGAAACAGTTTGGAATAGCTTGGAGAAAATGTTGTGATTCTAGATGGTGAAAGTATTTTTAAATCTTTTTTTCAAGGGAAAAAAGAAATACCCGTTCTGAAAGGTGCTTCGTTGCATTTAGCAAGAGGTGAGACTTTGGCCATTATTGGTAAAAGTGGTTCTGGAAAATCCACCTTACTATCACTGCTAAGTGGCGTTGATCGTCCCAATTCAGGTCAATTGAATTTTTTAGGAAAAAATTTTACAAATTTGTCTGAAAATGAAATTTCTGAATTGCGAGCATCAAAGATGGGAATTATTTTTCAACAATTTTTTCTCATTCCTCATCTTACGGCTTTGGAAAACATCCAATTACCATTACAAATAAATGGAAAGGGAAGTCAACTCGAGGAAGCCCAACAGTGGCTTGAAAAAGTGGGCTTGGCCGATCGAGGGAATCATTTTCCAGATCAACTCAGTGGGGGAGAAAAACAAAGGGTAGCGATTGCTAGAGCTCTCGTTCATTCTCCCGATTTAGTACTTGCAGATGAACCAAGTGGATCGCTTGATGAAAAGACAGGTAAGGAGATCATGGATCTGATTTTTCAATTAGTTTCAGAAAAGATGAAAGGAATAATTCTTGTTACACATGATAAGGAATTAGCTGCTCGCTGCGATCGCATTTTGAACCTAGAAAATGGGGTTCTACTTTCGTGAACTTACCTCTCTCTCAATCATTAAAGTTCCTTCGTTATCATAAAAGAGAAAGCCTGCTCTTTCTCATTGGTCTTTTTTTAGGACTCAGTGTCCTCGGCGTCGTTCATGATCTGAGAGTCTCCTTCCAAGAAGGGCTAAATTCTAAATCGAAAGAGCTCTTAGGATCAGATCTTTCTTTGTCATCACGGGTTGAAATTTCGCCTGAAAAAATTGCGAAAATTGATACATATCTCAATAAAAATTTGGTCAAGAAAATTCAACTAGATTCATTCTTTAGTATGGCGAAAGGAGAAAAAGCTCGCCTGGTTTGGGTCAAAGTACTATCGGAAGGGTTTCCCTTTTATGGTAAATACAAACTAGAATCGGATAGTGAGAGCCTCTTGCCCAAGCCAGGAAGCGTTTGGATTTACCCCGAACTAACGACCCTTTTAGGGGTGGGTGTCGGCGACAATATTAAACTAGGAGGACGAAATTATCTGATAGAAGATATTGTGCTTGATGATCCTTCCCAAGGTTTGAGTTGGGGCAGTGTCGCACCAAGAGTCTTTTTTAACAATCAAGACCTGGTGATTTCTGGACTCGTTCAAAAAGGATCAACTAAAACAACCACCGTTTATTATAAACTAAGTAAATCGATTAGCGATGATGAAGTCAATTTATTGGAAGAATTGATTGATGACTCAGCAGTGGAGGTTACAACTCCTCTTAAAACGAGTCAGCAAATGGCAAGGGCCATGAAGTACCTCTCTGATTTCTTGTCACTCATTTCACTTGTAGCTTTATTTATGGCCGGCAGTGGTCTGTATTATTTATTTGGACATCTCCTTGAGAAGGCCAAAACAACTTTTTATCTTTTTCGCTTATTGGGTTTAAATAGAAAACAAATTGGACTTATTCTGATAAATGTCGTTTTGATCCTCTCTTTCTTAGGTAGTCTTCTGGCCTTTGCAGGCACAGCTGTCCTGTTGCCAACCTTAAAAGCCTTTTTAGCAGAGAAGCTCAAGGCAGACTTTCCAACAGCTATTACCAGCGAAATTTATTTTTTCTTTTTTGGACTTGGACCTTTGTTTGCTCTTTGCATGACCTGGCCAACTATTTATAAGTCTCTTTCAGAATCAATTCCCAATCTTTTTGAAGAAGTTTATAAAAGGACTTCTCTATCACTCTCATATGTTCATTTCCTGCCCGGAGTATTACTTTTTCTCGTTCTTTCATTGCTCAGTTCTAAGAGCTTTAAGATAGGAACTTTCTTTTTTATCTCTATGCTAGTTTCTAGTTCACTTTATTGGTTAGTTTTTAATTATACTTTCCAGAAGATTGGTCTTTTGAAAGGTGATCGTCTTTGGCTTACCTTGCTTTCAAAATCAATAGGAAGACAATACAAATCTCTTATCACTGGACCTGTCACACTGGCCATCGCAGCCATGATGCTGAATCTTATTCCACAAATGCAGCTTATGATCGAGCAGGAGCTTTCATTTGATCCTCAGTCAAGTTCTAGACCCCATCTTTTTATGTTTGATATTCAAGATGAACAAGTTGATCCCTTTAATCAATTCCTCGTTTCAAATGATTTAACTGCAGATAGAACTTCCCCTATGATTCGCGGTCGTTTAACTAAAATAAATAATAAACCACTTCTCGTCCGTTCTAAGAATTCATTAACAAGAGAGCAAGAGCGATCAGAGCGAATGAAAAATCGGGGAGTCAATATTACATATAAAGACAAGCTTAATTCCGATGAACAACTCGTTGAAGGAGAAGATTTTCGGTCACCTTTCGAAGAAAAGAACGTTCAAATATCTCTTGAAAAGAATTATGCAGAGAGAATCGGTGCTCAGTTAGATGATATTTTAGAGTTTGATATTTTAGGTGTCCCAATCTCAGGTAAAGTTGTTAATTTTAGAAAGGTAAAATGGAGCTCGATGAATCCAAATTTTTTCATCACTTTCTCGCCAGGAGTGCTAGAGGATGCACCAAAGACCCATCTTATGACTATTAATAAATTAGAGAATGCAAAGAAGTTGGAAATTTTAGAAAAAATGACTGAGTTGTTTCCAAACGTTTCTGCTGTTGATATTAGTAATGTGGTTGAAAAAGTTCTCAATGTGTTTTCGCAAATGATGAAGGCCCTTCGTTTTCAAACCTTAACAACTCTATTGTGTGGATTATTTGTGGTCTTTTCGATGGGGCTCAACCAAGCCGAGCAAAGAAGAACTGAAACATCCTTGTACCTAATGCTTGGAGTTCCTCGTTGTTCATTAATTATGTGGAGCTTGATTGAAGCGTCTGTCATAAACAGTATCGCGAGCATAATGGGAGTTATTGTTTCTTTTGGCTTGACCGCGCTAGTAGTCTTTTTCTTTTTTGATTTTGAGGTGCATTTAAATTTTGAATTAGGTCTTCTTGTCGCTTTAAGTGTGGCGCTATTCTCCTCTTTTATCACATTTATTTCTCAATGGAGAAGGTTATTTGTACCTCCCTTAAAACTTCTTTCTTAATCTCTTAAGTGAAAATCTAAAACAAATATTTCCTGAGTTAATCCTTGGACAATATGTGTTGTTCCTTTAAAACCATTAAGCAAAAGTTCGTCATGAAATGTTTGAAGATACCCTCGACCTGGATCGGAGAGAAAAAGCCTTCCCCCTTTATTGAGCATACTTTTGAGAGATAAGATGACATCTTTTGGATGTCTCGATTCATAGAGAATATCAGAGCCTAAAATGACATCAGCTTTTTTCTCTGACCAAAATTCAGTCCTCCAATTCCAATTTACAAAGGGAAAGGATATTTCATTTTGTTCTTGGTTTTTTTCAAGAAACCACTGCACATCAGGATGAGAATCGGTGGCAAGAATTTCACCATTTTTTTTGGCAATCCAAAAGGATGGCAAGGCAAGACCACATCCTATTTCAACGTGCTTTCTGTTGAGCGGATGATAAGAGATTTCGTTTAAATAGGTAATTAATCCAACAGCACTATCCCATACCAATCCGAAGTAGGGAGAGAGATCTTCACTTAATGGATCATTTGGATCAAGTAATTCGCAAATCTGATCAATGGCGCGATCAAGATTTTCGATAGTTAGGATCTCTAATTCCAAGCCGCCAACACTAAAGCTTTTCAATCTGGTTTGGTAAGGAATTATTGTTTTTTTACTCATAGAAATACCTGAACTTACTCGAGAAATACCTAACTATGACGATAAGTAAGGGATTCTTTTTAATCAAGGTCTATTTTTATGAAAATACATTTGATTCTCATTTTACTTTTTCTACAAATGAATGCCCAAGCAAGTTGTCTTGACCTAATCAAAGGTCTCTTTCAAAAGAAGAGTATTTATTCTGACACTAAAGAAATGCTTTTACTCAAAGAAGTTGAAAAAATTGAGAGGCAAACAAACTTCTTGCGTAAATTAAAAGATAATCCGGAACCTGCACTTCTTCTTTCGATTCAAGCTCGTTTGGCAAAAATGGATTCTTTTTTACTCAATGAACAGTTTTCAATTCCTCACCGAGAGTGGAGACCACTATTCAGAGAAATGGAATTTTCATTTGTGATTGTTCAAAATAACAAGAAGATTATTAAGATACTAGAAGAACAGTCAGAAGATCTTGCTTGGTCAAAGTTATCGACTCTATTGAAAAAAAGTGGATTTACAGATGAGCAAGTGGTTCTTTATAAAGAAGTTTTTGAAAGTCGTGGCAATAGTGTTGCTTTTAAAGCTGCATTGCAGGTTGAAAACAACCAGCGCTTAGTCAAGATGGGATCAATGTATCAAGAATACACAATGGTAAGAGAGCATCTCGAAGATCTTCTCAAAGGCGACAGTTGTAATGAATCATGTAAAAAAGAAATTTCAACAATGCTAAAAAGATTAGGATTAGGTGAAGAGAGCGATAAGGTTCGATATCAGAGAATGATTGGAAATTCTCAAAGGCCTACTCTTAATGAATTTTGGACATTTATGCAGTCGAACCCTCTCGTGAGTGTATCTCGACTCAAAAAAGAACGAGCCCATGAAGTATTTGCAGCGATAAGAGATCTTTTATTACAGCCTCAGATCTTATCTAAAATTAGCAAAATGATTTATAATATGCCCGGGATTAATCGATCAAGGTTAGTAAGATTATTCAAAGTTGTTTATGATTATCAAGCTAGAATTCTCTTTTTCCCAGACATAAATCAAATTGCGCGTTCAACTAAAAAAGTAGCTGAAAAATTTAATTATTTACGTGAATTAAATTCAGCTGTTGATGGAGATGAATTGCTGGTGACCTATGCTCGAAGAGTTGATCATCAAGCATCTTCTTCGTGGAAAGATTTAAAAAAATATGCAGAATCAAATGAAGCCGACTTTTTTAAAAGAATGGCGAAGGCTGAAGAAAAGGCGATTGCTCGAGGTGAAATTTCATTAAATGTTGAGCAAAGTGCTCCTGCAAGGATTGCTTCACTATTGTTTGCGGGTGCAACAATTTCATATTTTTATTTCGATAAAACAGATGTTATTGCAACAGCAACTGATATTATAAATGATCCGACTTCGACTGTTCCTCAGGTGTTTACTCCCTCTCATAGTCCAGAGTCTATTGAAAAGCCCAAGACTGAGTCTTTGGATATTAAAAGTGAAGAAGAGGGAATTATTAATGATGCAGCCGAGTTTCTTGAGCAGAATGGAGAAATCTTACTGAAAGAGAGAACGAGTTGGATTATAGGTGCAAGTAAAAAGAAGAGAATTCCCGCACAGAAAAGATAAAAATGATCAGTTATTCATAGGCTTTAACTTTCATTTTTTTATCGCTACTATGAAAAGGAGATTTATGATCTCTCGGTCTTTTTCATAGGAAATGACATCTGAAAGAAGCATTCTTTGATTTTGTAGCGCGATTTAAAGACTCTGATAACAAAGTTGGAGACGCTCAAGCACAATACACTTATTTTGAACTTGCTCAACAAGTTCTCAGAAAAACAGTTCTTGCCCAAGTATGCGGTATTGGTCCTGGAGCTATTTGCTCATGGAATTCTTCAAATTCAATAGAGGACTTAACAACTATTTTGGCCCTTTTTAGAGTAGGTGCTGTTTCTTTACCTCTTGACTGTCATTTAGATCAAGATAAGCAGAATAGTGTATTTCAAGATCTTGGAGTCGGGTATTTTTTTGAAGATAAGAAATGGAATGAAATAAGTAACAATGAAGTTTATAGCTGGTTTCAGCCTCCCGGTCCAGGGATTATATTGTTCGAATATACAGACCAAGGATGTCGAAATTACTTTTTCCACTCCGAAAAGAATCTCATTGATAATTCAAAGTTAACTCTCAAATCTCAATCAATAAATAATGATTCTTTCGTCCTCAACTTATTGTCATTGTCATCATTGAACGGACTGGTTCTGAACTTATTCCCAAGTTTAATCTCTGGAGCCAATTGTTTAATTTTGAGCTCGCAAGAGTTTGAAGCGAAGAATTATCAATTCTCACATCTCTCATTAACACATCTGCAATTTAAAAGTTTAGTCTCTCGTCTTTCAATTGTTGAAAACGCAAAGTTATTCATCACAGAAGATCAATTTAATTCAGAATTTAAAAACGAATTACCACATAAGGATTCTTCTGAATTTACTTTTGTTCTTAGTCATCCCCAAATTAGTCCAATTTTATTAAATCAATTCAAACAAGAAGCTCTCAACTTTCGTGGTGAGATTTTTGATGGTATTACTTGTAAAATTGAAAATGATGAAATTTTTGCTCAGGCTCCTTATCAAGCTTTACTTATAACGAAAAAAAATGACGTCCTCAGATTCCAAAATGAGGATTGGATAAGAATTGGTTTAAAGGGTTATAAGCAAGATCAAAAAATCTTTTCTTTGGCAGACTAGTTAGCTAACTCTTTTTGTCAGGATTTTTTAAAAGCACATTTGAATATCTTCAAACAACAGGCATAATAGGAGCAAGGAGAATCACATGGCCATTATTAGTGCAACAGATGTTAGTAAGTCCTATGGAAGCATTGATGCTCTTCATTCTTTTTCGCTTGAAGTTCCTGAGGGCTCCATCTTCGGATTGCTTGGCCCAAATGGTGCGGGTAAAACAACTTTTGTAAAAATATTATTAGATCTTGTACATCCGAGTTCAGGGAATGTGAGTCTATGTGGCCTACCAACACTTGACCCTCGGGCGAGAGCGACTGTGGGTTATTTACCAGAGAAGTATTCCTTTTACCCTTATTATACTGTTCAAGGGACTGTTGAATTTTATGCGCAAATGCAAGGATTGACCAAAGCCTCTATGAAACCTGCAGTAGATGTTGCTCTTGAAAAAGCAGGATTGAGTGAATTAAGAAAGAGAAAGCTATCTCAGTTATCTAAAGGTCAGTTGCAAAGAATTGGTATCGCAAATTTACTCCTTTGTCCTCATCAATTACTCATATTAGATGAGCCATTTTCTGGTCTGGATCCTATCGGAATAAAAGAATTTAAGGATCTTATGTTTGAATTGAGAAAAGAAGGTCGAACATTATTTATTAATTCTCATGGATTAGCAGAAGTAGAACAGCTATGTGATGAAGTTTGTATTTTGAATAAAGGTCGAAAATTGGCCCAGGGAAAAGTTAAAGATTTAACAAATGGTCAATCTTTGGAAGATTTCTTTTATAGTAAAGTGAAAGGGGATTAAGTGAAAGCACTCTATTTTAATACATTTCATAAAGAATATAGAAATAGGGCCATTATTTTCTTGGCCGTCATAACCGTTGTGGTTATTTTAACTGCCAATGCCCTCTTATCTTATTTAAGAGAAGAAGTTTTAGCGCAAATGTCTGTAGAGACTGTTGGTCAAAATAGTTTATTGGCCTTTTATTATGTCATTGGTTCTTGGTCTTCCTTTATTGCCATTTATATTGGTATTGGTTCAATCAAAAGTGACATTGACTCAGGTGCATTGATACAATTACTCTCTTTTCCCATTTCACGTACTCAGTATTTTCTCACAAGAATTTTAGGTTCATTTTCGATAGTGATCCTCTATTACCTTTTGTCACTTGTCCTCGCCATGATTCTCTTTTCGCTCGCTACTCATAATGTGGTTTTTAGTTGGGGAGTTTTAGGAGCTCTTCTCTTTAGCTCTCTGGATATCTTTTTTGTTATTTTATTAAGTGCATTTATTGCGATTCGCTTTGGTACGTTAAAAACGTTCGTCGCTGTTATTTTTATGTTAATGATCATGTCTTATTCTTCAATGAATTGGGCCAATCAAGAGTGGCAACAACTTTATAAAAACTTTGGAATCATTGATTCGCTTACTTTTTTCATATATTGGTTATTGCCGCGATTAAAGAGTATTTCCGATTTCTCAACATCGATGCTGATTGGAAAAGATTTTCCTACAAACTGGTGGGGTGATTTGATTCATTATTTCGGAACAACTCTATTGTGGAGTACTATCTTTGTAAAATCTTTCTCTAAAAGTGATTTATAAAAGATAATCTTCTGTCGTTTCTCTTTGTTCCTTGTCTTCGAGGATTTCAAATTGAAGTCGACCGATTTCTCTTTTATCTTCAGTCTCAACGAGTATTCTCCAGTCTCCAGGGAGCCATTTTTCCTTAAAGCTAAAACCTCTGAATCCATCTTCTCTGCCGCCTTTAATGAGTAAGGGGATTCTATCACTGGTTTTCCATTGTCCGTCTTTGTAAATTTGCCAATGCATAATGATTCGCCCATCGAAACCTTTTGGAGCAAAAACAGAGATAAAGACATATGGTTTCTCTCCAGCATCTGCTAAAAAGGGAGTATCTCCTTGACGCCAAAACTGCCATGCTGGATATTGCCCTCGCCCAATGTAGTCACCATCTTTTTTTATAATCTCGTGAAATATGGAAATCTTTTTGATCGCAAGCGGTAGGGGGGGCAAGAGATTGAGAAGGTAAGAAAAATTAAAGAAAGCAATGATGAATACTCCCGGATATAAAAACTTGTTTAAAATGACTTCTCGAGCAATCCCTAATTTTTTATACACAGTTAATACGGATAAATAAACGATAAGTGTGAGTGCAATTCCAAGAGCGAAATCTCCTGATGAAAGAGTTCCCGTTAATAAGGGAATGAGAATGAAGAGAAAGGTCACTAAACAAATATGGAAAAGAGAAATTCTTAAATAATAATCAAGAACTTTAATTAGTTTCATTTCATTAATTACCAATAGAGCAATAATAAAAAGGATAAAGAGCAGTGAGTTTGAAAGAGAGGCGCTTTTAAAGTAAAAGATTGTATAAGCAGAAAGCAAAGCACCTAGGCAGAATTGTGTTGCTTCAGGATGCCATTTTTTTTTGAGGCTGAATATTTTGAAACGAGAATCCTGAGGGATTAATTCTGCAGTGAGGAAAAAAAGGCATAGAGAGAGATAGAAGAATTGGCTGAGGATATTTAATGTATCATCAACTCTTCCTAAGGTTAATAAATCAAAGAGAAAGCCTCCTATGAAAAAGAAGACCCCATAATAGTGGGAATATTTGTGATTGAGGCGCTTGAGATCATTGGTCATTTTCGCGATGGAATTCATGTAGACATTTTGCAGGTGTCGAGAGCTTTTGAAAAGTCTATTAAAGCTCTAAAGCCTCTAGCACGAAGTGGTCCCTACCAATCTCTTGCAAGTCAAAAAGAGCTGGGGGAAGGGGGAGTATTTTATTAAAATAAAAGTTGATTATTTTGATTGTTATCTTAAGAATCAGTTCTTTCATAGTTGTACCAATGTTAAACAATAAAGTAAAAGTACAGTCGCAATCCAGATACTAAACATCGTTGTTACAATTCGAGTCATCCTAACCCCATTTTTTTCTATATTAGTAGATAATCTCTCAAAGTAACCACAAGATAAGGTTAATCCTTGGTTAAGAAAGTGTTAGAATATATCATGGAAAAAAAGATACGAGAAATCATTTTGAACTATATTCCTCAAGCAAAGCTGATGAATATTGATGTCCTTTTTTCGAAAAATGGAGAATCGAGACTTCTTCTTCCTCATGACTCACAGTGGACTAGAGAGGGAGGATCTCTTTCTGGTCCTAGCCTTTTTGCCTTGGCCGACGCAGCTCTTTATGCTTCAATTTTAAGCTTAAAAATTGACCAGATTGGTGCATTAACGACCCAGATGAGCATCCAGTTTTTAAGGCGACCAATTGATCTAGACCTTGTCGGATGCTCAAAAATTCATACAATAAGTAAAAGAAATGCTTTTGGAGAAGTCCAAATCCGTAGTCTCAAGGATGACGGATTGATTGCAGTTGCCACAGGTAGCTACTCTTTAAAACCAAGTTAAAGGATAATAAAAATGAAACTCATGGCCACCATAATTTCGCTCCTTATTTCATTTAGTCTTTTTGCTCAAAGCAAAGGAATTAAAGTTTTTGTGGATCTCTCTCCTGCCGGATCATTTGAAATCGTCTCAAGCAACATCAAGGGGAAAGTTAAGAAGTCTGGAGCTGGTTTAATCGCGGACAAGATTACGGCATCTGTTAAAGATTTTTCAACAGGGTTAGAGTTACGAGACCATCATACAAAAGAAAAGTTAGAATATAAGACTTATCCAAAAATCACTATTTCAAATGCGAAGGGACAAGGTGGCAAAGGACAGGCAATGATTGAAGTCAGATCTGTTAAAAAAGCTATTTCATTCTCTTACAAAGAGTTATCAGCAAAATATGTCCAAGTGAATTTCAATCTCAATTTGAAGGATTTTCAATTTTCAGGTTTAAGTTATATGGGCGTTGGGGTAAAAGACACAGTAAAAGTAGTGGCCACTCTACCTCTAGGAAAATAAGATTTGAAAAAATATCTCCTTCTTTTTTTACTCGTTTCTTGTGGTCAGAGCTTTAACTCAAACAGTAAAGACTTTCTCCTTGGAAGTCAGATCTATTGTTCCAATTCCACCGAAACGAAACTCTGCCAGGCCAATGAAATTATTGCTAAGAATTGTATCAATTGTCATAGTGGATATCACAATAATTGGGCCAGCTATTTGACTAATTCTGCTTGGCTTAGTTCTGCTTTGATAAGCTCTGGAAATGCAGATAATAGTCTACTGATACTCAAGCTCAAAAATGCTGGTGGAAACATGCCCGAGGGAGCAGCTCCCATCAATGATACTGATTACCAAGCTTTAAAAAATTGGATAAATACTCTTTAGAAATGATACCGAAGTCCAAATTGCCAATAACTTGATGACATTGAGCTCAAATTGGCCACTCGACTAAAAAACGTCCATTGATTAAGATCCCAATTCATATCAAATCCATAACCAATCGCCAGAATGGATTTTCCTTCTAAGACGAAGCCAGCAGGTTCGGTGTAATTTCCGTTGCGATAAACGACGGGAATTGAGATACCAAGAGAGGCATCTCCTGAAAATGGACGATAATGAACGGCGGGCACTATTCCAAATGACCATACTTTAACATCGGGCTCAAAATAGCTTAATGTCGATGATTCTCTTCCTGCGACAGCGCTAGCATACGTAAACTGAGATTCTAAGAGTAATCTCCATCTCAACTTTTGAAAGGACCAACCTGCTCCAAGGGATAAACCACGAACTGACGATTTAATCGAAATACGATCGCCGCTACCAACGATGAGATCAAGCCTATCTCGCCAAGAGGTCCAAGCAGTGGACATGAAAAACTGAGAAACCCAAGTTTGCTCTTTAATTTTTTGATCAAAAGCTTCTATGTCTTTCGGAATTTCTTCGTAGCTTTCATCTTCGTAATCATCTTGATTGGCAATAATCTCAACGTACATCAAAGCTTGCCTCTTATAGTCATCTCTCTTTTCAGGAGCTACTTTGAAATAAAGCTGTTGGTAAATTTTGGAGAGCAGAAAAGCTCGACGATGATAAATTTCAATTAGCTTTGGAGGTATGCCCTCAATTCCTTCAGCTCCATCACTTTTATATTGCCTCATGACGGAGTTGTGAGACGAAGCAAAGCGAGAACGAATAATTTCTGCAATGAGGTTTTGTGCTTGAATATACTCTTCAAGCTTTTCCAAATCCCAGGCGGCAAGAATCATGGCTCCTGAGGGAGTTTCTTTGGATTTAAAATTGTAGCGTGCCTCGAGCATTTGCAAACTTTCTTTATATTTACCTCGAGAATAGAGAAGTTTAGCATCGTTAAATAAGTTTTGGTCACGCTCTTTTTTTGAGAGCTTTGCGAAGGCAGGAAAAGTGAGGAAGAAGGAAAGGGCGATGATTCTTAAAACCATAGATGCACCTGACCTGTTAAATCCCATGAATCTTCGCTTACCGATGTTTGACTAAAAACGCGAGAATTATAAACATCTACTCTGAACTCAATTCCTTGATTAGGGAAGTATTGAAAGCCTGGCCCAATTCTCATCACTTCATTTTTTAATTCAGTATTGGGTACATAATATTCTGTTGTTAAAAGTGTAAAGAGACCTCTTTTGGCCATAACGTGACCTTGAAGAAATGCATATCTTCCATTGATAGTAGTTTGGCTATTCAGAATTGTTTTTTTATTGAGACCAACTTCACCCATGATCGAATTCCCCTTACCAAAACCGAGCCGAGCATGGGTAGAGATATGGGATTGGTCTAAATAAGTTGATTTGCCAGTCATAAAGCTGCCACCTAAGCGCACTTTATGGTTAAGAGTATATTCACCTGTTAAAGAAGCTCCCTTTACCCGCAAAGGTGCTTCCTGAGAAAGATTTCCCGCGAAAAAATGAGCAGCCCATTCATATTCTGGTTTCGTAAAATGAATCATTAGACCATGAGTTTGATCATTCATTGTTGTCTGAGTTGAAATGCGCGAAAAGGCTATATGATCGGGAACTCTTATGCCGAAAGCTTTATCCATTAAACCAGCATAGATACCCCAGCTTTGATTAATGCGATAACCAATATAATGTTCGCGAGATCGATAGTTCTTTTCTGTACTCGATTTATTAGAGCGAGGAGTTGGTGCATAACCACCTTCTAAAACGATAATAAATTTGTCTTTATTATCTTGAGGGCCAAACCTCAAAACAACATTGGCCGATGCTTGCATGGTGATATATTCATTTTCTTGAGATTTTTGGTCATAACTCTTAATCAGTTCTAAGCCTCGATAATTGAGGGAAGGTCGAATCCAATCAAGTGAAGGTTGGCGATAGAGAAACCCTGATTTTTGCCCAATTTCATCCTCAGTTGTTTCTTTATCCCAAAAAATTCTATCAGAAACAGTTGTCGCGCCAAGAGCACGTCCGTAATCAGTCAAAGGTCCATTTCCCATAGGGTTATAATGGCAGGTTAGACAAGATGTGTACCCAAGCCCGATAAAATTGGGATAAGCCCATGCATTTAAGCTGCAGAGCGTTGCCAAGATGATAAAGAAGAATCGATACATGTGAGAATTATAAACGGGCGAAGATAAGCCGAACAGTGAAAATGACTATGAATTTTTACTTTTTTATAACTTTTCTAAGATCATTGGCGATTTTTTCAAGATGTTTATAGTGATCACCTTCTCTCAAGACAAAAATGCGATCTTCACCTTTAAGTAGATCTTCTACATAAAGTTCAAAAGCATAGAGTGGACCAACTGTCTTGTGAGATAAGACCATACCTGTTAGAAAAGCTAAAAGAGTAAAAGTTAATGATAAAGAAATGAAGACGATGATATAACTCATCAGCAATTTGTTTTCTACGAATCCAAGACTGTTTAAAGATAATCGCCAATAGGCAAAACTAAAAATTCCTACAACGAGACAACTCGACATCGCCATCATCGACATTTTAAAAGCAAAGCGTACTTGCTCAAGCGGATTGATGACATATTTTCCTCTTTGATCATCTTGTGGCCAAATCTTTTTACTTTGAAAGATAATGATAAACAATACAATAACAGCACCAAGAGATTGATAAAGATCTGCTAAGTTAAACGTTACCCAAGTCATATTGGCAGAGGGAAAGGGAATAAAGTCCAACGTTTTTCCTGCAAAAGTTCTATCAAAAACATTGCCTCCAATTCCACCCACTAAAAAAGCTAAGCCCCATTTGAGTTGTTTAAACTTGGGAGAAGGGAAGTAGGTCAGGGCGAAAAAGAGAAAGAAAATGAATCCATAAAGCGTCGACATGGTTAATATTCGAATCATTACTGGAAGGTCTGCATAGGAACCAAAAATAAAACCCTCATTAAATCGAGCTGTTTGACTAAAGGTGAATATCTTTTTGGAGACTTGATCAGTTGTTATGCAAGAAAACCAAATGAGAAGAGATAACCAAAAATCTTTTTTCATTTCAACTCTAACATCTCAAAGCTGAACGAAAGAGTGTCGTATTCATCGCCCTTATCTTTCAAAGCAACCATGGCCCTATTGCTAAGTTGTGTTGTACCTGCCGGTATTTGCATATCGACAAGTGTGTAAGTGGCATGTTGAGGATTAAACTGGCCATTGATTAAAAGTTTTATATTTTTAACGTAGAGACTTCTATTTGTTGTGATTCTTGGATTGGTTAACTTGTAACTATAATCATCATAGATCTCTACATCACACTTGAACTCAATACCACTCGTTCCAATAAGTTTTCCAATATTATAAGTAAGAGTCGCTTTTGGATTGAGATTTATCTGAGAAATGTCAAAGTTAAGATCGTCAGTCATAAAAATCTTAGAAATTTTTGTGCCATCTTCTCTTTGGCGAATTTCGAGCATATGTCCTGCTCCCATGGGGACAAAAAATGCCACTGGATTCATTGCTGAAGTGTTTTTAACTTCTCTCCATTCAAAACCAGTAGTCAAAGGAATATGCCACTCTTGAAAACTTCCACTATCAATTTTGATGTGGAAAGAATTGTCGCTATCTGTAGGTGCATTTACGAGAGCATACATGCGGTAATTGGCCGAAACGTTTGTAGAGAAATTCAAAGTCGCCGTTCCTGCTGTATTATTACTATTTGCAAGAACGCCGACGTTATTATTGACGACCCAAATATATGAGTATTCGCCTTCTTGCCCTTTGACCATTGGCGCTTTGAGAGTTGCAGTATCAATTGCTAATTGGACAGTTCCATTTGTATTCTGCGACGACATGTCGATCATTTGCTCTACTGTTAGACTCTCATCAGTAGTTAGAGTTGATCCTTGACTCGTGCCCGGATCTTGTTGACTGCTACTTGAGTCGAGTAAGTCTTTCCATGAGGTGATAGCTGCTAGTATCTCATTTGCGTTCTGGGTACAGTCTGACCAACAATTATGCGCTTCATCTCGTAGCTTTAAGTACATTCTTGAAGAGCTTGGGTTAGTAAAATTAACTTTGAATGCATTAATGATAGCATCATGTGCTTGTTGAGGATCACTAACGGCATGAAGGGGTTGCTGAAATGAACCGTGGCAAGCCACGCATCTCTGTTTCGTTAAAGGATGGAGAGTCTGTGCAAATGCATCAACGGAGGCAACGCTATTTGAAACAACTGGAGTTGAGTTGTTGTTACTTACTGATGACTGTTCCGTCGTGTTAAATTGCATTTTACTCTTACTACTTGATCCCGATGGACCTAAGCATTGGGTGTAAGAAAACAACGTAATAGCTATCACGCAAGCAGTTGCTAGAATTTTAAAAAAGTTTGGCACGTCCGGCTCCTTAACTAGGTAATCTTATTAAACACTAAATACTTATCGAGATTGGCCCCAAATGGATTATCTCCAACAATTGCAGCTAATTTGTTTTCTTCACCATGGAGAGCAAGATAATTAGCTGTTATAAGTTTGGCCAAATTAACAACTGAGTTGCTCGAAGGTGTCGCTGCATTTTCGACCGCTCCGGTATCCTTAAAACTCCCAATTTGCCTGTTTCCATTTCGAAGTGTTGCTCGCCCTAAGTTTCTATAAACAAGCATAAAAGTTGATGAACGTTGACCTGAGTCTCCAGTCCAACTCAATTTTCCACGGCCGCCAACAGAGTTATCAATTCCTTCTCTGGCAGCAACGCCACCATCAGTAATGACGTAAACAACTAAGTCTTTCCCTTTGAGCGAAGCAAGTTCGATGCAGCGACCGATGAGGGCTCCTGCTTCAAAGTCCCTAGTTTCTCCAGTTGCTCTGGTATTGTTATGGTAGTCGTAACCACCTTTTTCAATTGTTGCTACACCAAGATGTCCATCCATGAGAAGCTTCATCATGGTTGCTACTTTTCTTTGATCCCCATTATTGAGGTTGTCAAAGACTTGGGTCACCATGGGGTCTTTGCTGGCATCGAGTGCATCAGCTGTATACTTTCCGATTAAGTCTTGCGAGCCAATGTATCCACATTTGACGAGATCCTTGATTTGATCAGGGAGTGATTTTTGTCCGTAAGACATTATTTTTTGTTCACTCATTCTTTCAATGGCTTTAAGAATTCTTTGTGCTTTTTGCGGAGTGAAGAGTTCTCCTAGTTTACCAATATTTACTAAACCTAGAGCATCTTGAGGGCGATTGAGAACCACTGGCTTAACTGTTGGATCAATACTTGCATCAGGAACAATTGATTTCCCACCACTGATACTATTTGAAGTTCCTGCCAATTGAGTAAGTCCACCCATTGCACCCGCCTTATTTAACCAGTAGATTGGGTTATGAGGATTATTTGCAGTATCATCACCCGAAGAAGTACAGAAAACGGCTCCATCGACTTTTGGTCTCACGTTACCACTGGTTTCCGAAACAATTCCTCTTAAAATGGCCGAATCGCCGTGAAAGGCCAAGCCTAATTCCGAGCTCAATTGGTTTGCTTTGCTTGGGTGCATATCCATTGGTAAACCTAAAGTTTCATAGGTTGCCAGAAAATCCATTTGTCCACCTGGTCCACCCACCATGACGTTTGATCCAACTAAATTGGCCCCACCTGAAAGATCGAAGATAATCACAGGTGTTTTTCCGATGGTGGCTTGAGCGGTATTGCACTCAAGAGCATAGGCTGAATTTGATTTTAGTAATGAGAGAAGGGTTGGAGCTAAAGCAAATGTGCTCATTGAAATCATACCTGATGACAAGAAGTCTCTTCTCGTAACGAGTTTATGATCATCATAGAGCAGGATGTCTTTCTTAGCTTCTGTAATATCTTTTTTCTTGCTCATGATGGCCTCACAACATTATGGTGCTTGCTGATCCAAGGACCGCAGTACAAACACCTTTTGTAATTCTAATTATACTTGATGATCTTGTCGTATCTTCGCCGACACTTAAATCGTTTAAAAGAGATTGTAATTCAAAACGACTAGCAGATCTTCCTGCGGCATCTATACCAGCACCCCAGAAGTGATCTAAGCTTCGGTCGATAATAAAATCTTTATCAGTCGAGTTGAAAGAGTTGAAATTATAATTCGTCCAAATCGAACTTCTTAGAGCAGTACTATCAAGCAGAGAATTGCAATATTCTGCAGCGAGCTTTGTTACTGCAACTTGATTGGCGGCCAAGAATGATTTGACATCATTATCAGTCGGCAACTGAACTTCTAGAGTTTGAAAAGTATTTTTAATAGCATTTGATGTAGGATCAACTCCCGTGAGTGACGCCATTGTTTCGTTAATTTGATCAAAATTCTTCACACCAACTTGAACTTGTTCAAGGACGACAGGATTAGTTGAAGTCGTTGTATCCCCACCTGGATCAGGATTATCTTCTACGACGATAGGGTCGGGAAGATTATTTGTTGTTGTATTCGACTGGCTTTGTTGCTCAGTAGAAGAGACAGGTTTTTTATTAGGAGCTGGCTTATATTCAAGAACACATTGGGTATAACTTACAAGCATAAGCATGACTGTCAGTGCGCTTGCAATCATCTTTCCGTTTGATTTCATCTTATTCTCCTAAACACAAAATAGAAGTTTTTGCGACCAACTGTTTCATACTATAGCGTCCATTTTGCTCGAAGCTCATTGCTAAGGTTTTAACTTGATCTATATCTGTTTGGTTAACGGGCTTCTTTAAGCAAACCAGTTCAAATACTCTCTCCGCCATACATTGAGAGAAAGCTTGAGAGCTCGCCAGCAGACGACCTAGTGAGCGTGCCCCTCTACCTGTTTGAGCACCTCTCCAACCTAAATAGGAATTTTGTCCATTGGCCCACATATTGACCCAAGAATCATCGGCAACGACGTTACCTTCAGCAAATAGATTGTTCTTATTAATTTTTTCTACCACTTGACCAGGAGAATAGACGAGCTGTGTTCCATCCCAATCAAAGTAAGACCAAGCTCCGCCAAGAGCATCTTGACCAGAGTGACAACCTACGCATTTATTTCTGAACGTTCTTGAGTCTCCACCTGGGCGACGATCAACATCGCGTCTGACGTAAACATCAGAAAGAGTAATGTCATGAAGAGCTTCGAAATCTTTACACATGAAGTTCATGAAAGCGAAGCGCGTAACTCTTCTATTGGTTCCAGCGCTATAAAAACTTTCCCCAGCAGCACGAGAAGTTAGTACTCCTGCAGTATCTGGAATATTATTTAGCTGGCTTTGAACTTGGCGGACGAGGTTGGCCTTGAGATCGACTCTCGTGTTTTCAAGATCACGATAATGATCATTACTATCTGGAGCATAAGGTGCGACGTTGGCCAATCCAGAAGCACCTGTATAAAGAATATCTTCAGTGAGAACACCATTAAAAGGTAGATCATCTTTTATAAATCCTAAAACAGTGGCGACAAAGTCATTTAAGGGAACTCTGTTTGTTTGCTCTTGGTTGGTCCACTTTTTGACCCAATTTTTTAATGTAACGTTATAAAAACGAAAGTCTTCCATTGCTAGCATTGCTGCACTTTCGGGCTCACCATTTTGAATATAAAATTGCATTGATTGAAGTACTTGTGGCGATGGAGGAACACTCGTAAGCCTATTATGAAGTTGATAAGCTTGTTCTTTTGGGCCCGCCCAACAAGTGTTGGCCACTAGGACTAAAAGTGTAAAAATCAGTTTCATTATGATCTCCTCAACAAAACAATTCCTATAATTATCGGTGAGAGTAGATGACTTCTGAATTTTTTTTGCCGGAGTAAAAAGAACAGGAATTTATAGTGTTAGAAAGAGTTTGATGAAAATTCCCAATCAAAAGCGCATCTGATCGATAATAAAAATATATTTAGGTTATGACATGGAGGTCGCAATGAAATTAAGATACATTCTTATGAGCTTTGTTCTTGCTCATTCTACTCAGGTATTCTCTTGCTCGATGGACGGTATGGAAGGTTTTCTACCGGACAACGATATGAAAATTGAAGTTAATGACAAAGTTCGTAATGATATGACTGAGCAAAGATTCAACGAAATTATCAATAAAGTAGTAAAGGTTTATAAACCAGTTATTGCCAAAAAATTTGGCATTCTAAAAGTTGCTCGTAAGTGGAATGATCCAACTGTAAATGCTTCTGCCCAACGTTTAGGCCCCGTGTACTTAGTTAATATGTATGGTGGTTTGGCCCGTCATCAAGCTGTTACAGATGATGCATTTGCTCTCGTTGTTTGTCATGAATTAGGACACCATTTAGGTGGAGCTCCAAAAGTTTCGATGATCTTAAATAAATGGGCGTCAAATGAAGGACAAGCTGATTATTTCGGTACTTTAAAGTGTTTTAGAAAAGTATTTGAAGCAGATGATAATATTGCCGTTGTAACAAGTATGAGTATTGATCCAGTTGTGACTCAAAACTGTCGTCAAGTTTTCGGGAACGAAGAAGATGTGGCCATGTGCCAAAGAGCTGCTATGGCCGGTCGCTCTTTAGCTGAGTTGCTCACTTTTGGTAGAAGCCGTGTTGATTTCTCAACTCCAGATCGTGCCATTGTAGATAGAACAGATGATGCTCACCCAGATGCACAATGCCGACTCGATACTTACTTTCAAGCTTCACTTTGTGAAAGAGATGCAAATGAGGCGGTTTCAAATAAGGATCCTCGTAAAGGAACTTGTGCGAGAGCTGATGGTTACAAAGTTGGCATTCGTCCGCTTTGCTGGTACAAACCGTAGTCTATCAAAATTAAAAAAAATACTTTTGAAGCCCCTCCTTGTGAGGGGCTTTTTCGTATATAATCAGTTATATGGAAAGTGATCCTCATCTCGTCTTAGATAAAACATTAGCTGGTCTTCAATTGCCTGATCTGATCAGTGTCTCAATTGATATTGAGCTGGAAGAAGTTCTCCACCAGCTTCAGAAACTAAAAATCGGTGCGCTTGGAGTTGTCGAGAATGAAAAGCTCGTTGGAATTTTTTCTGAAAGAGATTTTCTCATTAGAATAGTTGGCAAGGTCGAGGATTGGCGCCATCAGAAGATCGGCGATTACATGACTCATCCACCCTTTTTTTTAAACTCTGAGTCGATTTTGAAGGAAGCAATAGCACTCATGATTCGTCGAGACTTCAGACATATTCCAATTCAAATTGCGGGAGAGAATAAGTGGAAGATCATTTCGGCCAAAGATATTCTCAAAGTTCTCATTGAGCAATTTCCAGAGAGTTTGAATAAATATGGAATTAAAACGAGTTGGAACGTGATGGAACTAGATTCTTTCGGGGAAAATTTTTCGTTCGATGAGCCAGCGTCAGAAAGTCGATTGACTGCTAATTTATTTTTACATCCTTTAAGAAGAGCTATTTTCAGAAATCCTATCATTGTGGACGAAAAAGAAGATATTCAAGATGTGTTGCAACAGATGCAAGCCTCTCGGCAAGGAGCTGCTGTCGTCACTAAATTTAGAACACAAGTGACAGGCATTATTACTGAGAGGGACTTCATTTTTCAGGTTTTTGACAAGATGGACAAGGGTGAGAGTTTACCAGTCAAAAATTTTATGACACCCAATCCTCATACCTTACTTTCAAGACATTTCATCTGTTATGCCATTAATAATATGTTTAAGTTTAACTATCGGAATACCATTATTGTTGATGAAGATAAGCTACCAGTAGCTTGTGTCACACTCATGGATCTCCTGAAAGTCATCACTTGGAACATCATCATGGACGCTTAAAAAATTAAACCTATCATCATTTTGATCCGATAAACTTCCATGTTTGAACATATTGGTCCGGATATTGCGGGTCATATCACATTTACTATCGTTGCTCTTTCCTTTATGGTTAAGGACATGCTCTGGCTGAGGACGCTCTCCATTACTGCTAGTTGTTTTTCCTTCATTTATAATTATTTTGGACCGGCTCAACCAATGTGGGTTGCTATTAGTTGGAATTTCTTTTTTGTCTCACTCAATCTTTATCATATTTATAATATTCTAAAAGAGCGCAAATCGATCGAATTGTCTCCAAAAGAGAAACAAATTCATGAAAGCGTATTTCGTTCATTATCAAAATCTGATTTTATAAAGATTTTGAAAATGGGAAAATGGATTCAGAAATCAAAAAATGAAATACTTATCTCAGAAGGTCAAAAAGTAGAAAGAATGGAACTGATCTATAAGGGGAGAGTCGGAATTGTTGTTAATCAACATAAAATTGCTGAACTTGAGGATCTTAAGTTCATTGGTGAAATTAGTTTTTTAACTCAGCATCCAGCGAGTGCTACTGTCATCGTAGAGGAAGATTGTGAAATGCTGATGTGGGATCAGGAATCGTTGAGAGATATGTTGAAGAAAGCACCCCAACTCTTGTCTTGCCTTCAAGCAGCAATCGGATTGCAAATCTCTGATCAAATGAGTAAGCAGAATCAAAAACTTGCAGCTTAAGCTTGTGCTTTTGACTGCGAATCGCCTAAACTTTTGCTATGAAAGAATTATCACAAAAAGTAAGCTCCTTTAAGGACAGTATCTTTGCTACGATCTCTCGAGAAGCCGTCGAAAATCAGGCCGTCAATTTAGGGCAAGGCTTCCCCGATTTTCCAGGGCCCCAATGGATTATTGATATTTTAAAATCCACATATCATTATGAAGAAAATGCATCACAGCAGTATGCACCATTTGCCGGCGTCTTAGCCTTAAGAGAAAGCGTATCTCGTCAGTATTTGAATAAATATAGCATTGGCTATAGTCCAGAAGATGAGATCACGATTGTCAATGGAGCAACAGAAGGTATTTTTTGTACTTGCTTAGCACTGCTTAATCCTCTCGATGAAGTTATAGTCCTTGAACCATTTTATGACTCGTATAAATCTTCCATCGAATTGGCCGGAGCAAAGGCCATCGCCTCAACGATCAATCTTCCTGATTTGAGTATCGATTTTGATCATTTAGAAAAATGTGTTTCTTCAAAAACAAAAATGTTGATCTTGAATAACCCCCATAATCCAACCGGAAAAGTCTTTACATTGGAAGAGTTAAGCAAAATCTCTATCCTTGCTCAAAAGCATGATCTTTATGTACTTTCAGATGAAGTTTACGAGTTTCTCACTTTTGATGAAAGAGCTCATTTGCCACTTGCTGGCATTAAAGAGATGAAGGAGAGAGTCATTACAATTTCCTCAGTGGGTAAAACTTTCGGAATGACGGGAATGAAAATTGGTTGGGTTTGTGCAAATGAGAAAATTTCTCATGCTATAAGATTGGTGCATCAGTTTAATACTTTTAGTGTGCATCATCCTAGTCAAGTGGCATTTGCGAAAGTGATTGACCAAAGTGATTATTATCTTCAGCAATTTAAAGAGACTTATCAGCAAAAGAGAGACTTCTTCTTTTCAGGTCTCCAAAAAGCAGGTTTTTCTCCACTGAAAAGTGAGGGGACTTATTTCATGATGTGTTCGATTCCAAATGGACTTGATGATGTTACTTTTTGCAGAGAACTCATTAAATCGAAGAAAGTAGCTTCGATTCCACCGAGTTCCTTTTATCTCAATTCTGATCAAGGCAAGAAGTATATTCGATTTTGTTTTGCTAAAAAGGATGAAACCTTAAGCCTGGCTTTGAAAAATTTAAGTTAAAATTTGTATTCGAATCCAATCCCTAGACATATGAACATTGCTCTCATTCATAGAGTGCCAATTTTCTTGGATCTTTTTGGCAAAGCCACCCCCATACAGAGAATTATCATCTGAGCTATTAAGCTCATAATCAAAGCTTAGTATGTCTCCCATTGAAAAGAATTTTTACTTCACAAGTTCAGCGTTGTATTGAGGAGGCTTAAGGCCAGGCTTTTAATTTTAAAGGCATGTTGAAGTTCTTCGACTCTTTTAAGCATGACGTGGATTTGATTTGATTATTCTGGAAAAGAATTAAATTTTCAGCAAAAGCAGAATAACAAACGAGGAATAAGAAAAAGATGAGCTTTTTCATAGAACTTTATCGGAATCTCGATTGACGTCTTTATGCGTAATGTCGTCTAATATTGTATAGAGGGAGCTTTAAATGACTGATAGAAACGATCAGCAATTAGTATTGTTTGAAAATGATCAAAAGTTCGATCGTTTTACGACGAAATCCATCCTCAAGTCCGTTTTTGGTCATCAAGACTTCAGAGGCCCTCAAGAGAGAATTATTGCTCAACTCATGGCCGGAGAAGATGTTCTAGCATTAATGCCAACAGGTGGAGGAAAGTCTCTCTGCTATCAACTTCCTGCACTTGCTAGGGAAGGCATGGGAGTGGTCGTTTCTCCGCTTATTTCACTTATGCAGGATCAGGTACAAACTCTTAACGAACTTGGTGTTGCAGCAAGATTTCTCAACTCGAGTTTAAGTCTGAAAGAACAAAGAAAAGTTGAACAAGAGATTGTGGATGGGAACATTAAAATCCTTTATCTCTCACCAGAGAGAATTGTAAAGAGTACAACTCTTTCAATGTTACGAAAGTGTGAAATTTCAGTAATTGCCATAGATGAAGCTCATTGCGTTTCTCGATGGGGGCATGATTTTCGACCCGAGTACCTACAACTTTCTAAATTGAATAAGACTTTTCCCGATACTCCGCGAATCGCGTTGACTGCAAGTGCTGATAAGAGAACTCAAGTAGATATCTTAAAGCATCTCAATTTAGTTAAGGCAAAAGTCTTTCGAGCATCATTTGATAGGCCAAATATCACTTACCATATTGAGAAGAAAAAAACGGATCAACAATCAGAACTTCTCTCCTTTCTTCAAAGTCATCAAGAAGAAACGGGCATCATCTATTGCTTATCGCGCAGAAAGGTCGAAGAGATTGCTGAATTTTTAAACCAGCAAGGAATCGAAGCTTACCCCTATCATGCGGGACTAAACCGAAAGACTCGTCATGATCATCAGCAAAAATTTACCGACAATGAAAATGTCATTATTGTTGCAACGATCGCCTTTGGTATGGGCATTGATCGTCCAGATGTTCGCTTTGTCGTGCATATGGACATGCCTCGAAATATTGAATCCTATTATCAAGAGACAGGAAGGGCCGGAAGAGATGGGCAAGAATCAGTTGCCTACATGATGTATTCTGTTTCAGATTTTGTTGTGATGAAAAGTATGATCTCCCAGTCTGTAAAATCCACACATCGATTAAATGTTGAATATGGTGGTTTAGAAGAGATGCTTGCTTTGTGTGAGATTAATCATTGCAGAAGACAAAGCTTGCTTTTGAATTTCGACGAAATTTACCCCAGGGCTTGTGGGAAATGTGATAATTGCTTAAATCGGATCGATCAAAGCACTCTCTTTAATCTAGCAAAAGAAACTTTAATTACTTTGAAGATATTACATTTGAAAAAAGAATCTTACGATTTTCAAGATTATATCGATTTCTTTAAGGGACTTATCACGCTCAAAGTTCGAGAATCTAAAGATTTTGAGCTGGAAGGCTTTGGCCTTTACATGAATGCCACAGAAAAAGGAATTAAGTTCTTTTTACGTCAACTCGGAATTCTAGGCTTTATAAAATTTAAATATGAAGAAAAAGTGACTCTCAGTTTGGGACCAAAAGCCTTGGAATTTTTAAATGAACCTTTTCCTGTTCTATTAAAATTCTCTCCACTTGAGTATGGAAAAACTTCAAAAACTAAGATTAAAGCGAAAGCGTCAGCCCCGAATCAGAGAAGAATTGAACTAAAACCATTGTCGAGAAAGGGGAAGCAAGAGCTATTCTTACGTTTAAAAGAATTGAGAAGAAAATTGTCCAAAGAAAAGAGAATCCCCGCCTACAAAATATTCAACGATAAAACATTGGAACAATTGAGTCAGAAACGACCGACGGAGCTGAAGATGATGCTCGAAATTGATGGCGTAGGGGACTATAAACTCAAAAAATGGGGAAAAATCTTTCTCAACGAGATTCAATCGCATTCATGAAATCTCAAGGCAAAAAAAGGATTGGCCTCGGAGAGTTTTTCATTTTTCGGCTAATCTTTATTTCATTTTGCACTTTAGTAATTATCCTCGCTTTCTCAAATTTTATTAAAAATGTAATCTTTTTGCACATCTTTTCAATAACGGTAGGAGTGTTGCTCGAAAAGGTACTGAGAAGAATGAGAAAAAATGTAAATATGAGAGGGATTATCTTTTTTACGATTTCAACTATCGTCATGCTTATTTACTGGGTCGTCTTTTTACTTCGCTTAGACTAAAGAAATGTCAAAACAAACGGGATGGGTCTGCTCGATCTTGAACTCTTCAGCTTCTCGTCTCAATACAACTTGATACAAAGACATTGGTGTCGAGTTACTTATAAAGCCTTTAAGGGCATCAGAGAACGAGTGCTGTTCAAAGTCGGCGAATGCTAAGCAATGATAGTTCTTCATTTTCGAGGATTTCCACGATTGGTGACAAAGAAGATTAAAGACATAATGTTGATCATCTAGGGATAGTTCTGCTGCAACTGTTATCGCATTGAGGTAGAGAACTTTAAATTCTTCTTTTACTCTAAAACGTGAGCGAGGAGAGAGAAGAATTTGTCCAATGACCTTGAGGGACAAGGGGATCGCTTCAATGATAATCTTTTTAAAAGGTGAGGGCGACCAAAGTTGAGTAAAGCCAACTATCTTTGAATTTTTCTTTACGATCACATACTCAGCATTCGTAAACTTACTTCGACGACTCCATTCACCAGCCGTGTATCCCAATTGAAGTTGAGCGTGTGTGATGTTGAGAAAGTCTATAGTTTCCTTTGAATCCAAAACTTGCGTTCGAGAAACAGAATAGCCTTCATGTAATTTGCACGTTTTATATCTTCCTAGAAGATTGATCATTTTGTATTTTGAAATTTCATTATATTGAAAACTAAGTCTGCTTTGCCCGACGAGTGCTTTTTTTGCAATAAGATTGCTATCTATCATAGCTGTCACAAAATAATGAACTTGAGAGAGTTCATCAATTTGATTTGAGCTTTGCATGAGGTCGTTGTAAAAATCTCTCCAGGCCCTTGTCGAACTCAATTGTGGACGAACTCGCAAATCTCCGAGGTAGCCTAGAGCTTGTTCTGCTCCATTAATATAGGCAGGACGTAAAGAAAGAGAACCTACTGCTAAAATTTGATTCTGCTCGCGATAAATAAAAACATAGAATTGATTAGATTGAAGAGAGAGAAATGTGAAGAAGTCTGGTGAACGATGATAGGAGAGCTGAAGACCCTGTCCTTTCATCGGTAAGTTTTCAAAAAAATTTAAAATGGATTCATTATCTTCTTGAGAAGCAATAGACATTCCGGGATGTTGCGCCACAAACTCTTTTAATTTCATATCCAAAAATCGATCACTTTACTTGATTCAAAGGAATATATTTTCGGATCATTTTTAACTCCCCAATGTCGGAGTCTTTCGATCGCGACATGGACCTCATCGGCCGGAGTTGATCTAAAAGTACAAATAGGGTCATGCTTAAGGGAAAGCCCTTGATTGAGCATAATTTCTACATCTTGGTTAATTACTTTACGAGTATAAAAACGAACAATTGGCTCAATCACTCTTGAACCCCATTCTACTTTGTAAGCGATATAAGTATAGACTCTCGATTTCATCGTTGAAATAGGAGTCATTTGAGAATTGATGATAAAACCATTTTGTCCAAACCAATAATCGACCCGAGTGAGATTCGGATAAATAAATTGATCAGTATGTTTCATTGGAGCATTTGTTGGGTTCAATAATTTTCTGGCCACCCAAGAGAGCTTATCTTCTTTTTGATGATAAGTGACAGTCACTTTTCCCGCTTTTGTTTCAACGGTCATAGGAACTTTCTGATTTTTGAGATCACGAAACCAACCAGAGTGAACAAAGACGGTATGGGGGACATCCATAAAGTTTTCGGCCAAGTTGGTGACTTCATTTTCGAAATCAGTAATCATGACATAAGATCTCCAGCCCTTTTCTTGATAGAAAGGAAAACGCCATGGAGGGGTAGGGTTTACTGGAGGATTGTCACCCATCCAAACCCATATCGCGCCATCTTGCTCGACGCAGGGGAGTGATGTTAAACAATGGCTATAGGTTTTACCAGATTCTGGACCTTCGCTTGGAATGTGAGAGACTTCGCCATGCTCGTTGTATTCCCAGCCGTGATAGGGGCAAACTAATTGACCATTTCGAACTTTTCCGCCCATCGAGAATTTAGTATGGCGATGAAGACAGCGATCAGGAAGACAAGAAATAGCCCCCTTTTTATTTCTAAAGAGAACAAGGGGATTGTCATACAGGACTAGCCCTAAAGGAGAAGCTGTGAGCTCATGCGAGAGACAAGCGATATACCAATTATTTCTGATCAAACCATCTCTCTCTTGTAGCGAATTCATTTGAGCTCTCCCTGATTCCAAATTTCTTCATTGATTAGGGTTAACGATTCTATTTTTATTTCTCCTGAAACCATTCCCTTCTTTTCAAAGAGATCAAAATAAAACTGTCTTGCTTGAGGCAGAATGAGTAATTGAGCTTCCTGTAACTGACCTAGGTCTCGCGCAAGTGAATAGTGGTAATGATTCTTTAAGAATAGATCTACCACTTGAGGATCTGATAATTGATCAAAATTTGATTCGACTAATAAAACATAATAAGACTTCTGTTTCTTACACTGAATTGCGAGGAGAGAGATCGGTAAGTACTGAGGATTGAGACTTTTGACGTGCTCAAAAAGTTGCTCGGCAGTTTCGGGAGAAAGTTTTTCTCCGACTAAGTCTATATCACGCATTCTACCAAGGAAGCGCAAGACCGGATTTCCATTATAAAATTCCTCAACTCTTAAAAGATCGGGAATCTGATAGCGAATAAAACCTGATCCTGTCGTTACGATAGGAGAGACCTTATCATTTACTTTTAATTCCCAGGAAGCTTTTACTGTTTGATTCGTGGCATCCAAAAATTCATAGAAATGTGAATTATAAGCGAGCAAGGTCTTATGATGAAAGGGAATAGTAATGACCGCTTCAGTTGTTAGAAGTCCTTTTCCTTGAAAAGACACATGAGGGAATATTTTTTTTAATTGATCTGCCCAAACTTGGCTACTTCCAGTATCCCAACAAGATATAAGTGCCAGTTGAGGCCAGAGCTTTTTCAGAAAATCCTTATCCAAAGTTTCGTGAAAGTCTTTAAGAACTTGAGCTTGAGATTTATTTTGAGGACATTTTAGAGGATAAGTCCATTTTCCTTCTTCTAGAATTGTAATCACTTGCTCTTTCATTACTTTCAATTCTTCTAGTATTGATAAGAGGTACGTCGGAGACCACACTGAAATGAGAGACAGATCTTGAGAAGAGCAGAGGTAAACAAGACTCGCTAGAATTGAATCCCTAGAAGTTGGTAAGCTTTGAATTCCTGAAGGGACGGCCATAATATTTTTAATGAATATCTTTTTCCACCAAGGCATGACTTCTACGTCATCGCTTGAGCAAAATTCCCGCATGTCATCTGGAATCCAAGATAAGGACCAATAATGCTTCCCCTTTTTTATCGCCGGATAAGATCGAAAAAGATCTCCCAACCAGGGAGATATGCCGGCATCAAATTCTTTTTTAAGAGACTCTGTGTAGGGAATCCACTTTCTTTGATGAGTCGAACCACTTGTAGGATGAAAAATGAGATGAGGTTCTTTTTTTTGAATTTCTATTTGCTCAGAATATTGAGAGTAGTCGGTGAGGGGATATTGTTTTTTAAATTCATCATAAGTCGTGATCTCAGGCATCAATTGCTTGAGTTTCTTTATTTGTTGTTCTTGGAAATGAGGCATTCCTTGAAGAAAGGACAAGTAGCTTCGTTTGTAAAAAACTGAAGCGAATTCATGAGAGAGTCTTTGCAATAAATTCATTCAGATAAGAGTATCATGAGCGCGATGTATTAGGGAGTTGTTTTAAAAGGCGCAAGGAGTTTTAAACCAAATTTACGCATTGTTTTATTTAATATTTTGAGAGGATGGACTACGGCCAAAAGAAGACTTACTTCACCTAGGCAGACTAGTTCATCGCCATTTTCCCAACCTTGATTTTTCTCAGCAAAAAAACGAATTTTGGGATATTTTACTTTCATTTGTTCAGTAATAGGAGCAACAAAATCTCTCAGCCTTTCATGCCGTCCATCGTCAAAAGACAGAATTCCTTTTTCTTCGATATAGCGTTCTGGGTAAAGTTTTTCCGAAAGTTGTTTCATGAGCGTTGCTATGGGCTTTGGAGTCTTTTTGTCAAAACGTGGATAATAATTAATAAAATTATTCGCCATCAAAAGGTAAGTTTTATAGCCTTTGGATATGAGAAACCACCAAACGGGTGAAAGTGGTCTTTTCAATTTTGCGAGCATGATATTTTTTAAGAATTCCATCGTGAGCGCAGCTGTTCCCCAATAACTAGGGTCGATGATTGTGTCACCCGAATAAATTATATGATATTGACGGCCATTATTTTCAATATCGTAACTCGTCAACGTGCTAAATCCTTTGAGTTCCTTATTTTTAGATTGGAGTAGAATGATTGAAGTTTTCTTCAGCATATCTGTTTCAAACTGATCGAAAGAGACATTGTCATAAAAATTCTTATAGAGATTGAACATTTCAATTCTATTTTGAGCTGTGATTTTTTCGATTGCGATGGTTTTGGCGCTTAATTTTTTCCAAGGCATAATCATGATCTACTCTCTTTCTTTCCAAACATTTCCGAAATCATTTTAGCCCTTCAATGCATATTGAGACAATGACCATGCAAAACTTTCGTTGACGACTCAATTCTCATGTAATTTCAGTAAGTTCTTGCTAGAATGAGGGTAACTTGGAGGCCGATTTATGGCAATTCTTCTCTTTTTGGTTACCTTATCTATAGGGCTTTTCTTTTATCGTAAGCAAAACCAACGACCTGAATTGGGAGGGGCATTGTCTTTGGCAAAGGCTTTTTGGCTGATTTATGCCGTTTATACTTGGTTCCTTTTTATGCCTTACAATATTTATGTTTTAAAACTTCCGCCATTTGTTAATCAGGTTTGGATGATTTTTTGGTTTTGGATGTTGTTCCGTGGAATCATTGAAATTTTTATGATGTATGTCACAAAGAACTGGTCTCCTGTCTATGGAATTTCCCATGATTTTTCATGTCTACTTATTTTAATTGGAGGAACTCTTTTATACTGGCACCAATTTTTAATGATTCCAAAAATTGTTCTCACTTTTCACTTTTCCTTAATTCTCTCTCTCTTTTTAGAAACCTATTATGCATGGGGTTTTTTCAAAATCGTCAAAGAGAAAACGAAAGGTGAGGAAGCAATTTGGTTTGCCTCCAAAGAAGATCCCCGTTTCAAAAGGTTGGTTATTTTAACAAATATAATGAATTGGCCACTTTATCTTATCCTTGTCATTTATCTCTATTTCTTGACCATTTAAAAGCCTTGCCGACATGGCCAAAAGTCTTGTTCATCAGGCATAATATGGGGAATCAAATCTTGGTTTGGAGCTTGATCAATTTGAAAAAACGCTATCTCTTCTCATTCATCATTAGTCTAACGTTGGGGTCATTTTTGTTTTGGTTTTTTGCCAATCCAGGTGAAGCCACTTCAAGTGAGGCATTCCAAAAATGGTCTAATGAAAGACAGCTTAATCTAACAAAGCAAAAGTTGATGGAAGTTGAAATCTTTTCTCCTCAGTTTAAATTTGAATCTTTAGAAGTCGTTTATGTGGGTCCAGGAAAGCCTTATTTTAGTTGGTGGGGACATCTCTTATTAAGATTTGTTGGCTCAGGAACTCAACCTGAAAAAGACTTCGCTGTTGGCTTTGTTGCCGACTTTAATGATTTTCCCTTGAATAAGTATAAGGGTTTAATGGGCGGCTATACCGTTATGGCCAAGCTCGATACTCTTGAAAATTATTATCGTGATTATGTTGTAAATCAAAATCGAGAATTTGTTCGTTATCCGCTTGCGAGTACTCAATTGCAGAGAGATTTGCTTAAAGAGAATTTAAAAGCATGGATAAAAGACCCTACCAAACCTGGAAGTTATTCTTTCGCAAAAAATAATTGTGTCGGTTTAATGGGCAACTTACTTGAAGAATCTCAGTTTAGAATCAAAGGTCATGATAGTTTCTTTCCAAATGATTTTATAAAAAATCTCAGTTCAATGGGTGTTCTCTACCAATCAGGTAAATCAATTGGTTTAGTGGGAGCGTTGAGATAGTAAGAATTTAAGAACTGAAATTTTCTTGATCAATGAGCGCTTCAAATTCAGGATCAATAGGTTTAGGTGCTTGTTGAGAAACCTTTTCTAACCCCTTCCACATTCGCAAATAAATAGACCAAAATCCAACGCGGCCAGCATTGTCGACAAATTTTGGTAAATGAATCCATGGCACATGGGGATGCTGGTGATGAGCGAGGTGATCATGATAATTTAAGAAAAAAGCTTTGGTGATCGGATTTACTTTTAAGTTCCAAGCGCCATCTCTTATATCTCTTACTGAATAAGCATGGTCTGCGTATTGAAGACCTGACCATTGAATCGCAAATCCGGCATAACAAGCAATCCAGCCAAGTAAATTAATATCTAAGAACATAAATAATGATATTTGAATGAGCAGAGAAAAAAGAATCTCGAGTCTCATCGCTCTCATTTCTTTAGGAGATAAATTGAGAAAATTTCGTAACATCCCAGCTCCGCCCAATCTTCCAACCTCGTAATGGTCTTTACCAGCGAAAGGAGAGTGGAGGAGGGTTTTTGGTGATAGCAGTAACCATAGAGCTCCAATGGGTGGATTGGTCCAATAGATACCTGTTAAAATGGAGTAGAGCATTGAGGACTTAAGTAATCGACTGTCTTTTTCATGGTAAGCTTCAAACATTTCAAAATCAGTTCTGTTCTGACGATGGTGATTGAGATGGCATCTTTTCTGAAATGAAAAACCTGTCGGAAAAAAGGCTGCGAGAATATTTCCCATGAGATAATTGATGTTTTTATTTTTATGAAAATTTGAATGTACGGCTTCATGAAGAAGACTAAAAGTAGTGTTACCGATGAAAGAGAAACAGAGGGCGCAAAAGATGAGCACTCCCCAAGAGTGGTTCATTGAGGCCAAACGCAGTAAAAAAATCATTAAAAATAATGAGAATAAAGCAATGACAAGATTGAGTTGCGAAGGTATCGAAATGTCAAAGCCCTTATATTTTTTGTCCACTTTCATATTTTTCTCTATATATTTCACAATTGGTTAGATACCACTTTTTGAGTTGGGGTAATCCATGTAAGCCTACATTTGGATGAATATGATGCATACAATGATAACCGATATTTCGAGGAGAGAAAAAGAGCTTTCCCCACAATGAATGGTGATGATCAAAAGTTGATTCAATCAAAGTATAGACATTTTTATCGGGGTATATGTCATATTCATGTTCAATGAGTAGTCGATAAATACACATGACCCCGGCAACGGGAATGACCAGATAATAAGTATAAATTAATTGAGGAAAAATAAAGGCCTGACTTAATAAGATAGTATGAAAAATGGCCAATGGCATTTCTTCTCTCGCACAATCGATCACTTCATTATCACGAGTAAGATCTTTTTTTGAAACATCTTGAAGAAAAATCCTAGCATAGGAATTTCTCATCTGCGGAACGAAATAGGCAAAACTTCCGTAAAAGCTTCTGAAAATCCAAAAGGGAACAAAAAAGAGTCCTTTTTTGAATGTTAGAAAAAAGCGTTGAACACCTGTGCACTTTTTATTGATATTGAAATAAGGATCATTAAGCATCAGTGTATTACGATGATGTCTTATATGATGATAGGCCATGGCGTTGGCCGTAGTACCAATTGGATAACCAGACAGCACTTCGAGTAGTCTCATGGACCAAGTTTTATGTTTTAAATTCAAATGTGAGAGATCGTGAAGAATGACTCCAAAGGCATGCAATCGTCCAGCAATTATCATTGCCCAAACAGGATAGAGATAGAAGGGAGTGTGAAACATCAAGAACGAAGAAGTGATTAGAACTAGCCAATCAATACCAAGGTCAATGAAGAGCTTCTTTAAATTTGGAGAAACCAAAAGTTCACTTGGTACATCAGAGCGCTTAAAAGAGTTTACTATTCGATCTTCCAACCTGATCACTCCTTGAGGTTACTATAATAGCTTAAATAATTAATGAAGTGTTCGTCATGTTTTGATGGACGCTTTTTCCACTTAACCGAGTCTTTTGCTTTGGGTAAGAGATTTAGTAAGCCAAATATCTCCGAAAAGAGAGATTAAAAATCCCAATCCCATCATAGGACCGAATTCGCGTGGCGGAGCAAAGTAGGAAAAAAGGAAAAAAAGGCAAGAGCAGGCCATGATAAAACCAACTTGTAAGGCACAGGATTGATGATATTCAATACCTCGTCCTTTGCCCTCTCGCTTTTCTGCAAAAAGAAACTGAATGCCATTGTCTCCAGTCAGTCCCACCATCATACAGATGAAAACACATGATAAGAAATTGATCTGGATATTCATGATGGCCATCATAATAAGCAGGCATGATGGCCCCCATAGACTGCCTAGGGTAAAGGCCCAAGCTTTTGGGTATCGAAAAATAAGGGCCATCCCAAAAATGATCAGCCCAACTAAGGCAAGTGAGATTCCTAAGCTCTTCATTAGGGCGAGAGGTACTTTATCCATGAACTCGTTATAAGAGACAATTTCACCAATTAATTGACAATCATTTTTACATATATTCCTTATCTCTTGCAGTGATTTTTTAAGGCTTTGAAATTCCGAGTTCTTAAAGTAAAGAATATGACGAAAGGATAACAATTCTCCTCTATAGCGTTTCATCAGTGGATGCTGATTGAGGTTACTGAGAATTGCTTTCTTGTAATGAAAAGTATCCTCGCCAAGTAAGAAAGCTTCAATATCAAAGACACTTTCGATGATAGAGATATTGTCTAATTTCTTTATTTGATCTAATACTCGTAATTGTTCTTCTCTACTTTTTTCAACTTCAAAAACGAGAGAGGCTTCAGATTCCCAACCGCGAGATTTTGATAAAGTTTTGAAGTCTTGAACGAGAGGATGACTTTGAGGAAATAAAGAAAGGGGAGAGTCAGATATTTGTAGGTTTTGAAGAACAAAAAAACCACCAATGTAAGTGAAGAGAAGTCCAAAAGCGATAAAGCGAGGAGGTGTTATCTTATCTAGCTTCTTGGTCCAACCAGAAAAAGTGTGTACTCTTTGGAAGCCTACCTTCACAAGCGACGAAAGATGAAACGTTTTCATGATTGAAGGAAGGAGAAAAAAAGTAGCAACCCATTCTAAAATCGCACCAACGGAAGCCCATAAACCAAAACGACTAATGATATCGATATCAGTAAAAATGAGACTACCAAAGCCGACAACAGTAGTTAGAGAGGTTATTAAGCTTGGCCAGAAAAGTCGATCGAGAGATTCCTCTATGGAATAACCTTTCGCTTGCTCATGACAAATAAAGAGAAAATCTTCCAGACTTGCAACGACTATCATGGTGAAAAGACCTGAGCTTAAGATCTCCATTGAAAAACCCAATATCGCCATCAGTCCATGAACGAGAACTCCCGACCATAAAAAGGTTACAATGAGGAGAAGTCCTGACTTAAAAGTCCCAAATAACCATTTCATTAAAAAAAAGAGAACGAAAAGAAAGAAGAGATTTACTTTCATATTGTAAGCAACGCCCAGTGTTGCGTAATATGTAAACGCAGCAGTTCCAACGATTGAAATTTTTAACTTTTCAAAAGAAAAACTTTGCAACGATTTAATTAAATTTGATACGGCCTTGGGATTAAAGCTGCCGTACTTTTGAGGGGGAGGGGATTCTTTAAAGTCGACAATAAGAGAAGCTTCATTGCCCAATTCGTTAGTTAAGATATTCTTCCAAGGACTTTGATTGAGGGCCACGAGAGATCGTGTTTTTTCTATCGTCGGCAAAACTCTTTTGTAACGTAAATAACCCGGCTCCATTTGGGTCTTCATAATGTCCCAAGGCGTGAGCCATGAAGAAACAAAGTCATCATTAGTACGAAAATGTTTCATCCATTGATCGATTTCCGTCCATTGAGCTTGTTCCTTTTTGTTAATGGGAGTGGCAACGATCATTAATGAGGGCAGGAGGTGAAAATCTTCTTTGAGTTCCTGATAAGCTTTGGCCGATGGCATATTTTGATCGACCAAATCGCTCATCGAAACAAGAACTTTGAGTTGTGATAATTGACTAGATGCGTACATTAATAAAGAGAAGAGCAAAAAGAGGATGATCTTCCTGAATCTTAAGATCTTTAAATACTTGGAATCAGTTTTAGCGTCGGCAACCTGGTGCAAAGTATCCCTCTTTCACAGAAGATTTTATTGAAGGATAATACTTCACGGGTCATCATAGACCTATAAGTATTTCTTTTAATAAGTTTAACCCTTTCCAAGGATAACTGTCTTATGAAGATCATTTCAACCTTATTATCGATCGCGACGATTTCTGCAGCGATGGCATCGAGTCCAACTCCTGCTCAAAATTGGGACAAGTACTTTAACTGGACCTCTGGTAAAGATATGCCAAAGTTAGTTAAGGAAGCTCGCAAGCGTCAACAATACAGAAAGACGGCGACAGGTGGAATCGATACATCTTTAATGAGTCCTGAATATCAAAAATTAAGAGATGCTATTATTAATGTTAAGACAGGTGAAGAGCTGGCTGGCATGTTGAAAACTCTCGATTCAAAAGTCGATAGCTATCCAGAAGATGCCAAAATGCTTGGCTCACTTCTTCTTTTGTTGAAGCCAATGAGAGGCGTTGTTTATAGAATGATTCCAATGGTTGAAAAACCAAAGATCACTCACTCGTTTTTACGAAATCAAGTAAAGCAAATTGCTTCAAATATGAGACTTTATCTGCCTTTTGAGCATTGGGAAGCTGGTTTTTCTTACTTAACGGAACCTTTCGATGCTGGTAATGGAAAAGCTGTTGCCCAGTTTGAGAATCCAAAACTTTTTTCTAAAAAGAAGCCTGCTATTCAACAATATCAAGATTTTTTAGAAGCTGAGGTTTATCCAGAATTTGCAAAAGCCGCGAAAAGAATAGAAGCCATTACTTTTAAGCACCCAGTGGTTTGGGATAACCGTCTTGTTTTTGGAGCGACATCTTTCCAGGGTGACGATACTGAAAACAGATATCGTTATGTTCAAGAAGGTGAGAAGCATTTGGCCCTATCTTCGCTTCACCTCGGTATGCATTACCTCAATTACGTGACCGCTTATGATATTAATGACGTGCTTAAGCTTTCTTATAAAGTGGGGCGCCTCTACGGTATCGACGGATTTGATGGTGAAGTGGATGGAACTCCCAACTACAAAATCTCAAAAGAGATTAATAAATTCCCAAATCTTTTTGTCATGAGAAAAGATGGCCAAGATAAAATGGAGCGTTCATTTAAGCACTTGAGAGAAGGTATCCGTCAAGTTCGTCTCGCACGTGAAGAAGTTAAGGGGGAGTCTCCAAATCGTTTCCTTGTTTTAAATCCTGAAAAGATTGATCCATGGGACGAAAACTTTGAAAAGCAAATGGCCGTTGCTGAGTGTTTAGTAGGTAAAGACTCTGATGAACCAGGTGTATGCCCAGTTCACTCTGCCATTACGGGTGAAGTCGTCAAGGTTGATCTTTATGCCTTTTATCATCAATCACCAAAAGACCTCAAAGCTCTTATGGCAACGGATTGGAACCTTTCTTCAAACGAAATTACTAATAAGAAGCTTAATGTCACTTATCCAAATTACTTTTGGGGAAGTCCAACGAATTGGGATAAGAAATCATATAGTTCATATTTTCCAGAAATTTCTTCAGGTAAAGAAGTTGCTAAGAATGTCAGAGTATTACGTCAAGCTTACGGCGGCGAATTCTTTGGTGCTCCTTTTGCTTTCTTTGTTGAATAATGGCAGAAGCAATTTCCTTAGCGCTTAAGCGGTATAAGGAATTTGATCCACGGTACGTCGTTCTCATTCTGTTAGTGTCTTATAATGTTTTAGGCATAACAGTTTTAGGGTTTAATCGAAGTTGGGATCAAATTATTGTTACAGCTTTATCAGCAGTTTTACTTCAAAGCTTCTATGATATAACTTTCAAGGGTCGCGTAAATGCGGCCCTCTCTGCTTTTATTACCAGCATGGGGCTGTGTATTCTTTTAAACTATGGGCACAGTCTTTATTACCCTTTAGTTCCAGTTTTCTTTGCCATTTCTAGTAAATACTTCTTTACCTTAAGAGGTCGTCATACCTTTAATCCTGCTCTGATGGGAGTGGTGTTATCTCTTCTTATCACCCAAGATTTTATTTCACCTGCTCCGGCCTATCAGTGGAACGGAATAGGAGCTTTCGGAATCTTTATTGCTATGCCAGCGATACTTTTTTTCATGCCCAAAATTAATCGCACACCCTTGGTTCTAAGCTTTTTGGGTGTTTTTACTCTTCAAATTATTTTACGCTCAATCCTTATTAAACATTATTTACCTTTTAATACTCTTTTCTTTGGAACTTTGACTTCGCCACCCTTTTTCCTTTTTACCTTTTTTATGATTACCGATCCGGCAACTTCTCCGAATGGAAAAAAAGACCAGATTATTGCTGGAAGTGTAATCGCCTTGTTGGATCTCATGTTCCATCTGGTGCAAAGCTATCATACTTTTTTCTACGCTGGCGTTAGCTTTGGGATGTGGCGTTTCCTAAGAGGGCATTGGTTAGAGTCAAAAAAATCTGATTCTTTGGGGCAGTATCTTGAGAATTCATTCATTGAGACTGGATATTATAGAAAAATGCTGCTGATTTTAGGAATTGGTTTTGGTGGATATTTTGTTCACCATTTCATTCTCGAAGATCATTGGGGCAAAGTTGAAACTCACTTTCAATTTGAACAATTGAATCCTTCTCAAACTGGTCTTCATTTTGAAAAAGGGGAAATTCTCGATTCAGTAGACCCAAGAGTTCAGCACATGGGGAAATGGATTTTAGCGATTACCGATGGAATTGCAGTGGGCGATATTAACCAAGACGGACTCCAAGATATATTAATGACCAATGGTCATAAAAGTGCCAAAGATAGAGCGGCTTTATTTCTCAATAAAGGTGACTTTAAATTTGAACGATATCCATTACCTGAAGTTTCAGAACGAGTATCCGATTTTCACAAATATGGTGTTGCTTCCAATGCTATGTTTGTCGACTATGACAACGATGGGGATCTCGATCTTTACATGACTTATGCTTTTGGTAAGGAAGGTTCTTCTCGCTTGTTTAAAAATGGCCTTTCAGAGACCGGTAAAATCGATTTTAAAGATGTTACCGATGAGTTGGGACTCAATATTTTCACCAATGCCGCCGCCGCCAATTGGCTCGATTTAAATAGAGACGGCAAGCTTGACTTGATCATCGGAAATACAATTTCTACCTATTTACCTGATTATAAAGTACCTACAAAATTAGATTTCTTTTCACTCCCCAAAGCCGAATATGAAGGCGACGTTAGAATGTTTAATTTTATGCACGATTCTTGGCATATGGCGAACAACGGAGCGGTCAATCCTTTATTTGTTCAGCAGGATAGCGGTTTTAAAAAATTAGATGAAGTTGCCTTAAATATGTCTGAAACTCGTTGGACTATGGCGATTGGAACAGCGGACTTTAATCAAGATGGTTGGACAGATCTTTATATGGCCAATGATTTTGGACCTGATGATTTGTATTTAAGTAAAAAGGGTGAAAGCTTTGAGAATATCAAAGGGGATATGTTTGGAACAATCGGAAGAGATACCTATAAAGGGATGAATGCAACGATCATTGATTTTGATCAAAATGGATGGATGGATATGTATGTCAGCAATGTCCATCATGCACTCCAGGCCGAGGGGTCTTTACTTTGGAGCTTTAGGCCCAATCCTGAAGACAGTTTTCACCCCATTATCGAGGAGAAGGCAACTTACACTGGCGCCATTAATGAAGATCGTTTTGGATGGGGGGCCGGTGCTGGTGATTTCAATAATGATGGATTGATAGATTTAGCTCAGGCCAATGGTATGGTTGATGATGCCTTTGATAAAAAATTCGATAAGTGTCCAGACTATTGGTACATCAATGAAAAAATTGCGAGGTCTCCTCCTCAGATACATCGTTACATCAATAATTGGGGTGACATTCGAGGAACCTGTATTCATGGTCATGAAAAAAATAAGCTTTATATGAATCGAGGCACTGATCACCATCCTCAATTTGTCGATGTCGCTGATACTATTGGCATGGATCAAAAAGGGAATTGGCGAGGAATGGCCGTCGCAGACTTTGATAATGATGGAAGATTAGATCTCATCGCGACAAGTTTGTATCGCGATCCTTTAGTTTTTCATAATAAGAAAACTGATTTTGAAGGGAACTGGATTGGTTTAGATATTGTATCAACAAAGAGTGAGTGCAATAGGGAAGCTGTTGGTTCTCGTGTCATTGTCCAGTTTTGGGATTCGACCGGAGTGCTCAAGCGATTAGTTCAAGAGAAAGTGGTGGTTAATGGTTTTTCTGCTCAGTCTGATCGAAGACTCCATTTTGGACTCGGTCCCAATGTCAAACTAGATAGAATCATCGTTAATTGGTGTGGCAAAGAGTTAAAAGAATACTCAGCTTTCTCAATTAACAAATATCATCAAATTGCATACTAATTTAAACAAAGTTGTTTAACTTAAATTTTATTTCTCTCTGAGAAAAAGTTAAGTGGTTGTTTGACGTCGACCACGCCTCCACCTTTTGGTTTTGGAAATTCAATTAAGCGCAAGACATTGGCCATACAACCGCTACCTGTTGCTGAGAATTGAGCACTTTTTGATTTAATGGCGACCTTGGTTACTCCACCATTAGATTCAATTCTAAAGTTCAAATCTACAACACCTTTGAGTTCCTCGTTACGAGTGAGCTCTTGCTGATAACAATGTCTAAATTGCGGTAAATATTCTCTTAGAATCTTACGTAGAAGTTCTGGATCCATTGAACCTAAAACAACAGTCTTTGGATCAGTGTAAGTTGTATCAATTCCTTGTTTACTGGCCAAACCTTTTGTCCCTGAAGAACTATCAAAGTTTCCTGTGGCATCTGAACCCATGGTTCCAACATTGCTTGAAACATTGGCCTTAAGAGCACTATCGGATTGTGCTTTTACAGCTCCAATCCCATTAGTCGAAGCAATTGATCTTGAATTCTTAACTTGAGTCGGAGCTAAGCTTTTTGAACTTGAAGAGAGAGAGGCTAAAGTTTTCTTAAGATCAAGCTTATAGCCTTTAATCGTCGGTGCAGATTCAACAGGCTTCGTTTGAGCAGGCGCTGGAGCAGGAGCTGGTTGCTCGGCCATCTTCTTATCAACTTTTTTCTGGTCAGGTGATTTTTTTGCCATTTTTACATCAGGCTTTTTCTGATCTTCTGCTTTTACGCCAGTGTCCTTGTCCTGACTATCTGCAACTGAACTCGATTTTACTTCAGAAGGTTGCTTTGCCTGAATCGCTCTTCGATAGATTACAGCAATTTTCTTTTCTGGTTCTTGTACACTTGTGTCAATCAAAAGGAGAAGGAGGAAAATCGCCATTAAACCTGAGAAAAACTTCGCTGATTGCTTTTGAAATTCACGGTCGCGACCAAAGAACGGAGCTGGACGCAAATGAGGAGGTCCTTCTACTTGCTCAACGACAACTTGTACTGTTTTATAGTTGAAGACCAAACGATCTTCATGAGAAATTGAAATAGAAGCTTTGCCATTAAAAGGATCTACTTGTCTTGAAGTCGCATTAATACATTCCATTCCTGGAATTGAGAACACCTCAACATCTGTCCCCATTACTTTAACGAAAGGTAAATCTTCATCGCTCTCAAGACTTGGAAGATTGACAACATTTTCTTTATGAGAAAAAGGAGATATGAGATAAGTTTTATTTTTGATAGGTAAAAAATCAATTGAGATAACTGAGCCCATAGATAACGCTGTTACTTGAACAGCATTTATATTATTGGCCTTGGTAATAGGAATAATATCCTTTTTCTCATCATCAAAATCAACAAATTGTTGTTGCGCGAGATCAGCAGTGAATGCAGGTACTTCTAAAGTGGGCTCAAAAGATTCTTCGGCAAACATGATATCGCAATATTCACCATCAATAACAACTAGCCCTGGGACTGGAGGAAGCTCTGATGGAAGATCATCAATTTTTGATTTTTGAAGAACGACTACTTTGGCATCTGTATCTTCGATTTCAACTTCGCCTTTTTCGAGCTCAACAAAACTTTCTTCGATTGAAAATTCAATTGGTCCAAATCGTAGACAATCTCCATGTGAAAAATATGTTTGTTTAACGCGCTCACCATTTATTGAAATACCATTGTCAGAATCAAGATCGATAATTTTTCCACCATTTTCATCAACAGTTATAAAGGCGTGGTAATGTGAAATATGATCATCGGCTACACAAATATCTGCTCCCTCGAAACGACCGAGCAACATCTTCTTTTTTGTGAGCTCAAAAGAATATTGGATCTCGCCATTTTTATAGCTTACCAACTTAAATCTTTTTGCTTCTTTAGGTCTTAAGTTTAGCACTGCTTAATCCTCATTTCTTGGGCTTCGATTTTTCTTCCGAAGCGACCTTTCTTAATTCTATTTGTCTAAGCTTTTCTTTTTTTAACTCTTCAGCTTTCTTGGCCGCTTTTCTGAGCTCAAGATTTAGTTCTTTTACCTCTCTCGAGTCGAAAAATGCCACTTGATGAAGGACATCAACTGCATCTTGTGGGTTATCGAGAAGGTAAAGGCAAAAGGCTTTGTAGGTTTTAACTTCTTCTCTTTCTGGAAGTTTTGTTAAAATTCCCAGTGCTTTATCGATTTCGTCATCATAAATGTGCTTGAGTGCTCGAGTAAAGAGTAGGTCAGGATCACTAGGAGATCTTCTCGATAAGTATGAATAATCTTTTTCAAAGACATCAAACCATTCTTCTTGAAGTGCTAAGTGAAGACGATTATATCTGGCAGATTGATTTCCGAGTTGAATGGCTTCGCCAAAAAGATCAAATGCTTTTTGTATATGACCCAACTTCATAAAGATGAGGGCCATGTTGTTCTTCATGGTTCCTAAAGTAGCTTGGTCTTTATTTGAAACTAGCGATAATCCTGTTTCCAAGTAGAATTGGGCTTTTGCGAATTCAGCCTTGCGAATATAGCATACGGACATTGAGTTCCAGTAGCTCGGATCTTTTCTTCTGGTATTAAGCTGCGATCTTAAGATCTCTAGTCCCTTATCAATTTTGCCCTGATAACACTTTACCACTCCTGAGTATTCAGATTGAGAAGAAAGCTGCTCGAGCGCATTGGAAGATAATCTTTGAAAGGATTCTACTGCTAGCAAGTCTTTATCTGAGTTGAGCACACGAGCTGAATCTCGGCTTCCTGTTGCACAGGAGTAAATAAATAAAAGTGGTAGAATTGTTAAGAGCTTCTTCATTATGGATTACCTCCCATATCGGAAGTTGTCACCATAAGGTTAGCTGGATGACGAATCTGAAAGTTTCGAACTTTCTCACCGGAAGGGGTGAAGAACTTATGGAATTCAGACAGTAGTGGAGCTTTCATCACTTTTTGAGCATTTCTAAAGTGCTTATTTTTCTCTTTTATAAGACCGTCTGCTAGACCAGCAAGCTGCTCTTTAAATCCAGTCACATATTCATCAGGCATGCCAATGGGAGTAAATTCTTTAATTGAAGTAATGGCTGCTTCATAAGAATCAATAATATTAATGTAAGTGGCAGGCATGTAATAAGGGTGGCCGGTTTTAATCAATTGCTTTGATTCTTTAATAAGAAGGGTGAGTCTTTCAATTTTGGCTTGGAGTTCTTGAGTGAAAAGCTCTTCATTAAAAGGCTTACTTGAAGTGAATCTAGCAAAAGATTGAGGATTCCAACTTTTTTGATATGAATGGTAATCATCTGCCCACACCAGTTCATTATTAATGTCCTGACTTGAAAGAGAAGACTTCGATCTTTCTCTCATCATTTTCCAAGTCATTTTTTCTAAGTTCGAAAGGTTGTGCTCTTTTGCATCCCAATAGTAAGAAACAAGAGCGGTATTGAAAAGATCCTTAAATTCCTCTTTTGACTGAAACTTATTATAGAAAGAAAAGAGTCCCTTATAATTTCTGTTTTGAGCAAAGTGAGAGGCAAGTCCCAATTCCGTTTGCGAGATTTTACTTGCGCTAATTCCACATTTGCCTGATTTTGACATGAATTTTTGGTCAAATGACTCTTCTTTCGAAAGAACATTCGCTTTAACAATGATTTCGTAAAGTTCATTTTTGTTCTTAAACTTTTCAGAGCAAAACTTATTGAAGTAATATTGTCCATTGTCCACTGCAGTGTCGAGATCTTGGAGTAAAACAAGTTCTTGAACAAAAGCGAAAATCTTTGGAGATAGTTTTAATGCCTCTTTCTTTTCAAAGTGTTTAAATGATGCCTTAAACCACTCTGAACTAGTTTTCACATCTTGTAACTGAAGTGCGAGTAGGGCCGCATTAAAAGCAGCATTGGCCTTAATTTTGGAAGGATATCGCTTATCTTCATATAAGGACAAATAACCTTTAATAGCTTCAGACTTGTTTCCTTCTTTCTCCATTTTTTGAAAATTTTCAAAGAGAATTCCACCAAGAATGACTGTGGCTTTCTCAATCGTCGGTTTATCAAAGCTGAGATAGCCTGTATTCATTTTGTTGATCCAAATCGCTAGCGAGTTTGAATCCTTTTGCTTAACATAATGATCAATTACTTTAGAGAGCATTGCTCTTTGTGATTCGCCATCTTCTTTAAAAGTAACTCTATAACGTTCAATGACATCCAAAGTTTCAGAAATTTCTTTTTTCTCAAATCTCAGGTTATAAAGTTTTTGAAAAATGAGACGGCTTCTCTCTTCTTTTGGCCATAGATTGAGATGGTTTTCGTAAGCATAGAGAGTATTTTCTCTAGCTTCAGTGGGCTTAAATTTTGCATTTTCTAAGATAACTAATAAAGCATCCATAGTTTTTCTTTGAAGCTTATCCATCTTCTCAAGTTCTTCGGCAGTTAAAGTATCTTTGGAAACGAATTTAGGATTCTTCGCGTGCTCTTTTTTACTTGCAATATACTTTTCATGCTTGGATTTTGAAAACTCAAGCGCTCCTTTGTAGGCATCAAAAGCTTTAACCAGTTCGGCTACTGAAAACAATGTCTCACCTTGAAAATAACGATAGCTATCAGATTCTCTTTCATCGAGAGCTTGGAGATAATCAAAATAGTCTATAATGTCATTAAGTTTGCTAGGCTCATAATCAACAGATGTGAATCTTTTGTTCTTTGAAAGATCCAACTGGAGAACGCCAGTTAAAGATTTGATTTTCTCAACGGCCTCAAGTCTTGGTTCTTCTTCAAGAGGTTGCTTTTTATGAAGATTTGTAAGAGAAGCGACTGTTTCCTTGTACATGTCAAAACGTTTAAAATTTCGATAAAATTCCAATTCAGAAAGATGAATAGTCACTTGTTCTTTTCGATTTTCTTTTGAAATGGCATTGCTTAGAGCACTTTTCATAATGTGCTTCACTTGCTCAAAGCTTCCATTGTCAGCACATTTACGCGCCATTCGAATCAAGTATTGACCTGGCTCAGGAGTCGCATCTAAATAGAATGAGACGCCTTCTTCAACTCTTTGAGCATAAACATGGAAGACCCCAATGGCTTCCAACACTTGATCGCCAACGTTGATATAGGGAGCATTCTTTCCAACATTGAAAGCTTCCTTCATATAGTCGATAGCTTGATTGTAATTATTTAATTTAAAATGGCACCAAGCCGCATTCAATAAATGCTTGCTGTACCAATCATCTTTTTTGTTTACCAAAACATCATTGTAGTACTTGATGGCCTGAGGATATTTTTTCCCGTTGTAGTAGTATTCAGCAAGTGATGACTTAATGAGATGAATAAGAGGACTATCTGGACGTGCGAGTTTTAAAGATCGGTGAAGAAAGGGTTCAGTTAACTTATCATCACCATAGTCTCTTGAATTCAGTGCAAGAGTATAATAGATCGCTGCATTGTCTCGATACTCTGGATAATTTTTAATCATGGCCATTCCATCTTTCATCACTTTGATGGCCAAATGCTTTGATTCTTCAAAAAATTTATCTTTGCCGTATTTTTTTCTCTCTTCAAAAGATGAGCTTAAAAAACGAGCATTTTCTCTTTCTTTTAAAAGCTTTATTCTTTCACTTTCCAACTCGAGTATTCGATACTTGAGACGAGGGGAGAGTCTTCCAAGAGAGACAATGGTTTTTCTCTCTTCTTCAATGAGATGCATGAGCTGATACCATTTAGGTGGCATCTTTGTATCCTTTGCGAGCGAATCAACATACTTCGTTGTTGATTTTTTAGACGCAGGACTACGCTTCGCTTTCTTTGAAGCTGCGTTTGCTGAAGCGAGGAGCGATAATGTGAGGATCAGAATGATCTTCATATTTAAAAGTTTCCTTGGACAATGAATTTAAATTCTGGATAACCTGCTAATGCTGATGTGTGCATAACTTTTTTCATGACTTCATAAGGGATAGACTGGTCTAAAACTAAGTTAATCGTTTTCTTTTCTTCTGGCGCTTTTCCGTTTGCACTGGCGACAGTTCTCGATTGCTCTAACTCCTTTTTTTCCTTTTCTTTCTCTTTTAATAATTCATCATAAAGGATTTCTATTTTGTCTCCACTCGCTGATGCTTTGCCAATCTTATGATTGTTAATCCAAAGATCGTAATCCTTGCCTACTTGGACGATCACGGAAGCGTGGCCATAAGCTTCAGATTTTGATTTTGGGAGTTCAATTTTTTCAGCTACATCAAGAGTAAGATCGGAAGCGTTGTAACTTTGTAAAAGAAAAACGAGAAGAATTGTCAGAATATCGAGGAGGGAAGTAATGTCAACTTCCATTGGCTCTTTTTCTCTTTTCAATTTTTTAAATCTTTTCATTCTCATAATCTATTTCCTACATTGTTTCGAAAATAATCTGTTCAAAAAGCTTTCTCGTTTGTACCGTTGCGCCTTTGTCATTTTTTGTCACAATCGTAGGCTGATTCTTTTCTATTTCTCTACAGGCATCCATTACCCAAACAATTTTCTTGTAGTCTACATTGTTTTGAGGTTTGATGATGACTGATGTTTCATCAACATGATCTTTTTTAATTTCCATTAAAACTTTATTGATTTCCAGAATATTAGGTTCACCGTCTATAGCAGCGATTTTCCTAAATACGTTTCCATCGAGACCCGTTTTAACCACCACCTCTGTTTTGCTCACTTCAAGAGTTAAATTAAGAGGCTTTTTCTTGTCTTCTTCTTTTTCAGTAATTGTTTTAACAGCTGGTGCATCTGAGCCAATCTCATAGATTTGGAGGAACTGAGCTGACATCAGAAGAAAGAAAATAAAGATAAAAACCGCATCCATGATTGGAATGATGTTTGGTTTTACGATCTTATGTTTTTTACGTGGTATACGCATCTTATTCCCCAGCTTTTAATTATGCAGCTTCGCTATCTTCTTGTGGACGAACATGGTTCTTCTTTGTTCCCAAAAGATCGATGAGCTTGATTGAATATTCTTCAATTTCAGCAACAATTTTTTCTGATTTGTTTGCAAGTACGGCATGAACAACCATTAACGAAATAGCTGCTACTAGTCCGAGAGCTGTCGTGTTCATGGCCTTTGAAATACCCATGGCCAGAAGTTTGGCTTTTGATGCAGGATCAGCACCGGCAACTGCAGCGAACGACTCAATAAGACCTTGAATGGTTCCTAAAAGTCCTAATAGAGTAGAGATGTTGGCGCAAAGACCAATATAGCTCATTCTCTTATCGATTCGTGGAACAACTTCTAGGACTGTTGCTTCAACCGCATCCATAATTTGTTCTTTGGTTTGATTGGCCCGTTTAAGAGCACTTTTCAAAACCATTGGTAAAAGAGCTTTGGAGTTTGAACAATGTTGAATCCCTTTTTGAACTTCATTACCAAGAACGTGCTTCTTAATAAGATTCATTAAAGACGATCCATCAATATCGTAAGCGAACATGCTTTTAACACGTTCAATGGCAATCGCTAGACCAAAGCACCATACACCGGCGATGATCCACATGAAGATACCACCCTCGCTCATAAACATGGCAACACTCTTAATAAAACTCGGGTCTGTGGCCGCTTGAACCATCTGTTCTTCCATATCTCCTCCAACTAAAGTAGTCTGGTAAACTTATCGGGCATCCCCAGAATAAACTTGATTAAAAAAGTTGGCATGCAACCTTCTGTAATGACAAGCTTTTTCCTAAGGTTTTCTACCTTAAGTTCTTAATGTCCTCACGGATTTCAGGATTGAAATCATCCCGATCAAAAAGGGTCCGGCCAAAGATCTTCCGCTCACGTTCCTTAACTGATAAATCGCCGGGTGCAATGACTTCACCTTTAATCTCGAGGTCCCCGAGATCAAAGGTTTCGTATTGCTTATATTTTACGATAACTTTCTCACCATTTTTATGAATCACTTCATCTTGAGACCAGGCATTGGAAGACAAGAGAAGGACTAAAAGAATTATTCTCATCGTCTTGCTCCTTGTAGAGATTCTTCTTTTGATTCAACTCTTTCGCAATTGCTTTTGAGACCAAAAGAATAATCTCCCAATTCATCTCCCCAAAATTCACCATCAAAGTGATAAAAATGCTGATCTATTTTTCGATTAACATTTGAATAATCTCCTCGACTACGATCGGCTACAAGCTTTTCGTTTGAATAAAGGAGATCTCTCTTAAGTGACATCACTTCTAGTTTGATATTAAACATTTCATATGAGAAACGGTGAATATCATTCACAAAGTCAAACATCTCTTTTTTAATATAATGATTCAAATGTTTCGTTCTCCAAGAAACGATTCCTTTCAATTCTTCAGTTAAAAGATTAACAAATGCAGAGCGTTTCTTTCTTTCACTTAATTGCTTAAACTCATTTTGAGCTTTCTTATAGTTAATAAGATCGAGAGAAAATTTTACTTTTTTACGAGTTTGAGTAATGAGGTTTCGAATATAGGGATTCAAATGCTCTTGCTCGCGAATTGGAGAGAGCATCATTTTTAAAAAGAATGTTTGAGAATTCTTTTCCTTAAGAATAAATTTCTTCAAAGCATCTGACTGAGGTTTATAAACTTTGTAGTATTGATCGACCATCACCATGGTGTCATCCCAGAGGCAAAGTCTAAAATAAGAGAGAGCAGACAATACTTCAGCCTCAGGAAAAAAATATGAAGTCAGAAGGGGGGACTTGTATGTGGTTAAAAGACCAAGGGTTCGGTTATAGTCTTTTAAATAATAACTAGTCCAAGCTTTCTCTAAGAGGAGATAAGGCCAGCGATAACTAGTCTTTGGAATTTCTTCATAAATGGCAAGAGCTTCTTCATATTTTTTGTGTCTAAAGAGTGAACGAGCTTTGTGAATAACACATGATTCTCTAATGATACCAAAGTATCTCTCTAAGCGTTCTACTTTTGCTTCTTTCTCAATTTTTGAAGAAAGTTGGATGCAGCTTCCATAGGCTTGAATACTTTCATTATGCTTGCCTAGAATATTATAAGCGGTACCTAACATGAGATAAGCTTCTGGTGTAAAACGGTGATCCTTAGGAAAATCTTTAAGGGCAGCAATGGCCTTGTTATATCTTTCGTAATGAATGCTTTTTAAGCCCAAGATGAATCTCAAGGAAGGAGAATCTTTTTGATCGAGGATCTCATCACTCAATGTAAAAAAGCTCAATGTCCCAGTTTTTAAAATCAAAGTCTCCAACATATCTTCGAGCTCTGGAGTCATTACCTTGTCGGTTACTAAGTGTTCTTTGGCAAAGATGGCCGCAGAATAAAAAGCTTTGGATTTGTATAACTCTTGCGCAACCAGAATATTGCGAAATTTAGTATTTTTACTAAAGTATATTTTTTCAGCTTTTACGAGATCAGCCTTTGCGACTGGAATCGCTAAAAAACTTAATAGTAATAGTGCGACTTTCAACTTCATTAAATCCTCTTAAAATGAAAAACCAACAGAAAAGATAACATCACCATTTGCACGCCACTTGTCTGTCTGCGCGCGATTAGGAAGTAGGGGGCCAGGAGCTTGGTAGGTCGTTCTTAGATAAGAAAGATCAACGTGCCATCTTTTGTTAACGTGAACGCGTACACCCGTTTTTCCCAAGATTCCGGTATAGCTTTCTTTTCTATAGTTATCTGCTGTCGTTGTTGAAGCCACAGTGAGAGCATTTGAAGAAGTTTCAACCTTTCCTAAGCCTAGTCCAAAGTGCCAGTCAAAATAAATAATTTTATTAAAAGTATTTATTTTCCCGTAGAAAGGGGCCCATACTGCAAGTGCGCCATAAGATTTCTCAAGCTGTCTTACAAAAGGAACAGACTGATTAATGCTCTGAAGACTTTGATAAGCATCGTTAAATTTATTTGAGTAACTATTGTACATAAGTTCTAGTGCCCATTCTTCGTTAAAGTAATAACCAGTCGAGAAATGAACGCCACTTGCGTCAGTATAGTCACTAGAGAGTCCGTAGATATAACCTAGTTGGGCGTAGACAGAGTGAGCTTTCTTATAAATTTTATTCTGAAGAACGTAGACTTTTTTATCTGGATCTAACCAAAGATAGTCGTACAAATCTTTCTCAGCCGCGAGGAGAGAAGATGGCCCGGCAATTTGCCAGGCCACCATCAGTAATATTGAGAGTTTTGCTAAAGTTCGCACTAATTGCCTCCAACACATTTTTGATAATATCCAACCACGATCGAACCTGCATTAGGGATAGCTGTTTGGTCAAACTTAACAACTCTGTTAACAGCATCGTAAGTCCATCCACTAGTTACAGCTTGTCCGTTTACAGTCACTTGAATTTGACTATTCAATGGAACACCTGAAAGTGGGAAACTATCAAGAAGGTTCAAGATCTGAGCACCAATGTCATTCAGTGTAGTGTAAAAGTCTTGGTGAATGTCAGAAACAGTACCACCAATAGCATTTGTAAAGTCAGTGTAACGTGTTCCAAGAGTTTCCCATTGTTTGTTAGGAATGATCTCAGTTGTTACGATTGAGTATGATTTTAAAAAACCGCTGTTACCTTTTAGTGCTTTAATACCATCCACGTAGTTTGATACAGCATTCGGAGATTGATCTTGCTCATCAGATAAGTGAACGATAACCAAATAAGCATCTTGTCTCATCCAGCTTGCAGAATATCTATTTAAAAAGTCCTGTGATGTTTTTAAGCCCATCTCTGTACCTGATCCGTTTGTTCCTACTTTTACCCAATTCTTAAAGTTGTTAAGAAAGGTCGCTTCATCTTGAGCAGCTGCTTGAGAAGTTAAAGCGTTAAGATCACCACGGGCGATACCTGAATAATTACTTCTTCCATCAGTAGTTGTGATTCCCATTTTGAAATCCACGCCACGATTTAAGAAGTTACCAATGAAGGCTTCAAAGTTATAAGCGAGAGCATCTTGTTCATCACCCATTGAACCTGAGTTATCAATAACCCAAAGGATATCAACTTTAGCTTCTTGTGCTACGTTTTGAACAAATGTATCTGATGCGTCTGTAAGTGTTCCGGTTCCACAAACACCTGGTTGTGGATCAGTCGTTCCGCCACCAGTTCCTGGATCAGTAGTTCCGCCACCAGTTCCTGGATCAGTAGTTCCGCCACCAGTTCCTGGATCAGTAGTTCCGCCACCAGTTCCTGGATCAGTAGTTCCGCCACCAGTTCCTGGATCAGTTACTGTTCCACCTGTTGATGGATCGTCTGGAATTGCTGCTGGATCTTTTAGTTTATGATCATCAGGAACTCCCACGCCTTCGAGGAATTCTTTCTGATAAAATTCTTGCTGATTACAACCGGAAAGTGCGGCAATGAGCAGGATCAAACTTAAGTGTCTGTTGATCTTCGTTATGAATGTCATGGACAACCTCAATTAAGTGCCGGAACTCGCAATCGATAAGCCCATCAATTACGTGAGTGAGTAATAACTCTTTTCCGGTCTCGTCTTGGGTTTGCCTCAACTTACATTCAACTGCGTGCGGACGTACAACTCAAACCAAAAAGTCCTTTGACCTATTTTCTTATGTAGAAATCATAACATCCTGACGTTTGACCTCAAGCTGAAAGCCGAACTAGGGCCACAAAGCTTTACATATTAAGAGCTTAAGTCTTTTTTAGTAGGTGCTGAAGAGCTAACTCAAGAGTTCGAAAATCGCCAACTTTTTGTGTGCTTCAAAGTTATTTATTGAAGTCCTTCACTTGAGAAGTGATGAATCATTTTTCCAAGAGAGTTGTTTACATTCCCAATCATGGGAGCATGTTATTGCTTATCGATCATGCTCTGAAAATCATCCATATTGTATTTTATTTCATCAAGCATATCTGGTGAAAGTTGATATCTTTTGGAGTGAATATACATATGGGCCCAAGCTTCATATTCTAATAGGGCCTCCCAATAATAATTACTCAAGAATCGGATCTGTACTCCTGCGACTTGCCTGACATACATTGATTGTTCTTGATGAATATTTTCATGCCCAATAATCGCTGCCAACCAACCTTCATGAGGTCTTCCATTATACTCAAAAGCGCTCTCTGATAGAGAAATGGAATTAGTATAATTAGCGGTTACAGCATAAGCTTCTTCAAGTTCTCCAGGCTTTTTTATTTTCACTTTTTTGCAATTGATTGGAAACTTGTGACAAACAATTTTTAAAGCTTCAGCATACTTTTTTTGTTTTACTAAACGATCGAAAGAATCATCTTGAGCATATACAGAAGTGCTGACAAAAAGGAGGGCAAAAATCAATTTTTTCATGGAAAAAAGCTATCATTATATAATGATGTTTCGGGCCTATTTGTAATAGTTACATTTACGGATGACGCTTTGTGGATATTCAAGACACTTCACCGCTGATAGCCTTTTTTATACTAAGAGGGGTTTATATGAAATTTTTTGTTTTAGCATTAGTAAGCTTACTATCTCTGTCTTCTCACGCAGATGAAGTCTCAAATGCAGTGAGGTCCTTTCATCAACTTGAGTTTATTAACTTTATCTCTGACTCAGGAATAAAGCATGACGATTGCTACCCAATGCCAGACAGGCAAACGTGTGTGAAGTATGCATGTTCTCGGTTGTCGACTTTTGAATGCGACGATCAGGACGAACTCGAGGCGATGTTTAATGTTTGTAAAGGAAACTTTGGTGATCGATGTCTTAAAGCAGCTACTTCTAAGCTCAATTCTTTTGAATATAATGAATTCTCAGAAATCTCAGAATTGGCCGTCGCCTGTAGTGGTTTCTATGATGTTTCTTGTATTGATTACGTTTGCCAAAGAATTGGTCATTTTAAATGTGACGAGAGAAGTGAGCTGATTAAGATTATAAATCAGTGTAAATAAAAGAATTTCTAGCTTCTGAAAACACAATCATGGCCAACTCTTTGTTTTTAATCATTCTTTAGTTGCGCTGTTTGCTCAAAAAAACAGCGCTTCTTTTCATACATGGTCACTTTGCTCGCACTGAATCTCATTTCATGATTAAAGCGTTCACCACCACGTAACTCGATGACATCTCACGAATGTTGTAGATGTTGCCACAGGAAGAACTGAGAGCCCTTTTTGTGGAATATCGGAGAGAGGGGGGGAAAGCCAATACCCGAACGCTTTGTCTCTTAGGAAATGTTGGTAGAAAACCCATAGATTTCCCACCCCAAAATCCACCGCCGGAAAGGTTAGAAATGACTCATTTTCGGCGGTTTTTTTGACAGCCCTGTAAAAAGGAATCACCTAGTTTTCAATATTTAACGCGCCGTGATATAAAATCCTGAATTCTATAAAAGAGCATAAGGAAGAATCTATGATGACCCAAGAAATCCACGTCGATACTCTCATCTTTGAATTAAATAAATTCTTAGAGTTAGGATCTATTTCTTTGTCTCAAATGGCGGGGCAACTCGGAGTCTCAAAAGGACATCTTTCAGAAATTAAAAATGGAAAAACTCTTCCTGCATTAAACCTAGGTCTGCGCATTTTGAAGATCTGTGGCCTTGACACTATGACGAGAAGAAAATGGGCCCATATCTATAACATGAGAGTGTCTGAAGAATATCTCGAAGTTCATGACAAAGTTGAAAATAAAGAAAGTGTCATAAATCTAAATGAAAGAATTTCTAATCTTTTGGCCAATGATTTAAATTTGATGAATGCCTATGTTGATATCGTCAATCGCGAGCAGTTGGGAATTTCACAAGAAGAACTCATGGTTGAATATGGCCGAGATGTTGTAAAAAAGCTCAAGACTCTTATTAAAGAGGATGTGATCGTTCAAGAAGATAGAATGTTTAAAGTTGGAAAATGTTCACCTGTTATAACTCGCAACGCTTCATATGATCTCATGAAGGAAATTATTGATGATCAAAAGGAAAAATTCCAACATGGAGAACTTAAAGGGAAATTTAGATTTGAAATCAATGACCTTGATGAATCTGGATATCAGGAATTATCAGTTGTTTTCGATGAAGCTTTAAAGAAGGCGCAAGAAGTTATTGAAAAACGTAAAAAAGCAAAAGGGCAGCCTGGAAATCGCTATGTTTTTCAATTACTACTAGGACAACTCAAATCAATCGTCTTAGTTTTTGGTCTTTTGCTTGGCGGATTAAGTATATTTCAATCACAAGATGCCTTTGCACAACCAATGAGTAACTACACATCAACTGATACAGATTCAACTTCTGGCGGACTCTCTGGTGGTTCAAGTTCTCGCTTAACTGAAGAAGAAATTAAAATGTTAGAGTATATCGACCAATACTTTCAACACAAAAGACCTGCATTTGATTGGAGCAGCATTGAAAATGAAACAGGATTCAAATTTGCTTGGCCTCAAATTGATCTCTCTGGAGTTAGACTTTCGGTAAATCGCGTTTGTCGTGCAGAGAATAATATGATCAGAAGTATCGTTCCGGAAAGAGTTTGTGTGAAGTGGAAAACGGTCAAAAGAGAATGTTTCAGCTCTGAGCTAGGAATGAGTGACTGTATGATTATTGACTCTAACCAACCGACTTTTGGAAACGTGGTTGTGGAAAGAAGCTGTGAAGAGTATGCCTTTCAACTTCTCTATAAATCAAATTTGATAACGAAAGAAGAGAATCTTAGAGATCGCTTTGGTAATCTTAAAAGGAATATCATTTTAGAGCAAGGTGCCACTCAATTTGAAGTAAGTATTTTAGGTAATGATGATGATAATAAGTACGTTAAAAAAGCTCAAAAAAGTTATGATCTACCTGAATGTAAAATGTTTGAAATGATTATCTAGACTCTAATATACTTACAAGCTTCTTTGATAAGAGAATCAGAGAGCTTGTGAGTTTCTTTTGCAATTATTCTAAATTCCCCGGTGCAACCATTCTCTAATAGTTTTTCATGACCTAGTTTCGACTTTACAGGATCCACTATAAGATCGTGCTCACCATTGAGAGAGATCACTTCAGCATTAATTTCTTTCACTAATTTATCCCATCTCCAAGCGCCATTAATGCCAATGATTTTTTGAACTTGGCTCATTCGTTCTGCGCAGAAAAGAGATAGGTAAGCTCCTTGAGAATAAGATAGAATTGAAGTTGGTTTTTTATCTAGACCGAGTTCAATGAGTAAATTGGCAAGCGCGAGAGAAGGTGTTTGATAATCAATAGGAAATTGACCCGTCTGAGCATCAAAAAAATACCAAGCAAATCCTGAAAAAAGCTCATCCTCTTCTTTCCTCTTTGCTAGTGGAAACTGGTTAACTAAAGGATAAGGACCTTGAGGGGCAATGACGGTTGCATTTTTAGGCATTAAATGAGCAAAGTTTTTAAACATGAAGTTCGCTTTTTGACCATAACCATGAAGTAAGATTATGACTTGAGTTTCTTCATCACTTTTGCGTATTTCATACTCGATAGGAATTATGGTTTGAACTAATTTCTTCTCCATCAGAGATTAATACCTAATAGCCAGCAATAAAGACTTAAAAAGGTACCCATCGCCAGAGGAATGGTTAGGTTGTCATCGATTTTAATGGGTAGCATTTCAAAGGCTGATACTGAAATTGAAGTGAGTACGGCCATAAGCCAAACCCGCCAAGTTGAAAAATCAGAGCCAATAGAAAAGGTTAGGAGAGTGATGATAAAACTCGAAGAGAGAAAGGCCAAAGAGCCTTCTAAGGACTTTTCTTTGACGATATGTGTTTTTCCGTAGCTAATCCCGATCAATGCAGAGAGTGGATCAGAAATAGCAAGCGTGAAAACAGCAGTTACTGCGATGAGCTTTGGAAAGGTAAATATGGTCAACAAAAATCCCATGGCCATTGGAACGCCGGCGCTTTCTTTGAGTTGTTCTTCTGCACGATAGAGATACTTCATGAATGGAGCTAGCTTATTGGCAATGTGAGGATAATTAATTCGAATTTGCTCGAGGAGATAAACCAAACTGGCGGCAATTCCTAAAATGGTGATGGCCTTTTCTCTGGATAGAAAGAGAACATAAATAATTGCGACACCAGAACCTGCTGACATATGAAAAAGTCTTCTTGGTATATGAAGATTTTTCCTCGTTTTAGTTATTTCATTAGATGTTGTCGTTTCCATAATAAACCTATTTCTATTTGATCGGGTAAGTAAAATTTTGTTTTGCTTCTTCTCCACTGCTTTGTTTCGGACCATACGCTTGAATACTAATATGATCTTCAAAAACTTGCCAAGAGATGGGCATCGTACTTGTATAATTTTTAACGAGCTTTCTTTTTGGCAAAGAATATATCAAAAGATTTTCACCATGAATTCCTCTTTGTGTAACCACAAGTATATAGGGACTAAGTTCATCACCAATATCAACAGACCTTAATTCTTGGAAAGAATCAGTAAGTATGGGGTAACTATCAGTTAGAATATCTTCTCCTTTCTTATTGATAACTTTAAGCAAGTGATCAGCCTTTTCTTCAACGACGATGGCTTCATACTCATCACTTTCATGACCTAACTTCGAATAAGAAACGACTTTTAGACCACGCATCTTTTGAAAAAGATCTTCAGCAAAAACGGTGCTGGTCATCATTACAAAAATGAGGATGAGATTATTTAAGTTTTTCATAACACCCCGGAGCTTCATTTGAACTCTTAATGCTGTTCATACAAGGTAAGCATCTATCAAGAACATTACTGATATATTGGGATTGAGAGTCCTGATCATAAGCAACAATAGCTTTTTTTAAAAGAGCATTGCCTTTTAATTTACCCTTATTCTTCCAATCAATATGCTTGATGTTAAAGTTCATTACTCGAAGCATGATTTCAAGTTGAACTTCTGCGGAGCTACTTGATGCCTCGTGCAGTTCTCTTGGTGATAGATCTGAAAATGGCGAAGAGTACTTTGAAGTTAATGGAATTTGATCGCCTTCAACATGTGTCTTCAGCCACGTTAATGTTTTTCTGACTACGTGATGAAGTCCATGAGCAGTTGAAACCATGCCTTTTGTATTATTACAATAGGTGTAGTTCATATTAATGGGATTCAATAAACCTCTTGTCTCTTGGTAAGAGATACAGCTCAATAGGGCAGGAGTGATTAAAGGATGAATCACATTTGGGTTAAAGAGGTCTCGACTGAAATTCCCACTTGCCTTTACTTTGTCTTTCTTGATTTCAGTAACGACATCTTTTGAGAGGTTTGATATTTTTGATGCTCTTTGTTCTATGTTGAGTCCAGCCCATTCAGTATTTTGCAGCAGTTCCTCTGATTTTTTTCTCATTTCATTCTGACAAGATTTTTTCCCTTTAATGGAGTTTCTAATGTCCATTAACTTTTTATAGGGACTTTTACTTGGATCGGTATTTACGACGCCGGCAGGTTTTCTTCCAGTTCTTGATTTTGGTCTTTCCGAATTGTTGTCAGCTTGAGTTGAAATACACTTACCACTTGGAGGACGATACCAATTAGGAAAGTCAAACTGAAGGGAGACCAATGTGCCTAGCTTTGATTTCAGAGCTGCTTCCTCATACGTTCCAGCTTCAATTTTATAGATACTGTTGCCATCAATTTGAGTTAGTGGCTCACCCTTTTTTGAAATGACTTCTCCTTCTGCATTGACCATGACAACAAGGTAGTGTTCTTTTCTCCCTTTTTCTTTTCCTAGAACGACGTATCGAGTTCCCTCTGGAGACCTGAATTGCAAACCTTTCTTTGTATCGATGAGAGGAAGAGAAGTTTCAATTTCATCTGAAATCGATTTGAATAAGTACTTTTGACTGACCTTGTATTTTTCATCTGAAACAGCTTGCCCGTCATCATCCACAACTTGAACATTTTGATACCATGTCGAAAGATTTTTGACTGGATCGCCATCAAGTCGAATATAGTTGTGACGCTCGAGTTGCATCGATTCGCCATTTGGCGATAATAGACTCAAGCTCGAGTTGATCTGTTGATTAACAGATTCTATTGCCCAAGAGGGTTGAGATAGAATGATCAGCGAAATCAATATTAAAAATTTCATAAGTGTCTTTTCGGAATTTCATGAACTTATATAAAGAAGATTAAGACCGAGAAAAAGAGTCTGAAAGAGTCAGCGTCATTATTGATTTCAAAGTCTTATAAGCTAGAATGCCTTGAAGTTGACATCACTACTTGGTTTATTACCCATGACGTTCTCAATTTTTTCTAAAACTGAAGAATCGATAAGAGGAATAATATCGAGGGCATCTAAATTCTCATCAAGCTGCTTCATGTTGCTTGCACCTAAAATAACAGAAGAGACATTTTGATTCTTTAAGCACCAAGCTATAGATAATTTTGCTAAACTTGTTCCAAGTTCAGTTGAGATATTTTCAAGTTGATGAGCAATTTCTAATTTATTTTTTCTTTCTTGATTAAAAAAGTGATCCTTAAGCCAAGCGAGATGTTCAAGAGATAAACGTGAATTTTCAGGAACGCCATTTTTGTATTTACCTGTCAAAATTCCAGAAGAAAGGGGAGACCATGTCGTCAGGCCCATATTGTACTTGGAATAAAGTGAAGAATAATCCTTCTCAACTTTTTGACGCTCAAAAAGATTGTACTGAGGCTGCTCTACTGTCGGAGGAGTTAAGTAATTTGCTTTTGCTAACTCTTGGGCTTCAACAATTTGGTGTGCTTCCCATTCAGAAGTTCCCCAATAAAGAATTTTTCCCTGCCTTACTAAAATATCCATTGCTCGAACTGTTTCAAGGATAGGAGTATCCCTGTCAGGTCTGTGACAATAAAAGAGATCAATGTAGTCGAGCCCAAAACGCTTTAATGATTGATGGCAAGCTTCAATGACATGCTTTCTTGAAAGTCCCATTTGAGTGGGTTGTTTTCCGCCCCAAAAAACTTTACTTGAAACAATATAAGTTGAACGATCCCAATTAAGTTCTTTGAGCGATTTACCCATAATCACTTCACTGTCGCCGTCTGCATAGGTCTCTGCATTGTCGAAGAAGTTGACTCCTCGTTCATAGGCCCTTGCCATCATATGAGCAGATAGAGGGAGATCTACTTGTGTTTTGAAAGTGACCCATGTTCCGAAAGAGAGAGAGGAAACAAAGAGTCCTGAGCCGCCTAGATTTCTATATTCCATTAAGCTCGCCCTTCAATCAGTTCCGTTTTAACTGGCATCTCTTTGATTTCCTGAACATCACGAGAATCATCATCGTGACGATTGCGAACGATTCTCGCATAAAGATCCATATCCTTACGCCAAATGAAAGCAATCAATAATTTGGTCCAAGACTTGTGAGAGTAAAGGGGTTCATAAAACTCAGGCGCCATCTTTTTTAGAGTTGGGAGATGAACCCAAGGAATTCTAAAAAGGTCATGGTGTTCATTGTGGTAGCCAATATTAAAGGCCACAAGATTACAGGGACCATAATAAGAATAAGTTTCTTGACCTGCTTTAAAAGTATAATGTTCTTGAATCCATCTCGCTCCTACTGGGTGAAGCCCAACAGAGAAGAAAGAAGAGATGAGTAAATAGCCTAACGCTTTCATCCCAAAAAAATGATAAGTCGCATAGTCTATACCAATAACAATGATAATATTGGCAACCATCCAAGAGTCAAAAACTTTACCTTTTTTCAAGCGAGCTGGACGAACGGCTTCAATGAACATGAAAACCACAAACCATAAGGCTTTTTTGATTCTTGAGTTTCCAACCCACTTGGCCTCTTTATGAAAGGCAAGATCAGCATCAAAATCGTATTCATTGAGATGAGCATGATGAAGCAAGTGATAAGTTCGAAAGCTAATGGCCGAAGGAAAGCCTTGAGGAACATTGCAGATGATGCCCCAAACTTTATTCGCCCAACGAGATTTAACAATAACATCGTGACAAGCTTCGTGTATCATTACGAAAAGTGCGTGGTTGGCGAATGCACCAATAAAAAAAGCTGCTAGGGTAATTGTCAGCCAAGACATTTCACTTTGAGAAAACCAAATTCCCAAACCAAACTGCAAAATAACAATCAAAGAAATATAGAGGGCCGAAAGCGGATAAGGCTTCATCAAAGCTCTAACCTGAGGGTATTTTTTTATGATTTCACGACCTCTAATGGCGTGGGGATTTGCATTTCCTGTATAGGTAAAATCTTGACGCATAGGAACCTCTAAATGACTAAGACTAAAGTGCGTAAATTAGCTTTTTCGGGGACATTTGACAACCCTAATCAATGTCAGCAAATACTTGATAATATATGGACAATCGCCCTATAGTTGAGAATATGTGCTTTTCAGTAGAAATGGAAAAAGACCTCATCAAACTTTCACGCTTATTTAAGGCTGAAGTTGAACATGAAGCCTTCTTTGTCGCCGCTAAAATGGTCAAGCAATGGCCACAGCTTTTTTTCCAAGAATCTACCCCATCATCGCGGCTTTTTCCTAATGGTATAGCTCCCATTATCGTAAAAGTTGGTAGCAAGAGAATTATTCGGCCCATGCGCTATCGAGTCCGTCCTGAATTTTCAAAAGAAGAAGTTCCCTCACAGTATAATCTTTTTAATGCTCGTCGGGACTCTCTGTTTAATCGACAGTCTTGGAATCGACTTATACTCAAACAGCATGGCCTTTTCGTTTTCTCTCATTTCTATGAATGGGTAGAGAAAGATTCAAAGAAAAGATTGGTCCGTTTTTTTCCAGAGGGAAGGGAATTGATGTGGGCTCCCGTTTTGTATTCCCAATTTAGAAGCAAGAATAATTTGAATTTTGATTCATTTGCCTTGATCACAGACGATCCTCCACCTGAAGTTCTTGAAGTTGGACATGACCGCTGTCCTCTCTTTCTAAAAGAAGAGCAAATTGAGCGATGGCTGAGTCGTGAAGGGCTCAATTCCCACAATCTTCAGTCTTTACTCGATGAGAAGGAAGCAATCCACTATGGTCATGAATTTATGCCAGAAGTGGCCAAAGCTGGGCCAATTCAGCTTAACTTATTTGATTTTGAAGAAAAGTAACTTGCTAGTTTCCTTCCTGATCTGTTATATCAAAAGCTTATGACAAAAGATTTCTTTTTTGCCCTTTTTAGTGAGTCTGAAAGCTATCGTTCAATGGAAGCGATCGAAGAGATGCTCGATCAATCTGGATCATTAGTTAATATTCCAATTCAACCATTGTATGTTGTTTTTAAAAATCAACAGCCCGAAAAAGTGGCTGAACTTTTGCCGAGATTAAGCAAGGAGCAAAGACAAGTTTTTCTCGATCTTGATTTATGGGAAAAGGATGAAGTCGATGTTCAGCAATTTGATTTTTGGATTCAAGCTTACAGTTCGTGTCCCGATGAAAAAATAAAAACTGAATTCGTTGATAGTGAAGCCTTTGCTCTTTTTTTAAAGAGTAAATTTAACATTTGGACTTTTGATTTAGAAGAACCAGTATATCCCGACCACGACAATTATTTCTTAACTGAAGACAATCAGCTTCTTTTCGAGTTTGATGAAGAATACACTCATGTTCAAGAAGTCCAAAACTTTGTAAAGCATATCTATACCTATAAAGGAGTCGAGAACGCTTATACGCATCTCTTTAAAATTGTTTCAGATGCCCATTCTCACCTTCAGGAAGAAGAATATCGTTTTCAAAAAGAGCGAATGAGAGATGTTGGACTGGTTGATTATTTTGAAGCGCTCGAAATAGAAAGCCCTTTTCCTAACTTGATCATGCTAGATCATTTTATTAAGAATAAAAAACCTTCGATCCCAGATATTGATTCTTTTTCAAAAAATCAAACCGTTCATAGTTCTGCACTTATAGCTTACAAAGACAAGATGAACGACTTTACTCAGCAGCTCTCGATGGTGAAGTCGCAAAAAAGAGTCGATTTCCTTAAATTTAATTTTGTTCGTTTGGTGAATTCTTCATTAGTGGTAAGTCATTCTCTCAAAGAGGGAACTTTGGCCATGAATAGAGTTGGTCAGAAAACAAGATGCTATATGCTTTTAGGGCTTTCATATTTGAATGATATTTCTATTCCTAAGGGTGATTTAAAGTTAGATGCTAATGAATCAGTACTAGAGTATTTTGACTTTGTTGAAATCTTTAGAATTGGACTGACTCTTGTTCGTCATCTGCAAAAGAATGTTAAGAAAACAATTCGCGAGTATGGATTCAACGAAGATAATGAGTATTTCTTAGGAGGACTCATTAATGAGTTTCTCGATCATTTTCTCGATTCACCTCCGAAGATTCAGGCAAACTTTTCTGAAAGAGCTGTCGAGATCAATCATATTGATGAATTCGCCATTGCCGAAAAACTTGGTCAAACCGTCATCGATCTCATGCCGTTTATATACAAACTATATCAAGCCTTCTTTGTTTTGAAGGCCAACGGTCGTTTGCAAGATAATTTTTATCTCAATTACACTGTTGATGAAATTGATTTTGAAGCGATAATTATTTCGAGTTTTGCCAATTATTACCTAGGACATTTAAAGCAAGACTCTGCTGAAAAGCTAGGTTTAACGATTGATGAGTGTCGCCGTTTTTCATTATGGCTATTAGACGATTCAGGCAAAATCGATTTAACAAAGAAAGATGTGAAGGTTAAGCTCAAAGAATTTATTAAACAATTTGGAATGGAGTCCGTTTCTTCTGTCGAAGACTTCTTCTTTGCTATTCTCAGTAAACAAATTGAAGGTTATGACTATCAAGAGCTGATGGATCAAGAGTTTAAACACGTTGGTGGCGCTATTCTTCTCAATTCAATTCGACAATAATTAAAATGTTTTATTAAAGAGTTCTGTTAAGTTTTTTTGAAGAGGAGAATCTTCTTTAGACAGTTCTTCAACTAGTAAATTCTTATTTTGATCAAGTTTCATTGATTGCTGCTCACACAAGTCAGAAGTTTGGCCATAAAACTCATGTGTTCTCATTTGTTGAGAAAAGAGATTGTCGAGTTGTTGCAGTCGGCTGTTTTCTTTTTCGAGGAAAGAATAGATTTCGAAAGTGTCATCTTTATGAGTTCTGGCCTCCTGGGCCGATAGAATTTTCTGACCATCGAAAAAGAGATCGAGAACTTCTTCAAAGCCCGCTAACTCTTTCATTTTTTCTTGAGTAAGGGTAAGTTTCTTCTTTTCACTCATTGGTATTTGACCGCAATTGTTTGATTAATGTTTCATAATAGGCATTCTCTCGGGTGAGATCTCTTAAAACTCTATTCAGAGAAAATTGGCTTTTTATGTAAGTTCTCTTATCTGTTAGATCATGGGATCTCAGCTTATGGGATAGGACGCTGGTTTTCTTGAGCAAAGCTTCTTCTTTGCTTTTTAATCTTTTCGTTTTTACGACGAAATGTTGAGGCAACTCGCCCAGGTTTCTAACGATATTTAAATTTGTTCGTGGCTTGGCCAGGGGGGATAGAATATAGAGTGGGTAAGGTAATGAGATATCAAAATGAGAGTTTCTAACTTGATTCTCTATTTTTGTAATAATTTCTTCGACCTCTGAAGCAACTTCAGATTTTAAAATAATAAGCAAAGGGGCTTCACCGATCTTGGCATCGATCAGAAGTTGGGCAATATGCCGCTCTTCTGTTTCTTTGACTTCAATTTTTTCCCATTTTGGAATTCTCATTATTCTATTGTAACTGTTCCTAAGCTATGAAGAAAGAAACAATCATAGACGTGATGGGCCGTCAGCAATTACAATATCTTTATATAAACGTTGATTGCAGGAGTGAAATGCTCAACTATCGCTATACCCATTTGCCATTGCCATTTGTTCAGTTGCTAGCTTCTAATATGCAAACTGGCGGAACTGTCTTTCCAAAATTAAAATCACATATTGAATCTCATCCTGATATGAAATCAATTTTGGCCCGCGCAGTGAGTGATATTGATCCTGAAGCACGCTTAGAAAAAGTAATTCATTCTATTGGTTGGTTAGGGGTTCGCGATCGAATAGCTGCTATGTACTTACAGCGAAGAAGAGATGGCGTTTATCCTTATGAACCTGATCTTACAATAGTTAAAGAGCTGAACTTGTTTGAAGGTCGAACAAAAGATTACTGTGTCGACGGCTTTAGTCGTTCCTATTTGTTCGCTTTCTATTTTAAAATGAGCATGCTTGAGCAAATTCAAGAAGGAAGTCATCTCAAGCTAAGTGACGAGTTAATTTCTCAAGATGTCATTCAACTCCTTACTAAGACTAAGGCCAAAGTGATTCACATCGATTGGATACTTCTGGTTTTGCAACAGCTTAAAATTTTTTGGGGAATCGACCATCTCAATTTACGACTAACTTCCAACTTCGCTTGGAAGGAAATTTACAATGAATTAAATAATAAACAACAAAAAGAATTAATAGATAATTTGCTTTCATATGGGGCTTCAGTTGCAGAAACTGATTTCTTTACGGCGGAGATGATATGAACGATTCAACAGGACAAATGACGGGCGTTTGGGGACTCTTAAAAGACTTGGAAACAAAGAAAGGTATCACTGAAGTTACTATTAATAGTCCTAAACACATATTTGTTGAGAGATCGGGACAATTTATTCAATTGAATTATGCTCTTACCAAAAATGATATAGTTCAATTCGCCAAAGAAGTCGCTCAATTTAATCGTCGACCTTTCGATATCAAAAATCCCATTATTGATGGTAATCTTCCCGACGGATCGAGAATTAATATTATTAATGAACCTTTTGCTCAGGGTTCACCTTCCGTTTCAATTCGAAAGTATTTAAGACAAATTAAGTCCTTTGATTCAAACCCTGGCATTTTTGGCCTTGAACCCCATTGGGTTGAATTGTTAAAAGCGATGGTGTCTGCTCGTTTAAACGTTATTGTCTCTGGGGGAACTGGAGTTGGTAAAACAACTTTGTTAAATCTTTTGCTGAAAGAAATTGCGGCCCAAGAAAGAGTGATCACAATAGAGGATACTCTAGAGCTCCAAGTCGAATTACCCAATTTAGTAAGACTAGAAGCGAGAACTTTTTTAAATAATGAAGGGGCTTCATTATCGATTCGTGACTTAGTGAAAAACACTTTAAGAATGAGACCTGATCGCATCATTATTGGTGAGACTCGAGGTGGAGAACTCTTTGATCTTCTGCAAGCGATGAATACCGGTCATGACGGTTCTATGAGTTCTGTCCACTCTAATTCGCCGGGCGAGTGTCTTTCTCGTATGGAAACACTTTTCCTTTTGGCCGGTTATGAGATTCCTGTTCATGTCGTAAGAAAAATGATTTCTTCGGCAGTGGATGTCATCGTTCAAATTTCTCGCAATAGAGAAGGAGAGCGTGTTGTGACTTCAATTTCGGAATTAACCGGAATGGAAGGCCCCAATATTTTATCTCAGCAGCTTGCAGTATATGAAGACGACAAACTCATTAAAACGGGAATGGCTTCTCATTATATGGAAAAGCTACATCGCTACGGTGGACTACCTTTGAACTATTTTTCTTAATGGATGAAAAATGATCGAGTATGTAATTCCTGAAAATCCTGATAATCGAATTTTAAGTAAATGCTCAGAGCAACTCAATAGTGGTTCATTAATTGCCTTTCCCACAGATACGAACTGGATTATCGCTTGTGATCCTTGGTCTAAAACAGGAGTGGAAGCACTCTATCGTTTTAAAGGGGAATCTAAGCAAAAACATTTTGCTTTTCTTTGCCCATCGATTGCCATGGCTTCGGAAGTTGGAGTTGTGACAGACTCTGCTTATCGTCTCATTCGCAATCGAGTACCAGGCAATTATACTTTTATTTTTAAGGCCACGAAGTTGGCGATGAAGGCGGTTAAGGCGAGTAAAACTGATCATGAAGTAGGGATTAGAATTCCACCTAATTCAGTTGTTTTAAAACTTTTGGAGTATCACGGGAAACCAATTCTTTCGACTAATTTAACTAAAGAAATGTTGGGAATAGGGGAAGATGATGCCGTCTACAGTTTCATGATCGAGGAAAAATTTGGCCACTCTTTATCTTCAATTTTGGATCCGGGCGAATATGAATTTGCTGGAGCTTCTACCATTGTCGATTTTTCACAAGGTGATTTCCCCATTCTTGTGAGGGAAGGAGCAGGGGAAGTCTTTTGCTAGGAAAAATAACTTTTTTATCTTCTATGGAAAACGCTGAGCAAAGAGGCGGAGCCTTTTTGCGAGTTCATTCATTGATTAAAATGTATGAGTCCTGCGGTTTTGAAGTTCAACACATTTATCGAGGATCAATTCGATTTAAGAAAACGCTGGGAACATATCTGAAGCGGTTTCAATACGGAAGAAATACTTCAGGTCTTTTTTCTATGGCCAATGTTCAGCTACCTATTGGCGATATCTTGCATCTTGATAATCTACGATACTTCAATTGGAATTTAAAACCTGATTTTAAAAACATCATTTATAATGCCCATAACCTCGAATTTGAAAATTATTTTGGAAGAAGCTCATCGTTAGTTAAATCGAGATTCATGAATTATGAGTTCGATTGTATTGAAAAAACGGCCATGACTCTACTCTGTTCAGAACGAGAGAAGCAAATCGTCCTCAGCTATCGTCCTCACTTAAAAGATAAATTATTTGTCGTTCCCAATGTCGTTGATGCTTCAAAATATTTTATTGCTGAAAACAAGAACATTATTAGTTTTGTGGGGACACTCGATTATTATCCTAATATTTTAGCGATTAATTATCTTTGCCATGATTTTATGCCTAAAATTTCAAATGAATTGAGAACTCAGTTTAAATTTGTTGTAGCTGGCCGCAATCCATTGCCAGGTCAAAAGGAGATGATTGAGAAAGCAGGTTTTGAATTTAGAACTAATTTATCTGAATCAGAAATGCTTCAACTCATTTCAGGAACAAAAATTAATTTAGTTCCAATCACAACGGGCTCCGGAACTCGTCTGAAGATCATAGAAGGCGTACTTTCGGGATGCGAGTGCTTATCGACAGAATTGGGAGCTGAAGGAATCGAATCACGTCTTATTACGAGAGCAGAGCTTAAAGCTTTTCCCCAAAAATGTCAGGAGTTAGCTTTAAAGCCAAGTTTTATAAACTCTGAAGAATTAAAAGATTTTTTTCATCTTTATGATTGGCAATCATGGTTGCAATATCATGGTCAGGAATTCACATCTTCTTTGAAGAAATTGGCCCGTCAAGGGAGTTAACGGGCCAGAGTCTTGAGGAGGGGAGATCGAGGGAACACACATGATTTTCGCTTTGATCGTGAACCTTGAAGAACTTAGACAGGGACGAACTAAATTGCGACAAGATTTTGTTCACTCTCAAAGTGTCTTCACTCAAATGATTCTGCCTGTGAATCAGGGATTCATTGTCAGCAATCGGTCAATTTTGAGGAAATTAATAGTGAGAAGTTCCTTGAGTGCCCTGCATTATCGAAATACCTGAAGAAGTTCCTATTCTATTCGCACCATTATTAATCATGGCAAGAGCAGTTTCGAGATCGCGAACGCCTCCGCTGGCCTTCACTCCGATATTGGGAGAAACCGAATTTCTCATCAGTTTTATATGCTCAATTGTTGCACCCGATTTTGAAAATCCAGTACTTGTTTTTACAAAATGGGCTCCTGCTTTTTCACTTAACTGACAAGCTTTAACAATTTCTTCATCTGATAGCAGACAAGTTTCGAAAATGACTTTGACCAAATGTTCTTTGGCCGCTTCTACGACGCTTTCAATATCTTCTTCAATAAAATTGTAGTCTTTTTCTTTGAGAGCACCAATATTGATTACCATATCAATTTCAGAAGCACCGAGATTAATAACTTCTTGAGTTTCAAAGGCCTTGACACTTGAGAGCCCAGCCCCCAAAGGAAAACCAATCACCGTACAGACTTTGACATTACTTTTGACCAGTAGGCGCGAACATTCTTCAACCCAAGTTGGATTGACACAAACTGTGGCGAAATCCCATTCCATGGCCTCTTGGCAAAGCTGTTGGATTTGTCCCAGAGTTGCTTCAGGTTTTAACAAAGTATGATCAATGAATTTATTGAGTTTTAACATGGTAGCTAATTAATCATAATCTTTAGAAGTTGTCAGCAGCTAAAATAATAAAGCGCGTTATGTTGTCGAAAAGCGGTGCTCTTGCTAGGGTATTGGCATGCTTCGAACGAAATGGTTTACCAATCCGGTTACAGTTTTCATCTTCTCTCTAGTTGCCCTAGGGACTTCACTCTATTTGTACATTCAGTCCTATCTCGAAGTGAATAATATGCTTTCCGATTTTGTTCGCAAGAAAAATTTAGATAGTTCTCAATTTTTAGAACCGCAAACTTGGATCATGATTTTAGTTTTGTCCATTTTAGTGACGGTCATTTTGATCTGTTTAGTTATCATTTTTGTCTATTATCAAAAGGTCATTCAGCTCTATCGTATGCAACAAAACTTTATCAATGGGTTCACCCATGAACTCAAAACACCATTGGCCTCTTTGCGACTTTTTCTCGACACATTTTTAAAGCATGAGCTGCCGCGGGATGAACAGATGAAGTATCTGACATTTATGAAGCGTGACACTGATCGTTTGGTTGATAATGTAAATCTCATTCTCAATTTAGCTAAGATTGAAGAAAAGAAATATCAAACGAATTTTAAACAAGTTGATTTGGCGATTTTGAGTCGTCAATGGTTGCAAAAAGTTTCTTTTGTAAATGAAGAAGGAAAAGTTAATATTCATTCGGATGGAATTGTTGAGGCCGTTGTCGACCCTGATTTGTTTGAAATGGTCTTAATGAACCTTGTTGGAAATGCACTTCACCACAATCACGAAGTCGATAAAAAAGTAGATATCCATCTCATTTCCGATAAAGAATGGATTGCTTTAGATGTTATTGATAATGGGCCAGGTATACCCGCGAAAGAGAAAAATAAAGTTTTTAAAAAATTCTATCAAATCGGAAAAAGCTCTAAGGGATCAGGAATTGGACTCTATACAGTTTTTCAAATTATTAAACTCCATAAAGGGAAAATAACGGTTGAGGATGGACCCAATCATCGCGGTACTAAAATGGCTGTGCTCATCCCAAAAAATTTAAAAGAGATAAAAAAGAAGTGATGATGAAAAAGAAAGTTTTGATCGTCGAAGACGAGCACCATATAGCTGAAGGTATTTTGATAAACTTGAAGTTTTCGGGATATGAAACGGCCATTGCGTATGATGGCGAGAAAGCCATCGAGCTCTTTGAAACATTTAAACCTGATTTGGTTTTACTCGACTTAATGATTCCTAAAATTGATGGATTAAGTGTCCTAAAAAAAATTAGATCTCAAGACGAACGTTTACCAGTTCTTATTTTGTCAGCGAAAGGCGAACCTGCAGACAAAGTAAAAGCGCTAAAAATTGGTGTCGATGATTATCTTGCGAAACCTTTTGATCTAGATGAACTTTTATTGCGAATAGATCGGCTTCTCACACGATCACAATGGTCGAAGTCGAATGAGCTTACAGGGATTGATACCTATAAGTTTGATGGTGGTCTGATTGATTTCGTTCAGGCCCGCGCCACGACTCCTCAAGGCGAAGTTCAATTGACTGAGCAAGAAATGAAATTGCTCAAACTTTTTACTCAAAATCCAGATGTTCCGCTTCCACGCGCAAAATTACTTGAAGCAGGTTGGGGAATGACGGCCGATACTAATACGCGAACTATTGATAATTTCATCGTCCGAATGAGGAAATACTTCGAAGAAGATCCTAAAAATCCCGTTTATTTTAAGTCACTGCGCTCCATTGGATACATCTTTTCTCCAAAGAAGAAATAGAAGCGGTGCCGCAAACGTCATTGAATCAATTGCTTATAAAAATTTGGGCAATATGCTTGTTCTTTGCTATCTTCTTCCCTGCAAATTTAAAAAGAGGTGATTATGAAATTACTCGAAGGTAAGAAAGCGCTCATCTTAGGTGTCGCTAATGAAATGTCTATTGCTTGGGGAATAGCTCGCGCATTCAAAGAGCAAGGTGCAAGTATTGGTATGAGTTATTTAAACGAAGCTCTTCAAAAGAGAGTGCAGCCACTTGCGGATCAAGTCGGAGCAGATTTTACAGTTGAAGTTGATGTGACTAACGATGCTCATTATGGAAGCCTTGCTGAGAGAGTTAAAAAAGAATGGGGAACATTTGATATTTTGATTCACTCTTTGGCCTTTGCTGATCGCAATGATCTAAAAGGGCGCTTTGCGGATACATCAAGAGAAGGCTTTAAAATGGCCTGTGATATTTCAGCTTTTTCATTGGTTGGTCTTTGCCATAGCTTGAAGCCGTTGATGAATGAAAATGCATCTGTGATTGCGATGACCTATCATGGATCTCAAAAAGTTGTCGCTGGATATAATGTTATGGGAGTTGCTAAAGCGGCTCTCGAAGCTTCCGCAAGATACCTTGCTGATGATATGGGACAAGACAAGATTCGCGTAAACTGCATTTCTGCTGGTCCAATTAGAACGCTTGCAGCATCTGGCGTACCAGGCTTGCGCAAGATCTTTGAAGTGGTTGAAGAAAAAGCTCCGTTGAGACAAAATGTGACGACTGAAGATGTCGGTGGTTCTGCTGTTTATCTTGCTAGTGATTTAGCAAAAGGGGTAACCGGGCAAATTATTTATGTGGATTCCGGTATGTCCATCATGGGCTTCTAATTTTAAAATAAAAAAACCCTCGCAAGAGGGTTTTTTTTTATTCAACATTTGAGATTCAAATTAATGATGATCGCCATCGTGATGATTGAGAAGCTCGTCATCAAATTTTGTCATCGAGATTGCTGTTGCTGCTGGCAAACAGGCCCAAAAGAAAACTAAACAAATAGCTACAAATACTTCAAAACTCATAGGATCTCCTCACTTACAGGACATTATGTTCAAACTCACGTTATCAGTCAAAAAAGAAATTCACTAAAATCTTAAAAGGACTCAGCGTAAACTTAGATTCTGGAGATTTAATGCTGTTGGCCAAGTCTTCCCATTCACTTCCGCGCTTTTGCGCTTCGGCTTCCCAGTATTCGCGAAACATTTGGACCTTTTCTAGTTCTCCCTGATCAAACCAAAGTCCGTGCGATTCTGGGCATCGATCAATCACTATTCCAGAATCCAATCCATAGATAAAGGTGTTCATCATTTTGGAGCATACTGCGCATGGAATTCGACTTTCACTTTCTGCTTTTGGCACTACAAAGTTTTTGCCATCAATTGTTTGTTTAATATTTGAAGACTTAAAAAACTCCTGACGAATTTCGATTATTTGCTTCAATTCACCTTGGTCTAACCAAGTTCCTGAGCACGATTTACATACATCAACTGAAACACCTTCATATGAACTTTTGAGTAAATCAGTCTGGCATCGAGGGCATTTCATGGGGATTCTCCTTGTCCCGATAGTATAAATCATTACTACAATTTTGAGAAAGTATGACTCTTTTTCCCACGTTATTGTATAATACCCATATGAAATGCCCACGTTGTGAAAATAAGGTTCTATGTGAATTCGAAAACGAAGGTGTCGATTTTGATTTTTGCGATCAAGGTTGTCACGGAGTTTGGTCCGATCACGGAGAATTGGCCTATTATTTAGAAACTGAGAAAGATTTACCAAAATCTCGCGATTTTGAGTCTGATGGGATTGGTTCAGAGATGGCTTGTCCTCGCTGTGAAACACAAACGATGATTGAGATATCATATCTTCCTGATCAAGGGCCTGACATTGATCTATGTACGAAATGTGGTGGAATTTGGATGGACTTCAAAGAGCTCGGGGAAATTCAAAAACTCGCAGCGCATTTAGATAATGGTGGAAAAATAGAGAGAGGAATCAAGTCTCTTTTTGCTCAGCTGAAATCTCGTTCGCGATAACTTTCATTAACTCAATCCCTAATTCACTTATTTTTTCATCCGTAATCCATTTTGAATTGAGCTGTAGTTTTTGTTTGGCAAAAAGATTTTGAAAAGCTTGAGTTCTTTCAACTTCCAAATTGCTTTGTAGATGAGACTTAGAATGGGTACTCAGTCCGTTTTGAACAAGGTGAAGATACTTTTCGGTTACTTTTTCGTTTTGCTTCATCATGTGCCCTGACCAAGATAGACTTCCCGGACCAAGGCCCAAATAAGGAGCAGGTTTAAATGGAAGTATTCCCATCAATTGACGAGAAACGACACCTTTTTTAATTGCTTGATAACTTTTTGCTTTGGGATGGATGAAATGTCCATAACCCAAAGATTCATAACCTTTTTCGAGGAGCAAAGAACGGGCCGTCAAATAAAGCTGCCATTTCTCTCTCGTCTTAGGAGTTTCAAAATGACCATAAGCTTTTTGCGTATCAGAAAGCCAGGGAACATGAACAAGAGGGTAGAGATTGATAAAATCGGGCGAAAATTCGAGTAATTGTTTAGTCGATGCTGAAAGGGACTCTTGTGTTTGACCAGGTAAACCAAAAATAAGATCTACGAAAACTTCTGGGATTTCATATTCTTTTGCCCAGTTAAAAATTTCTGCAATTCTCTCAGGGGATTGGTAGCGATTGACGTTGGTCATGACATCATTATTCATGTCTTGGATGCCAACATTAATGCGATTAAATTTGTGACTCTTTAAAATTTTGAAATGCTCTTGTGTCGTAGAACGTGGATCAATCTCGATTTGCTTCCAGAGTTTTTGAGAAGGATCTATTTCTTGAATCAATAGGTTTAAAGTTTCAGGTTCAAGAAATGTAGGAGTTCCGCCACCCAAAGTCAGTGAGCGAATTTGATTTTGCGGTAAAAGAGGTGAGTATCCCTTCCATTCTTGAATGAGGTTTTGGACAAAATGATTGGCCACTTCTTTTTGAGAAGTGATTTTCACATTACAGCCACAAAAGGTGCACAGTTCTTTGCAAAAGGGAATATGGGCGTAGAGATCCAGGAAATCACCATTGTGGAGTGCTTTTTGAAGATCCTGAATAAAACTCATCTGAGAAATCGGATCACTCCAATCTGAGATAAGAGGAGAATAAATAAATCTCCCCTTAATATCATCATGTTGGCATAAAAGATTTAACAGTTCTTCATTCATATTAATAAATACAATGTTCGTGGACCCATTTTACTGAGTTGAAAACATTTTCTTCTGGAGTTTGTTGAAGAACTCCATGTCCTAGTCCTGCAATCCAACGATCAGCGGAGTGCTTCGAAAGCTTAACTTCTGACCATAGTTGTTCCCATTTTTTTTCTAGCAATGGCCAAGGTAGGTGAAGATGAGCAGGATCCAAGTTTCCTTGAATCATATAATCACTTCCTAGAGTATCTAAAGCATCCTTAATCGATACTCGCCAATCAATACCAAGCACATCAATATTCTCATCTTCGATTGCTTGCAGATAATTGATATGAGTAAATTTTGAATAATAGATAATTTTTTTCTGTGGAAAAGACTTTTTAAACTGTGAAGTGATTTTTCTTAAAACGGGAAGAACATATTCTTTGTAATCGTTATAAGTCAATTCGCCCGCTGCAGTATCAAATAAGCAGATGGCATCAGCTCCACTTTCTGCTTGCACGAGCATTTCTTGAAAGAGTTCTGGAAGTAGTCTTTCAGTAAAAGCTGCCCAACGTCCATCGTAGAAACCTTGTTTGCTTGAAATCAAACTCCCAGAATGACCACCTTCGACAGCGTAAGCATAAAGCGTAAAGGGAGCTCCTACAAAGCCGAGAAGGGTTTTATCTTCAGGTAGCTTTTTACGAAGAAGATCTACCGCTTGACCTTGGAACTTATAAAAATTTCTTGCAGAGTCCAGCATCTTAAGATTTTTGACATCATCAAGGGTATGAATATTTTTTGCGAGCTTCGGGCCTGGATCATAAACGAGACCCAACCCCATTTGTTCAAGAGGAAAAAGGAGATCTGAGAAAAGAATGGCGGCATCAAAATGAAAGCAGTCGATTGGCCCCATCGTCACATCACAAGCGAGCTGTGGATTTTTACACATGGTCATGAAGTCAGAATTTTTTTTAATCTCTTGATAATGGGAATGATAGCGACCTGCTTGTCGCATAAACCAAACTGGAACGTTGGATTGACCAGAAGCTGTGCGTGTTCTAACAAAAAGTCCCATATGAATTCCTCTAATGTATGACCAATTTATAACCAATAGAACGTATGCTTTGGATTTCTATTGATTGGTGTGGATCTGTTTCACACCATCGGCGTAATTTTACTATATAATTATCTACAGTTCTGTTACTTGGAAACTTGTCATTGCCCCAAACCTTTTCAATAATTTCTTCGCGATTAAGAACTTCTCCCTTTTTATTATAGAGAAGTTCCAAAATGGCATTTTCTTTTTGGGAGAGTGTAATGATTCTCTGTTGAGCATCCTGAACTTCAAATTTTGAAAACCATATTTTAAGAGGTCCATGAACAATTTCTTGAGGATGAGCTTTTAGTTGCTCACTGGAAATGCTGATTCGTTCGAGTCGCAAGATCAATTCTTTTAGCGCAAAAGGCTTGGTAATATAATCTTGGGCCCCAATCTCCAATCCCATGACACGGGTTTCTGGATCGTTCATGGCCGAAAGGAAGAGAAGGACTAATTCTTTATTTACTGCACGTAATTCGCGAGCGAGATCAAGTCCTGAACCATCAGGAAGACCGATGTCCATAATCACAATATGAGGATTCAATTGAGAAAACTTGAGACGAGCCTCTTGTACACTTTGGGCCAAGTTGGAAACATAGCCCGAACTATTGAGATACTCGACTAGGGTTTCACCCAGATTATCTTCATCTTCGACAACTAAAATGGAGAGTTTGGAATTCATCCTTGCTCCTCAGAAGATTTGGGAAAGGCCAATCGAAAAGCAATTGAAGTCGAAATATCAACTGAAAAAGTGCCTTTCATTTGTTTCATCAAACCATGAATCAAATAAAGCCCAATGCCTGAACCTCGCTTTGAGTTGTGCTTGTAAAAGAGTTGTCCTAATTTTTTTGGATCACCTGAGAACTCGCCTTGATCATGATAAATCAATTCAATGTCTTGTCCCTTGTCATTGAGATGAATCGTAACATTTTGAGAATGAGAATGAACCAGTGTGTTCTCGATGAGATTTCGCATGATCAGTTCGAAGGCAAACTCATCCATCATTACAAATATTGGTTTGTTTGTCTGATTATGAATATGCCATTTGAGTTCGCGTCCCCAACGCTTGAATGCCAACTCAATTTGCGAAACTACGTCGAGACTTGAAATATTGAGTTCGCCACCACTTTCGAGTCGCGAAAGTTGTAATATTTTATCCATTTGATTTTCAAGCTTTTGGGTGTCGTGAAGAAGCCTACCAACGAGAACATTGAGACGATCGTTGTTAAGTGTCTTTGCTAGTTCATCAATAACTTCGGATTGAAGTCTGACCGAAGCGAGTGGTGTTTTGAGTTCGTGAGTCATTCCTGCAAAGAAGGCCTGAAGGGCGCTCCCTTTTTTTCTATCTTTATGATAGAGGGCGATAAAAGTTAAAGAAAGAAAGAGAAGCAAGACAATAAAGGTTCCGCCCTCCCAGAAAATAATTCTTCCAAGATTGGGACGAATGATAAAAGTGTCCGGATTACCCATCTTCCAAATGAGAAAAAGCCACCACGCTCCTAATAATAGGATGAGTCCAACCCAAAGAGAGGTGAGAATGGGAAGCAATGAAAGTTTTTTACTTTTTAAAGAAGCCAATCTTTCAACTCCATAGCCTTTTATTCAATTCTTCTAAAATATTTTGATCATGGGCGAGAGAGACAAATCCTACTTCATAGGCATTTGGTGCAAGATAAATGCCTCGCTCAAGCAAATCTGCAAAAAAATGATTGAAGTTTTCAGCGATATCCGCTGGTATCGCTGAAATGGTTCTAATATTTTCAGCCGGTACAAACCAAAACAGCGAGCCTTGTCTGACAACTTTTACTTTGGCGTATTTACCTTGTTGGTATTCTGCAATCCATTTTTCAAATGTTTTGACGATTTCACTCGCTTGCTTCTCGAGTTTTTCATAAGCTTCTGCGGTCATTTGCTTAAGGGTGGCGAGCCCGCCAACCATGGCAAGCGGATTGGCACTTAGAGTTCCTGCTTGATAAACAGGACCGACAGGGGCCAAAAATTGCATGATTCGAGTTTTTGCGGCCAGCGCTCCAACGGGAAGACCTCCTCCAATTATTTTTCCATAAGTCACGATATCAGGATTGATGCCCGTTTTTTCAACCATGCCACCAAAAGCGACTCTAAAGCCTGAAATGACTTCGTCAAAAATAAGAAGGGCCCCATGAGAGGTTGCGATTTCTCTTAAAAATTTTAAAAATTCAATTCGTTGTGGAAGCAATCCATTATTTGCCGGCAATGGTTCAATAATGATTGCTGCTATTTCTTTACCATGGGCCTCAAAACATTTTTGAACGGCCTCTTCGCTGTCGAGATCGACTATTAAAGTGTCATTGGCAATTCCTTCTGGCACACCTGCTGATGAAGCGGTTGCTGTACCGGCCAAACCTGATCCTGCTTTAATCAACATTGAATCCACATGGCCATGATAACAACCATCAAATTTTAAAATCTTTGAACGACCTGTTACTCCACGAGCAAGACGCAAGGCCGTCATGACAGCTTCTGTTCCGGAATTGACGAAGCGAATTTGATCTACAAAAGGAAGTTTTTTAAGCAAGAATTGGGCGAGTTCTACAGAATAGGGTTCGCAAGCTCCATAGCTCCAGCCACGATCAAGGGCCGCTTTTAACTCTTCTTTAACAACACTATTTTGATGACCTAAAATAAGGGGACCAAAGCTCATGCAAAAATCGATATACTGTTTGCCGTCCGTATCTGTGATGGTAGCACCTTGTGCGCGTTCCATAAACCGTGGAGTCATTGGCAAGCCTTTGAACGAGCGAACAGGGGAGTGCACTCCGCCCGGAACTATTTTTTTTGAAATTTCAAACAACTCATTTGAACTAGTCATTTCCGCTCTCCTGAACGCCTTGGCTGCACCATTTTTCAAAATGGTTGATATTGGCAAAGGGGTGAATTTTAATATTATTGTTTTTAAAGTTGCGATAGGTTTTTCCAATTCCACAGCAATGCATTTTATCGTTGATAAAGGGAAAGAGTTCCATATAGACACAGTATTGGTGATAGGAGGTCCAATAAAAAACTGAAACTTTTTTCATCGTATCTATTTGGCCAGGTGATGGAAGTTTTACTTCTCGAGTGTAGACGGGAACTGTTGGCCCAAGATCACTTTGAGATTTATCATTTGTCAGAACATTCCAAGCTTGATTGAGATCGGGGTGAAATAGACTTAATAGTGCCGAGTTTTTAAATTCTGAGAGCGCTTGCTCCCCAAACAAATCTCCCATACCGTTTATCCAACGACCTTCAAGCGCTAGACGACGCCCTGTTCTCATTCCAGAAGCCCACAGGGATTTGTGTTCAACTTTTAGGGCAGAGTCAATAGCGTAAGAAGAAGTAACTAGTGTATGGCCATTGGCCGGTATCGTTTCAGGATTGAGATCTTTTTTAATTAAAATCTCATCAGATAAGATATCTTCCCAACGACTTTTGTGGGTTGGCATTCCAATGAAAACTTCACCCATTGGTTTTTCTGGAAGTTCTATAAGAAGTTTTGAAAAAGAAATAACTTGTTCTTGGTGCTCGCCTGATTCAATGAGTCCAATCATTCCATCGACCGAGTAAGAGTGAATACCTACTCCAAGATGACAGCCCCCTCCGTAACTTTTAAAACGCTCTTTTTCTAAACGAGAACATTTTGCGCTCAAAGGATCTTCAAGGCGTTTCAGTTTTTCAATAAGATCTTTGTCACTCGATCGGCATTCGATCGCAAGAGTGCCTTGACCTGCCGCTGATGGGAAGACTGATAAAGGCAAAATCATATAGTTTAAATTTTCGCAAAGTCTTTCAAGTTCTTTGCGTGATGATTCTGTTAAGGCAAGTCTTTCTAATCCCGACATGGCGAGTACGATCGCATGATATTGGCCAGATAAAAGCTTTTCAATTCTCGTGTTGACGTTTCCTCTGAGTACTTCACAGCTCAATTCAAGTTCTGAACCATTGGGTATGAATTTTTTAAGATGTCTCGTTACGGCCGCGATTCTTCTCGGTGAACTTGTTCCAACCACAAATTTTTTCAAATCGTACAATTGATCAATGGTCGATTTCTTAATCAGTAAGATATCGTGAGGATAAGATCTCTTCAAAAGAAGGGCAGGTGCTATTCCTTGAGGACGATCAGTTCCTAAATCTTTGTAGGAGTGAACGACAAGATCAACTTCACTTTGCAAAAGAGCTTGATCTAATTCTTTAGTAAAGAAATCTTTTCCATCGACTTGCCATAGTGGCTTGTCTTGGATCTGATCGCCTTGTGTTTTAATAATTTTTAGTTCGAATTGATCGCCAAGAGCAGATACTAATTGATCTTTGACTTGGTTACACTGAGTGAGGGCCAATAAAGAGCCTCTGGTTCCGATGGTGTATTTCATGAATCATTCCGTTAGTTAGGCAAACAATTGCACATCGTCCCAGCCGTAAGGAAGATTGAAAGAATAATTGGCCAATCTTTTATCTGCCAATTCTCGACAAGCATTCCGAGCTTCTTTAATCTTCAATTCTTTGACCTGGTCGAGTGACTCGGCAAGAGCAAAGAGATCGCTAAGTTGATATACTTGATCTTCTCTCATAAATGATGTCTTCAGTACAGAAGGAGAGCCTAGATCAATAAATAGACACTTGGCACCATGGAGCTTTTTCCAAGCTTGAAAGAATTTCTCATCAAACAAGATAGAGTCTGTCCCAATGGTGTTGACGATAAAGGGACATTGAATCAATTGATCAAGTTCATTCCAGTTTCTTAGAGGAAGTTCAAAGCGCGATGCTTTCTCAGTATTTCGAGCAATAATTTCTAATGAATAATGCTTCTTTAAGGCCTTAACGAGATCACTTGCTAAGGCTCCAGATCCAGTAATGACAATAGGAGATTCAGCTTGATTTTGATTGAGTAAGAGGCGAGTCATTCCGGCATAACTTTGCATACCGATATTTTTTAAGAATTGTGTGCGAATAGTCTTTGCGTCTTTAAAGATTTTTTCAAGCGTGCTGACAATAAGTTTGTTCGAATAAGGCTGAGATAGATAGAGTTGATATTGCTCTTTAAATTGTCCGGTAATTTCATTCTCTCCACATAACCGACTTTGAAGACCACAAATGGTCTCAAGGATAAAAGTGTAGCCAAGCTCATCTTCATATTGGGCCTTAGGAGCATAACTACAATTTTGTTGCCATTGTTTGTATCCAAAAATAAGTGTCCTTTGACATGTCTTTAGGACGAAGTGATCCGCAAAATCGAGATGGTTGATCGCGATTTCGGGGGAAAAATCATATACTTTAAGTCCTTTGAGCATGCTCAGTACTATAATGATTTTTCACATTCATTTGTCACCGAATTGTAGAACTCGTAATAAAATCAATAGTTTGAGTAGTCAAACTTTTGTAGGATATTAATTTAGCCTAAATAGTTGCTGAAAACATTAACTGTCAGAAATAATTGTGCTACTTTTCAAAATATGTCTCAGCCAGTGGAATTAGTGGAACCTCAAAAAACGTCAAGAGCTAAAGTCATCTTGAATAAAGTCATTCAATGGCTTCCTCCTGCTTTGGTGGCTGCTTTTATGCGCTTTGATCGCAAGGTCGATGGTGCGCTTAGTTTCTTTTTTAAGCATTATGGTAAAAGCCGTTTTATGGTGGCGATGTCTAAGAAACTCCAATATCTCGGAGTCGAAAATCTTTGGAATAAATCTCCCAAGGCCTTTGTCTACTTTTTTATTTTCTATCTCATTCGAGATACCATTCTCTATATTATTATTCCCATTTTCTTTGCAAGAATGACGACGACATCTTAATGATAAAATTTGATCTATCTTCTTTTTATTGGCTTTTTTCAGGTTTAGGACTTTTCTATTTTGGATTAAGAGTCCTTTCAAATCGACAACAACAATTGATGGGAAAGTGGCTGCATCGTTTGTTGATGGGAATATCTGATGAGTCTTTCGCGGGCTTTCATCGAGGTCTGCTTTTTTCGATTATTTCCGGTTCTACCAATCACGCAGCATCGACCTTTATGGGGTTGGTGAATTCTGGATTACTTTCTTTGAAAGGTTCGATGAAATTGATTATCGGCGCTCTTGTCGGCGGTCCAATGTTGGCCCTTATTTTGGCCCTCGTTCCCCATTCTCTGGGGCCAATGTTGATGAGTATTGGCTTACTTCCTTTTTTAGTCAATTCTCCTGAGAAAGGAAAACTGATAGGAGGAATGGCCTTTGGTTTAGGAATGATGGTTTGGGGTTTATCTTTGATGGCCTTGGGCTTTACCGCTTTTGGAACTGAAACATTATTACCAGGACATCCTGTGTATCAAATCGTCATTGGTTTTTTGATGGCCTGGCCTTTTGGTCGCTGGTTAAAAACAAACCTAGTAGGAATGGGATTGATTCTCGCCATAAGCGACGTCATGCATTTGCCAATACTTTTTTTAATGAGCTTTGTTTTCTCGCTTCTGTTCAGTCTTGCTATGCAAGTGAGAAACTTGGCGAAAGAGGGAACTATAGAGGCTAAACGTTCTGCCAATTTTATTCTGCTTTTTACTCTTGGAGTGGGCTTATTCTGTATTGCCCTTGGTGCCTTTGTTCTATGGCAGCCTCATTTTCAAAAGTACATTGTGCTCTCATTTGCTTCACCTAGTTTACTTGAAGCATTTTTGGCGCTTATTCCTTATTCCTTTTGTGCCGCTTTTTTTCTTTTGGCATCACAACCCATTTTCAACTCTCTTCAATCTTGGCCAAAGGGTGACGGTATTCAAGATGAGCACGAACTTGAAGTGCTAGGTGAATCAAGAGATATGATTCCTGCTTTATCATTGCTTCAAGCAAGACTACATTTAGCAAAACTTCGCGACATTGTTCGGCGCCTCTTTGTCTTAGTTCAAGATTATGTTCAAAACGCCGAGCTAGATGCGCGCGTACTTGCCAAGGTAAAAGATTACGAACGAGTTAGTGATAATATGCGCGAGGAAATGGATGATTTTATGGTGCGTTTGATGGAGAATCCACTCTCTCAAAGTGAAGCTCACCACGTACGTCTTTATTCTATCATTGCCGATCAATTGGAAGATATTTCGGATCTTATAGATAAGATGGCTACTTATAATACTCGTCATCGTCCCATGGAACATTTAGATAGTGATCATCGACGAGAATTTATGGACTTCTTTGAAGAAGTTTTGCAATTTTTCTTAGTGATTACCAAGCCTCTCGATATTCGCCAGAATGCATTAGAAGATGATCTTGTGTCTGGAAAAGCACTTTCTCTCAAGGCTCAAGCTGAAGGAATGCGCGAGATGCATTTGGAGCGCATGGCTAAAAGTTCCTATCCTCCTTTTATTCTTATGACTTACTCGGATATGGTCGTTTGTTTGCGAAAAATTCGAGGGCATACGCTCAAAATATTCAATGCCATAAACCATCTCGGGAGGCATTGACCATAAGATTCTTTTGGGCCATCGTTGAGAGTCACTTGAAATTTTAGGAGCATAGGCAATGGAATTATTATTCTCAGCAAAAGACATTTTACACCGTGGACGTGGACTCACTTTTGATGATGTTCTTTTAGTTCCAAGATACACTGAAATTTCTTCTAGAAAGCATCCACAACTTACTAGTCGTGCAACCAAAAATTTTACTATCGATATTCCCATTATAACGGCCAATATGGATACTATTACCGAAGCTCCAATGGCCCAAGCCATGGCAGTTCTTGGAGGTATGGGAATTATTCACCGTTTTATGGATCCACAAGCTCAAATTGAGGAAGTAAAAAAAGTTCAAATGTTTCAAAAAGAAAAAGGTTTGAAAACTCCTATCGCCGCCTCTATTGGTGTTAAGGAAGACGGACTTTTAAGAGCTGATCTTCTTGCCGATTGTGGAGTCGAAATTTTAACTATCGATATTGCCCATGGTGATTCGATCATGATGCTAGAAACTCTCAATGCTGTTAAAAAGAAATATCCCAATATAAATATCATCGCAGGTAACGTTGCCACTCACGATGGGACCAGAAGATTGATTGAAGCTGGAGCTGATGCAGTTAAGGTTGGGATTGGACCAGGCTCAATGTGTACGACTCGAATTATTACTGGTCACGGAGTTCCTCAACTTGCCGCCATCGCGATGTGTGTTCAAGAAGCTCGCAAGCATAACGTTCCCGTTATTGCTGATGGGGGATTAAAAAATTCAGGCGATATTGTTAAGGCCTTATGTGCTGGTGCTGATACAGTTATGGTTGGGTCACTCGTTTCTGGAACATTAGAAACTCCAGGAGAAGTGAAGAGTGGTAAAAAACTATATCGTGGTATGGCCTCTAAATCGGCTCAAGTATCTTGGCGCGGCGATCTTCCTAAAGGCATGGCCGCTGAAGGTGAAGCGACAATGATCTCTTGTAAGGGATCAGTGGCCGATGTTGTTAATGAATTAACTGGAGGTATTCGCTCCGGTATGACTTATTTAGGCGTTGATACCATCGCTGCCATGACAGAAGCTGCTGCATTCATCGAAATGAGCCCATCGGGATTAAATGAAAGTCGGCCGCACGGCGTAAGGGAATAAGATTTCCTCTTTAATTTCTAGCTGTTATTACCTAAACTGGGACTATTTATTATAGCATCGGCAGGGGAGTCGCTCTAATGTTAGGGAGCAAGTTAGAAAACATTGTATTGTCTTATCCGAAACTGAAAGATCGGATTGAATCAAGAGACAAACCAAATCAAGAAAGAGACAAGGCGCTTAAAATTTTAGATGAGATCAAGGCTGATTTCTCTGTGACTTATATTCGTGGATTTGAAAAGCTATTGGATAGTACGCTTCCAAAACTTTACGATGGAATTCATTTCAATGATGGCGGAATTGATTTTAAGAAATTAGTAAAAGAGTCCTGCGTAGTGCTCGTTCCTAATCACCAATCTCATGCTGATTATGTTGCTATTAATTACATGTTTTACAAAACCTTTCGCTTTCCTCTCTACGTCGCTGGTGGAAAAAATCTTAATATCTTTCCCATTGGGACTTTGTTTAGAAAATCGGGATGCTTTTTTATTCGTCGATCTTTTGCTAGTGACATTCTCTACAAGCTGACTCTCGAAGCTTATCTTTATTACCTCTTAAAAACTGGTCGACCGATCGAGTTTTTCTTCGAAGGCGGGCGATCGCGAACCGGAAAACTTCTTCCTCCTCGTTATGGTCTCTATCATATGCTGCTTGATGCTCATAAAGAGATAAATCGAGAAGAGCAGAAAAAATTACTCTTTGTTCCGGTATCAATTATTCACGAATATGTGCCTGAGCAACGATCTCTGACTAAAGAATTGTCGGGCGCAAAGAAACAAAAAGAATCAACTGGCCAATTGTTTGGTCTATTCAAACTTTTTGCTTATCAATTTGGAAACGTGCATATCAATATCGGTAGGCCGGTAGAAGCAGCTTTCAAAGAAGGAGATGACGAAAAGAAAGTCACTCAAGACTTGGCCTTCAAGTGCTTCCGAGAAGTTGGTCGCAACATGATGGTGACTCCAAGTTCTTTACTGGCGACAGTGATGTTGGATGAACCTTTTGGTGCCTTGATGTGGGGCGATCTCGTTCTCAAGTCAAAAGCTATTATTAAATATTGTGAGAAATACAATATTCCCTATACCAGTAGTCTGAGAGAAGATTCTATCGATGCGACACTTGAGCGTACGATGGATATTTTCATTGGAAACCGCAAGGTCGATGTGATTGGCCGTCACCACCAAGGGGCAACTTATTATTCAATTCGTGAAGAGAGTCGGGTAGAGCTTCTTTACTTTAAAAACACTATCCTTCATCACTTTTTGGTTCCCGCAATTATTAATCTCGCTTGGATTAATCTCTTTAATGGAGAAATTACCAATGTCGCCGATCTCAAACGATTTTTTCTAGAGCAACGTGCTCTCTTGAAGTATGAGTTTTATCTCCCTACGGTAAAACAATTTTTCTATCGTTGTTTAACCACGATTTCTGACTGCATTGGACGCAAAGTCACTTCACTAGAAGATTTGATGAGTCTTTCAAATAAAGAACTTTATTCTATCGTTGCTAAAATTGGAGTCTTTGCTCGGGTCTTGAATTATTTGAACGAGTGCTATTATATTTGTGCTCTCACTTGGAAAGAGTTGAGTAGGGAGTATGCTACTGGCGTAAAAACCGATGTCTACACCAAGAAAACGCGTGAGATATTTGATCGTGAGAAACAGTTTGATCGCTTGATTCGCTATCCAGAAGGTTATTCAATGCCATTGGTAAAAAGTGCCCTTACCTTTTTAGAGCATCAAAAAGTTGTCGAACGCAAAGATGGCCTGCTGTCTGTCATTGATCAGGAAAAACTTGACTTCATTATCCGCAGGTACGAAAAAGACCTCTCTGATTTGATGACTTTGAATATTAGAAAACCCCAACTTTAAGGGAAATAGGTATGACTAAAAAATTTAGCGGTGATCCCGAAAAAGCAAAGGCTGCAGTTAAGGCGATTTTGGAATACTTAGGTGAAAATCCTGATAGAGAAGGACTTCGCGATACTCCTAAAAGAGTGATCAATTCTTTCGATCGCATTTTTGGTGGTTATCTTTTAAACGTCAAAGATATTTTAACAACTTTTGAAGAAGACAATGTTGTTCCTCACGATCAAATTGTCTTGCTTAAAGATATTGAACTCTACTCAACTTGTGAGCATCATATGCTGCCTTTTGTAGGACGCGCTCACGTTGCCTATATTCCAAGGGATAAAGTCGTTGGGATTAGTAAACTGGCCCGCATCGTTGAAATTTTTTCTCGCAGACTTCAAATTCAAGAGAGAATTGGGATTGAAGTGACCAACGCTTTAATGGAAGAGCTCAATCCTCACGGAGCCGCTTGCGTGATTGAGAGCAAGCACTTTTGCATGACATGTAGAGGGGTTGAAAAACAAAACTCTGTCATGGTGACTTCTTCTTTAAGAGGCGCATTTCTTAAAAATAAAGATTCACGTCAGGAACTCATGACACTTATTCATGCTCACCGCTAAACTAATCCCCAGTCCAGCAGCTAGAGTCATTGCAAAACGATGCTCTTTTGCTGATCGCGCCCATTGGCCTGAGGCCTTTTACGGTCTTGAAACTTGGATTGATCACCATCCGCGTTTAATGCGGGCACATAAATACATTGATCTTTATTTCTTCTCGCGCCCAAATGAAGAACCTCAAGACCAATTTTGGGTGGCCAGGGAGGTTACCGGGCATGTTGAAATTAATGAGCCGGATATGGCTATAACGGATTTAGAAAGTGGGGAAGTTTGGCAGTACCCTCTCGAGGCCGGTAAGTATTTTCAACTAGATTGGAGTCAATGGGACATTGCAGCTAAGGCCATTTCGCAAGAAGTACCTGGCGATTATGCTCCGACTTGGCGCATAAGGATCGGCTGGGAAGAGCAACAACTAATAAGTATCAGTTTAGAATTTTTTAAAATGATTTCAATTTCATAACGATTTCGCTATCATGGGCGTTATAGTTAGAAGACTGATTTCATCAGAGAAGAACTATCCATAGGAGGATTTTATTAAAGACAATCAGTACGATCGCAAAGGCGGCCCAAGAGGCAGAAAGAATGATGGGCCAAGAATTAATGACGAGATTAGATTAAATGAATGTCGGTTACTTGGTGATGATGGCGAAGCCTACGGTGTCGTATCGATGAGTGAGGCGAGAAGAATTGCAGCAGAGCAAGGACTTGATCTCGTTGAAGTCTCTCCTACAGCTAGTCCACCAGTCGTAAAAATTATTGATTACGGAAAATTTAAATATACTCAGCAAAAAAAGTTACAAGAAGCGAAGAAGAAGCAAATTCAAGTTCAATTGAAGGAGATTCAATTTCGTCCTAATATTGAAACCCACGATCTCGAAACAAAACTTAAGAAAATTTGTGAGTTTTTAGAAGATGGCGATAAGGTGAAGTTGCAAATGCAATTTCGCGGAAGAGAAATGGCGTATAGAGAAAATGCCATGCCGAAATTTGAAAATGTCGTTAATCGTGCAGTAGAGTACGGAGCTATCTTGGAATCTGAGCCAAAATTTATGGGAAATCGTCTTATTGCAATGATTGCTCCAGATAAAGCCAGATTGGCGAAGCGCGTCAAGGATAGAGAAGCTGCTGAAAAGCAGGCAAAATCTAAGTAAATTTTAAGAGTTTTTGGCCATTTACAAGGCCTCTAGAGCAGGGTATAAAACCCTGCTTTATTTTTATAGAACCAAAAGAGAATACGGGAGATTTCCATGCCTAAGATGAAGACGAGAAGAGCAGTCGCGAAGCGCTTTAAGGCTACTGCCAGCGGAAAATTGAAGAGAAAACGCGCTAACATGCGCCACTTGTTGGTGAACAAGTCAAATTCTGCAAAAGATCGTAACGTTCAAGCAGACTTTGTTCATGCTTCAGATGTTAAGAGAATTAAAAGAGCATTACCTGGAATCTAATTCCAATTTTAATAACAATTCTGAGACCTGGGATAAAAGTGTTCAGCCGATAAAGCGAACCCCCTCGGATTCTCGAAAGGAGCAAAAATGGCACGCGTAAGAAGAGGTTTTAAAGCTAGAAGAAGAAGAAACAAAGTATTGAAGCTTGCGAAAGGTTTCAGCTTTGATCGTCGTACAAAGTACTACCAGGCATCTGAAACAGTAAAAAGAGCATTGAACTACAGATATATTTCTCGCCGTCTTTTGAAGCGTGATATGCGCGCTCTTTGGATTGCTCGTATTTCTGCAGCGGCCAAGATGATGGATTCAAGCTATTCGAAGTTTATTCATGCTCTTAAGACAAACAATGTTGAATTGAACAGAAAGATGCTTGCTGAAATCGCAGCTCGTGACTTCGAAGGTTTCAAAACAATCTTCAATTCAGTTCAAAAGTAATTTCAAGTTATTTTTAATTTAGAGAAGCCCCTGGAAACAGGGGCTTTTTTTTGTCTAAAGCTTGCCACTTGTCTTTAATTTAAAAATGGAGTAGATTAAAACAATCGTTTGAATTAAAACGAACGTTTGAATAAGGGTAAGTCAATGAATTTATTAACTATTTTGTCCCTTCTCTTAGTTACTTCTGGGGCTTATGCTCTCGAAATCGACGAAAAACTCCTGATTGAAAAGCTTAAAAGTGATTCCCCACAATGGAAGCAAATTGAGGCCCAGGAACTTGGAGCTTTAGAAGCCTTATCAACATTGGAAGAGAATTTTGAAACGACTCTTGAAGGTAATTACTACTATTTAAAAACTGACGAGAAACAGTTCTCTACCTTTTCACCCGTAACAACTCCCATTAAAAACAAATCAATAGGACTCACGCGACCAACCAGCTACGGTGTAAAATGGAAGCTGACCGGTTCGCAAGATCAATTCACAAACAGCTTTGTCAATGAAGGGACAACGACAGCATTAACAGCAAGCGCTTCTATTGATCTTTATAAAGATCTTTTTGGTCGCATGACTCGCAATCAGGAAGAACTACTTGAAAAAAATTACGGAATTGCGAAGCTAAAAAAAGAAGCAGACTTAAAAATGCTCGAGTCGGGAGCTCGCAAAATTTATTGGGCTTGGGTCGCAACTCAACAGTCTCTCAAAATCACAGAGAGCTTACTTGAATCTTCTAAAAAACAAGTTATCGAAGCTCAGCGGAGATTTAAAAATAATATTGCCGATGAAGGTGAAGTTGCTCGCTACAGATCTCAGGTTGCTTCACGGCAAGCTGGAATTATTTCACTTCAATATCAAGAAGAAAGTCTAAAGAAATCTTTAAGAGACTTGATTCCAACTTTTAATGATCCAAAGCTTAAACTGAAGTCTGTGAACGTTGATAAAGTTGTCCTCGAAGTTTTGCAATGTACTTCAACTATTTCAAAATTGAATGGAGCCCCTCTTGAGTTTACTCCATACGATGATATCGCTAGACTTCAAAAAGAACAGCTCCTCAATAAGCAAAAAGTTAACAATGCTCACAGTGGTTTGGATGTGAAGTTAATAAGTGAGTACAAGTACACAGGAAAGGCCCAGGGGGCTGACAAATCTTGGGATGAGTTCAGTAATGATAAACGCAAAGGTTATAGCATCGGAGTAGGGATCAGCATCCCCCTAGAAGGTAAAAGATCAACTACAGAAGACGTAAAAAAAGCCGTAGATGAAAAACTTTACTTGGCCCAAGCTGATCTGAGTGCTTCTAAAGTAAGCTCAGTTCATCTTCAAGTTCTTCGCTCCATTCAATTGTTAAGTGAAGTGATGAAGAATCAAAAAGAGAATACCAAGCAATTAGAAATTTCGCTGCGAACTTCAAAGAAAAAATTTAATCAAGCTCGCCTCACTGTTCAACAGTTGGTTCAAGAACAAGATCAGTACCTACAAAGTAATTTGGATGAAATTCAAACTCAATTGAATGTAATCAATACATTATTAGATTACTTTAGCGTCTTTACCCAAACCCCATGCGGAATTAATAGGATCTCTTTATGAATAGTATCGCCAAGTTTTTCATTACCAATGAAAAGTTAACAATTGTTTTATCTATCGGGCTATTTGTTTTTGGTTTGATGGGTCTATCAAAAATGAATTCGGAGAGTTTTCCTTCAGTTAACTTCGCAATGGCGACAGTAACGACTCGTTATGAAGGGGCTTCTGCTGAAGATATTGAAACTAAAATTACCAAGAAAATTGAAGACGAAATTAGAACCGTATCTGGATTAAAAGATGTACGTTCGGTAAGCCAGCCTGGTTTCTCGTCAATTAATATTCGTGCCGATCTCGACAATATTGATGTTGAGAAGGTTATGAGTGATCTCCAAAAAGCAGTCGACCGAGTTACAGGACTTCCTCCAGATCTCGAAGAAGCTCCCAAATTCTTAGAGATAAAATCGGAGGAATTTCCTGTAATTGAAATCGCTATAACCGGAAGTAATGTAGATCGTTTTCGTGACTCAGTTGCCGATCACTTAAGCGATGAAATCGAAGACAATGAAATGGTTAAAGACGTAAGAATGTCTGGTTTTGCTAATCGCCGTTTTATGATTAATCTTGATTATCAAGAAATGATTGAGCAGCATATTGGAGTTGATGAGGTTTTAGCGAAAGTTGCCACTCGAAATGTTAATATTCCTGGTGGAACATTAAAAGATATTAAAACTCAAAGTTTAGTTCGAGTCGAAGGCAAAATTAAAAACAAAGAAGAATTAGAAAATATTTTAGTGCGCTCTAACTTCACTGGGCAAAGTATTTATTTAAAAGACATTGCCCATGTTCAAGATGATGAAGAAGAAATTACCGCAAAGGCCCGCTACAATGGAGAGGAAGCAACTTTACTTATTGTATCCAAAAAAGGGGGCACTGATACTATTCGCTTAGTGAACGAAGTCCAAAAAAAGTTGGATCAATTCAAACAGCTCTATGGCGAAAAGCTAAGCTTTAATATTTATCACAATGAATCGACGAAAGTTAAAGATCGTCTAGATGTACTTGCGAGTAATGCAGTCTCCGGTCTTATTCTCGTTATCGTTTTCCTCTTTATCTTTTTGCCCGGACGAATTGGTATGATGACTTCGCTTTCACTTCCTTTATCTGTGATGGCGACCTTAGGGTTTATGCCGATGTGGGGAATGAACCTAAATGCCATTACCATTCTTGCCTTAGTTATTGCTCTAGGTATGTTGGTAGATAACTCTGTTGTTATTGCCGAAAACTACACTCGCTTGCGATCAGAAGGGCAGGAGCCTATTGAAGCGGCGACTAATTCCGTGAGCCAATTATGGCTTCCAATCACTGCCACTGCTTTTACTACAATTGCGGCTTTCATGCCGATGCTTGTAACCAAAGGAATCATGGGGCAATTCATTAAGTTTATTCCGATTGTTGTGAGCTTTGCCCTGTTAGCTTCGTTGCTTGAAAGTTTTCTTTTTTTACCAATGCGACTCGTTCACATCGGTGGAAAGGTCAGAAATCTTGAAGAAGTTGGTGCGGATTGGTTTGGAAAAATACAAACCAAATTTGAAGGTTTGATGGAGTGGACCATTAGGAGACGATATTTAGTCGCAGGTCTCTTTACGATTTCGACAATATTTTCTTTTGTCATGACATTTAAGGTGAATAAATTCATGTTGTTTCCACCTGAGCAAACAGAAATGTATATCGCGCGCGTTGAAACCCCTGTTGGTACTCGACTTGAAGAAACTTCAAAGCTCATTCAGGATTTATCTGTAAAAATCAAAGATGTTTTACAAGATGATGCCCTTCATATTGTGGGACGTGCAGGAACCAGTCAGGTTCAAGCGACTGATCCAAAATCAAAGTCAGGCAATAATGTAGGGATGATTACCATTTATGTTTCTGACAATGCTAAATTTAATAAAACAGATGCCGAAGTTTTAAAGCAATTAAGAACCATCGAAATGAAAGAGTTCTCTGAACTTAACTTTGAGGCGATGATTAACGGTCCACCGGTCGGAAATGATATTGAAGGAACTTTTCGTTCAAATTCAAGTTCCGAGTTGAATGGGTTGATCGGAAAAATTGTTACTGACTTATCGAAGGAACCAGGTGTTCTCAACTTGAAAGTTGATGATGTTACTGGCGATGATGAAATTTTTGTCGATATCAATACGGTCAAAGCTGATCAACTTGGTCTTTCTCTGAGGAGCATCGGTGATACTATTCGAGCTACGATCGCAGGAAAGATTATTTCAAATGTGACTCTTGATAATAAAGAAGTGGACCTTATGGTTCGCTTTGAAGAAAAAGATCGTGCCAACCTAACAGACCTTGCAAAACTCGAGATTATGGATGGCAGAGGAAATCTTGTACCACTGGGGCAAGTGGCAAGTTTTAGAAGAGAGCCGGGGACTCCTCATATTAAAAGATATGAATTCAAGAGGGCCAAGACCTTAACTGGAAACGTTGATACTACTAAATCAACCCCAGATAAGGCCAATAAGAAACTCGATGAGCTGTATAGAAAATATTCAATGGAATATCCAAGTGTTTCGTTAGTATTCGGTGGAGTTGCTGAAAGTACAAAAGAGTCAATGCAATCCTTGTTTGAAGCTTTGATTTTGTCTTTGATTGGTATTTTTGCTCTTTTAGTTTTCCTGTTCAGAAGTTATTTACGTCCGTTTATTATTATGACCACCATTCCTTTAGGATTAATTGGTTTCTCTATTGCATTTTTTCTCCATCAGAGACCGGTGAGTTTCATGGCCCTTATCGGAATTATTGGTCTTGGGGGGATTATCGTAAACTCAGGGATTGTTCTGATCAGCTTTATCGATGATATGAAGAAAGAAGGTAAAATGGATCTTCATACAATTTTGGTAAAAGCCTCAGGAATGAGACTCAGAGCTGTGATTGTAACTTCTCTTACGACAATTTCAGGTCTTTTGCCCACTGCTTATGGAATTGGGGGGAATGATGCTCTATTGATTCCGATGACGATGGCGATGGCCTGGGGATTAACATCTGGAACCATTCTGACCTTAGTTTGGGTTCCTCCTGCTTACGCGATATTGGAAGATTGGACTGCCTTTCTTGCCAATTTTAGTTTAAAGCGCAAAAATAAAAAGAATGAATTGAGTTCAGCGCTAGGGGCAAAATGAACGATTCAACGCAAGAAAAAATATTAGAAGTTGCTTCTAGACTCTTTGCAGAGCAAGGTCTTGAGGGAACTTCTATTCGAGAAATTGCTAGAGAAGCTCAAGTCAATCTTGCGGCCATTAATTATCATTTCAAGAGCAAAGAGAATCTTTATATGAAAGTTTTTGCTCGAAACTATAAGTGGATGGAGGATGGTGTTTCTAGAATCGCGCAGGATAAAACACTAGATACCCGCGAATTTTGCTGGCAGCTTTATGAATTCTTTGTTGGAAACTCTGATGCCATGATGAACAGTTTCAAAATCCTGCTAAACAAAAATGTAGATTTCTCTGAGACTCAAAAATTCTGTAGCGGGGATGGTGAATCTTTTGGCCCTCCTGGAGCAATTCATATTCTCGAAGTCATCAGAAGAGATGTTGGAGAAAAAGTTTCTTTTGAACAATGCCATTGGGCCATGAGAATGGTTTTTGCGGTCCTCGTTCATTTTGGAGTGATGATGGGAACAAGTTTTATGAAGGCGAATTGTAATAAGATGCCATTCATGTCGCCCGAGCAAAAGAAAATGGATATTTATCAGCTTGTCGAGTCCATCATCGATAATCTTAAAAAGAATTCTAAATAGCTCCAAGTAAGGGATATATTCCTAGCAAAAAGAGTGCAACTAATACCCCTCCTAAAATATCAAACATAGATCCAGTTTTTATCATTTCTCTTAGAGGTATTTTCCCTGTGCCAAAAATAATGGCATTAGGGGGGGTTGACACTGGTAGCATGAATCCAAAACTTGCACCAAAGGCGGTAGCAACTGTTAAAGCGATAATGGCATTAGTAGAGCCAAACTGAGCAATGATGATAGGAACGAGCAGAGTCGTGGCAGCAGTGTTTGAAGAAAATTCGGAAACGATGATGCCCAAAAAAATACAAATAATACCAATGCTTAAATGTGAAAGATTCGGTGAAAAGAGAGCAGTGCCTATTTGTGAAGCTAATCCACTTGAATCGAGAATTTTCCCCAAGCATAAGCCTCCACCAAAGATGAGAATAGTTCCCCAGTCGATGGCCTTAGAATCTTCCCAATCGAGAATCGTTTTTTCTTCATGAGGAAGAATAAACAACATGGCTGCTCCTAACAGTGCAACTGCACCCATGGGGAGGCGAGAAGATATCTGGTTTTTAATTGAAAGTAATTGAAGTAGGTCAGGTAAAATCCAAAGTAAAACGGTACCCAAAAAAGTCAAGACAATAAAAATTTCAGTTCGAGACATCCTTCCTAAATCATGAAGTTGCTTTGAATAGCTCTGATAGATTCCCTTTGTCTGAGTTGCTTTGATGGGAAATTTCCATTTCAGTAAAGCGATAAGAACTATCAGCATCACAAAGGATAATGGTACCCCCCATGTCATCCATTGAAAAAAAGAAATACTAAATCCTTTTTGATTGAGAAATTCCATCGCTAAAAGATTAGGCGGACTTCCTACAGGAGTGGCCATGCCTCCAATGCTAGCGGCAAAGGCACTTGCAAAAAGTAATCTCTTTTCCAAGTTCTTTTTATCAAGCTCAGACCAAGTAGGAGACAAACTTCTTGATATACCAAGGCATAAGGGAATCATCATGGCGGTAGTCGCTGTATTGGATATCCACATCGAAAGAACCCAAGAAAGCAACGCTAAAACCAAAATGGTATATTCAGGACTTCTCGAAATATAAGGTTTGCTCAGTAACCAATAAGCAATTCTTTTATCAAGATGATGTTTTTCGAGGGCCTGTGCCAACAGAAAGGAGCCTAAAAAGAGGAATAGGATCTGATTCCCAAACTGAGCAAAAGCAGTAGAAGGTGTTAAGAGTTGAAGCCAAGAAGCTCCAACAGGAATCAGTAAGGCCGTTATTGGCAATGGAATGAGTTCCAACATCCAAAGCATTATGGCACTCACAAAAAGTCCATGGGCAGAGAGTTCAAAAGGGGCCATGATTAGTGGCAGTACTAAAAAGAAGATGATTGAGAGGATTTTAATTTTATTCACCATATTACAGTAACATAAAAGTTAACAATCGAAATCAGATTAAATTGATCAAATTTTAAAAAGAATTTTTAATAATTCAGATATTTATCCGAAAAGCATTCCATGTTGAAAAAATCTTTATTAATCATTGTTTCACTTTTAATTATTGCTTGTTCTACAACGCCGCTTACACGTGATCCGGCTTCAGTGTTGGCCTGCAAAGATTTGATTGAAGAAATTCTTCAAGCAAACTTTGTAAATGTAAAAAAGAGCTTTGGAAGATTCCTTGAAGATCAGGCATCGGATAAAGAAGTCGAACTTATTTCCAAAAACTTAGATGCTCTTCTTTTTGTTGATTACATTCATTCAATCGATGAATTGTACCATTACAACCAGCTCGCAAAGGGTTTAACTGATTCTCAAATCGGTGATATTTATCAAAATGGTAATTACGGAGTCAGTCCTTTTCAAAACTATTTAAATGCGAGTGCCTATCTTTTTAATGATAAGCCTAAAATGTCTTTTGACACTCTTAAAGAAGTACACAAGAAAATGATGGCTGACGGTGTTGATGGAATTCCTTTGGATCAAATTGGGGTTGCCAGAAAAATGGGGATTATGGGCAATGCCACCGGTTCAATGGCCATTGACAAAGAAGTTTATGAGGAATTGCAGAAAAATGTTTATTTAAATCTCGATCAATTAAGACAAGTCTCGAGCGGGAAATACGAAGGTTATATTCACTACGCCAATATTGAGAGTCTTAATCCCAAGCTCCTTGAAAAAATTAAGAGCATAGATAAAAAATTGTTTGATGATTTAGTCTCTTATCAAGCAGCTCCAAGCTCTACTCTTTACCCAGAGCTTACAGAAAGAATGGTCAACACTCTGATGGAAGACCTTCTTTCTTGGTTTGTAAAACAAAGGGATCAGATTGGAGACATTGAATCGGCTGCTCAATTTAAAAAATTCGTAAATTTAATTGCACAATTTCAAAGAGATATGATTTCCATTCATCCTTTCAGAGATGGAAATGGAAGATCTGTTCGACAATTTGCACTCTATTATCCTTTCTGGTTAGAAGGACTGCCACCACCGCGATTGGTAGATGTTAATAACGACATTTATGTATCAGTCGACAAATGGGCAGAGCAGATTGCTGATGGTGTAGGAAATTCTCTTGATATCTACAAATCGATGAAGAAGCGCATGGAGTTGGGCTTTCCCATTGAATCTACCCCCGAACTATTTGCACCAAGCATTCCTAAGAGAATTCAAATTGGATTAAAAAGTGGAAAAGGGTTTAATGAAACCTTTAAGACGGAAGAGATCGATCCTGGGCAATTCGTAGAGTATTATATTCAAGCCCTAAGCCAACCTGAAATTGCACGAAATATTCAAGAAAATCCTGGACGTACTTATAATCAAATTGTCGACAAGTTTGAAACTTTCTACAAAAAATCTCATATGTACTACGATCATCAAACTAAAGGTCGTGAAAAGCTTGGTGTTAACTTTGTCGATATCGACTTTAAGGCTTCATTCGCTAATAAAAGCTTTAAGGATGCCAAACAATATAAAACCAAAATGGAGCGCTGGTATAGAGATGAAACCATTTGGCGAGGATTATCCAGACAGGATCGAGAGATAGAAGAGTCTGAAATTGTTTCGATGTTTTCACAAATTCATTATCAATTTTCCTCTAACCAAGTGATGGGGCAAATGAGACCTCAAATGAAAGACAGTGATGTACGTCGGCTCGTATTCAATAATTTTGATCGATACAATTCTGAGCTATTCACAGATAAGTTTATAGCAATGGCCCGTGATCACTCCGAGTCAGGTCCCCAATACGGTATTAGCTATGGTTATTCGACAAGTAAAAATCGTACTGTCGGAAAAGCTTTTGCCATGGGGGCCATGGTTATTGCTCCGTACGGAAAACATCAAGAGATGCAACATCTTCTTAAATCAAGAGTTTTGGTTGGTATGAAAAGGGCGAATAAAGATGTTGATCTTACTCGCTTAAAACAACTTCGAAACAGTTTTTCATATAAGTATGGTCGGCAGCAAGAGGTCATGGGGATTGGGGCAGCTGATCCTGATTCTGTTGATTTTGTCCAACTCATAGGAGCTGATGGAGGCGTTTTAAAGTCGTTTGTGAGAAACCCTAAAAAACCTTCACAGGTGTTGGTGTTTGAATCTGAAGTTTCAGACCTCGCAAGTATTCCAGGAAATCCTATCCAAGTTATTGATTTAGATTAATGACAGTGACTAAAAAATAGACACTTATTCTTAAGCTATTTCAATTATCTAGCTCTATTTCCTTGGCATCTTTTTTGCTCTAATTAATCTCATGAAGAAATTCGTGCTTTTCTTTTTCTTGTTTTCAACAAAGCTGTGGGCGTTAGCTCCTTATCCTTATTATTTTTCAACGGCAACGCTTGATAAAGGAAATGGGGACCATAAAATACAACTTCTTCATCATGGTATTAGTGCGCTTCAAAAGCGAATTGATCTCATTCGCCGAGCTCGTAAATCAATTGAAATTGAGACTTTTATTTGGGAAAAGGACCGAGCAGGTCGTCTTCTTTTTGAAGAGCTTATTCAGAAAAAGTTAAAAAATCCAGAAGTTCAAATCAAACTCTTGATCGATGAATCAATCACAGTTTGGGAAATGGATGATTTTGTGGGGCAGTATTTGAAGAAAAAAGGAATCGAAGTTTCTTTTTACAATAGAGCGCTTGATCCGATAACTGCACAATTTAGAACTCATAGAAAGATTTTTATCGTGGATGGAGAACAAGCAATCATTGGCGGAAGAAATATCGGAGATGATTATTTTGATCTTTCTCATGAATATAATTTTCTTGATCGGGATGTCTTAGTTTTTGGAGCCACAGCAAAAGCAATTGAAGACTCCTTTTATGCCTATTGGAACAATTCCGCGATCACTCGAAGAACAAAACAACCAGATGCAAGTAATGCTCGTCGTTTAATGAATAATCGTCGCGATCAAGAAAGATATGCTCATTTTAGAAACAAAGTTATTGAAGAAAATGAAAAAGAAGTCATTGCTTGGTTCGATAAAAAAGATTTTCTTCCTGAGCTTTTGGAGAAAATAGAGCGTGTGGCCAGACCAATGATTAACGAAATCAAAACGCATTCATGTAAGAAAATGGAATTTGTTACGGATCGCCCTGGGGCAAAGTGGCTCAAACAATATAAATTGCATTTTTATAAGACATACAGAATCTTAGATCAGATTTATTTAGATCGAATTACAAAGTCGTCAGATCTTTGGTTGGAATCAACTTATTTTATTCTCAATAACCGTTGGGAAAGAGCACTCGATTCAGCAATAAAGCGCAAGGTTCCAGTTCGCTTATTGACCAATTCATTGAATTCAACAGACGCTTTTTATGTTTCTGCACTTTTCTATCATGGTGTTTTTAAGTGGATAGAAAAGGGAATGGATGTGTATCAAACTCACTCCGCCTTTGAATCTTATTCTCCTGTAGTTGAAGAGGAAATAGCGAAGGCCAGATGGGGAATTCATGCCAAGTCGGCAATCTTTAGTGAAGATAGTGCGATGGTCGCTTCTTATAATATTGATAATCGCTCAAGTTATTTTAATAACGAACTTGCTGTATTCTGCGAAGGTTCAAAGAGTTTTGTTGAAGATTTAAAAAGTGATATGTTACGTAGAAGTGAGCTTTCTTATCAGTTGGTAAGTGACAAAGCTTCAATCGATAAGAATGGAGAAGAGCACGATATCTATGCAGGAGCACCTGCTAAAAGCATCAAAATAATGAAAGCTATCAAAATTCCTTCATTATTATTTGAACCGATAATGTAATTAATTAATAATCGTCGTAATTTTCAGTCGGCTCGTAAGCAGGGGACTCGTCCATTGGAATTGGCGTTGGAGCAAGTTCAGGGGCAGGGACTTCTTCGTACTTTAATTCATCAATTGGCATCTGAGTTGGAATGGCATCGGCTTCAGAATATTCCGAAGATGATTCATCGTAGTCTTCACCATCATAAGAAAAAGCAGATTGCGAAGCCAAAATTAAAAGAATCAAGTATAGGAATTTTCTCATATTTTTTTCCTCGTCAAAACAAAGACTTACACCACTTTAGCAGAACCGAGCAATTCTCTCAACTCTTCTCATTTTATCTTGAATATTCAATGAGATAGGCAATTTCCGTTCACCATTTTCTCACTCTGTAGAACTGCAATCTCTTGGTACAATACTAAAGCTATGAGTTATGCAGCTGTAAAATTCGAAAACTATATCCAAATCTCCTTACAACTTTTAAGGAGATTTAATAATCAATTGAAGTTCGATATTTACGTTAGAAGAACTGATTCTGATTACACCAAGCTTTTTAAAAAAGGTGATTCCATTGATTGGGAAAGAGTCGCTCTTTATGAAGCGAAGGGGATTAAGTACTTTTTTGTCACAAAAGACGAATATCAAATTTATTCTTTATTCGTTGAGCGATTGGGAGAACAGTTGTTAGAGAGCCGTCAACAGCTAACAGTTGAAGAAAGTTTTGTTGTACTAAAGGAACTTTCACAATTTACTATTCACGAAATGACAGTCAATTTTAATATTGATGAGCGCGCCGTTGAAAATGTTTCTAATGTTGTTGAGGGTTGTATCAAGGAACTAGGGAAAGACCCTAAGTCACTTATTAATGTCGTAAAGCTATTGGCGAATCAACCTTATATTTTAAAGCATTCAATGATGGTGAGCATGTTTAGTGTTTTACTTGCGAAGGCTTCTGGAATGGAAAGTGAAATGAATTTAAGGATCGTTGGCATGGGAGGATTTCTCCACGATGTCGGGGTTTCTCAATTAACTTTTGATCCAGAAGATGAAAAATTTCTATCAGCAGAACAAAGAAAAGAAATGTGGCGACATCCAGAATTAGGCCTTCAGCTTCTTGATAATTTGAAAGGAGTTCGAACTGAAGTCACTCAGATTATCTTACAACATCACGAGCAGCCCAATGGAACTGGATATCCCAACGGTTTAAGAGGTCCCGAAATTTATCATCCTGCTAAAATTGTTGCGATTGCAGATGCCTTCTGTGCCATGATTTCTCAAAGAAGTTTTAGGGAAGCACTCACTGTTGGAGAGGCATTATCGAGATTGAAAGAATTGTCTGGGAAATTTGATAAAAAACTAGTCGATATTTTTGTAAAACTCATGACTCCACAAAAATCTTAATTCATCGGGACTACAGAATGTTCACCGATAAACTCATGATTAATATAATGTTTGCAAATTCCATCAGTTCTCAATTCAAAGTATCCAGAAACTTCTTCTCCTTCATTAGGAGCTGCGACTTTTGCTGCAGCTCTAAAGCCAGAGTCTGAAGTTGTCAATGAAGTGGCTCCATTGTAGAGATTTAAAAGATTTGCTTGATCTGCTGAATAGAGGGCCCTAAAAACATCTCTTGTTCCCATATATGGTTGCATCACTGAACTTTCATAGTAATTTGAATTGTGTTGCATTCCAATGAAGTGACCCAATTCGTGGATAAGAACAGAAGGAAGGTCGTAATCAAGAGAAGAAAAAGCATCGGTAGAGAACTGATGATCTCTATAGTTCACTATGATATCAGCATGAGTCAGTTCTAAGTATTCAGTAGAAGCTCCAGCATTTCTTCTGATGGCGTAAAATTGAGTAACAGCAAGAGCTGAAGAAGAAACATCAGAAAACCAAGAATGAGATTTATAAATTCCTAATTCTCCGTCTTGATATTGCGAAAGAGAAGAGTAATCTTTGTTGGCAACAGAAGCAGCTGGAATAGCAAAGTAAGTTCTTGATGAATCAGCAGCATTCCATTTCATCATCATTTGCTCAATAAGATCGCGACCATTGCTGTCATAATCAGAACCGGAGAAATCATTTCTGAATTCATCGGCCAATTTTATATTAAGACCATTTGTGAGCAGACTTTGACTCCATCGAAAGGGAGTTGCTGGACCAGGGACGAAAGGTGCGGAGCCACCGGAACGAGTTGTTGACTGTTCTACTTGAGGCACACAGCTCATAAATGAAGATAGAAGTAATATCGCGATAATGATCTTCAATTGTCCCCCAAGGAAGTTCCTTAGAAGACTTATCGGATATTAAAAAACGAACCTGAGCAAAAAGATTTGGTCAAGTTCGCTTAGTTATTTCAGTAGGTTATGGTTACTTTTGCGATTTAGCGTGGTCGGCTAAGAACTGTTCTAGACCGCGATCCGTTAGTGGATGGTGAAAAAGCTGTTCCATCGCCTTATAAGGCATGGTGGCCACATCTGCACCAATCATCGCCACATCTCTAACATGCATTGGGTGTCTGATACTGGCGGCTAAGATCTTAGTGGTAAAGCCGTAGTTATCATAAATTGTTCTGATTTCTTCAATTAATTGGCAACCGTCTTGGCCCAAGTCATCGAGGCGTCCAATGAACGGAGAAATATAAGTTGCTCCTACTTTAGCCGCGAGTAAGGCTTGATTCGCCGAAAAGCATAAAGTGACATTAGTTTTGATTCCATCACTTGAGAGAGCGTGGCAAGCAGAGATTCCATCCGCTGTCAGAGGAAGCTTGATCACAACATTATCGTGAATTTTAGTAAGTTCTCTAGCTTCTTTCAGCATTCCGACAGTGTCGGTTGCAATAACTTCTGCTGAGATTGGGCCATCAATAATGGCACAAATTTCTTTGATAACATCGGCCTGTGTTCTACCACTTTTTGCAATGAGAGTTGGGTTTGTCGTGACTCCATCAACGATACCCCATTTGGCGGCGGCTTTGATTTCATCGACAATACCTGTATCAATAAAAAATTCCATACTATTCTCCTTGGGAAATTGGCCTATTTTGCCTTAGTGCTCGGAGAGTGACAAGATTTCTTGCGCTGTTTATTTTTCAGAATAATGACATAATAGAACCATGCAGTATCTAATTTTAACCTTTATTTTCACTTTTTCAGCTTTCGCCGCAGAGTCGGGTGGCTTGATGCAACGGTATCAAGAAGAAATGGAGAAAGAGAAAAAGGAATTGGATTCATTCTTTGATCAGAAAATGGATTATTCACGTTTCACGGGTCGTGTTACAGATCGAGATGAGGGTGGCGATATTTTAAAAGTTTCTTCTGAAATGAAGAATATTAAATTTTTTAGAACAGGTGATGAATTAAAATTTAAAATTGCTGCTCGTGAAAGTCGTTCATGCTTGGCCAGCGTGAGAGCAATTGAAGATGGCTATATAATTATTTGGGTTAAAGATTTAAGTTCGTGTTGGTCGTCGCAGGATTATTTTCGTCGTGGGACCTTGCTTGTTTTTGAAAGCAACCAGTTACAAGATCGTGTTCGAGATGCAGCACTTTATCGCTTAGTTCTTCTTAAAAGAAAAAAAGATTTCTTTATGCAACTCAATAATATTAATCATTTTCTTTGGTCATTTGAGCAGCAAAAACTCCAAGCGGCAGGTGAGTATGATCAAAAAATTTTAATGGTGCAAAAGGAAAAAGAAAAGGCATTAGAGGATCTCGTTTCCCGCAAGCAAGATTCATTAAAGCTACAGAAAGAGCTTTCCTATCAATTGGATCAACTAGATCGCGATCTTGAATATTATCGAATCGACAAAGACGAACCTAAAATAGATCGTTGGCATCTTGACCATGACTTGGGTTTGCCCACAAGCCGTCGCCCTACACCTCCTCGCTATTACGAGTAAATGAAAATTCAGAAACTCATCGATCCCATTTTAAAAGTTCTCGATCCTTTTATTGAACTGCAGAAGATTTTAGCGGTAAAAGGGAATAATTTATTAATAGGTGAGCACTTAATTGATTTTACAGACAGGCGATTTCATATCATTTCAATAGGGAAAACTGCAGCTCCTTTACTTTCATCTTTACAACGTTTTTTCAAAGAAAATCGGATCGAAACAAAAAAAATGAACGCTATTATCTTAGATCATTGTGAATCTCTAACTGAGGAATTTACCTTTTTGTTTCAACATTTAACAGGTAGTCATCCCATACCTAGTCAAAAAAGTTTTCAAGCGACACAAGAGTTGATTGATTACCTTGCAACTATAAATGAAGAAGATATTTGCTTATTTCTCATAAGCGGAGGGACTTCTGCGATTCTTGAATTACCAAAAGAAACAATAACCTTACTCGAATTTGAAAAAAGATCACAAGATTTATTTGAAAGAGGTTTGCCGATTGCAGAATTAAATCGAGAAAGAATTCATTTATCTCAAGTGAAAGGCGGTGGTCTTTTAAATTTTCTTAAATGTAAAAATATTTACAATCTCATTGTAAACGATACCCCTTATGAAAAAGATGATTGGGTTGGTTCTGGACCTACCATGAGTGATCGCGCTATCTCAATTCATTGGGATAATAGAGCAAAGCTAAAAATGCGTTTGGAAGAGTCCATTCCAGAAGTTCTGTGGTTGCTCGAGCCACAGTTTAATAACTGGGAGGAATTTTATCAATTGGTTAAATATCAAAATCAAAAAATGGTAGGACTGCTGGGGGAGATTACACTTACCCTCCCAAAAGAGCGGGGAAAGGGGGGGAGAAACACTCATTATTCTGCTTATTTGCTTGATCAAATGACTAAGGGAAGGGTGAAACTCAGAAGCTTTCTGTCGATCGCCACAGATGGCGAAGATGGTTCTTCTGATTCAGCAGGGGCCTATTGGAACGACAGCGACAATATTAATAGTGAATTGTTAGAGAGCGCTTTGAAGACTTTTGATAGCGCAAGCTTCTTCTCGAGACAAGGAGGGCTTATCTCAAAATTTAAGAGTCCGACTAATTTAATGGACATAAGAATTTATTTTGTTTAACCTCCTCAACTCTTTGAAAATATTGTCGAAAAGATCATTATGAGATTAAATTTTTCGCTG